>ENA-ORXR01000132-ORXR01000132.1-marine-metagenome-genome-assembly--contig:-NODE-132-length-115441-cov-9.868174_pt1 | contig 115441 bp, 106 predicted proteins | sample MGYA00237866_ERZ511479 | MGnify/ENA metagenome assembly ERZ511479
ATGGCGGCGGCGCCGTGCAGCACCATGCCGACGAACAGCAGGAACACGTTGATGATCATCAGCACCACCAGCACGTTCGTGGTGATGCCGGTGATGCCGCCGGCCAGCCGTTGCGGCAGGCCGGTCTCGGCCAGGTAGAGTCCCAGTACGGCGGAGGCGGCGACCAGCAGCATGACCACCGAGGTCTGCACCACACCGTCGATCATCGCGTGGTAGAACTTCCTGAGGTCGAGTTCGCGATAGATCACGCTGCCGATGAACAGCGCCGTCACTACTGCAAGCGCGGCGCCTTCGGTCGCAGTGACCACGCCGCCGAAGATGCCGCCGAGGATCACCACGGGTAAGAGTAGCGCCCAGCCTGCTTCACGTGCGGCGCGGCGAAGTTTCGTGAGTGAGAAATCTTCCTCGCGCGGCAGGTTGTAGCGACGCGCGAAGTACGCGCACATGGCCATCAGCAGGCCGGCGCCGATCAGCCCGGGCACGATGCCGGCGACGAACAGCTGTACGATCGAGGTGCCGGAAAGCGCGCCGTACAGGATCATCGGGATCGATGGAGGAATGATGATCGCGAGCGAGGCTGACGAGGATGTCAGCGCCGCGGCGAAACGGGGCTCGTAACCCTTCTCTTTCATGGCCGGGATCAACACCGAGCCGGTGGCGGCGACGTCTGCCACGGCGGAGCCGGAGATTTCGGCGAAGAACAGGGAGACGCCCACGTTGACCATGGCGAGACCGCCGCGCACGAAACCTACCAGTGCCGACACGAACGCAATCAGCCGACGCGAGATCCCGCCGGTGTTCATCAATGCACCGGCCAGCACGAACAGCGGTATCGCGATCAGCGGAAACTTGGTGGCGCCGTCGAACAGGGACAGCGCCGCGTTCAGGAAACCGAGGTGGCCGTTCAGCACGAACACGCCGATTAACGCGCTGCCGAGGATCGCCAGCGCGATCGGTACGCCCGCGAAAATCATCGCGAACATCGAGGCCAGAACGAGGAATTCGCTCACGAGCGGTGACCAGAGATCAGCGCATCGCGCGTGCTGCCGTGCTCGGTCTCGGCGCGCGCGATTTCAGTCTCGATCTCGTGAGTTTCGGGATCGACCCCGCGGACAACGTCGGCAAGCCGTTGGGGCAGGGTGAGCAGCCGGGCGAGCACCATGAGCGCGGCGCCGGCCGGCAAGACCGACTGCACCACGCTGCGCTCGAGGAATGGCAGGGAAGTCAGGCTCTCGTTGCCGAAGATCGCAAGGATCGCCCAACCTGCCCAGAGCGTGATGCCGAGGATCACCAGCACCAGTATCTCGACCAGCCAGAACAGCACTGTGCGCGCCGGCTGCGGCAGACCGAACAGCAAGCCGGAGAACCCCATGTGGGCATTGCGCAGCATCGCCAGCGCCGCGCCAGAGAAGGTAATCCAGGCGAGCAGCATCGCGGCCAGCTCGTCGTACCAAATCAGCGAGTTGCCGCTATAACGGAAAGCGATGCCGAGTAGCACCACCACCAATAAAGCGAGCAGCAGCAGCAGCGTGATTGCCTGCAGCGCGAAGTCGAATCCGGCGACGATGCGTTTCATGAGGGTGGCAAGGCGCGGTGGCGCGCCGGCCGCCCGCGGGTGCGTGGCGACCGGCAGCCCAGGTGGCTTCGGGTGGCGTCGGCCGTGTCAGGAGCCGCTGGCCAGTTCCATGACCTGGTCGATCATCGCCTGGCCGTTGTCGACCTCGGTGGAGAACTTCTCGTAGACGGGCTTGGCAGCCTCCACGAACGAGTCACGGTCGGCGACGTTCACCTGCATGCCCGCCTCGGTCAGCTCGTCGAGCAATGCGTCGTCCGCAGCGGCCCCTTGCTCACGTGCCCAGAGTGCGACCTCCTGTGCCGTCTCGGTCAGAATCGCCTGCACCTCAGGGTCCATCTTCGCGAACGCGGCGGTGCCTACCGTCGGGTAGGCCGGCGAGTACACGTGGCCGCTCATCGAGAGGTAGGTTTGCACCTCGTTGAGCTTGGCGGCGGAGATGTTGGTCAGCGGATTCTCCTGCCCGTCGATGACGCCGGTCTGCAACGCGACGAACACTTCGGAGAACGACATCGGCGTCGGATTGGCGCCGAACTCCTCGAACATGGTCACCCGCCAGGACGAATTCGGCGTGCGGATCTTGAGCGCGTCGAGATCGGCCGGCGTGTTGATCGGGCGGTCATTGTTGGTGATCTGCCGGAAGCCGTTCTCCCAGATTGCGAGCGGGCGGTAGCCCGCACTCTCGGCGGCCGGTTGCAGCACGTCGGCGAAAAAGCTGCTGTCGATGCGTGCCAGGTGGTCGCGATCCGCGACGATGAACGGCAGGTCGAAGATCGCGAATTCAGGCGCGATGTCCGGCATGACCGACGAGGGCAGCGTGATGTCGATGGTGCCGAGCTTGACCTTCTGCAGCATGTCCTTGTCCTTGCCGAGCTGCGACGAGGCGAACACCTTGACCTCGGCAACGTCGCCGAGCTTTTCGTTGGCGCGTGTCGCGAACTCGCTCGCGGTGCGTTCCTGCAGCGAGCCGGGCGCGGCCGAGATGCCGAACACGATCTCTTCCTTGGCGAGGGCCGGTGTGCTCGCGACGGCGAGCATGGTGGCGACGAGGCCGACGATCTTCAGGCGTGTTGTCATGGTCGTGATTCCTCCTTCGGTGGGTGTTGGGGGTGATCAGGCTGCTGTTGTAGCCGGCTCTGAGACGCGTCGAAGTACCTCGGCGAGCGAGGCTGCGGGTGGTCCGGTGGCATCGTCGGCCCGGGTGCGCGGCAGGCGCGCCGCGAGGCGGCGCCCGAGCGCGACCGCATTGGTGGTCGCGCCGGTGTCAGCCTTGCCTTGTCCTGCGATGTCGTAAGCGGTGCCGTGCGCAGGCGTCACGATCGGAAACGGGTAACCCGCTATCAACGTCACGCCACGGTCGAACCCGATCAGCTTCATGGCAATCTGACCCTGGTCGTGGAACAGGGTGAGCACCGCGTCGAACTCGCCGCGCACCGCGCGGACGAAGACCGTGTCCGCCGGCACCGGCCCGGTCGCGTCGACGCCGGCCTCACGCGCTCGTCGCACCGCGGGCGCGAGCATGTCCTCGTCCTCGTCACCGAAGTTGCGGCCGTCACCCGCGTGCGGGTTGAGCGCCGCGACACCGATGCACGGAGCCTCGAAGCCGGCGGCGCGCATCACCTCGTCGGTGAACTGCAGGCTCTCGAACACGCGTTGCTCGGACAGCAGGCCGACCACATCCTTGAGCGGCACGTGCGAGGTGACGCGCGCGTTCCAGACCTCGTCGAGCACGTTGAACTCGCGACCGGAGCGTTCGGCCTGTACCGCCTCATCGATGAAGCCGATCTCGTCGACGTAGCGGGGCAGGGCGAGTCGCATCGCGTGCTTGTTGAACGGTGTGAAGAAGCACACGTCGGCGATGCCCGCATGGCATACACGCAGCGCGGCGCGGAAGTTCTGCAATGCAGCACGGCCGCCGGCTGCCGATGATTCGCCCTGCGGCACGGCTGCCGGATCGCAGTTGCCGAGATCGACCATGAAGGTGCCCTGCGGCAACGTCTCGCTGAGCGCATCCAGCGTCACGGTCGGCAGATCCAGGGTCACACCGGCATCGCGCGCACCGCGTTCGAGCAAGCGCCGGTCGCCGATCACGATCGTGTCGTTGGCATGATGGATCTCGTCGGCGAGCACCCGGGCGGCAAGCTCGGGGCCGACTCCGCCTGCGTCACCGATCGCTAGAGCGACTCGCATGGAGTTGTTCTCACAATTTTGTATTTTGTATACGATATACGAGACTGACGGATAGGTGCAATGCATGACTGGAACAGGTGAGCCTGCGCCTGGCCCCGGGCTGGGTAGTGTCGAACCGATTCGCAAGCGTTCGTTACACGACGAGGTTGCCGATCGGATACGCGACCAGATCATCGAGGGGCAGCTGGCACCGGGTGAGCGCATTGACGAAGCGCGCTTGATCGAACAACTGCGCGTGTCGCGCACACCGTTCCGCGAAGCATTGCGGACGCTTGCGGCCGAGGGGCTGGTCGATATCCGTCCCTCACGCGGTGCGCACGTGCATACGCTTTCGCCAGACGAAGTGCTATCGATGCTGGAAGTGCTGGCCGAGCTGGAACGGCTGGCCGGACGACTGGCGATGAAACGGGCCAGCGACGCCCACCTGCTGGAACTTCTGGAGCTGCACGACGCGATGATGGTGCGCTATGCCAAGCGCGAGCGGCTCGAGTACTACAAGCTCAATCAGCGCTTCCACTCGCGCGTCGCCGAACTGTCTGCCAACCCGACCTTGCTCGAGGTACAGGCCAACATTCAGTCACGGTTGAAGCGCATCCGTTTCATCGGCAACCGCGACGATGCCAAGTGGGCCGCTGCGGTCGCCGACCACGAACGCATGGCCGACGCGGTGCGTGCGCGCGATGGCGCCGCACTCGGCGAGGTAATGCACGCGCATCTGATGGAAACCTGGGAGCGGGTGCGCGACACCTTGTAGGTCTCTGTGGCGGCTATTCAGGTCTACCCGAGTAGACTATTTTCCGAGAAGGCCCTCTCAGGACAAAGGGCTAAGGGTGGTTCTATATACAGTGACAGAACTCTACTCAAATGCACCACCCTGCAATCACAGGGCGGTGCAGCACCTTCGAACTACTACGTCAAGCCGAAGACTCGAATAAGCCCCCAGTCACAACGAATAATACATATCAAACTCGACCGGATGAGTCGACATCCGCAGACGAGTAACCTCCTCCATCTTCAGATCGATATACCCGTTGATCTGATCGTCGGTAAATACCCCGCCGGTAGTCAAGAACCCACGATCCGCATCGAGCGCCTCTAGCGCCATGTCGAGCGAGGAGCAGACCGTCGGGATGTTGGCTGCTTCTTCCGGGGGCAGGTCGTAGAGGTCCTTGTCGGAGGCATCCCCTGGGTGGATCTTGTTCTGGATGCCGTCGAGGCCTGCCATCATCAGTGCAGAGAACGTGAGGTAGGGGTTGCCGGTCGGATCGGGGAAGCGGGCTTCGATACGGCGGCCTTTCGGGCTTGCGACGTACGGGATGCGGATCGAGGCTGAGCGGTTACGGGCCGAGTAGGCGAGCATGACCGGTGCTTCGAATCCCGGTACCAGGCGCTTGTAGCTGTTGGTCGAGGCGTTCGAGAAGGCGTTGATCGCGCGGGCGTGCTTGATGATGCCGCCGATGTAGTGCAGCGCCATCTCGGAGAGGCCGCCGTACAGGTCGCCTGCGAAGATGTTGTCGCCGCCCTTGGCAAGCGACTGGTGGACGTGCATGCCGCTGCCGTTGTCGCCGACGATCGGCTTCGGCATGAAGGTGGCGGTGCGGCCGTACTGGTGGGCCACGTTCTGCACGACGTACTTGAGTATCTGTACGCCGTCGGCGCGCTTCACCAGGGTGTCGAATTTCGTGCCGATCTCGCACTGGCCGGCGGTGCCGACTTCGTGGTGGTGCACTTCGGGAATGACGCCCATCTGCTCGAGCACCAGGCACATGGTGGCGCGGAGATCGTTGAGCGAATCGACCGGGGGTACCGGAAAGTATCCGCCCTTGACGCGCGGCCGGTGGCCGGTGTTGCCGCCGTCCATCTTCTTGTTGGTGTTCCAGTCCGCCTCGTCCGAATCGATGGCGTAGCTCATGCCGCTCATGTCGGTCTTCCAGCGAACATCGTCGAAGACGAAGAATTCGGGTTCCGGGCCGAAGTAGGCGGTGTCGGCGATGCCGGTCGACTGCAGGTAGGCTTCGGCGCGCCGGGCGACGGAACGCGGGTCGCGCTCATAGCCTTCCATCGTGTCCGGCTCGACGATGTCGCAGCGGATGTTGATGGTGGTCTCTTCGGTGAAGGGGTCGAGCACGGCCGTTTCGGCATCCGGCATCAGCAGCATGTCGGAGGCGTTGATGCCTTTCCAGCCGGAGATCGATGAGCCGTCGAACGGCTGGCCGTCCTCGAACACATCCTCTTCGAATTGCCCTACCGGCACCGATGTGTGCTGCTCCTTGCCGCGGGGATCGGTGAAGCGGAAATCGACGAACTTGACGTCGTTGTCCTTGATGGTCTTGAGAACGTCACTGGCGGACATGATCGAGTAATCTCCTGAGCTTGATGTGTCAGTTGTTCGTTGACAGCGTCTGAATGCGCCGTAACGGGAGTAAGGCAGGCAACATGCCAACGGACAGAAAGTAAATTTCCGTTGGAAAACAATATGTTGTGATAATTCCCTTTTTCGGTCGCGCACCTTCGGAGTGCACTTTCTGACAAAGGCGCACTATCATGGTGCGTGGGCTTGCGTCACAGGTTGGCTGCGCGGGGCAGTGTAGCGCATCCACTGAAATGCTCTCCTGCAAGGCGCTCCGCCGCTAGCCGGCGCGCCGCGTTCGCACGACTCGCGAGTGGCAAACCCATCCCGGCACTCACGCCCGCTGCCGCGCCTGTACTGCAGGTACACTGGCCCGCCCCGCGTGAACGGTGTGACAGGCAGATGGTGCAGGCAGTCGTCGACAACGACGTGACGACCTATCAGGGCATGATTCGCGCTCTGGAGGACTACTGGTCTGCGGCGGGCTGCATCGTCCAGCAGTCGTATGACATGGAGATGGGTGCCGGCACCTTCCATCCGGCGACCTTTCTGCGGGCCATCGGTCCGGAGCCCTGGAACGCCTGCCACGTTCAATCGTCGCGCCGTCCGACCGATGGCCGCTATGGCGACAATCCGAATCGCCTGCAGCATTTTCACCAGTTCCAGGTGGCGATGAAGCCGTCGCCCGAGGACATGCAGGGCTTGTATCTCGGGTCGCTGACGGCGCTCGGTTTCGACCCTCTCGAGCACGATATCCGCTTCGTCGAGGACAACTGGGAATCGCCGACCCTGGGCGCCTGGGGTCTTGGCTGGGAAGTCTGGCTGAACGGCATGGAAGTCACGCAGTACACCTACTTCCAGCAGTGCGGCGGCCTGAGCTGCCGCCCGGTGCTTGGTGAGCTTGCCTACGGCACCGAGCGCCTGGCGATGTACATCCAGCAGGTCGAGAGTGTCTATGACCTGGTCTGGGGACGATCGGCGGCAGGTGTCGTGACCTATGGAGACCTTTTTCACCAGAACGAGGTGGAACAATCCGCCTACAACTTCGAACACGCCGATGTCGATTTCCTGGCTCGCGAATTCGAACAGTGCGAGTCGGACTGCGCCCGCCTTTGTGAGGCTAGCTTGCCGATGCCGGCCTACGAGCGTGTGCTGGCGGCATCGCATGCCTTCAATCTCCTCGATGCCCGCCACGCCATCTCGGTAACCGAACGACAGCGTTACATCCTCCGCGTACGAACGCTTGCTCGCAAGGTGGCCGAGGGGTGGCTGGCGCGTCGCGAAGCGCTCGGGTTTCCGTTGATCAAAGACCCGGAGCAAAGCGTCGATGGCTGATCTGCTGATCGAAATCGGCTGCGAGGATCTGCCGGCGGGTTCTATCGAAGCGTTGGCGGCGCACCTCGGTAGCAAGCTGCACACGGTGCTGCTCGACGCCGAGCTGGCCGGGCCTCCTCCTGCGCTGTATGCCACCCCACGCCGTATCGCGGCGCTCTTTCCGGAGGTCGGTGCTCGCCAGCCGGATACTGATGTCGAACGAAAGGGCCCCGCGCTCGCTGCGGCCTATGATGCGGATGGCGCGCCGACGAAGGCGCTCGCGGGCTTTCTTCGCGGTGCCGGTGCAACGACAGACGACGTCTCGACAATAGAGACGCCGAAAGGTAGCTGGGTCGTCCTGCAACAACGCAAGCCCGGCCTTGCCCTGGCCGACATTGTCGGCAAGGCCTTGCCCGGCATCGTCGCGTCCATGCCGATGCCCAGGCGCATGCGCTGGGGTGATGGCGATGACGAATTCCTGAGGCCCCTGGTCTGGTTGCTGGCGGTTCACGGCAGCGAGACCTTGCCGCTGACATTGTTCGGACTCACGGCAGGTAACGAGACGCGGGGTCATCGCTTCCACGCACCGGATGAGATGCGCATCGACGAGCCGGCACGCTATGCCGACCAGCTGACTGACGCGAAGGTGGTCGCCGACTTTGCGAAACGACGTGCACTCATCGTCGACCAGGTCGCCGCTGCGGCCTCGAAGCTCGATGCGGTCGCTGTCATGGATGACGAGCTCGTCGATGAAGTGACCGCGCTGGTCGAATGGCCGGTGGCACTCGCCGGTCAGTTCGAGGCGCTCTACCTGGAGATTCCCGACGAGGCACTGATCCAGACCATGCAGGAAAACCAGCGCTACTTCGCGCTCCGCGATCGGGCCGGCAAACTCATGAACGCCTTCATCACGGTCGCGAACGTCGAGTCGTCAAACCCGGCGACGATCATCGACGGCAACGAGCGCGTCATCCGGCCGCGCTTTGCCGACACGATGTTCTTCTGGGAGAAGGACAAGGCCCGCGAGTTGTCATCGTATCGACCGGATCTCGATCGGGTGCTCTTCCAGGAGAAGCTCGGTAGTGTCGGCGACAAGGTCGGCAGGCTTGAACTCCTGGCGAGCGACATTGCCGGGATGATCGGCGCAGAGCCCGTCAGCTGTTCGCTGGCGGCTGCACTCTGCAAGTGCGATCTCGTCACGGCCATCGTCGAGGAACTGGCGAAGATGCAGGGTATCGCCGGTCGCTACTATGCAAGTCGTGACGGTCAACCCGACGATATCGCGCTCGCCATGGAGGAGCATTACTTCCCGAAGCAGGCGGGTGGTGCGCTGCCGGGCAACCCCATCGCCGAGACGCTTGCGCTTGCCGACAAGATCGACACCATCGTCGGTATCCATGGCCAGGGGCTGGTGCCGAGCGGCGCCAAGGACCCGTTCGCGTTGCGTCGCGCGTCGCTCGGTGTGTTGCGCATTCTCTCCGAGGGCGGGCCTGGCGGCGAGGGTCACGATGTAGACGTCGCCGCGCTGGTCGCGGCCTCGGCGCGTCACTATGCCGGACGACTGGAAGCGATCGACGAGAAGGCCATCATCGGCTACATCATGGATCGGCTACGCGGTTATCTGATCGAAAGAGGCGCGCCGGGTGACGCCATCGAGGCAGTGCTGGCAAGGGGCCTGTCGAACCCGCTCGATATCCGCGCCCGCCTGACGGCCGTCGAGAGCTTCCGCAGCAGTGATGCAGCCGTGGCCCTCGCCGCGGCGAGCAAGCGCATCGGCAATCTGCTTCGCAAGGCGGACATGACGATTCCCGAGGCAGTCGACGACACCTTGTTCGAAGAGTCGGCCGAGCGTGCTCTGGCACAGGCACTCGACAAGGCCCGACCCGCGATCGAGGAAGGTTTCGCCAGACGCGACTATCAGGATGCCATGACCGCGACGGCCACGCTGCGGGAGCCGGTCGATGCGTTCTTCGAGGCGGTCATGGTGATGGCCGATGTGCCCGCTGTGCGGGCGAACCGACTGGCGCTGCTGGCTCAGGTCGAGAAACTTTGCAGCCACACGGCCGATCTGTCGCGGCTCGACATCGGTGAAACGGACAGGCAGTCGGCATGAAGACGGACGGGCAACCGACATGAAGCTGGTGGTACTGGATCGCGACGGCGTGATCAACGAGGATCTGGACGAGCCGGTCGTGAGTCCCGATGCCTGGGTGCCGATTCCGGGTAGTCTCGAGGCGATCGCGCGACTTCATCACGCGGGCTGGCAGATTGCCGTCGCGACCAATCAATCGGGCATCGCGCGCGAGCTGCTCGATCTCGAGGCGCTGCATGCCATTCATCGCCACATGGACGAGATGGTCAAGGAGGCGGGCGGGCGTATCGACGTCGTGGCCTTCTGCCCGCACAAGGAATCCGATCTCTGCGATTGCCGCAAGCCTGCCCCCGGCATGCTCTACACCATTGCCGAAAGGCTCGGTGTGGAACTCGCCGACATGGTCACGGTCGGCGATTCGCTACGGGATGTACAGGCTGCCATGGCAGCCGCGGCGCGTCCCATTCTCGTACGCACCGGCAAGGGCCAGCTGACCGCCGACAACAACAAGGGGCTCGAGCACATTCCCACTTACGACGATCTTGCCGCCTGCGTCGATGCCCTGCTCGAACCGGTCGAGGAGGAATCGTCGTGACCGCGTCTCCGGAGGAAGAGCAGACCAAACAGAGTCCTGGGCGAGCGGACGAGCGCACGTCCGAGCTCGCGTCCGAACAGTCGGCTGAACACATGTCTGAACACGCGTCCGGACACGAGCCCGAACAACAGGGCAAACCTCTGCGCGAGCGACGTCCCAGGCAAGCGGCTGCGCAACGTGCCGGGCAAGCGCCCGAACGCCGCCCCCGACCGCCCGGCATTCTCGCCATCGGTCCGGTCGAGCGCGCGATACTCGCGATACGCAGTGCCGTCTTCTGGGTATGGCAGATCATCGTGACGCTGGTGCTCGGCGGACCGGTGATCATCGGCAGCCTGATTTCCTTCAACATTGGCATGCCGCTCGCGCTTACCTGGATTCGCGCGAACATGTACGGCTTGCGCGTGATCTGCGGTGTGCGCTGGGAAGTGGATGGCGAGGAAAACATCCCCGCCAAACCCTGTGTGGTCATGAGCAAGCATCAATCGACCTGGGAGACGTACTTCCTCGCAATGTTGTTCGTTCCACCGGTCTACGTCGCCAAGCGCTCGTTGCTCTGGATACCGATATTCGGCTGGGCGATCGGTGCCTTGCGGTTCATCATGATCGATCGAAAGTCAGGGCGTTCCGCGGTTGCGCAGATGGTCGAGCAGGCGCGCGACCGACTCGACAAGAAGCGCTGGGTCGTGATCTTTCCCGAAGGCACGCGACAGGCTGTCGATGCGGTGCCGAATTACCGGATCGGTGGCGCCATCGTCGCCGCCCGCACGGGCTACGACATCCTGCCGATCGCGACCAATTCCGGTGAGTTCTGGCCCCGCCTGGGCTTCATCAAGTACCCAGGGACGATCACGGTCAGCATTCGACCGCCGATCAAGGCCGACGGCCGCGAGCCGGCCGCGCTTCTCGCGGCTACGCAGGCCAGCATCGAGGCGCGTATGGCGGAGATTCGCGGCAGAGGTCCAGGCGCGAGGCCCTGACGACGACCTGGGCACGAGCTGATCAGTCAAGATCAAGTTTCTCCGATCTCGCTTCCGAACTCGCTCCCCATCTCTCAGGAGCAGCTAGTTTCGGCCTTCAAACTGACGCTACCAATAGCCGCCGGCAGACCAAACAGCTCGATCGCGTTCGCCGTGGTAGCCCGGGCGATCGTCTCGGCATCTTCCACTCGTAGCTCGCTGATCGTTTGCCACACGTCGACCAGCCAGGCGGGTTCGTTACGCAGGCCCTGGTGATTGGCGTCGCTTTGGTCGGGCGCATCGGTTTCCAGCAGGATGGCTTCGAGCGGTAGCTTGCTGACCAGTTCGCGCAGGCGGGACGCACGCGGATAGGTGACAGCGCCGCCGAAACTGAGTCGGTAACCAAGGTCGATCAGTCGGCTTGCCTGTTGCAGGCTACCGTTGAAACTGTGAATCAGGCCGTGATAGTGCCCTGACGCGCGCACCATGCGGATGACATCCTCGACCGCCCGCCGTGCGTGCACGACCACGGGCAGGTCGAATTCGCGGGCGAGCGCGAGCTGCGCGCCGAACAGGTGCTGTTGCTGTGCCTTGTCGGCGCCGGCGATGAAGTAGTCGAGCCCGCACTCGCCAACGGCCACCGGTTGCTCGCGCCCGAGCCAGACCGACAGCTCCTCGATATCCTTGGCCGAGTGCTCGTGGTGGAAGCAGGGGTGCAGCCCGTAGCAGGCAAACAGGTCATCCTCCGCATCGCAAAGCGCCTTGACGCGCGGCCATAGGCGCCGACTGATGGCCGGGACAATTTGTGCGACAACGTTGGCCTGCCGTGCCGAGGCCATGATTTCCGCGCGATCGGCATCCAGTCGATCGTCGTCGGTATGCACATGGCTGTCTATCAGCACCGACGTGCGCCGTGTAGTCGGGGCATGCGTGACTGGCGTCACCATAGGGCGGTTGTGGCCTGATCCACGGATAACAACGTGTCACAATCTAGCATCAGGAGCGGTCACCGCACGCTGTGCGTCCGTGCCGTAATGCACGTGAGACAAGCTCGCACGTGGATCAATATCGAGTGACTGTCACTCGGCGGCAGTGGTCGCAAGCGATCGCGCCGCGAGTCAGAGGATGGAAGGATGCGCTGGAAGAAAGCCAGGCAGAGTCGTAATGTGGATGATCGCCGCGGTCAGCGGACCAGCGGACGAAGGCGCATGCCCGGTGGGCGAGGCATGCAGATCGGTGGTATCGGCGGCATCGTGGTGCTTCTCCTCGGCCTGTTCCTCGGTGTCGATCTGTCGTCCCTGCTGGGTGGCGGAGGCTCGGCGGGTGGGCTCGCCGGTGGTGCGCCGCTCGGTCAGTCTGCGCCGACGGGTCAACTCAGCAGCGACGATGAGCAGAGCGAATTCATCACCCGTGTGCTGGGCGATACGGAAGACACCTGGGCGAAACTCTTTCGCGAGGCCGGTCAGGAGTACAAGCCTGCCGTGCTCACCTTGTTCGAAAACGGTGTGACGTCTGCCTGCGGCTATACATCGTCGGCAGCAGGGCCGTTCTATTGTCCGGGCGATTACAAGGTCTACATCGACCTCGGCTTCTTCCGTGAGCTCGAACGCATGGGTGCGGGCGGGGACTTCGCGCGCGCCTACGTGCTCGCCCATGAGGTCGGCCACCATGTACAGAACCTCCTTGGCGTCTCGATGGCCGTGCAAAGGCGCCAGCGACAGGTCGCCAAGATCGAGTCCAATGCCTTGTCGGTACGGGCCGAACTGCAGGCTGATTGCTACGCCGGGGTCTGGGCGCATCATGCCCACAAGGACCGGCAACTGCTCGAACCGGGTGATCTCGAAGAGGGCATGAACGCTGCCGCGAAGATCGGTGATGACGCCTTGATGGGCCGTGCCGGTGGGCACATTCGTCCGGAGGCGTTCACGCACGGTTCGTCCGAACAGCGCAAGCAGTGGTTGTACAGGGGGCTGGAAACGGGCGACCCGAAAGCCTGCGATACCTTTCAGAGCTGATCGCCGTCAGCACGTTTGATCAGCGGCTGATGTCGAATGATCACTGGCAAGGTGTGCCTGATATTGAATGACCACTGACATGCGGTCGAGAGTCCACTGATCATGCGCATGAGTCGCGAAGCATTTCTCGCGTGGCCGACCAAGCGAGTCACCTTGCTCGGCATGTCCGGTGTGGGCAAGACGCGCCTCGCGAACATGCTGCGTGACGACGACTGGTTTCACTACTCGGTCGACTATCGGATCGGCACGCGCTACCTGGACGAGCCGATTCTCGACAACGTCAAGCTGCAGGCCATGCAGGTGCCGTTTCTTCGAGACTTGCTGCGCTCCGATTCGATCTACATCTCGAGCAACATCACGGTCGATCACTTGAAGCCGCTGTCGACCTTCCTCGGCATGCTCGGCAATCCTGATCAGGGCGGGCTCGCGCTCGATGAATTCAAGCGACGCCAGGCACTCCATCTGGCCGCTGAACTGCGTGCTGTCGAGGATGTCGGTGAATTCATCGACAAGGCCGCGACGATCTACGGCTATGACCATTTCCTGAACGATGCGAGTGGCAGTTTCTGCGAAATCGACGACCCGGCGATCATTGCCGACGTCGCCGAACGCAGCATCATCGTCTACCTCGAAGCAAGTGGCGATGACGAGCGCTTCCTGATCGAACGCGCCCGTGCGCATCCGAAACCGCTCTACTACCGCGAGCCGTTCCTCGACGAGCATCTGGCGCTCTATCGCGAGGAGCAGGGCGTCGACTACGCGGCGGAGATCGATCCGGCGCACTTCGTGACCTGGGTATTCCCGCATCTCTTCCGTGCCAGGGTGCCGCGTTACCGGGCCATCGCTGATACCTACGGCTACGTCATTCCGGCTCGTGCGGCCTTCGAAGTGCAAGATGCGGCAAGCTTCGTCGAGCTCGTTGGTGACGCCCTCGCGGCGGCTGGGTAGGGGGTCGCCATGCCACTTGTCGCTCACAATGATCTGCCGACGTATGCGCGACTGAGAGGCGAAGGCTATCGCGTGCTCGACCCCGAGCGTGCCCGCTCGCAAGACATCCGCGCCTTGCACGTCGGGCTGCTGAACATGATGCCCGACGCGGCGCTCGAAGCGACCGAGCGGCAGTTCTTCCGCCTGCTCGGTTCAAGCAACCCGATCACGCAGTTTCATGTGCATCCGTTCACCCTGGCCGAGCTGCCGCGTTCGGCTGCCGCGAGCGCGCATATCAGCGAACACTATGAAACCTTCGACGAGATTCGCGAGCGCGGGCTCGATGCCTTGATCGTCACCGGGGCCAACGTCACCGAAGCGAACCTCGCAGCAGAGATCTTCTGGGAGCCCTTGAAGTCGGTGATCGACTGGGCCGACGAGCACGTCACCTCCACCCTGTGCTCCTGCCTGGCAACGCACGCCGTCATGCTCGCCCGCTACGGTGTTCAGAGGCGATCGCTTGCACAGAAATGCTGGGGTGTCTTCGAACACGACATCGTGCGTCAGGATCATCCCCTCGTCGGTGATGTCAACACGCGCATGTCGGTGCCGCACTCGCGCTTCAACGACATCTCGCGTGACGACTTCAAGCGTGCCGGCTTGCATGTGCTCGCGGCCGGTGCGGAACCCGGTGCGCAGCTGGTCGTCAGTGCCGACGGGTTTCGTACGGTGTTCATGCAGGGCCACCCCGAATATGACCGCATCAGCCTGATGAAGGAATACAAGCGTGAGGTCAACCGCTATGTCGAAGGCAAGCTCGGTGCGTATCCGCCGATGCCGAAGCACTATTTCGACAAGGTGGCGGTTGCCGTGCTGGACGAATACCGCTTGCGCGTCGAAGCGTCACTGCAGGCAGGAGCCGCTGTGCCGGCATTCCCCGAAAAGCAAGTGCGACCCCGTTTGCATAACACCTGGCACGACAGCGGCGAAGCCCTGATGGGCAACTGGATCGGGCTCGTCTACCAGATCACCCATGCCGAACGTGCCATTCCCTACATGGACGGGGTGAATCGGGACGATCCACTTGGCTGGCTGGCGGGGGATGTATCGCGTTTGACGTGAGCGACAGGGGCAGCCAGCCCCTGTCATTGATGAACACCAATCGTCGCGCTGGAGCAACAGCCCTCGCGGTGCTGGAAAATCAACTCTCGTTTCGCTCTGTGAGAGGACGACAGCGCACCAGGAAAGTGCAGTGCGCGGGCCCGATCCGATCTACGAGGGCGAACGTTGTCCATGTGTCCTCACCGAACTGGCATTGACAAATTACCGTACATAATGGAATACCGTGCAAAGAATGCACTGGCTCAACCCTGAACAAGCACGGATCGTCGCGGATCGGGAGCGCGTATCTTTCAACGCCCATGGACTGTTCATCGACATCCGCAATGCCCATTGGCGGCTGCGCGATGGCGGCGAAAACCTGTCGGTCGAGGAGCTCGTGGAGCTCGGCGGCCAAGTGGAAACGCCAATGGCATGACGCCGATCCTTGCGATGTAGCGGCCTTTGAACTCGCTTCGCGCATTGCGGGTTCCAGTGAGGGCGGTGTGGCGTTCGAGGGCCTGGAGAGTACCGAGGTCGTAACTCCCCGATTCCCGGTCGCTGCAAATGAGCCCAGGATGACAACCATGCAGTCGACTGCTCGGAGCACCTCAGGTCCCGTGCGCGCAGCTTTCGTCGAAGACCTTGAAGCGGTGGCCGACAAGCTGGGACTTGAGCGGTTTCCGTTGCTCGGTATTTCTCAGGGCGCGGCTGTCTGCATCGAATACGCCGCTCGGCATCCCGAGCGCGTCTCGGGTCTCATCCTTATCGGAAGCTACGCTGCCGGGTGGCGCTACCTTGCAAGCCCTGAGGAACAGGCCCGGCGCGAGGCCGTGTGCAACCTGACAGAGGTCGGCTGGGGCACAAGCAACCCGGTTTACCGGCACATTTTTTCTCAGACATTCATGCCCGATGCCGAGTCAAAGGTTCTCCCATGGTTCGACGAGTTTCAACGTCTGACGACCTCGCCGCGCAATGCGGCCCGATTCCAGAGTGCATTCGGTGACATCGATGTGCGAGACAGGCTCGCCCAGGTCAAGACACCGACGATCGTGCTGCATTCCAGGCACGATCAGCGCATCCCCCTTGAACAGGGTCGCGCGGTGGCTTCGGGCATCGCTGGCGCGCGTTCTGTGCCGCTCGAGAGCCGGAACCACATTCTCGTTGACTATGAACCTGCATGGTCTTCACTTGAAAGATGTCGAAGTGCTTGTCTGCACCAGCCGAGATGGTGGCGAGATCGAAATTCTCGATCTGACCGTCAGCCCTGCACAATCGGTCAATTCGCGTCATGTGAACCATTGGCTGCGTAAACGGCTGACCGACGTTGTCTTCTAGCATTCGTCCAGAACGGTAGCGACACGGGATCTGCTGCCCCGAGTATCAGGCAGTATCGCCTCGATAAGAAAGGAGGCGTCGATCAAGGCTGTTGCCCGCCATCTCGGTCTCGGAGGGAACGCTATCATGTCGGCACAGCAACACCGTGCCGACATGATGGCAGTGTCCGCTCAAGGTGCAATACCTTGACTACTATGACTTGCCGCAGCCCAGTTCCGCTGCCTTGTCGACATAGCTTTGATCGACGAATTTGCTGGCGTCGAGCGGCTCCTTCAGTTCGCCGCCGTCATACATCAAGTCTGCCAGCGCCTGGTAACCCGCCGTGTCGAGCAAGGCCGCGGGATCAACCGAGGCGCGCCAAAAGCCACGACATCAACACCATTCGATTGTCCCGAAAGAATCTCATCCGAGCTGCGTGCGGCGACTTCGATTCGGTCGGCAACGATGGCCTCTTGTCGAACAAGCATATTCAAGTTGGCAAACGCCGACCGCCGCACTACGGCGCTCTTGCATCAGGGAGTCGGTGTGCAGCCTTGTCAAATGTATAAAGACCGTTTAAATCTACCGACTTCTGAGTCGCAGCTTGTTTTGCGCAATTAAATATGAGGGCATCTGGAAAGTCGATAGCAGCTCGCCCTGGTTCGTTCGTGTTCACATAATCACTCAGCGCTCGCCACACGGTTCTTGCATTTTCAAACACAATGCGAGGTTCCTCGAAGAGGGCTCGTATGGTGGCGGCGACGTCTGTTTGATTGGCGTTGTACTTTGTCCCGCACAGCGTCCAAATCGCCTCCGATAGCACTACATGCGTTACAAGTACATCTTCATTGCCCGAAAGCAATGCAACTGCCTTGGCAGATTGCCGGGCATCATCTTGAAGGAGGTATCGGAGCAAGACGTTGGTGTCTATCGCAATCATCGTCCAGTGGAACTTTGACGTGATTCTTCGTCTGTCATCGCCTTGTTGACCTTGAGCCCTTTGAGAATTCCCTTGGCTGCTTCAGGATGTTTCTTGACGGCAGTGAGTTGCCCATTAGCCACAAATAACTCCAGATCATCGCCAGGCTGAATATCCAGTTCATTGCAATGCTCTACCGGCAATGTAATTTGCCTTTTTGAACTCAGTTTTGACACGGCTTCGATCCTTTACATTCGGACGAAATGTAAAGATAGTGATTCTTTACATAGATGTCAAATGTAAAGATGGAATCAAGTCCTGTAAATGTGACCCAGTCAGGTCTTACCGATAGCTGCGCCACAACTGTCGCTGGCACGTACCGTGTGAACGGTTGCTGCAGAGGTATTCTGAATCCCCTGTCGCATCCTAGAAAACCAGATGCAACATGCCCAGGCTCACGACAAGAAACAACACCGTCATGATGCCGCCGGCGCGCATGAAGTCGGCCACGCGATAGCCCCCTGGTCCCATCAACAGGGCGTTGACCTGATGTGTCGGTATCAGGAAGGAATTGGAGGTCGAGATTGCGACTGTCAGGGCGAATACGGCCGGGTCCGCACCGACCGCCACTGCCAGGTTGACGGCCAGTGGTACCAGGAGCACCGTGGCGCCGATGTTCGACATGACCAGGGTGAAGAAGGTCGCGAGCAGCGCCACCACGACTTGCAATACGAAATCGGGGACGTCGCCGACGACGGTCAGGATCTGCTGGGCAATCCACGCGGCGGTGCCGGATTGATCCACGGCGATGCCGAGCGGGATGAGGCTCGCGAGCAGGAAGACGGTCTGCCAGCTGACCGCCTCGTAGGCTTCGTCGATCGTCAGGACCCCGGCGAGGATCATGCCGACGGCGCCTGCGAGCAATGAAATGGAGAGGCTGTCGCTGATCAGGAACAAGGCCAGGGCCAGCGTGAAGAAGACGATCGCGGGCTTGACCTTCTCCGGGCGCAGTTGCTCGTAGTGCACGTCGGTCGCGATGACGAGGTCGCGATTGCGCTTCAGGCGATGCAGGTCACGCCAGCTCGCGTGCACGACGAGGGTGTCGCCTGCCTGTAACTTGCAGTCCCGGAAGTCGCGCTTGATGACCAGCTCGGAGCGATAGATCTGCAGGATGTTGGTGCCGAAGTTGCGTCTCGGCTTGACGTCACCGACGGTCTGACCGATCAGGCTGGAGCCTGGCGGAACGACGATCTCGGCAATGCCGCCGTGCTGGGCGTTGAGCACGTCGGCGAAGCGGTCCGGTTCACGCTTGAGTTTCCAGTGGTTCTCGATGCAGAAGGCTTCGATCTGCGTTCGATCACCCATCAGGCCGAGCTGTGTGCCCACCCAGATCGTCTCTTCCCGATCGGGTGGCACCTTGACCACGTCGCCGCTCCACAAGGCCAGCATGGTCGGCGTGTTCGGGGACAGCCCTTCGGCCTGATGAATGGTCATGCCGACCTGTGGGCTGTCGTCGGTGATGCTCGCCTCCATCAGCTCACCCTTGATGCCATAGACGCTCTCGAAATAATCGGATGCGCGGGAGGTGCGACCGGTTTCACCGGATCGTGCGCGCGGCAGGACGAAACGTCCCGCCACCACGAAGTAGATGATGCCGGTGGCCACCAGAGCGATTCCGATGGGCGTCACCGAAAACAGCCCGAAGGTCTCCATCTGCTGGTCCGCAGGGAGTGTCTTGTTGCTGGAGATCAGGAGATCGTTCAGGAGGATCAGCGGGCTCGAGCCGATCATCGTCGCTGTGCCGCCGAGGATGGCGCAGAACCCCATCGGCATCAGCAGGCGTGACATCGGCAGGCCGGTGCGTGCCGAGATACGGCTGACGACCGGCAGGAAGAGAGCCGCCGCGCCGATGTTCTGCATGAAGCTCGAGATGAAGGCGACGGTGCCGGACACGAGCGGGATGATGCGCCGCTCGGTACGGCCGCCGCGTTTCATGATCAGCGCGGCCAGGCTCGACATCAGACCGGTCTTGTCGAGCCCTGCGCCGATGATCATCACGGCGATCACGGAAATGACCGCGTTACTCGAGAAGCCCGTGAACAGCACGCTTCGATCGATGACGGGTTCGATGTTCGGCAGCATGGTGCTGAGACCCAGCAGCACCATGACCACGATGGCGGCTACGTCGACGCGAAGGATCTCGAACGCGAACAGGATGACGGTGATGGCGAGAAGCCCCATCACCATGATCATTTCAGTGCTCAGCGTGAGCGGCTCGATCATGCATCCTTCCGAGAGCCGATGCGAACACCGGCGGCGCGCCTCATACCCGACGCCGGGTGTACAGCAAGTCCGCTACCTCATGTCCCAATCGTTTACCACGAACTTCGAATCGTGTCATCGTCCGCCAGTCGGGCCGCGGTGATTTCTGCCCAGGCCCCGCCACGTTCTCGAAACGATCATCAGCCTCGATATGTTCCTGCATCCAGTCGGCATACTCAGCCCAGTCGGTTGCACAATGCAATAGTCCATCCGGCGCCAGCACGCGAGCGCAGGCATCGAGAAAATCGCGTTGCACGATGCGGCGCTTGTGATGCCGCTTCTTGTGCCAGGGGTCGGGGAAGAACAGCAGCACGCGCTGCACTGACGCAGGCGCGAGCATGTGTTCGAGTACCTCCATTGCGTCGTGCTGCACGATACGGACGTTCTCGAGGCCGCGTTGCTCTATGCCGATCAGCGCGTGCCCGACGCCGGGTGCATGCACTTCACAGCCGATGAGGTCTGCGTCCGGATACGCCTCGGCCATATGCAGCAGGGCATCGCCGTTGCCGAAGCCGATCTCGAGCCATAACGGCGCTTGGCGGCCGAAGGTTTCACGGGCATCGATGATGCTGTCTCGATAGGGCAGGCAGTAGCGTGGAGCGAGTCGATCGAGTGCGTCACTCTGCGCTTTCGTCAGTCGACCGTTCCTGATCACGAAACTGCGCACAGAGCGAGTGGTCAGGCGGTCGCTCATGTCGTCGTTGGCCCTGTTCACCTGCGCGTCCCGGTTGGTGTGTCACCCGAGCGCCCGGTGTCGGAGTCTGCTGCTATACTCCGGCCCGCGCCGAACACCCCGCGCCGAAGTAGCTCAGTCGGTAGAGCAACTGATTCGTAATCAGTAGGTCGGAGGTTCGATTCCTCTCTTCGGCACCAGCGTGCTTTCTCTCTGGTCGGCATCCGCTATCTGGCGTTGACAGAGACTCCGTCAGCGACGGCGACCGCCTTTCTTGCCCCCCTTGCGCGGTTCCTCGAACTGTACCTTGAGCGACTTGTCGCCCATGATCTTGCCGTTGAGACCGGCGATGGCGGCACGCGCTTCGTGCCCTTCCATCTCGATGAAGCCAAACCCCTTGCACTTGCCGGTGAATACATCGGATGCCAGTTTTATCGAGCGCACCTTGCCGTACTCGGCAAACATCTCGGTGACGGTTTCTTCGGTCGATTCCATGGGCAGGCCGCCTACGAACATCTTTTTCACGTATTGTCCTCTGGAGCTGAATGCGGACGGCACCGGATTGAACCGGTGCCGCGGCACCGCGAAGAGCTAGGCGCTCATCGCGCGATGGCGAAAGGGTCGAACTGCGAAAGCCAGGCGTCGGTTACGCCACGGTAGGAGGCGCCAGAGCGAGTGTCGAGTGCAGTCTGCCGTTGACGGCAGACGCTGTCGACGAAGGGCTGTTCACGGTCGGGATACGGCCGCTAGTGTACTCCCTGTGGTTCAGCTTGACCAGCGACTGCGGCGTCGACCAGGTGCTCCTTGGCCGCTCGCGTGAGGCGTTTCAGGCGATGTTCCTGTTGACTGGCGTCACTGCGGTTTGCAGCACTGGCCTGCCAGACCAGATGCACCGGGCGCCGGCCACGGGTATAGACGGCACCGCGCGCCGATGCGTTGTGTTCGGCGAGGCGGCGTTCCACGTCGGTGGTGATGCCGGTATAAAGCGTGCCATCCGCGCACCGTAGAATGTAGACATGCCACTGGACCTCGAGATGCCCGACGCCTTCGCCGCCGTGCCGAGAGTCTATGGCGGGCGTGCCGCCAGCCTCCTCGGCAAGCTCAGGATCTGCGTCGTCGGGGTGGGCGGTGTCGGTTCCTGGGCCGCCGAGGCGCTGGTCAGAACGGGCATTGGTCACATCACGATGATAGATCACGATGACGTGAGCGTCGGCAACATCAATCGTCAGCTGCACGCCTTTGCCGACACCGTCGGACAGAGCAAGGTCGTCGAGATGCAGGCGCGACTGCAACGAATAGCACCGGCCTGCGAGGTCGTTGCACACGATGATTTCCTGGCCGAAAAAAATCTCGAGCGCTACCTCGACCAGGACTTCGACGCGGTGATCGACGCGATCGACAACATTCGATTCAAGGCGGCCATGCTGGCTTTCTGCAAGCGACGCAAGATCCGCATCGTGTCGACCGGTGGTGCCGGTGGCCGTCTCGATCCGCTCGGTATCACCGTTAACGACCTCTCACGTACCCGCGGCGATGCGCTGGCCGCCAAGGTTCGCGCTCGCCTGCGCGCCGACTACGGCTTCTCCTCCAATCCGCGGCGCAGCTTCGGCATCGATTGTGTCCATTCGCGCGAGCAACCGCTCTACCCCGACGGTGAGGGCGAAGTCTCGCATGCCCGACCCGGCGTGCCCGGTGTTCGTCTGGATTGTGATCGAGGCTACGGTTCGGTGGTCTTTGTCACGGCACCCTTCGGTTTCGTGGCCGCCTCGGTTGCGGTGCGAAGGAGCCTCGATCGCCGCCTGCGCGGGCAACGGCCTGTTTGATGCAAGTGAAGCTGTTCTGCTTCGCGTACCCCCTTCGTCTGTAAGCTTTCCCCTGTTCAAAGAGAACCGATCTTTCGCATGAGTCGTGTCGCGACGCTGTCCTGTCTGCTGCTGGCAACGGCTCTCGCGAGCTGCTCCTCGGGTGGCGGTTCGAGCGGTGGGTCGACATCCGGAGGTGATGTCGGTGGTACAGGGGGAGACGGGTCGACGCCGGTTGGATCGTCATCGGCCGGCTCGACGACGGCCGGTTCGACACCGTCAGATCCTGACCGGCCCTTCGAAGACATGCCCGAGCCGCTGCGGGTGGTGCAGGCGGACCCCGCGCGGATCAACTCGATTCCGGAGATCGCGACGTCCGAGTGGCTGGCCGATACAGGATTGCAGGTAGCCTGGGCGAACGGCACCTCGGCAGCGGATGTCGATGCAGCCTATGTTGGTGGGGAGTGGGTGTACATGCAGGACTGCACCGGCATCGTCGCATCGCCACCGCTGGTCGTGATCACCCCGGGTCCCGTCGACCCGCTGTTGGCAAACGATGATGTCATTCGCGACATCGAAGGCCGGCCGATCGCCAGCGCAAGCCAGGGTACGGTCGTCATCCTGCAGGTCCAGGTCGCGGATTTCGACGGCTCACTGGGGAATACGGGCTTTCACCTGCGTTCGATCGCCGGGCGCCATCTCTGGTTGTCGGCGAATCTTGCCGAGCGCGACTATCCGTACCTGTGCGCCCGCCGCGAATAGATCCGAGCGCGTGCAGCGAACGATCCTGCATGCAATGATCGGGCAATGACCAACACGAACCCGACGGCTGCGCTGATCCTGATCGGTAACGAGCTGCTCAGCGGCCGCACGCAGGACACGAACCTTGCACATCTCGCCACCCGCCTCGGCAGTCGGGGTATCCGGCTCGCCGAAGCGCGCGTCGTTGCCGATGATCCGCCGGCGATAATCCAGGCGGTCAATGAGCTGCGGAGTCGCCACGACCACGTCTTCACGACCGGTGGAATTGGCCCGACACACGACGACATCACGGCCGATTGCATTGCCGAGGCCTTCGGGGTGGCTATCGGGATCGACGCAGAAGCGCAGCGTCGGCTCGAGGATTTCTGGCGCGAGCGCGATATCGAGCCGAATCCGGACCGGCTGCGCATGGCACGCATTCCTGCCGGTGCCAGTCTGATCGACAACGACGTATCGGCCGCCCCGGGCTTCAAGCTCGGCAACGTGCACGTCATGGCGGGCGTGCCACGCATCATGCGCTCGATGCTCGAACACATCCTGCCCACCTTGCCGAGCGGTCCGGTAACGCATGCCGCAAGCGTGGTCGTTACCGGCATGGGGGAAGGCGATCTGGCCGCCCCGCTCAGGGCCGTACAGGAGCGCTTTCCGGGCGTCGATCTCGGCAGCTATCCGGGACACGTCGACGGTGTATCCCGGGTCGAGCTGGTGGCCCGGAGTCAGGACGAAGCGGAGCTTGCGGACGTTCGCGGTGCGCTGCTGGCGCTGGTCGAGGCGGTCGGTGGTACGACTTCAGATAGCTAGGCGCTGGACGCGCGGTATTCCCCGCCAGACACGCCTTCAGCCAGACGAGACAGTCGCGTCCCGCAATCGCCCGGTAATTTCAGGCAGGCGAGGTCATCCGCCCGGGTTACGCCGTCGGTGATGATGATGATCGGCTGACCGCGTTTCGCCGCCTCGCGGCAGAAGCGGAAGCCCGAATAGACCATCAGCGAGGAGCCGGCGACGAGCAGGGCGTCACTCTCCTGCAATTGCGCCATGGCGAAGTCGACCGTCTCGCGCGGGACGTTCTCGCCAAAGAAGACCACGGCAGGCTTGAGCAGGCCACCGCAGTGAACGCAGTCGGGGATATCCACGGCATCGGGCGATTCGAGTTCGAGGTCGGCGTCGCCATCTGGTGCGTAGGTGGCATCGAGCGACGCGAGCCAAGGATTGCGGCCGATGAGCTCATCCTGAAAATCGTCTCGTGAGCGATGTATCCCGCAGGTCACGCATTTCGCACTCGACAGGCTGCCGTGCAACTCGAGCACATCGCGATGGCCCGCCTGCTGATGAAGGCCGTCGACGTTCTGCGTTACCAGCTGACGAACGTGACCGGATGCCTGCAAAGCGGCAAGGGCGTGATGCGCCATACCGGGTCTCGCCTGGCTGAACATCGGCCAGCCGACGGAACTTCGCGTCCAGTAGCGAGCGCGAGCCAGCGGGTCGTTCAGAAAGACCTGTCCGGTGATCGGCTGGCGACGTTTCCACTGGCCCGCACGGTCACGATAGTCACCCAGGCCAGATGCCGTGCTGCAGCCGGCGCCGCTGAGCACGAACAGGGAGGGCTTGTCCTCAAGCAGCTTCGCCAGGGCCAGATCGAGCTCGTCTTTCATTTGCTTTTCATCAATCTGTCCCTCGTTACTCGTCGGGTTCTCAATGGGCTCTTACTCGTCCGCCTTGTCCATGTCATCCGCGTCGTCCACACCACCTGCATTATTTTCGGTATCCAGCGGATTCTCGAGCACGCCGTCCACATCGAAGGGGATCCGGCTGGGCCAGTTGTCCAGCCGTACGAAGCCGGTCACGTCATAGTCGAGCTCGAGCGTCTGATCATCGAGCATCTGTCGTATGCGCCCGATGATGCGCGACATGCCCGCCTCCACGTTCACCGTCAGATAGGCCTCGCCGTTGGCCGGGATCGTGACCCGCTCGTCGCTACGTCCGGAGGCAATCCGGTCGCCGGCAACGCGCGCCGTGAAATCGAGTTCGCGTAGCGGCAGTTCGAAATCATTCGGATTCTCGACGCGCAGGCGGAAGGCCAGTCGCTGACGCGTGAGGCTCAGGTTCAGGGGCTTGACGCCGTCGACGGTAACGCGGGGTGACTCGGGTTTCACGCGATCGACGACGGCGCATCCGCTTGCGCCGAGCAGGAGTGCGCCGAGCAACAGGGTGATCAGAACGGTTCCGATTGGGTGTCGCGGCTGTTCACGCAAGTGACCGTGCAAGTGACCAATAGGGGCGAGTCGCAGGCTATCGAATGTGCTCATGATTCAGCGATTGTGCTCATGATTCAATTGTGCTCTTGATTCAGAAGTCACCGTGACGGGCTTGTAAAATGGAGATGGCAGCAGGCCCGGCAGTTTCGGTTCGCAAGACGCGTGGGCCAAGATGCGCAGGCCGTAATCCGGCCGCCAGTGCCTGTTCGGCTTCAGCGGCGTCAAGTCCGCTTTCCGGACCGATCAGAACAGCGAAGGACTTGCCTTCGCCAGCCGTCGTGGCCAGCGCATCTGCGGCATCCGGCAGCAACACGAAACCTTGCGAGCCGCTCTCGGGAAAGGATTCGAGCCAGTCCGGAAGCGCAGTGATCGGTTCGAGCGACGGCATAGTGCTCCGACCGCATTGCTCACAGGCGCTGACCAGGATGGCGCGCCAGTGTGCGCATCGCTGTACTCGACGTCTCCCCTCGAGTCTTGTCAGGGAATGCCGGGTCTCGACCGGCACGATTCTCGTCGCGCCGAGTTCGGTAGCCTGGCGAACCGTGGCATCCATGCGATCGCCGCGCGAGATTCCTTGCACGAGGGTTATCGAGACTGGGGATTCGCTGTTGTTCGGCTGCTGTGACGCGATCGCGAGCCTCGTCGCCTTGCCAACGCTTTCGATGCTCGCCGTGTAGTCATGACCGTCACCGTTGAACAGGCAGACGGTCATGCCGGTCTTCGCCCTGAGGACTGCGGCGAGATGACGCGACGCCTCCTTGTCGAGGGTGATTTCCGTGTCGGCGTTCAATGCCGTTTCCACGTGGAAGCGCGGGATGCGGGTCTGCGCACGTTTCACTGGTGGTCTCCCAACCTGATATTGGCAGGGTCAGCGAGGCTGTCCGTTCTGGTATCAAGGTCAAAGTCCACTAGCGCTTTCTCCCGAGCAAACCTAGCCGTGCCTCAGGCGGGGCTTTTCTCTCGGCGATCTGTTGCCGACTCAGCTTCTTCAGCTGATCGAGCGCGTGTGCGAAATCCGCGAGGGCCGTTTCGGTATCGAGTTCCACGCCGTCCGGAAGGTACTGACGGGTAGCCAGATCTGCCAGATAGCGGTAGTCCGCCGTGTCGCGAAAACGCTCGAGGAGTCGGGCGGTCGTGATCGACGGGTTCTGATCGCAATAGCCTATCAGCCGGTGGAGTAGCGCTGCACGCTCCAGACCTTCATCGATCTCGATGTTCTCCGGTGACTGGCTGCCGACCACCGGCGGATATTGCAATACGAGCAAGGCCGCGCGGCTCATCGGGTCGAGTCCGCCTGCCACTTTCGTTCGCTGTCGGGGTGTCTGCAGAATGGGCGCCGCGGTCGCCCGTTCCCGCCCGAGCGACAGCCCGATCAGAGTTTCCAGTCGAGCAACCGCCAGTTGTCGGTAGACCCCGCGGGGGATCGTCGCCAGCAGGGGCTTGGCGCGTTCTGCCAACTGCGCCTTGCCGCCGATACTGTTCACATCGATCTCCGCACACAGGTGTTCGTAGAGAAAGTCGACCACGGTCAGTCGGCTGGCAAGCAACCTCTGGAAGCCTGCCGAACCACCGGCCTTGACGATGGAGTCCGGATCTTCGCCGTCGGGCAGGAACATGAAGTGGGCGTCACGACCATCTTCGAGGCAGGGCAGTGTGGCGAGCATGGCGCGCGCCGCTGCCGCGCTACCGGCCCGGTCGCCGTCGAAGCAGAAGACGATGTTCGGCACCGTGCGAAAGAGTATCTCGCTGTGCTCGCGATTGGCGGCGGTGCCGAGCGTTGCAACGCAGTTCTCGATGCCGTGCTCAGCCAGCGCGACGACGTCCATGTAGCCCTCGACGACAATGACCGCGCCAAGTTCCTGTGCCGAGCGTCGGGCTTCGAAGAGGCCGTACAGCTCACGACTCTTGTGGAAGAGTGGCGTCTCCGGAGAGTTCAGGTACTTCGGTTCCGCATCGCCGAGCACGCGTCCGCCGAAAGCGATGACGCGCCCGCGCCGGTCGCGGATCGGGAACATGACGCGGTCGCGAAAACGCTGATAGGGGCGGCCTGCGGCGGTGCCGGCACCGCCTTTTCCCGGAATCAGCATGCCGGTGGTCAGGAGCTGTCTCTCTTCGCCGGCGAGCGCTGTCTGCAGAGCATCCCAGCCGTCCGGTGCATAGCCGATACTGAACCGTCTTGCCGTCTCGCTCGACAGTCCGCGACCTTTCAGATACGCCTTTGCTGCGGGGGCATCGCGCAGACTCTCGCGATAGAAGCGGGTGACCTTCTCGAGCGTCGCGAACAGCGGTTTCGTCTCGTCGCGTCGTTGCGCGGCCTGTTCGTCACGCGGCACTTCCAGGCCGACGCTCTCGGCCAGCGCCTCGATCGCGTCGACAAAGTGCATGCCTTCGTACTCCATCAGGAAGCCGATGGCGTTGCCGTTCACGCCGCAACCGAAACAGTGATAGAACTGCTTCGGCTGACTGACCGAGAAGGAAGGCGTCTTCTCGTTGTGGAACGGGCAGCAGGCCATGTAGTCGCGCCCGGTCTTCTTGAGTGTGACCCGGGCGTCGATGACCTCGACGACATCGACGCGCGAGAGAAGATCGTCGATGAAGTGTTGAGGAATCTTTCCGGCCATGGTTCGCGAGTCTATACCCGCGTGCCACGTGGCGCGCTTTTCAGCTCAGCTCAGCTCAGCTCAGCTCAGCTCAGCTCAGCTCAACTCAACTCAGCCCAGCCCAGCCCAGCCCAGCTTCAAGATGGCTTCAAGATGGCTTCACTTCAAGACGGTGTGTCCGACAACGCCAACAAGACCTCGCGATAACTGCGAACGGCGTTGGCGACCGCATCTGCCAGGCGCTCCCGGTGGTCGTCGCTCAGGAGTCGATCGGCTTCGGGTGCATGACTCAGGCAGGCCATCTCGATCAGCGCGCCGCTGGTGAAGCTCTGCGTGAGAATGAACAAGGTGTCGCGCTTCACACCACCGTCGACCGTCGGCTTCGCGACGCTGGCCAGTGCCGTATGGACATTTGCCTGTAGCAGCTTCGCAAAGCGCTCGGATCCCCGTGTGAAGGAGATGTCGCGTGGCTCGACAAGAGCTGTGCGCGATGTCGGCAGGCGGGCATCGCGAGCGCTGTTTCGACGGTGGCGTTCACGCCGGCGCTCACGACTGTCGACGATGTTGCTCGCGTGGGCGTAATAGGTTTCCACGAGATTGAGGTGACGCTGCGGCAGGCCGTTGAAATGCAGGGAAACCATGAGATCGGCACTGGCCCGGCGCACCGCAGCCACGCGTTCAACGCGCGTGAGGCTCTGATCGCCATCTCGCGTCAGGACGACATCGAGATCATCCTCGGGCTCGAGTATCGAGCGCACACGGCGGGCAATATTCAGGGTCAGTTCCTTTTCCAACAGCCCGTTCTCGGCCCGGGTGCCCGCATCGCTGCCGCCATGACCAGGATCGATGACGAGCACGAATCGCGGCCCGGGCGCACCTCGCCATGTCAGTGGCGTGGCCTCGGGAGCGCTCCTCGATCCGATCTCGCGGACAGCCTCGCGCCCGGCTTTACGTTCTGGCTCATGACCGGCCTCACGACGGGCCTCACGACCGGGAAGGGCGCATCCCGACAGCATCATTGCGCTGCCGGTGAGGCATCGTCCGAGAAAGGTACGTCTTGACATGTCAGCTATCCCTGGTGGTGAGAGCTGCGCGGCCTGTGTGGTCCGGCCCGTCAAGGCCCGGCTCACGCGGCGCGTCCTGCGCGGCTCGATCTGTGTAGTGCGATGTACGTGGCGCGATCCACGCCGTTCGGTCTGAGCGACCTTGTTCCCTGTCTGAGCGGCCCTGGCCGGGCGACACTGTTGTGTGGTCCTGGCCAGGCGGCCTTGTCTTAGCGGTCCTGTCCAGGCCACCCCGTCCCGGTGGCCCGGTCTACGCGGCCCGTCCCAGCGTCGCAAGCAGCTCGGAGAGTTCCGCCGCCTTCGGCTTCACCATCCAGAAACGCGCGGCGAGGCTGTAGAAGTCGTCCACCATCTGCTGCCCGAGGGTGCTGCCGGTCTCGCGTACGTGGTCCTCGATGAGGACCAGCAGATAGTTGCGATAGCGTTCCATCGACTCGGCGTGCAGGCGGTGGATGTCGATCAGCTCGTGGTTGTAGCGGTCCACGAAGACGTTGTTCTGATCGAACACGAACGCCAGCCCGCCGGTCATGCCGGCGCCGAAGTTGACGCCGGTCTCGCCGAGCACCACGACGCAGCCACCGGTCATGTATTCGCAGCCATGATCGCCGATGCCTTCGATGATGGCGACCGCGCCGGAGTTGCGCACCGCGAAGCGCTCGCCGCCGAGCCCCGCTGCATACAGCGTCCCGCCGGTCGCGCCGTACAGGCAGGTGTTGCCGACGATGGTGGAGTCCCGGCCGGTATAGCGCGCGTCCGAGGGTGGTCGCACGACGATCTTGCCGCCGGCCATGCCCTTGCCGACATAGTCGTTGGCGTCGCCGTCGAGATGCAGGTGCAGTCCACCGACGTTCCAGACCCCGAAGGACTGGCCCGCCGTACCACGACAGTAGATGTCGATCGGCGAGTCGCTCATGCCGTCGTCACCGTGCGCCTTGGCGATCTCGCCGGACAGCCGTGCACCGATGGAGCGGTTGACGTTCTTGATGTTGAAGCTGAATTCACCCCCCGACTTCTTGCGAATGGCCCGCGCGCATTCCGCCACCATCTGTTCGGCCAGGAGTCCCTTGTCGTGCGGTTCGTTCCGCTCGCTCGTACAGAAGCGCGGCGCGCTGTCGGGAACGCCGCCGGTGGCGAGCAACGGGGCGAGATCGATGCGCGACTGACGCGGTGTCATGCCTTCCGCCGGGGTCAGGTATTCCGGGCGACCGATCAGGTCCGACAACGAGCGGATGCCGAGCGAGGCGAGATGGCGTCGAACGTCCTCGGCGACAAACTGCATGTAGTTCATGACCTTCTCGACGTCACCGTTGAAGTGCCGCATGCGCAGCACGTTGTGCTGCGTGGCAACGCCGGTCGCGCAGTTGTTCAGATGGCAGATGCGCAGGAACTTGCAGCCCATCGCGATCATCGGTCCGGTGCCGAAACCGAAACTCTCGGCCCCGAGAATGGCGGCCTTGACGACGTCGAGACCGGTCTTCAGCCCGCCGTCGGTCTGTACCCGGACCTTCGAACGCAGGCCGTTCGCCCTGAGTACCTGGTGAGTCTCCGACATGCCGAGTTCCCAAGGGGAACCTGCGTACTTGACGCTGGTCAGCGGCGACGCGCCGGTGCCGCCGTCGTAGCCTGAGATGGTGATCAGATCGGCATAGGCCTTGGCAACACCCGCCGCGACTGTGCCGACGCCGGCCTCGGCGACGAGCTTGACGGAAACCAGTGCCTCCGGATTGACCTGCTTCAGGTCAAAGATCAGCTGCGCGAGATCCTCGATCGAGTAGATATCGTGATGCGGAGGAGGAGAGATCAGCGCGACGCCTTCGTTACTGTGGCGAAGCCGGGCGATCGTCGCATTGACCTTGTGCCCCGGAAGCTGTCCGCCTTCACCGGGCTTCGCGCCCTGCGCAATCTTGATCTGCAGGACTTCGGCACTGACCAGATATTCCGGCGTTACGCCGAAGCGGCCCGACGCAATCTGCTTGATCTTGGAACGCTTGATGGTGCCGTGACGCGCCTTGTCCTCACCGCCTTCGCCCGAGTTCGAGCGCCCGCCCAGACGGTTCATCGCCTCGGCCAGTGTCTCGTGAGCTTCAGGCGAAAGTGCACCGAGCGACATGCCGGCCGAGTCGAAGCGCGCGAGGATCGAGTCGGCAGGTTCCACCGCTTCGAGCGGTATCGGCATACCCTTTGGCGTGAGATCCAGAAGATCCCGCAGCATCGCCGGGCGTCGCCCGTCGACGGTATCGCGATAGATCTCGTAGTCCTCGTAACGACCGCTGGTCACGGCCGCCTGCAACTGCTGCACGACGTCCGGATTGTAGGCGTGATATTCGCCGCCATGGATGTACTTCAGAAGACCGCCCTGGCTCGGCTCGACGTTCGGATCGAAGGCTGAGCGTGCCAGTGTCTTCAGATCCAGCTCGATATCGTCGAAGTTCATGCCCTCGATACGGCTGGTGCTGCCGACGAAGCAAAAATCGACCACTGGTGAGGCCAGGCCGACGATCTCGTAGAGCTGTGCGCCGCGATAGCTCGACACGGTGGAGATGCCCATCTTCGAGAGGATCTTCATCAAACCCTTGTTGATGCCCTTCCGGTAGTTCTGTTCAAGCAGCGGAATGTCGCCATCGCCGAGCTCACCGCTTCTGACCATGCCCTGGATACTCTCGTAGGCAAGGTAGGGATAAACACAGGTTGCGCCGTAGCCGACGAGCACCGCGACCTGGTGCGAGTCGCGTGCGGTACCGGTCTCTACCACGAGGTTGGCGTCGCATCGGCAGCCGGCTGCGATCAGGCCATGGTGGGTCGCGCCGGTGGCGAGCAGCGCATGCACGGGGAGTTGGCCCGCCGCGATATTCCGATCGCTCAGCACGATGACGACCTTGCTGTCGGTCTGCACCGCGTCGACCGCTTCGGTCACGATTCGCCGGATAGCCGTCTCGAGTGATTCGCCGGCCGGGTCGTATTGCAGGTCGATGCGCACGTTGGCGTAGGCGGGTTCATCGTCCATCGCGACGAGTGTCTCGAACTTCTCGCGAGAGAGCACCGGTGAGCGGACCAGCAAGCGGCTCGCATGATGGTGGGTCTCGCGGAACATGTTCTTCTCGCGTCCGAGGCAGGTCTCGAGCGACATCACGATCGTTTCCCTGAGCGGATCGATCGGCGGGTTCGTCACCTGGGCAAACTGTTGCCGGAAGCTGTCGTACATCGAACGAACGTGCAAGGACATGACCGGAAACGGCGTGTCGTCGCCCATCGAGCCGATGGCTTCGGACGCACCTTCGGCGAGTACGCGAATGATCTGATCGCGTTCCTCGAACGTGACGTTGAACATCTTCTCGTAGGTGGCGAGCTGGTTGTCGTCCATGGCTGGCCCGATTTGCGAGGCATCGCGCAGGCGCGAGCGAAGATGGCGCGCGTTCTTCTGCAGCCACTTCGCGTAGGGCTGTCGATGCTTGAGCAGATCAGAGACGTCCTGCGGCAGCAGCAGCCGGCCGGACTGGGTATCGATCGCGAGCATCTCGCCGGGCTTCAGCCGTCCCTTGGTGGTGATGTCGCTCGGTGCGTAGTCGTAGACGCCGACCTCGGAGGCAAGCGTTATGTGGCGGTCCTTCGAGATCACGTAGCGCGCCGGGCGAAGGCCGTTGCGGTCGAGTACGCAACTTGCGTAGCGTCCGTCCGACAGCACCACGCCGGCGGGTCCGTCCCACGGCTCCATGTGCATCGAGTTGTATTCGAGAAAGGCGCGCAGATCGGAGTCGAGTTCCCAGGTGTTCTGCCACGCGGGCGGCATCAGCATGCGCATCGCACGGAACACATCGACACCGCCTGCCATCAACAGCTCGAGCATGTTGTCGAGCGACATCGAGTCAGACCCTGACTGACTGACGAGGGGCAGGAGTTCATTCAGTTCCGGCAGAACCGGTGAGCGCAGCTTGCCGGCACGGGCGTTCGTCCAGTTCCGGTTGCCCTGAATGGTGTTGATTTCACCGTTGTGGGCGAGCAGGCGGAAGGGCTGTGCCAGCCGCCATTGCGGCAAGGTGTTGGTCGAGAATCGCTGGTGAAAGACCGCGATGGAGGAAGCCAGCGTCTCGTCCTCGAGGTCGCGATAGAAGGTCGCGAGGTACTCGGGCATGACCAGGCCCTTGTAGAGAATCACCTCGCTCGACAGGGAACAAACATAAAAATCAGCATCGTCGGCAAGCGCGATCTCGGCGCGGCGACGAGCGACAAACAGGTGGCGATTGAATTCGGCCGCATCCATTTCCTCCGTCACGCTGACGAACAGCTGCTCGATGCGCGGGACGCTCCGTTTCGCTTCCTCGCCGCAAGCCGACAGATCGACCGGCACCACCCGCCAACCGTTGAAGATCAGGCCGCGCGCTTCGACTTCCCGTTCGAGTGTCTCGCGCGCGGTCGCTGCCTGTTGCTCGTCATGGCCGAGGAACACGAGACCCGTCGCGAATTCGCCCTGCAAGGTGATGCCGGCCTCTGCGGCGGCCTTTCGGAGGAACGTGTCGGGGCGGCGCAGCAGCAAGCCGCAGCCATCACCGGTCTTGCCATCGGCGCCGATCGCGCCGCGGTGCGTCATGCGGCCGAGTGCGGTGATGGCGGTGTCGACCAGCCAGTGGCTGGCGCGGCCGTCCATCTGGGCGATGAGGCCGAAGCCGCAGTTGTCCCGCTCGAATTCCGGGCGGTAGAGGCCAGTCTCGGCCAGGTTGTCGAGATAATTCATGTCTAGTACCACCAGTAGATCGAATGCGGGGCTACCGTCGCGCTCGCTACCGTGTCCGGCGCCGGAAACAGGGAACGCGTGCGGTGCGCCAAGGAGCCTTGGCTCGCCGAATCAGGGCTATCGTTGCCCGGACAGGGTTGCCCGGACAGGGACGACTCAGGCTGCCGACCGTCAAACATCCGACGACGGTCGGAGCCTAGTATACCGCGCGTCAGTTCGACTCTCGCAATGCCGCCTGGATACGATCCACGGCACGAATCCAGGGCTGATTGCTGGTGGCCTCGGCTGACATCTGCTCGATGGCCGCCCGGGCTGCGGGGATACTCGGAAAAAGTCCGTGAACCAGCGCGAACCAGGTTCGGCCGTTCCGTTCGAACTGATAGATCGAGTTGGGTGCCGGCAGATCCGATCGTTCCAGGAACTGCTCGACCGACTCCCGATCCGTGGACGCACTCATCTGCACGGTCCATTGCCCGGGAGTCTGGACGAGGATCCAGTTAGGTGACTCGAGCGCCCCGATCGGCGTGGTGGTGTCCCCCTCTGCGAGCGACTCTTCGAGCGACTCGTCCCCCGCGGCCGCAGCATCGGTGCCATCGCCATCGCCATCGCCATCGCCATCGCCGGCCCCATCATTGTCGGTACCGGTGCTGGCGTCTGTGTTTGTGTCTGCATCAGCACTGGTCGACGGAGCCGCGTCGGTAACGTCGGCCGACGTGTCGGTCCCGAGCAGGGATTCATCACTGACCGGGTCGGCACCGTTCCCGTTGTCGTTGCTGTTTCCGATGCCATTGTCGGGGCTGTTGCCAGGCCCATCGTCAGTAGCATCACCGGCGCCTTCGTTTGCGGCCTGGCTGTTTCCTGTGATGGCGGCTCCCGCGTCACCGTCGTTGTCATTGCCGCGCTGGGGTATCGCGAGCCGCTCACCTGCGCCGGAAGTCTCGACATCGGCTGCAGATGCTGACTCGGTTTCCGAGATCACTTCCGCAGCGGTTTCCGCGTCAGCCTTGGCAACGTTCCGGGCGCCCGGCTCGGCGTCTGTTTCGGCGCCTGTCTCAGCGTTGGCCTCCACGCCGGTCTCAGAGCCGTTCTCCACGTCGGATTCCGCCTGAGCACTTTGTCCGGCGTCCTGCCCGGACTCGGCATTCGGATCCGACGACGGATCGCCTGCGGCAGCCTCGGCACCGGCTCCCACTTCAGTTCCACTTTCGCTGCTGTCGTCGCCGGCATTCAGCCCGCCATCGTCAGTCGGCCCGGGCGTTTCAGAGGCATCGCCGGTCGCCGTGTCATCCGACTCGGCAATCGGCGCTGGCAAGACGGTCGACGCCTCCCCGGTGGCCGTCGACGCGTCGGCGGTATTGGTGCTGCCGTCGGTCGCCTGTTCTCTGAGCAACTCGAGCCGTTGGGCTTCGCGCTCGGTCGCGATTTTCGCCGTACTCGAGCCCGTGACTGTTGCCTCGGGTTCATCGGCGTTGTCACGATCAGGCCCGCCGCCGGTCAAGGTCAGCCCGCCGAGGATCAACAAAAGGGCGAGCGCGCCCAGTGCGATCTTCGCCCAGCGACTCCCGAGCCAACCGGCTCGCTCGTTCTCAACCGCATCGAATTCGGTCTCCTCGCGGAGTTCCGGCGGCAGTTCTTCACTGTAGAGATCAGCCGAATCGCTCCCCTCGGGCGCTTCGACATCGACCAGGCTGGCGGCGGCCGGATTGTGCCGTGCATCGAGCACCGACGCGGCGGCCGCGTTCAGGGCGGCGGGCAAGCCGCGCGCGTGCTCGTTCAGTGCGGCGACGTCTTCAGGATTGAATTCCGGCTCGGTCCGGGCGCGCGGGTTCTCGCTCGCCTGGGTCAGTCGATAGTCGAGGTAGGCGCTCGCCCGTGGGGCAGTGAACGGGTCGATGGTAAAACTCGAATAAGGCAGGTCTGTACCTTCCGGTATCAGATCGGGAATCCGTTGTTCGAATTCGGGCAGGGCGGCAAAGGTGACCCGGAGCAACGACTCATCGCGATTGTTGATGTACTGCATGCCGTTGAGAAGGCGCGTCAGCTCAGTCTCGTCGACCTTGTCGGCATCGTCGAGGACGACCACGCAAAGCGTGTTGTTACCGAGCATCGCCTGCAGGCAGGGGACGAGCTCGTCGAGCGCTTCCTTGAGATTTTCCGGCGGACGAACCTTGAAGGCCTCGAGCATGCCGATGAAGAGATTGCGCGTGCTGAAGCGCTGGCCGCCCTTTACCGAGAAGCACTGGATGCGCAGACCGCTGTTCGCGGCCAGCTGGGCGAGCAAGGTACTTTTACCGGCGCCTTGTTCGCCGAACACGAGCAAGAGATCATCGCCGGTGATCAGCGCATGCCGGATATCGGCCAGCTGTTCGGCGGTGACCTCGTCGGTGAACAAGGCGTTGGTGTCGACCTCGGCCTCGAAGGGCTGACAGCGCAACTGCAATGCCGCGAGGGTCTCGTCGGATAGCAGGACCTTGTTGTCGGAATCCGGAACGTCGGCTGACGACATCGGGACGCTACGGTGGCGGGTGGTTGACGATTCTACTCGATTCTACTTTGCGTCGCGTCGTTCGCTGACGTTGCTCGCCTGCGTCGCTCAGTCAGCTTGCGCCACTCGCAGTCGGTTCGTGAAACGCATCGAGCGTCGCTTGCAAGGCCGAGTGCGGGTAGTCGGCGGTGACGCGCGCATGGCCGACACCATCGACCAGAACGAGGCGCAAGCTGCCGTCGCTGACCTTCTTGTCGCGCTGCATGAAGTCCAGAAACGTGTCCGGAGTCAGGTGTGACGGTGGCGTGACCGGCAGACCGGCACGTTCGAGCAGCGTCCGGCCACGGTCGACCAGCGAGGCCTCTATCAAGCCAAGGCGCTGCGACAGGTCGAGCGCCATCACAGTGCCCGCCGCCACCGCTTCGCCGTGCAGCCAGTGGCCATAGCCGAGCGCCGCTTCGATGGCGTGGCCGAAGGTGTGCCCCAGGTTGAGCAAGGCACGCTGGCCATGTTCGCGTTCGTCGGCTTCGACGATGCGTGCCTTGATCGTGCAGGAAGCGCGAATGGCGTGAGCGATGGCCAGCGGCTCTCTTGCCCGCAGATCGTCGACATGGGCTTCGAGCCATTCGAGGAACCCGGCGTCGATGATCAGACCGTACTTGATAACCTCGGCCAGCCCGGCCGAGAGCTCCCGGTCATCGAGGGTGTCGAGCGTGTCGGTGTCGGCGATGACGGCGGTGGGCTGATGGAAGGCGCCGATCATGTTCTTGCCGAGTGCATGGTTCACCCCGGTCTTGCCGCCGACCGAGGAATCCACCTGCGCGAGCAAGGTCGTCGGCACTTGCACGAAATCGACGCCGCGCTGATAGCTCGCCGCCGCGAAGCCTGCCATGTCACCGATAACCCCGCCGCCGAGCGCGACGAGTGTGCCGCCGCGATCGAAGCGCTCACGGAGCAAGGCCTCGAAGATGCTGTCGAGAGTGCCGAGGTGCTTGTGCGACTCGCCGTCCGGCAGAATTACCTGCGAGCTGGGTGTGTTGCCGAGCGCGGCCAGCGTGCGGTCAAGCCACAGCGGGGCGATGCGGTCGTTGGTGACGACCATGGCGCGTCGCGGTACGCGCGATGAAAGCAGACCCTGTCGGGCCAGCAATCCGGCACCGATATGGATCGGATAACTGCGTTCGCCGAGGTCGATGGTGACGGTTTGCATGCTGACTTGGCGCTCTGGTTCGGCTTTCAGTATGGTTGTTCAGAGGTGACGTGCAAGTCTGGCGTCCCGGCTCGGCGAGGGGCGCTCAGGCCCGATCGGCGGGTGGGCCGACAATCTCGTGCTGGCGGAGGTGGCGGATGATGCGCGCGACGACGTGATGCCTGGGACGTGCATCGGTATGGATTTCGATGTCGGCCACGTCGCGGTAGATCGGCGCCCGTTCCGTCATCATCGAACGCAGTCGCGCCCGCGGATCATCGGTCTGCAGGAGCGGTCGGTTCGAGTCGAAGGCCACCCGCCGCATCTGCTCGTCGACATCCACCGACAGCAGGATGACATGGCCGCGACTCGACAGCAGCGTGCGATTGCTTTCGCGCAGCACGGCGCCGCCGCCGGTGGCGACGACGGTTGCAGGCCGTGCCGTCAGTTCGTCGAGCATGCGGGCTTCGCGATCGCGAAACCCCGCTTCTCCCTCGTATTCGAAGATTGTCGGAATGTCGACGCCGCAACGTTCGACGATCTCGCAATCGCTGTCGACGAAGCGATAGCCAATGCGGCGGGCGAGCGCGCGGCCGACGGAACTCTTGCCAGCGCCCATCGGGCCAATCAGGAAGATGCTCTGGGCGCTCATCGAAAGGCAGAAACCACGCGTACATTCGGCTCTTGACAGGGTCTTGATGATACCGGACACCGAAATGCGAAAAGGCCCGCGTGTGCGGGCCTTTCGGTCGAGCCTCCGGAAGCCCCGCTCGACGCGGGGTTCCTTACCTCACTCAATAGCTGAGGGAGACGTTGTCCTTGATGATCTTCGGCGTGACGAAGACCAGCAGTTCGGACTTTTCGTCCTGATGCGTGGTGTGCTGGAACAGCTTGCCGATGAGCGGCAGGTTGCCGAAGAACGGCACCATGTCGATCTCGTCGAGAAGCGTCTGTTCGTAGACACCACCGAGGACCACCGTCTCGCCGTTGTCGACGAGCACCTGGGTGCTGAGTTCACGGGTATCGATGCTCGGCACCTGCACGTCACCGGCACTGAAGATCTGGCCTACCGTATCCTTGTTGACAGTAAGGTCCATGACGATGCGATCGTCCGGCGTGATCTGCGGCGTGACGGTCAGACCGAGCACGGCTTTCCTGAAGGATACCGAGGCGGCGCCTGACGAGGAGGCCTCGAGGTAGGGAATCTCGACGCCCTGCTCGATATAGGCTTCGTGCTGGTTCGCCGTGATGACGCGCGGACTCGAGATGACCTCGCCGGTACCTTCCGCCTGCATGGCCGAGAGTTCCAGTTCCAGGAGGGTGCCAAGCGGCAGTTTCGCCAGCGCAAGCCCGATCGTGCCGGCGGCGTTGTTACCGGGCAGGTTGACGTTGAAGCGGCTGTTGTCGAGCCCCTCGCCGGTCAGCAGGTTCTGCGTGCCGGCATTGGTGCCAGAGAGTGCGAAGCCATCGCCGTCGCCCTCACCACCGGGGTTCGCCGTATTGCGGTTGACGCCCCAGCGAACACCGATGTCCTTGTTGAAGTCGTCGGACGCGATGACGATGCGCGACTCGATCAGGACCTGGCGAATCGGCACATCGAGGCGATAGACGAGCGAGCGTATCTCGGTCAACTGGTCGGCCGTATCGTTGATCAGCAAGGTGTTGGTGCGCACATCGACGGTCACGCTGCCGCGTTCGGAGAGCATGCCGCCGGTCTGCGATTGAAGCAATGCGGCCAGTTCCGAAGCCTTGGCGTAGTTGGCCTGAAAGTATTCCGTTCGCAAGGGTGCCAGTTCCGTCTTCTGCTTCAAGCCCTCGAGCTCGATGCGCTCGCGATTGGCGATCTCCTCCGCAGGTGCAATCATGATGACGTTGCCCGCCTGTCGCTTGCCGAGTGCCTTGGTCTGCAGGATGATGTCGAGAGCCTGATCCCAGGGCACGTTCTTGAGGCGCAGTGTGAGCTTGCCCGAGACCGAGTCGCTGACCACGATGTTGAGGTCGGTGAAGTCGGCGAGGAGTTGCAGTACCGAGCGTACTTCGATGTCCTGGAAGTTCAGTGACAGCTTTTCACCGATGTAGCCGAACTTGGCCTTGCGGTTCTCCTCGATTTCCTCCTTGCTCATCGGCTTCAGTTCGACCGTGAACATGTCGTCGCTCTGATAGGCGAGCTGCTCGAATTCCTGCGTGGCGGGCTGGATGATCACCTTGGTGCCACGCTTGTTGCTGATCGCGTCGATGAACTGTACCGGGGTGCCGAAGTCCATGACGTCGAGTCGCTTCTGCAGCGAGCCGTCAAGCTCCGTGTCGGGGAAGTCGACGATGATCCGGCCGCCTTCCTGACGCATGTCGGTGACGACACTGTTCGAGGAAAGATCGAAGATGATGCGTCCTTCACCGGTCGGGCCGCGGCGGAAGTCGAGCCCCTCGATGGCGTTGCGGGTCTCGACGATCGGACCGGCGTCATCGGACAGGAGGGTCGCATCGGCTTCGGGTGCGGCGGCACCGAGCAGCAAGCTGTCGCTGTTGCGGGAAGTCTGTGGGTTGGCGTCCAGCGTGAGTATCAGCTCGTTGCCACGCACCGCCGTCTGGTAAGGCGTCAGGGATGCCATGTTGACGACCACCCGCGTGCGCCCGCCCGCCTCGACGGCGGTGACGGTCTCGAGCAGGCCGGACGCTATGCGGATGGTCCGCTCGTCGAGCTTGTTGCGTGTATCGTCGAGATCGATGGCGATGCGGGCCGGATCGTCGATAGTGAACGATTTCGGTATCTCGGCAGGCCCGCTCATCGTCAACGAGATCTGCTCCTTGTTACCGCCGAGCGTCACGTGGGTGATGTCCAGCAGCGTATTCTCGGCCGCCTTTGCCTGATGACTTGCCAGGGCAATGCCCGCCATCAACAGAAGGCTCGCTGCTCGCACGGCTTGCCGAGCATTCGTTGTGCGGCTCGTGTCACGGCCGAGTCGGCTCGTCATCGCGCGGGCTTGCATTTTCACCGTCGTCTCCGTGTTCATCTATTCGTTGCTCATCGCAAGCTGCGCGTCGCGATTGACCCAGCCGCTGAGACCGTCGGGCACCAGCTCGACAATGTCTATTCGTGTTTCGGTGACACCAACGATCTTGCCGTGGTTCTGTCCCGCATAGTTGCCGGGCTGTACACGATGGATCGTGCCTTCCGGGTCTCGGACCAGACCCCAGGTCTGCGACTGCTGCTGCAACAATCCGACCATCTTCAGTGAATCGACCGGGTAGCCCTCCAAAGGCTCCCTGAGTCGTGTCGCTTCGGGTCTCGGTCCGGTGTACTCGGTCTGTACCGCCACCTGCATGCTCGACAGATCGGTCTGTGCACGGAACGGGTCGCGAATCCCCTGGGAGCTGTAGGAAAACGTCTGATACGGGGGAAATTCGGGCAAGGGGTCGACCTGGCCGTGGTGCGCTTGCTTGGTCTTCTCGATGAAAGTCTCGAGATCCGACATGTCACCGCCGCAGGCACCCAGCACGGTTGCCAGGCCAAGTAACGGTATGAGGTTGTGGCGTCTCATGACTTACTCGTCCTCGTCGATGTAGCGATACGTCGTCGCCATCAAGTCCATCTTCAGACGCCCGGATTGATTTCTCGGATCGCCTCCCGGGGTGTTCGGCTTCTCCGCGTTCTTGATGTCGATGCCGCTCAGGGTGACGATGCGTGGCAGTGCTGCAAGGCCGCTGACGAACTGACCGAACTGGTGATACTGGCCGGTCACGCTGATGCGAATCGGGTACTCCGCGTAGAATTCGCGCGGCACTTCGCTCTCGGGCTTGAAGTATTCGACTTCGAGTCCGGAGGCGACGCTGGTCTGTGAAAGATCGACGAGCAGGCTTTCGATGTCGGTCTTGTTCGGCAGCTGCCGAAGCATGACGTTGAAAGTCTTCTTCATTTCGGCAAGCTGCTCGACATAGGCGGTGCGGTTGGCAGCCTTGGCCTGTTCGCTGTCGAAGGTGCGGCGCAATTCGATCTCCTTGCGTTCGACCGTGGCGAGCTTGTCGAATTGCGGCAGGACGATGTACCAGTACATGGCGCCGATGACGGTAGCCGCACCGACGATGACGAGGAATATGCGCAGCGCGATCGGTGCCGTACCGATGCGCTTGAAGTCCTCTGCGTCGATACTCTGCAGTTCGGCGATAGTGTCGCTAAATGCCATCGATGGCCTCCTGCTCTTCTTTGTTGTCCGGTCGTTCCTGCACGACACTCAGGCGGAAGTCGCTGACGCGATCCTGCTTGTCCTGTTCGATGACCTCGAGCTTGGGGTTGCCGAAGAAGTCGCTGCGGTCCATGCGTCGCATGAGCGCCGATACCCGCGCATTCGATTCGGCCCGACCTTCCAGAACCAGGCGGGATTCGCCGAGTTGCTCCATCTTGGTGAGGTACACGCCATCCGGCAGCCGTTGTGCAATCTCGTGGAAGGTGTGCACGATCTGCGGCCGTTGCCCCTGTAATTGCTGGATGATTTCCATGCGTGCCAGGAGCTTGTTCTTGGTCTCCTCGAGCGCTTCGATCTCCTTCAGCTCTTCCTGCAGGAGTGCGATCTCGTTTTCGAGGCGATCGTTTCGCTTGACCTGGAAGTTGACCTTGTCTTCGGCAAACTTGAAGCCTGCGAAGCCGACCCCGGCCGCCAGTGTCAGGCACAGGCCCAGCACGACATAGAACTCGTTGTTCTTCTCGCGCCGGTGCGTTTCACGCCACGGCAGGAGATTGATGCGTGTCATCGTTCGATTCCTCTGAGGGCCAGTCCGCAGGCGATCATCATGGCCGGCCCGTCGTCCTTGAGCCGTTGCGACGGAATGTCCGAGCCGACGCCCATCTCGCCGAACGGGTCGGCAATCTTGGTCGGCGTGCCGATGCGCTGTTCGATCAACTCGGCGACACCCGGTATACCGGTCGAGCCGCCGGCAAGAACGATCTGGTCGACATAGTCGTTCTTGTCGGCCGAAAAGAAGAACTGCAGGAAACGATTGGCCTGCTGCACCATCAGGTCACGGAACGGCGTGAGCACTTCGGGTTCGTAGTTGTCGGGCAGACCGCCCACGCGCTTGACGCGCCCGGCGTCCTCGTAGGAAAGGCCGTAGCGCCGCATGATCTCTTCGGTCAGCTGCTTGCCGCCGAATGGCTGCTCGCGTGTATAGATGAGTGCCTGATCGCGCAATACGCAAAGGCTGGTCATGCTCGCGCCCACATCCAGGATGGCAACCGTCTGATCGATACCTTCATCCGGCAACTGATGCTTGATGAGCTGGAAGGCGCCTTCCATGGTGTAGGGCTCGACATCGACGACCTTGACGTCGAGTCCGCCGATCTCGGCGGCCGCCGTGCGGTCCTCGACGTTCTCGCTGCGCGATGCGGCGAGCAGCACGTCGACCATGCCCTGCTGCTCTTCGGAGGGGCCCATTACATGGAAGTCGAGATTGACCTCCTCGAGCGCGTAGGGGATGTATTGATCGGCCTCCAGCTGGATCTGCGCATCCATCTCGTGGGGCTTCAGATCGTTCGGCATCTGGATGACCTTGGTGATCACCATGGCGCTCGGTACGGCGACGGCGCAGGTCTTGGTCCGTGTGCCTGCGCGCTTCACCGCGCGGCGAATCGCGTCGCCAACCGCCTCGACATCTTGCAGGTTCTTTTCAGTGACGGCGTTCGCGGGCAAGGGCTCAACGGTATAGCTGACGACCTTGTGACCCTTTTTCGTCGGCTTCAGCTCGAGAAGCTTGACCGACGTGGCCGTGATGTCCAGACCGACGAGGCCGGAGTTTCTTGATGAGATTTTGAGTGCCATGTCAGGGTTTAGCGCCCGGTGTGAGAGATTCCTTAGGACCAATGTGGTCTGGGTCTCGGTATGGCCGGGGTGCCGGTCCTCCTCGTGTCGCTGGCTGCCGCAGGAAATACCCGGGAATTGGGTACCGGTTCGGAACTCTGGATATCGAGCTTTCGGGTGACGGAATGTCGGCGCGCCGCACGCTCGTCCTTGTCGATGAAGACTTCATGACCTGTTCTGTGAAGCGCTCTGGTTTGTCGGCCAATGCAGGTGTTTCGGTAGCGGTGATTGCGAAATCAGCGGGTAGTTGACCGATTCGATATGGCGGCAAAGGCTATAATTCGTTGATCCGCCACGTGATTCGGCTGCTCCATGCCCCATTCTTCCTCCCGTCGTAGCCAACAGCCGCGTGCCCGATCGAACTCGGGCTCGAGCCAGCCTTCCGGCGGTCGTCGCCGTTCACCTTTCAAATGGCTTGCCAAGTGGCTGCTGTTGGGAGGAGTGATGGCCGTACTGGGCGCCGCTGTGGGCTTCGGCTACCTTTATTACAAGATTGCGCCGACCCTTCCGGATGTCGAATCCTTGCGGGAAGTGCAGTTGCAGATGCCACTGCGCATCTACACCGCTGACGGCGACCTGATTGCGGAATACGGCGAGAAGCGCCGCGAGCCGGTGCAGATCTCCGCCGTGCCCGACAGCCTCGTCAACGCGATCATCGCCGCCGAAGACAAGAATTTTTACAAGCATCCCGGCGTCGACTGGCAGGGGCTTGCGCGGGCGGCCGTCTTCCTGGTGCGGACCGGTCGGCGCGGCCCGGGTGGCAGCACCATCACCATGCAGGTCGCGCGGAACTTCTTCCTGACCAACGAGCGAACCTATTCGCGCAAGCTGACCGAGATCTTCCTGGCGCTGAAGATCGAGCGGGCGCTCGCCAAGGACGAGATCCTCGAGCTGTACCTCAACAAGATCTACCTCGGCAACCGGAGCTACGGTTTCGCGGCCGCTTCACGGGTCTACTACGGCAAGAAGATCAGTGAACTCGAGCTTGCCGAATCGGCCATGCTGGCCGGTCTTCCCAAAGCGCCGTCCACCTACAATCCGGTGGTCAATCCCGAGCGCGCGCTGATTCGACGCGACTACGTCCTCGGCCGCATGCTTGCGCTCGACATGATTCCCAAGGCAACGCATGACGAAACGCGGGCCTTGCCGGTCAGCGCCACGCTGCACTATTCGCGGCCTGAGGCCGAGGCGGCCTACATCGGCGAGATGTCACGCGCCCGGGTGCAGCAATTGTTCGGCAACGACTGGGCGACGGCGGGGTTCAACGTGTTCACCTCGATTCGATCGGACGCCCAGCGCGCGGCCAATGACTCGCTCCGCGGGGCCTTGTACGACTACGAGGGTCGGCACGGTTACCGCGGCCCGATCGCGCAGGTAGACGGCGCGACCTTCGGAGATCCCGAGGCGCTGCTCGCCTTCCTTGACGATCTGCCCACACCGGGCGATCTCGTGCCCGCTGCGGTCATCGCCGCCGCGGCCGGATCGGCCACGCTGGTCGATGCCGACGGTGGCGAGCACAGCCTGAGTCTCGAAGATGTCGAGTGGGCTCGCGAGCGCATCGACGTCGACAAGCGCGGTGAGGAGATCGAGAGCGTCGATGCGCTCTTCGCTGTCGGCGATGTCGTGCACCTGCAGATCGAAGACGACGGCAAGGCGCGGTTCGTCCAGGAGCCGCAGGTCGAAGGCGCCTTCGTCGCGATGGATCCGGCCAGCGGCGCCATCACGGCACTGGTCGGTGGCTTCGACTACTACAAGAGCAAGTTCAACCGGGTCACGCAGGCGAGGCGGCAGCCCGGTTCCACGTTCAAGCCGTTCATCTACTCGGCCGCGCTCGAGAAGGGCGACACGCCGGCGACGATCTACAACGATGCACCCGTGGTCTTCCATGACGATGCGCTCGAGGGCGAGTGGCGGCCGTCGAACTACAGCGGTCGATTCTTCGGGCCGACGCGCTTGCGCGAAGCGCTGGTCAAGTCGCGTAATCTCGTGTCCGTGAGGGTCTTGCGTGAAATCGGTATCCCGTATGCCATCGAACACGCCACTCGCTTCGGGTTTGCGGAAAGCAACATGCCGCCCGATCTGTCGCTTGCGCTGGGCAGCGCCGCCGTGACGCCGATGGAACTCGCGACCGGGTTCGCCGTATTCGCCAACGGTGGCTACCGAATTCAGCCGCACTTCATCGACCGTATCGAAGATCCGCGCGGGCAGGTAGTCTATGCCACGCCGAAGGTCATCTTCTGTGACGATTGCAATGCCGAGGAGCCGAATCCGCTGCAATCCGAAATGGACGCCGAGAACGACCTGCCCGAGCTCGCGAAGGCGACGGACGATAGCGTGCTTGTCGATCCGGAAGACCGCTCGGCGCTCGAGGCGGCCGAAGAGGCTGCCCGGCTCGAGCGCGAAAAACTGATGCCACCCGACACCGTTGATGCGCCCCGGGTGCTTGATGCCCGCAATGCCTGGATCATGAACAGCATGATGCGCGAAGTCGTGCAGCGCGGTACCGCCAGACGTGCCGGTGAGGCGCTCGGCCGCAAGGACCTTGCCGGCAAGACCGGTACCACCAACAACCAGCTGGATGCCTGGTTTGCGGGCTACAACTCGTCGGTGGTCGCCACCGCGTGGATCGGCTCCGATGGACTCGATCCGCTGGGTCGCGGTGAGGCGGGCGGTGTGGCCGCGTTGCCGATGTGGACGAGCTTCATGGCGGCGACCCTTGAGGGCGTACCTGAAGCGGTTGACCCCGAACCCGCCGGTATCGAGACCATTCGCATCGATGCGAAGACGGGCGAGCCCGCGTCCGGAGAAGGCTCGATGTTCGAGATCTTCATGGACGACAACCTGCCCGAAGGTGCTGGTGACGGTCGTGCCGATGGTGTCGAAGGTGGCGAGGCGGGCAGTTCGAACGAGGTACGGCCGGCTCGAACGACCAAGGAACGCGCCAAGGAAGTCGAACAGCTGTTTTGAGCGTGACGGGTTGGGCGGTACGACCGGCTGAGGATTGTTCCTGGCGTGACGGGTTGCACGGTGTGACTGGCTGGATTGTTTCCGGGCGGTGACGGGCGGGATAGTCGCGAACTTGACTGACTTGATACTGGATGAAATATCAGTATCATGAGGAATGGTTGAAGCTTGCGACAGAAATGATTGCGACAGCGGCGATACCGAAGGTGATGATCCGACTGCGTCGGTGCGGGCCGAGCCATCGGCCGCTGGCCGGGTAGATACGCCACTCGCGCGTCGCGGTCGAGGCGCGCTGTCGAATCGGGTCGGCCGGTTCGAATCACGGCAGCACGTCGACATCGACGATGGCTGGCAGGTTCTGACCGAAACCGATACCGACCGTCGTACGCAGTGGCGTGATGACAAGGCCAAGCACGTCATAACACGTAATCGCACGCCGGATCTGCACTTCGACCGCTCGATCAACCCCTACCGCGGTTGCGAACACGGTTGTGTGTATTGCTACGCGCGACCCTCCCATACCTATCTCGGTCATTCAGCGGGGCTCGATTTCGAACGCCGGCTCTATGCGAAGCGCGGCGCTGCCGAGCGACTTCGGGAAGAACTGTCACGCCCCGGTTATGCGCGACGTGACGGCGGCATCCTGCCGATGGCGATCGGTGTCAATACCGATGCCTACCAGCCGCTCGAGCGCGAGCTCGGCATCACACGATCGCTTCTCGAGGTGCTCCTCGAGGCGCGGCATCCGGTCTACCTGATTACCAAGGGTTCTCTGATCGAGCGCGATCTGGATCTGCTTGGTGAACTCGCGGCGCGCAATCTGCTCGCCGTGACCGTCTCGCTGACCACACTCGACAATGCGCTGGCACAGCGTCTCGAGCCGCGTGCCACGGCACCTCACCGCCGTCTCAGAACTCTGCGCACGTTGGCAGACGCGGGTATTCCGACCCGGATATCCATCTCGCCCGTCATCCCGGCGCTCAACGAACACGAGATCGAAGCATTGATCGAGGCGGCTGCACTTGCCGGCGCCCGTGCCGCCAACGCGATTCTCTTGCGCTTGCCGCACGAGCTCGCCACGTTGTTTCCCGAGTGGCTCGACGAGCACTATCCGCTTCGCAAGGAGCGTGTCCTGAAAGCCCTGCGCTCGATGCGTTCGGGCTCACTGAACGACAGCGGCTTCGGTACGCGATTCATCGGTGAAGGCCCCCGTGCCGAACTCATCCGGCAGCGCTTCGAGAAAGCCTGTCGGCGACACGGCATCTGCTTCGGCCGGGAAACCGTCGCTCTGGATACGAGCGCGTTTCGTGCGCCTGCGTCAGGTGGTCGTGCTTCACCCGCGCTGCAACTGTCGTTGTTCGCCGATTGCGACTAGTCAGACAGTGGAGCTCAGGTCTCGGCCGCGACCCGCGTGCTCATCTCACGCACCGCCTCGACCATGACACCGAGGTGTTCGGGGTCGACATGCTGGTGGATGCCGTGGCCGAGGTTGAACACGTGGCCTGGCCCGTCGCCGTAGCTCTCGAGGACGCGCTTCACCTCGTGACGGATGCTCTCGGGCGAACCGTAGAGAACCGAGGGGTCAAGATTGCCTTGAAGCGCAACCCGGTCGCAGGTCAACGCGCGCGCGGTGGCGAGATCGGTTGTCCAGTCGACGCCGAGGCCATCGCAGCCGGTATCGGCCATGCGGTCGAGCCATGCACCACCGTTCTTGGTGAAGAGCACGACCGGTACAGCGCGACCGTCTGCCTCGCGCGTCAGGCCATCGACGATTCTCTGCATGTAGGCCAGCGAAAATTCGCGGTATTTCGCCGGTGACAGGACACCGCCCCAGGTATCGAAGATCATCAACGACTGCGCGCCCGCCTCGACCTGGGCATTCAGATAGGCGATGACTGCGTCGGCGGTCTTTTCCAGAAGCGCGTGCAAGGTCGCGGGCTCGGCGAAGAGCATGCCCTTCACCTTGGAGAAGTCCTTGCTGCCGGCGCCTTCGACCATGTACGTCGCAAGCGTCCAAGGGCTGCCCGAGAAACCGATCAACGGCACCCGACCGTTCAGCTCACGGCGAATCAGGCTGACCGCGTCGGTGACATAGGAGAGCTTGTCGGCCGGATCGGGAATCGGCAGGGCGTCGACGTCGGCACGTCGGCGAACCGGCCGCTCGAACCGCGGACCTTCACCTGCCGCGAACGAGAGCCCGAGTCCCATGGCATCGGGGATCGTCAGGATGTCGGAGAAGAGGATGGCGGCATCCAGCCCGAAGCGGTCGATTGGCTGGAGCGTGACTTCGCAGGCGAGTTCCGGGGTGCTGCAAAGCGTCATGAAGTCGCCTGCCTGGGCGCGTACCCGCAGGTATTCGGGCAGATAGCGACCGGCTTGACGCATGACCCAGACCGGTGTCCGCTCGACCGGTTCGCGCGCCAGGGCGCGGAGATAGAGATCGTTCTCGAGTGGGGCGTAGGACATGTCAGGTAGTTGCTGTCAGGCGGTTGCTGTCTGCGCGTCGACCTGTGCGGGCGTCGTGTCTGCCAGGTAGCGCACGATGCCATCGGCGGCGTTGCGGCCTTCGAACACGGCGGTCACGACGAGGTCAGAGCCGCGGACCATGTCGCCACCGGCGAAGACGCGCGGGTTCGTGGTCTGATGAGCGTAGCTTGCGCCCGCCGGTTGACGATTCGGTATGGCCGCCAGGCCGCCGGGCCCTTCGGCGGCGGGTGCGATGACCAGGCCGCGATCGTCGGTGGCGATGTCGAAGGTGTCGAACCAGCTTGCCGGGCTTGGCCGGAAACCGAAGGCGATGATGACCGCGTCGGCCGGAATTACCGTCTCCGTGCCGTCGATCACTTCGGGCATGCGGCGTCCACGCGCATCCGGTTTGCCGAGACGCGTGGTCACGACGCGAACGCCGGTCACCTTGCCCTGCTCGCCGACGATTCCGATCGGCTGGCTGTTCCAGAGAAACTCGACACCCTCTTCGCGGGCGTTCTTGACCTCGCGACGGGAGCCCGGCATGTTCTTTTCGTCGCGGCGGTAGGCGCAGGTGACCGAAGTCGCGCCCTGCCGAATGGAAGTGCGATTGCAGTCCATGGCGGTATCGCCGCCGCCCAGTACGACGACGCGCTGGCCCGCCAGGTCGACGAAGCGATCGCCGTCCTTTTCCCAGTCATACTGGTGATTGACGTTCGAGATCAGGAAGGGCAAGGCCTCGTGCACGCCCGCCAGTTCCTCGCCTTCGAAGCCACCGCGCATCGACGTGTAGGTACCGGTGCCGAGGAAGACGGCATCGTATTGGTCGAGCAGGGTCTCGAACGGAATGTCGGCGCCGATCTCCACGCCAAGGCGGAATTCGATGCCCATTCCCTCCATGATTTCCCGGCGGGTGAAGACGACTTCCTTCTCCAGCTTGAACGGCGGGATGCCGTAGGTGAGCAAGCCGCCGATCTCGTCATAGCGGTCGAACACGACCGCCTGAATGCCGTTCCGGGCAAGGACGTCGGCGCAGCCGAGCCCGGCGGGACCCGCGCCGACAACGGCAACGCGCCGACCGGTCGGCACGACGTGCGAGAGGTCAGGCCGCCAGCCTTGCTTCAGGGCTTCATCGGTTATGTACTTCTCTACCGAACCGATGGTCACGGCACCGAACCCGTCGTTGAGCGTGCAAGCGCCTTCGCAGAGACGATCCTGCGGGCAGACACGGCCGCACATCTCCGGCAGGGAGTTGGTGCGGTGCGACATCTCGGCCGCTTCGAACAGATTGCCTTCCTCGACCAGCTTCAGCCAGTTGGGAATGTAATTGTGGACCGGACACTTCCACTCGCAATACGGGTTGCCACAGGAGAGACAGCGACTTGACTGTTCCGCCGCCCGTTCCGGGTCGAACTGACCGTAGATCTCGCGCCAATTCTGCACCCGCTTCACCACCTTGACCTTCTTCGGGTCCTTGCGTGCCGCATCGAGGAACTGGAAGGTCATGTCGCTCATGGGTGCGTCCTTCGTAGGTGCGTCCTTCGTTCGATCATGCGCCGAGACGCGTGCGGATCTGCCGGCTGACGGCAGCCATGTCGGCACGACCCTGGAGCGCAGGCTTGACCGCCGCCATGACTGCACCCATGTCCTTTACGGAGGCCGCCCCGGTGTCGTTCACCGCGCGCTCGACGATGGCATCGATTTCCGACTGCTCGAGTCCTGCCGGCAGGTAGTCGTCGATCACCGCGATCTCCGCTTCCTCGACGGCGACCAGGTCGTCCCGGCCCGCCTTGCCGTATTGCGCGATCGACTCACGGCGCTGCTTCACCAGTTTCGTGAGAATGCCGATCGTCCCAGACTCGTCAATTGTCTGTCGCTCGTCGACTTCCTTCTGCTTGATGGCTGCCGACACCAGTCTGAGCGTACTCAGCCGCGTCTTGTCACCGGCTTTCATCGCGGTCTTGATGTCGTCGAGTATGCGTTGTCGCGTATCGCTCATGGGTAGGTTCCGGGCACCATCGTGCCGACGTGCGGGTAAGGCCCGTCAGTGCTGGCGCATCAGCCTGATGAACGTCGATGCAAGCTCGAGCCGGTACCAATCAACGCCAGAACAGGACAAATCAGAACAGGACAAACCAGAACAGATCATGGCTTCTACGAATCGAAGCTGGTACGAATCCAGTGCTGGTTCAGGCGACCGCGCAGGTCGGCGAACAGCGCAAAGAGCGTACACCGACAGGGCAGGCGTCGGTACAGGTAAGTTCCAGATTGCGTGGACGTCGGCACAGGCAGACGTCAATGCAAGCGGGGATCAGTACAAGAATGTCTGTACAGGCTGATGTCTGTACAGGTTGATGTCAGTACAGCGGATGTCAGTACAGCCGAACGCGGCGTGCCGATTCCTTCGAAAGCTTCTTCTGGTGTCGCTTGACGGCGGCTGCAGCCTTGCGCTTGCGCTCGGTTGTCGGCTTTTCGTAGAACTCCCGACGACGAGTTTCGGTGAGGACACCGGCTTTCTCGCAGGAGCGCTTGAAACGGCGCAAGGCCATCTCGAAAGGTTCGTTCTCTTTGACGCGTACTGACGGCATTCGGTGGAATCTCGGTACGGAAACTGGATCAAGCCCACTATTATAGCGTTTCCTGTGCCTGAAACTCAATCCTCGTGTCAAAGGATCCCTGATGCTTGTCCTCGGTTGTGAAACATCCTGCGACGAAACCGGCCTGGCGCTGTACGACACTGAGCGCGGGCTGGTCGCCGACGTCTTGCACAGCCAGGTCGATCTGCACGCCTTGTATGGGGGCGTCGTGCCCGAGCTTGCCTCTCGCGATCATGTGCGCAGGCTCGTGCCGTTGACTCGTCGGGTGCTGGCGGACGCGGGCAAGGGGGTCGCGGATCTGGATGGTATCGCTTACACGGTCGGGCCGGGACTGGCGGGTGCTTTGATGAGCGGAGCGCTCGCAGGTCGTGCGCTTGGCTGGGCGCTTGCGAAACCGACGCTCGGCGTGCATCACATGGAGGGTCATCTGCTCTCGCCCATGCTGGAGCCGTCTCCGCCGCCCTTTCCGTTCATCTGCCTGCTCGTGTCCGGCGGACACACGGAATTCGTGCGCGTCGCAGGCATAGGTCGCTATCAACGGCTCGGGCGAACGATCGATGATGCGGCAGGCGAAGCCTTCGACAAGACGGCGAAGCTGCTCGGTCTGGCCTATCCGGGTGGGGCAGCGCTCTCACGACTGGCCGAGACCGGCGACGCCACACAAGTTCGTTTACCGCGCCCCATGCTCGATCGCCCGGGGCTCGACGTCAGCTTCAGCGGATTGAAGACAGCAGCAATCACTCGATTTCGGGACGATCCGCGCCGCACGACGGATGCCGAACGCTTCGCCGCCGATCTTGCCGCCGGGTTCGAAGCGGCGATTGTCGATGTGCTGGTGGAAAAGACCAAGCGCGCGATGGATCAGGAAGCGATCGCTACACTGGTCGTGGCCGGCGGTGTCAGTGCCAATCGACGGCTGCGAGCCGCGCTGGAGACCCTGGCCATCGAACGTGGTGGTCGGGCCTACTGTCCGCGACCGGCCTTCTGCACGGACAACGGAGCGATGATCGCACTCGTGGGTGCGTTGCGCCTGGCCGCGGGCGAGAGCGATGATCTCGGCGTGACCATCCGGCCTCGTTGGCCACTCGACGAGTTGACGCCGGTCGCGTGATGCCGAAGCCCGCTTCGTCTTGCCGAAGCTGTCGGCTGTCGTCGCCTCGGCGCGATTCTCAGCGCTTGCCGATGACAGGTTCCGTGCCGCCAATCAGGCGACGCAGATTTTCGCGATGGGTATAGAAGAGCAGGGCGGTTATGGCGACAAAGACCAGCGCGTATGTCGGCCATCCGTTGAACAGGAGAAACAGGGGGACGAGCACAAAGCTCACCAAGGCTGCGAGCGATGAACGGCGAAGCGTCAGGCTGACCGCCAACCAGACGACGAGCGCGAGGCTGCCGACGCCGAGACTGACGCCGAGCAGGGCGCCCAGCGCCGTAGCCACACCCTTGCCGCCGCGAAAATCGAAGAAGACCGGATACAGGTGTCCGAGGAAGGCGGCGAAGGCAACCAGTGCGACGCTCGGCGGATGCTGCAGAGTCAACACGGCCAGCTGGACCGGCAGGAAGCCTTTCAGGCCATCGCCGAGGAGCGTCAACGCGGCAGGCACGCGGCCACCGACACGCAGTACGTTGGTTGCGCCCGGGTTGTTCGAACCGGTCGTGCGCGGATCCGGCAGGCCCATGAGCCGGCAGACGATGACTGCCGTCGAGATCGAGCCCACCAGGTAGGCGAGCGCTGCGGCGATCGCGGCGGGCAGGAACAAGGCAAGGCTTAACACGTCGGTGTGATCCTCCGAACTCGGCACGCTCACGGGCGAACGGGCACTATAGGGCAATGACTTCCTCGTTACCCGTCGTAGCGTCGGCTTCGGCGCCGATGCAAGCCGTGTCCATCGATCGGGTTCGGCGTCAGTTCGTCCGCACAAACCCGGGCTTCGACACGCATGCCGCCGTGTTCGAACGGATTGGCGAGCGTTTGCGCGAGCGGCTGCCGTTGCTTGCCATCGAGCCTGCGCGGGTGCTCGACCTCGGTTGTCGAAGCGGCTATCAGCTCGCTGCACTTCGTGGCTTGTACCCGGGAGCCGAGGTCATCGGTGCCGATCCCGCGCCAGGCAAGCCCTTGCCGTTGCCGCGCACCTGGCCTGCCTGGTTACGGCGTCGGACTCGCGATGAACGGCGGATCGCCATCGATCCCGAGCAATTGCCGTTCGCCGACGGCAGTCTTGATCTGGTCATCTCGAATCTCCTGCTGCCCTGGTGCGCCGCGCCGCATCTCGTCTTCCGGGAAGTCGCCCGCGTGCTTGCCCCCGGCGGGGCTTTCCTGTTCACCAGCGTCGGTCCCGATACACTCCGGGAATACCGTGCCGCCTGGGCGTCGATCGATACGTATCTGCACGTGTTCGGCCTCATCGACATGCATGATCTGGGTGACGCCATGCTCGGTGCCGGTTTCGCCGCGCCGGTGCTCGATCGTGACGAGATTCAGGTTGACTACCCCTCCATCGATGCGCTTCAGGAAGAACTTCGATGCCTTGGCGGCGCCAATCTCGCTCGTGGGCGACGTGCCGGCCTGATGGCACCGTCAGTGTCCGCAGCGCTTCGCGACTATGCGGCAGCGAGCGCAGACGCACGCTTCGCCGTCACGCTCGAGTTGGTGCAGGGGCATGCCTGGAAGGGGGATCTGGCGCCGACGCGACGCAATGCCGAGGGCGATGTCGTGGTCTCGATCGAGGCGCTGCGTGACGGAAAGTGGCGAAATCAACACTGACTCACGCGGTCGGGCAGGTCCGATGGCGTCGCCCTTGCGTAGGATCTCGACACGAGCGAGTTCCCTGTAGTGTTCGTTCGCCTGGCTGTCTGGCGAGTGCACCTCAGGGTAATGACTCAAGGCTATACTGGAGAGTCCGGGCCGGCGCGCGACGATGATCGATATCGAGGACACTTCAGAGACGGACACGCGATTCGTCGTGCGGGGCAATCAGTCGATGAGCTGGAATGCCAACCTGTGGCTGGCGGCAAGCCTCGGCGCCATCTGCATGGGCATCGCGATTGCACTGGCTACGTTCGGTCTGTGGCTCGTGATTCCGTTCGCCGGCGCAGAAATCATCCTGATCGTCGTGTGTCTGTACCTGACACTCAAGCGTCTTTCCCGAAAAGAAGTGATTACCGTCAGTGGGGAGGCGGTGAAGGTCGAGTGGGGCTACAATCGTCCGGATTCGTCAGTCGAGTTGCCGCGTCAGTGGGCACGCTTGAGTTTCGATAGTCCGGACAGCCCGTTCGAGACCGGTCATCTCAGCGTTGCGGCCTTCGGACGTCGTTACGCGCTCGGTACGTCGCTTAACAAGGAAGAGAAGAAGCTGTTGCATGTCGAGCTGGCCGCTGCCTTGCAGCGTCGTGTCCCGGTCTGATGAACGTCTTGAACGAGTCGGGTCTTGAATGGTTTTGGTCTTGAAAACAATGCTCTGGAGAACGTCGGAATGAGATCGAGCGTCTTGCGCGCGATGCTTCCCGCCTTGCTGATCCCTGTCGCGGGTAGCAGCTGGGCTGACTGGGGAGCCCTGAACATGCCCGTGGGTGTGACCGAAGTCAGCCGGGATGTGCAGGGTCTGCACATGCTCATCTTCTGGATCTGCTGCGTGATCGGTGCCGTGGTATTCGGCGTCATGATCTATTCGATGTTCATGCACCGCAAATCCAAGGGCGCGAAGCCTGCCGACTTTCACGAGAGCACGACCGTCGAGATCGTCTGGACTGTGGTGCCGCTGGTCATCCTCATCGCCATGGCCATTCCCGCCGCCAAGGTCCTGATCAAGATGGAAGACTTCTCCGGCTCGGAGATGTCGATCAAGATCACCGGCTACCAGTGGCGCTGGCAATACGAGTACCTCGACGAAGGCATCGCCTTTTACAGCGCTCTCGACGCCACACAGAATGCCGCGCGTCAGCAGAACGCCGATATCGATCTCGAGCAATTCGGCGACACCTATCTGCGCGACGTCGACAACGAACTGGTCGTGCCGGTCGGCAAGAAGATCCGCTTCCTGCACACTGCGGCCGATGTCATTCACTCCTGGTGGGTGCCGGATCTGGCGGTGAAGAAGGACGCCATTCCGGGCTTCATCAACGAGAACTGGGCGCGCATCGACGAGCCGGGTATCTACCGCGGCAAGTGTGCCGAGCTGTGCGGCCGCGATCACGGCTTCATGCCGATCGTCGTCCGCGCGGTACCACAGGAAGAATTCGATACCTGGGTCGCCGATCAGAAGTCTGCCATGGCCAACGCCGACGCGGCGGTCGAGCGAAACTGGAGTCAGGACGAACTGCTCGCCATGGGCGAGAAGATTCATGGTCAGAGCTGTGCCGGTTGCCATCAACAGGAAGGTCAGGGTATCCCGGGCATGTTCCCGGCCATCGCCGGCAGTGACATCGCGACCGGCGCTCTCGATACCCACGTCCAGACGGTCATGAACGGCGTCGAAGGCACACCGATGGCCGCGTTCCGCGACGCGCTGAGCGACACGGAACTCGCGGCGGTCGTCACCTTCCAGCGAAACGCCTTCGGTAACGAGACAGGCGATGTCGTGCAGCCGCTCGCCGTGCGCGAGTCGCGTGCCGGCAAGCCGATCGACCCCATACGTCAGAGCCTGCTTGATGTTGGCTCGCCTGCCGCCTCGCCTGCCGCCTCGCCTGCCGCCTCGCCTGCCGCCTCGCCTGCCGCCTCCTTGGCCGTAACCGGAGTCAACTGATCATGAGTTCACACGAGGACGTCGTTCACCACTCGAACGCCGAGGGTGCCGGTTACGGGCATCACGATCACGACGAGCACGGTCCGGCACCGGGTCTGATGCGTTGGGTCACCACGACCAACCACAAGGACATCGGCACCCTGTATCTGTGGTTCTCGATGATCATGTTCTTCATCGGCGGTGCCATGGCGCTGGTCATACGCGCTGAACTGTTCCAGCCAGGCATCCAGATCGTCGACCCGATGTTCTTCAATTCGATGACCACCATGCACGCGCTGGTGATGATCTTCGGTGTCGTCATGCCGGCCTTCGTCGGCTTGGCCAACTGGATGATCCCGATGATGATCGGCGCACCCGACATGGCGCTGCCGCGACTGAACAACTGGTCGTTCTGGATCATGCCGTTTGCATTCGCCATCCTTCTGTCCACGCTGTTCATGGACTCCGGTGGCCCCGCCGGCGGCTGGACGCTCTATCCACCGCTCGTGTTGCAGATGGGCGACAGTTTCGCCTACGTGATCTTCGCCATCCACTTCCTCGGCATCTCGTCGGTCATGGGGTCGATCAACATCGTCGCGACCATCTTCAACATGCGTCCGCCGGGCATGACGTTCATGAAGATGCCGATGTTCGTCTGGACCTGGTTGATAACGGCTTATCTGCTCATCGCGACGATTCCGGTGCTCGCCGGCGCTGTCACGATGCTGCTTACCGACCGGTTCTTCGGCACCAGTTTCTTCAGTGCGTCCGGTGGCGGCGACCCCGTCATGTTCCAGCACATCTTCTGGTTCTTCGGGCACCCCGAGGTCTATATCCTCATCCTGCCGGCGTTCGGCATCGTCTCGTCGATCATTCCGACGTTTGCCAGAAAGCCGCTGTTCGGCTATGACTCGATGGTCTACGCGACCGCCTCGATCGCCTTCCTGTCGTTCATCGTCTGGGCACACCACATGTTCACGACAGGCATGCCGCTCGCGGGCGAACTGTTCTTCATGTTCTCGACGATGATGATTTCGGTGCCTACCGGGGTGAAGGTGTTCAACTGGGTGGCGACGATGTGGAAAGGCTCGATGAGCTTCGAGACACCGATGCTGTTCGCCATCGGCTTCGTGATCATGTTCACGATCGGTGGACTTTCCGGTCTCATGCTCGCGATGACCCCCGCGGACATCCAGTATCACGATACGTACTTCGTGGTTGCACACTTCCACTACGTGCTGGTGCCCGGGGCCATCTACTCGATCATGGCCGCCACCTACTACTGGTTGCCAAAATGGACCGGCAACATGTACGACGAGAAGCTCGGCAAGATGCACTTCTGGATCTCGACGATCTTCGTCAACGTGCTGTTCTTCCCGATGCACTTCGTGGGGCTTGCCGGCATGAACCGACGTATTCCCGACTACTCCCTGCAGTTTGCGGACTGGAACATGATCGCTACGATCGGCGCCTTCGGCTTCGGCTTCAGCCAGCTGATGTTCTTCTGGATCGTTCTGAAATGCATCAAGGGCGGCGAGAAGGCCACCGGAGAAGTCTGGGAAGGCGCGCGCGGTCTCGAATGGACGGTCGCATCGCCGGCGCCGTATCACACCTTCGAATCGGCGCCGACCATCGGTTCGGCGACATTGACTCGTTGATCGAGGGTTCGATACCCAGCCCATGCGACGTGATGCCATCATGACAGAGGAATCCCGGGGAGATGATGCACGCCCGGGATTCGTTCGTCGCTACCGATTGCCTCTGTTTCTCGGGCTGGTGGCCCTGTGCCTCTATCTCGGCAGCATCGTGTACATCATCTATGTGCGGGTGCCGAGCGGATGAGCGCCGTTGCCGACGAACGGACGACCCGGCATGGCCGGGTTGCCGGCAAGATGGTGCTGCTCGCCTTCGGGATGTTCGGTTTTGGCTACCTGATGGTGCCGTTGTACGACATCATCTGCGACATCACCGGACTCAACGGCAAGACCGGCCGCGTGTCAGAAGCGGAAGCGACTGCCGAGGCGATCGCTGCCGGGCAGGACGCCGCCCTCCGTGAGATCACGGTCGAGTTCGTCGCCAGTGTGAACAGTGGGGGTTCGTGGGTCTTCAACCCGACGGAGCGCACCATGGTGGTCGAGCCAGGTCAGCTGTACCACTCCACGTATCATGCAGAGAATCTTCGTGGTGAGGCGGTTGTCGGTCAGGCCACGCCGAGCGTTACGCCGTTTGCCGCGGCCCCGTATTTCAACAAGACCGAATGTTTCTGTTTCACGCGACAGGCCTTTGGCCCAGCGGGTACGCCCGATGCCAGCAAGGAAATGCCGCTGACCTTCGTCATCGATCCGGACTTGCCGATCAACGTGGATCGCGTGACACTTTCCTATACCTTCTTCGACTCGCCGGATCAGAGCTGAGAGCGATTTCGCCATGAGTACTACTGCCCCCTCCGCCAACGACGCTTCGGCGTATTACATCCCGCATGCGGCGCGCTGGCCGATAGTCGGCTCGGTCGGGCTGTTCGTGTTCTTCTACGGCTTCGCCGGCTGGCTGAACGGCGAAACGCTCGGCCGCGAGATTTTCTTTGTCGGCATGGCGATCGTCATCTTCATGATGTTCGGCTGGTTCGGCACCGTCATTCGCGAAAGTGAGTCGGGCACCTACAACGGCCAGGTGGATTCCTCTTTTCGCCTGTGCATGATGTGGTTCATCTTCTCCGAAGTGATGTTCTTCGCGGCCTTTTTCGGCGCCTTGTTCTATGCCCGCACCTTTTCAGGCCCCTGGCTCGGCGGGGAGGGCGGTGGCGGTGCCGACATGACCAACGCCGTACTCTATCCCGGGCACGACTACGTCTGGCCCAACGATGGCCCGCTCAACCTCGGTGGCGACTTTCAGCAGATGGGATGGTTCGGCCTGCCGCTGATCAACACCCTGCTACTGCTTACCAGTGGCCTGACCTGCACGCTCGCGCATCACGCCATTCGTCATGGCGATCGTCAGAAGTTCGTGCTCTGGCTGCTCGCCACGGTATCCCTCGGCTTCCTCTTCGTCGGCCTGCAGGCATTCGAGTACTACGAGGCCTACGCACACCTGAATCTCAAGTTGTCCACTGGCATCTACGGTTCGACCTTCTTCATGCTGACCGGCTTCCACGGTTTTCACGTGACGATGGGCGCGATCATGCTGCTGGTGGTCATGTTGCGCGGCATGCGCAGTCACTTCACGCCAGACAATCACTTCGCTTTCGAGGCCGCCGCGTGGTACTGGCACTTCGTCGACGTGGTCTGGCTCGGACTGTTCATCTTCGTCTACTTGCTGTGACGGCCTGAGCCTGAATGACGGCCTGAATTACGGCCTGAATTACGGCCTGAATGACGGCCTGAATGACGGCCTGAACTCCGGTCGGACTGGAGGCCGTCTTCAGTCGGTCGGTGTTTCGAGGCGTCGACCGCCACCGAAGCGTTTCTCGTCAGCTGGAGTGTCGTTGTCAGTCTGCTCTGTCGATGAGCCGGTCGAGTCATCTGACGTGGTCGAGCTCTGGCCTGACAAGGGGCTCGGGTTGAGTTCGATGACGCCGGTCGCGCCTGCGATCATGACAACCACGATGGCGAGGATCGACAGACCGATGCGGACGCTCAAGGCATTCACGGTGCGGTCAGTTTGCCCCTTGTCCTTCACAAGGAAGTAGAGACCTGAGAACAGACTCACCACGATGACGGCGAGCAGCAGCAGAACGATGAACTTGACCAGTAGCATCGCTGAAGCCTATCACTCGTCATGCCCGTTGCTGCTGCCGTCATGATCATCGGTAATCGTCGATTTGCGCCGCCGTTGTGGGCAGTGTTCCTTTTTGCCGCAGTACTGCTTGCCATGCTGTCACTGGGACGTTGGCAGTTGCAGCGAGCCGATGAGAAGATCGCGCTGGCACACAGCGCAGAAGTCGCGCGAGCACAGGCGCCGGTGGCACTCGACAGCATCGATGACATGGAGATGGCTGTGCGTGCGCATCGCCGTGTTGCGGTCAGTGGCCATTGGGACGGGACGCAGCAGGTACTCTGGGACAATCGCGCGCATGCAGGCCAAGCCGGCTTCGAAGTCCTTGCACCGCTGATACTGGACAATGGGCGGCTCATTCTCGTGAATCGAGGCTGGGTGCCACTCGGTGCCGGTCGGCAGCATGAGCTACTACCGGATGTTGCACTTCCTGAGAGTGTGGATCAGGGCAGGGTGAGTGTGACCGGCCTGTTGTCGTTTCCATCGAAAGGATTCGCCAGCGGCGAGGCGCTCGGGCAAAGTGGCCCCTGGCCGCGACTGTTGCAGTATTTCGATCCGGATGCTCTGGGTAACGCGTATGGAGAGTCGGTCGTTGCCGCGATGCTGCAGCCCGAATCGCTCGATCCGGGCTACCGTCTGGTGCCGAACTGGCAGCCGGCCGCGTCCGGCCCGGAGAAGCACTACGGCTATGCGTTTCAGTGGTTTGCCATGGCCGTGGCGCTCAGCATCATCTTCATCGTCGTCAACCTGTCACCTGCCGACAGCACACATTCCGACACTCCATGAGTACTGACCATCGTCATCAGCCGTCATGAATTCCAGTAATTCCACTTCAGAGTCACCCGTCGATACAGCCGTTCGACGCCGCTCGCGTCTGACGCTGATCGGCATCTTCGCGGCTTTCGCTGTACCGTTGTTGTTGGCGATGATCTGGCTGCGCGTTGTCCAGTCGGGTGGCGGCGGCGAACTCGGTGATACCTCCAGAGGTGAGCTGGTACAGCCGGTCGTCCCGGTGGTCTCGATCGCCTTGACGGACACTGATGGTCAGCCACTCGATGCCGATACGCTACGCGGCATCTGGACGATGGCTTATGTGCCGGTTGGCGAGTGCGGCGAGGTGTGCCGCCGTAACCTCTATCACATGCGACAGATCCGGCTTGCGTTGAACAACCGGATGAAGCGCGTGCAACGCATGGTGTTGCCTGACCCTTCCGCACCGCTTGATGAGGAGCTGCTCGCCGAGCACGTCGGGCTCGTCGTCGTCGGGGAAGCGGCGAGGGATGCCTATGTCGCTGCGATCGACAGCACGGAAGAGGCGTTGGCGCCGGTCGACGATGCGATCTACCTGATTGATCCACTCGGCAATCTGATGATGCGATTTTCGCCCGATCTGCCCCCGGAATCGATCCTCAAGGACGTCAAGCATCTTTTGAAAGTATCGAAGATCGGTTAGGCTGTCATGTTGGCGGGCCCGCGGTCCGCGGTCTATTCGCGAAGCCTGCCGGCGCCTCGAATTCTCTGTCTGGCGTTCGCCTGTTCGCACTCCTTCCCATGAAGACCTCCTCAGTCGCCAATCCGGTTCGCGGAGTCGCCAGTCACTGGCGCGACTACCTCGAGATAACCAAGCCCAAGGTCGTGCTGCTGCTCGTGTTCACGGCACTGGTCGGCATGGCGCTGGCGGTGCCCGTGTGGCTGCCGTTGCAGGAAAGCGTTTTCGGGCTGCTTGGCATCGGACTCGCCGCGAGTTCCGCGGCCGCCATCAATCATGTCATCGATCAGCGCGCTGACGCGATCATGAAGCGCACGGCGAGACGGCCCTTGCCCCAGGGTTCTCTGACGACCACCCAGTGCCTGATATTCGCCGCCTTGCTCGCCGTTATTTCCATGTTCATGCTGATCTTGCTGGTCAACCCCCTGACGGCCGTACTGACATTCCTGTCGCTGATCGGTTACGCCATCGTCTACACCGTCTGGTTGAAGCGCGCGACACCGCAGAATATCGTCATCGGCGGCGCCGCCGGTGCCATGCCGCCCGTTCTCGGCTGGGCTGCAGTGACCAATGAGGTAACGGCGGCACCGTTGTTGCTTTTCCTGATCGTCTTTGTCTGGACGCCGCCGCACTTCTGGGCACTTGCCATCCATCGCCGGGACGACTACGCCAAGGTCGATATTCCGATGCTGCCGGTTACCCACGGCATACCCTTCACCCGGGTGCAGATCTTCCTGTACACCGTGCTGCTGTTCGTGGTCAGCCTGTTCCCCTACCTCATCGGCATGAGTGGCCCGCTGTACCTGCTCGGTGCCGTGGTGCTCGGCTCGATGTTTCTGTATCACGCCTGGAAGCTCTTCGACGAGACTGCGGAACGTCAGCCTATCCGTACCTTCGTGTTCTCGATCAACTACCTGATGTGGTTGTTCGGTCTGATGCTCGTCGACCACTGGGTGCCGCCGGTCCTGTCGCTGTTTCGCTGAATTGTTGTCGGCCCGGGCCATCTCCCTGGCCCTTCCCTGAACTCCAACCGCAACCGGCGACGATGCTCACGTGACGCTCTATCTCCTGCTACTCGGCATTGGCTGTCTCGCGCTGTTCGGCGGTGGTGAACTGCTGGTCAGGGGAGCGAGCGCTACCGGCCGGCACTTCGGCCTGTCTCCCGCCGCCGTGGGCCTTGTGCTGGTCTCGCTCGGCACCAGTGCGCCTGAGCTCTTCGTCAGTGTCGGCGCGGCGATACAGGGGTTTGGCGACATGGCAGTCGGCAACGTCATCGGCTCGAACATCGTCAATCTCTGCCTCGTGCTGGGCCTTGCGGTCTTGCTGGCCGAGCCGAGCTTCGACGGACCACAGCGACAGCGGCAGGTGCCGTTCATGCTGGTGCTGACGATTATGAGCGTGGCTCTGCTGTGGGATCGGCACCTTGGCAGGATCGAAGGTGTGGTGCTGCTGGCCGGCGCGCTGGTCGGTCTGGTATGGGCACTGAGAGGGGGCTCGAAGGTTGTCGTCGATGAGATGGACGGCGCTGCAGATGATGGTGCGCCCGAGGAGTCGATCTGGCGCGCCGTCGGCGCCCTGGTTGGGGGCATCGTCCTTCTCGCGGCTGGCGCGGAGGCCCTGATCTTCGGCGGCGTCGGACTGGCTACGGCACTCGAGGTGCCCGAAGCCGTCATCGCGCTGACCGTGACATCGGTCGGCACCGGACTGCCGGAAATCGTCGCTACCTGTGTGGCCGCCATGAAACGCGAACACGCCATCGCCATCGGCAACGTCGTCGGTTCGAACATCATGAATCTCGGCCTGGTGCTCGGCGGCAGCTCGCTGATCAGTCCGCTCGACAGCATCGGCATCGACAATCTGTCACTTGGCTTGCTGATCGGTCTGAGCGTGATGCTGCTCGGGCTGGCACAGCTTCACCGTGCCGTGCCCCGCTTCGTCGGCGTGTCGTTGCTGGTCGGCTACGCCGCCTACGTGTTCGTACTGGCGGCCTGATTCGCCTCCGCCCCGCGCCCGCGCCGCGTTGAAACGGCGCGAGCAAGAAGCAGGACGCTGCGGTATCCGGCGAACCGCTCGCCTCAGTCCTCGACGATGAACGGCGGCCGCTGCCAGACCTTGACCCAGTCGATCTCGAGCGGCACATCGAAGTCGTCATCACCTGGATCGGGCGGCTGTGTCCAGCCACTGCCCATGACGAGATAGAGGATGATGTAGGAGCGCTGGCGGGACACTTCGGGACCGGTCAATCGCAGAATCTCCTCACCGTCGATGGTCCAGACGACCAGATCGGGTTCCCAGAGAACGCCATAGGTGTGGAACTCTTCGTGGAAGGGCTCACCCGGACGATCTTCAAACATCGTCGGCGAGGGATGTTGTGTCCGATTGTCCCGCTCATCCCGCCAGTGGTAATTCTGCGACACCGAATCCGGCCGCTCGCCAAGATATTCCGCGATGTCGATTTCCGCTGCGTTCAGGGCCGCGAACTGATGGAAAAGGAAGAAGCTCGACAGCTTGCCGCGTCCCTTGGCAACCTTCATGCGCGCCTCGACGTAGCCGTAGGTGAAGTTGAGCGAGTCACGTGTGGTGATTGCGCCCGACAGGAACGGCTGATCGTTCGCGTCGTCGAGTAGCTCGGGAGGTGTCTCCACGCCCGTGATGCGCAAGGTGTCGCCCGTCAGGGTGAACGGGTCGTATCCGAAGTCGGGCTCCCGGCCAGTGTCGACGAAGTACTGGAACTCTCGATTGATGGTCACGTCCGGGCCCCAGGGAAGCCGCGTGTTCCACCGTTCGAGGGCCAGGCTTTCGCCCGTGAATTCCTCCTCGAAGACCAGCTTGAAGTCGTCGTTGCTCAGCGTCGATTCGACGTCGAGCCTTTCGTTGCGTTCGAGCTGCACGTCCAGTACGTCTGACATAGACGACTCTTGGCCCCTTTCGCCAATCGCCGTGACAGAGTAGGAATAGGCCTCGCCCGCTTCCGGACGCTGCTCGACACAGACCAGGAAGCGCGTGAAATCGCAATCGACGTAGCTGGTCGTGTTCCAGTAGCGCTGATCCTGACTGCCTTCCTTGCTGGAATCGACCGTGTAGAGCAGATCACCGTCACGGAAGACGTTGTAGGCCACGGCATCGGCGACCGGACTCCACTGCAGCTCGACCCATTCGTTCGAGATCAGTCGGGCATTGAGATTGCGGGGCGCACCGAATACGTCATCAGCCGGTTGGTCGCCCGCATCGCCGTCATTGTCCGAGCCACTGTCGTCGCCGGAATCGCCGTCGTCGTCACCCGAGCTGTCGCCATCCGAGCCGGTGTCATCGTCCCCCGAGCCGTCGTTGTCGGAGCCGGTCTCGTCATCACCCGAGCCGTCGTCGTCGGAGCCGGTGTCGTCATCATCCGAGCCGTCGTCCGAGTCGGTGTCATCGTCACCGCCGTCAGCGTCGGTATCCTCACCATCGCTGCCGTCCTCGCCGTCCTCGCCGTCCTCGCCGTCCTTGCCGTCCTTGCCGTCCTCGCCATCGGCATCGGCATCCGGATCCGGCGTGTTGTCAGGCCCTTCCGGCCCGATCGAGCCATCACCGACCATCACGATCAACGCTTCAGAATAGGGCGAGAAGTTTGAAGTGGCGTCGAAGGCGACTACCTGATAGTCGACCACGTCTGCGTCGGGCACGTTCATGTCGTCGTAGGCGGTTACGCCGACGACGGTCTTGACGTATTCCCCGTTCCGATACACGTTATAGCCGATGACGCCAGTGTCGTCGTCAGCGGGATCCCAGCGCAGGGAGACCTCGCCAGGAGCAGAGGCCGTCGTGCGCAAGCCGTGGACGCGCTCGGGTGCAATGGTATCGACAGGTGCATTGTCGGCATCGTGGGCCGATGTGCCTGCCATGCCGAAGTAGGCGACCCCGGAACGATCCGAAAAGCCGCGCGGCGAGCCGTCAGTCGGGCTGTCGAACGCGGTGATGTGGAACGCCACGCTCCTGTTGCTCTTGCCACCGAGCTCGGCCATGTAACTCGTATCGTGCACGGTGGCAATGTAGCGACCGTTTCGATAGACATTGTAGCCACTGGTGCCTTCGTCGTCAGGCGCTTCGGCCCATCGCAAAGACACCAGATTGCCGCTGACCGTGCCGCTTGGCGTTCCTGGCGGGCCGGGGCGTTCTGCCAGAGCGGTGCCGGTTGTGCACAGGAGAGCAAAGCCTGCCGCCGATGCGGCGCTTCTGTGGGCGCGCGCGAAACGCGCGAAAATTCCCGGTTCTGAAACGACGTGCGTCCTGCGGGGGAGCGACTGTTCCAATGTCTGAGTCGTCACTTTCACGGGCTTCACTGTCCGATTGGCGAAGCCTCGCAAAGTAGCAGAAAGCGGGCACCGGGCGACGTTTCAGTCACCTGTGCGTCCATACCGTCATGTAATACAGCTTGCTCGACGCCTACCAGACTCGACGCCACGGGGTCGTCGACCGAAAACGACAAGGCCGCGACTGGCGCGGCCTTGATGATGCTTGCGCTTCGTAACCTCGCATTCGGCCACGACGTCGACAGACGCCGCAGCCGTTGGCCGGTCAGGCAGCGGCCAGGAGATGTGTCTTGATCTTCTTCATGGCAGCCTTCTCGATCTGGCGAATGCGCTCGGCGGATACTCCATACTCACCGGCGAGTTCGTGCAGCGTGGACTTCTCGTCCTGCAGCCAGCGACGCTCCAGGATGGTACGACTGCGATCGTCGAGCACTTCGAAGCCGGCGGCGAGGCCTTCGAGCGAACGCTCTCGACCATCCGACTCTTCGAGAATGTCCGACGGATCACCTTCCGACTCGAACAGCACATCGGCCGGTGAAAGGCTGATGCGCTCTTCGCTGGCACCGGGCGGTGCATCGAAGGCGGTGTCATGGCCGTGCATGCGCGATTCCATCTCCATGACGACTTCCGGCGCCACATCGAGATCCTTGGCGACGGCATTGACCTCTTCCTGGCTGAACCAGTTGAGTTCCTTCTTCGCGCTGCGGAGTTTGAAGAACAGCTTGCGCTGAGCCTTGGTGGTCGCCACCTTGACGATGCGCCAGTTGCGAATCACGTATTCGTGAATCTCGGCACGGATCCAGTGGACGGCGAACGAAATCAGTCGTACACCGACATCCGGATCGAATCGCTTGACGGCCTTCATCAGGCCGATGTTGCCTTCCTGGACGAGATCCGCCATCGGCAGGCCATAGCCCTTGTACGTCCTGGCGATATGCACGACGAAGCGAAGCTGACTCATGACGAGTCGGCGGGCGGCGTCCAGATCTTCGTCCTCGCGCAAGCGGCGCGCGAGCGACTGCTCCTCCTCGACGGAAAGCAGCTCGATTCCGGCAATCTTTGCCAGATAGCTGTTGAGGTCGTCCGTGATCGCCGGAACGGCCATTGAAGCCTTGTTTACGGTCAGCGCGGTGCTGCTCATGTGCGTATACCCCTCTTTCTGGTCATGCATCGAAAAGATGCTAGCACTCGAATACTGAGAGTGCCAAAAGTTGGCAAAGTTCCCGGATTTTCGCACTTTCCAAATGCCTGTCCGAAACCGTGCCCTACTTTGAACTTCCATACGAAACCAGCGACTTGCCGGACCAAGAACTCAAGGTCCACTGCCGACTTTCTGTCGTGACGGCCCGTAAAGAGTGAGCAGGGCCGCAAGTAGACCCAACAGAGTGGAAACTAGCAAGATCAGGCCCAGGCGTTCAAGGGAGGGCGATGACAGCAGGAATCCACTGCCGTAGAGCTGTGCCAGGTCGTCGGCCGGTCCGCGCAGCAGCTGCAACGCGAGCAGCGCCAGCGCATTTCCGATAAGGCCGCCGAGGAAGCCGTACACCGCACCCGCATAGATCACTGGCCGTGCCAGAAAACCGCCGCTTGCCCCGAGCAGGCGCGACACCTCGAGTTCGTTCCGACGTCGCGACAGCTCGAGTCGAATGGTGTTCGCGATGACCAGCAGGGCAGTCAACAAGAGGAAACCGGCGAGCAAGATCGCGACAAGCTGGGCCAGAGCCACGGCGGCCTGCAGGCGTCGCACCCAGCGAAGATCCGCCTGCACGCGTTCGACACCCGGCAGGGCGCCAAGTGCCGTTGCGAGGGTCCGGATGGCGGCGTCCTCGAGCTGATCGGTGTCGGGGTAGACGACGATCGCACCGGGCAAGGGGTTCTTGCCGAGCGCGATCAGTGCCGCGTCCACGTCGGTTTGCTCGCGGAATGTCTCGAGCGCTTCTGTGGGCGAGATATAGCGTGTCTCGCGAACACCGGGCCTTGCAGCCACCTCTGAGCGGAGACGTGCGCTGTCATCGGCGGGCAGCTCGGCGTCCAGGTAGAGCGTCAGACTCTCGCCTTCGAGCGAGCGACTGGCAAGGGTGTCGAGGCTATCCATCGTGAACAGCAACAGCGCGGGCAGGGCGAGCGTGATGCCGAGCGCCAGAAGTGTCGTCGCGCTCGCCAGTTTCCGCCCGCCGAGCTGAGCGAAGCTTGCGGCAAGCGCATAGCCGCGGCGACCGTAGCGCCAGCGAGAGCCCGCGACCGATGTCGCCTCGTCTGAATTCTCGTCCAGCGAAGTCATGGCCGTGACTGGATACTGCCGCGTGAGAGCGACAGACGGGGAAAATCGTAGGCCTCGAGCAGCGCTGTGTCGTGGGTCGCGAAGAGTACCGTCACACCGGACGCGTTGAACTGCATCAGCAGTTCGAGAATGTCGGCACTGATGTCCGGGTCGAGATTACCGGTCGGCTCATCGGCAAGCAGGAGTTTCGGCCGCGCCACGACTGCGCGTGCGATGCCCACCCGCTGCTGTTCTCCGCCGGAAAGGACTTCAGGCCGTGCATCGCCCCGATTGCCGAGGCCAACCTTGTCGAGCGCCGCCTGCACGCGGGTACAAATGTCGGAAAAACGCCAGCCGCCGATGATCAGTGGCAGCGCGACATTGTCGAAGACGCTTCGATCGTCGAGCAGGCGGTTGTCCTGAAAGACGATGCCCATCTGGCGACGCAGGGCGGATTCCTGGCGCGGCCGGAGTCCGGCATAGTCGATGCCGCCGACCCGGATCGAACCGCGGGTCGGGCGTTCGAGCCTGGCCACGAGGCGCAGCAGAGAGCTCTTGCCGGCACCGGAATGCCCGGTCAGAAAGGTGAACGAGCCGCCCGAGAGGGAGAAGGAGACATCGTCCAGCGCCGGGCGACCCCGCTCGTAGGCCAGCCCGACCGCATCGAATTCGATCATGCGCTGTGCGCGGCGACCTCGCCGCCATCGCTTGCACTGCTCGACCGGGGTTCGCCGTCGGCCGCGATCAGTGCGTCGACGAAGCGGGCCGCCTCGAAAACTTCGAGATCATCGACTTTCTCACCTACGCCGATGAAGCGAATGGGCAGGCCGGTGCGCTCGGCTATGGCGAAGATCACGCCGCCCTTGGCGGTGCCGTCGAGCTTGGTCACAGCGAGCCCGGTCAGGGTCAAGGCCGCATCGAACTGTTCGGCCTGAGAGAGCGCGTTCTGGCCGGTGCCGCCGTCGAGCACGAGCAGTGTTTCGTGCGGGGCATCGGTATCGAGCTTGCCGAGTACCCGTTTCACCTTCTGCAGCTCCTCCATCAGGTTCGCCTGCGTGTGCAGGCGCCCGGCGGTGTCCGCGATCAGCACATCGATGCCCCGCGCCCGGGCCGATTGCAAGGCATCGAAAATCACCGATGCTGAATCTGCGCCGCTGCCCTGGGAGATGACCGGCACACCGTTGCGTTCACCCCATCCCTGCAGCTGCTCGACGGCAGCCGCCCGGAAGGTATCGCCCGCCGCCAGCATCACCTTCTTGCCACCCTCTTCGAGCTGTCGGGCGAGCTTGCCGATGGTGGTGGTCTTGCCGGCGCCGTTGACGCCGACAACGAGAATCACGAAGGGATCGCTGCGTTCGGCAATTTCGAGCGGTCGTTCGACCGGTTCGAGCAGGGCGACGAGCTCATCGCGAAGCGCACTGCGCAGCGCGTCCGAGTCAGCGACTTCCGAGCGGCCGATCTTTCCATTGAGCGACTTCATGATGCGGTCGGTCGCATCGACGCCGACATCCGCCATGATCAGCTGGCTTTCGAGTTCCTCGAGCAGATCGTCGTCGATCGGTTTGCGGCCGACCAGGAAATCGAGCAGGTTGTCGCGGAAACGCGACCGGGTGCGACCGAGCTTGGCGTCGAGGGGGGCAGCACTCGGCGCCTCTTCCCTGACCTTCTTCTGACGCTTGAGAAAGCTGAACATGCCTGTCGGATCGTAAAACGTCGGATACTAACATCCGTGTCGCCGCGCAAACGCCCAGTCAGACAGTCATCCGGTCCGAAGTCGGCGCGCGCTGTCGGCCGTGTCCGCATCATCGGTGGTCGCTGGCGAGGGCGTCGACTCGAGGTAGCTGATGTCGAGGGCTTGCGACCGACCGGGGACAGGCTGCGCGAGACGTTGTTCAACTGGCTCCAGCCCGAGATCGTCGGTTCGCGATGTCTCGATCTCTTTGCCGGCAGTGGCGCGCTGGGCCTCGAAGCGGCCTCGCGCGGTGCGAAAGAGGTCACGCTTGTCGAGGCTGATCGACTCGCCGCCGCCGCGATCCGACGTGCCATCGAGACACTTCAGGCCAGCGGTAGCGCCTGTCTCGAACGCAGCACTGCCAATGCCTGGCTTGCCGCCAACACCCGACCCTGCGATATCGTCTTCGTCGATCCGCCCTTCGATCTCGCCTGTCAGAGCGACATGCTTCGGCAGCTGGCGGCCAGCCATCTGCTGGACGGCGCGCTGGTCTACGTGGAAGCGCCACGCGCGCAGGCCAACGAATCAGAGCTGCCAGACGGGCTTGTCACGGAGCGTGAGCGGGCCTTCGGCGACGTCATGGCTCGCTTGTACCGGTATCGGAGAAATAATGACTGAAAGCAGGCATTTGCGTGCGAGCCACATTTCACTCACACTGCGCGGCCCTGAAACGGGCCTGTCCCGATGCGCGTAACGGCCATCTATCCCGGTACTTTCGATCCGATGACAGTCGGTCATATCGACGTGGCGAATCGTGCCAGTCGGATGTTCGACGATGTTGTCATCGGCGTGGCCGCGAGCACCAACAAGAGTCCCTACTTCACGCTCGAGGAGCGTGTCGAGATGGCCGACCATATCTTCCGGGATCTGGACAACGTCACGGTGCAGTCATTCGATGGCTTGCTGGTCGACCTGGCGGCAACGGTGGGCAGCAAGGTGATCGTCCGCGGGCTGCGGGCCATTTCCGACTTCGAATATGAAGTGCAGATCGCCGGCGTCAATCGTCATCTGTCACCCACCGTCGAGACCATCTTCATCGCCGCCGCACAGGACTACACCTTCCTGTCCTCGAGCATCGTTCGGGAAATCGCGAGACTCGATGGCGATGTCAGTGATTTCGTCCATCCCGTCGTGATCGAAGCGTTTGCCGGGAAGCGGAGCGCGCCTTGAGAGGCTCCACACGCTGGCGTCGGGAGGTGCAGGCATGGCCCTGCTGATCACTGACGAATGCATAAACTGCGACGTCTGTGAGCCGGAATGCCCGAACGCGGCAATCTACATGGGCGAGGAGATCTACGAGATTCATCCGCATCTTTGTACTGAATGCGTCGGTCATCATGACGAATCGCAGTGCGTCGTCGTCTGCCCGGTGGAATGCATCATCGTCGACCCGGACCATGTCGAATCTCGCGGCACACTGCAGCTTCGCTACGAGGCGCTGATGAAGGCGAACCCGCCGGCGGACGAGAGTCGGGGCTGAGGGCTGTGCTCCGTCAGCGCTGACAGAAGGAACACCAGAAGGTCGAGCGTTGGGCAAGGACACGTTGCCGGATCGGGCTGCCGCAGCGGCTGCAAGGCAGATCGGTGCGGCCGTAGACCGCGAGCGACTGTTTGAAGTATCCCGCTGTACCGTCGCTGTTCACGAAATCCCGCAAGGTCGTGCCGCCTTGTTCGATAGAGCGCGAGAGTACCGTCTTGATCGCCTCGACAATGCGTAGCGTCTCGTCACGCGTCACCCGACGAGCCGCGCGGCCCGGGCGAACGCCCGCCTGGAACAGCGCTTCGCTTGCGTAGATGTTGCCGACACCGACGACGATGGCGGCGTTCATGAGAAGCACCTTGATGGCCACGTTGCGCTTTCGAGTCGCGCGGAAAAGGTGCGCGGCATCGAATGCTTTCGACAGGGGCTCGGGGCCGAGGCGCGCGAGCAGCGGATGTGTCGGCGCATCGGCGGCCTGCCAGAGCAGACTCCCGAATCGTCGGGGGTCATGGAAGCGAAGCACGCCGCCGGAGGAGAGCAACAGCTCGACATGATCGTGCTTGCGACGCGCTTCGTCCCGCGGTGCGATGCGCAAGCTGCCGGACATGCCGAGGTGAACAAGAGCCGCACCTGGCGGCACGTTGATCAGCAGGTATTTCGCGCGCCGCGTTACCGATGAGACGGTGGCCCCGACGAGCGCCTGCACATCGTCGGGAATGGGCCAGCGCAGGCGTCGCTCGTGTACGAGCAGATCCTCGATGCTATGCCCCACCAGGTAGGGTTCGATGCCACGGCGTGTCGTCTCTACCTCGGGGAGTTCGGGCATCAGAGGGCGCTGTCGGCGGGCATGTCGTCGTTGGAGAACAAGCGAGCGCAGCTGTCGCCTGCGGTAATGATCGCGGTCCACGCGTCGGTTGCGACCAGCTCGAAGCGTGTTCTCGTGTTGTTCTCGATACTCGCCTCGAGGACGTATGCATGGCGGGAGCCTGACGTGTCCGCCGGTGGCCAGGCGATCACCTGAGTTGCGCTGAGACCCGCCCAGGCATCGATGTCGACCGCGCGGCCGTCATCTCGCGTCAGTTGCGTCGGCGTAACCGGAAACAGTCGCCTGACGGCAAGTGCGGACGCACCACCGTTGACGAGCGAGAGTACCCACTCTGGCACCAGTGCGATGGTGTCGCCGCGCTGCGCATAGCGGCGTTCACCCGCGAGGTCGGTACCGCCGAGCTGGATGACATCGTCATCGACGGTCACGACGGCGAGGGGCTCGAGCAGACCGGCTGCCTCGCGATCGACCTCACGCGCGGGATAGCTCAGTGGCGACGTCGACAAGGCCTCGAGCAGCGGCGTGATGCGTTCGATGTCGGCGCTGATCCTGCAAGGCGATGTGATCGACCAGTGGCCCGATTGTCGTTCGATGACGGTGTCCGCGTAGTCAGGTCGTGCGATCAGGATACGGCTTGCAGTATCGACGTCGGCGTTCTCGACAAAGGCTGTGGTCGCGTTCGAGGAACGGTCGTTCCAGGCGACGGCTCCCACGACAAGCGCGAGGGCGATGAAGAGCGCGCTCATCACCTTGGTGAACCGTTGGCGGCGATCTCGACGCGTAGTCATTTGCCAGGCAATCTGTCAATCTGGTCGGCTGCTTTGACGCACGAGTGCCCCATCATCGCTGGCGGCGCCAGACGATCAGTGCAACGATCAGGAGCAGGCCGGGAACAAGCGCGAGAAACGCACCGACAAGCAGCGCCCGTGCGCGCGTGGTCAGTGTGAGTTCGGCATCGGCGGCAGGTACGGTGATGAAGTCCGCTTCGGTGCCATCACCTGCCAGCCACAGCAGTACGCTCTCGGCGAAGGCGGCATTCGCGCCGTTGCCGAGGAAGCGCGAGGCGGCAAAATCCGCGTCGCCGATGACGGCCATGCGCTGTGGCGTTGCTGTTCCGCGGGCACGTTCGATGGCGAGGCCAAGGAGCAGGGGGCCTGCGACTTCGTCGGTGTTCTCGTCAAAACGGATCTCGCCTTCAAGGGCGCCTTGCTCGGTCCAGCTCGACTCGGGGGTGACGAGGATCGGCAGCGTCTCCTGGCCTGCAAGTGCGGTCGCAGTGAGTGCCCGAGCCTGTGGCAGCAGCACCGGGTTGGCGAAGCTCTGGGTGATGGGGTGGGGCGGAAACCGATCGAGAAGCACGAAGTCCGGCGTTTCGGCATCAAGAGCCTGGCTTGCAGTATCGATGACATGTCCCGGCAGCACATCGACGCCGAGATCGTCCGCGAGTGCCTCCAGCCCCGGCCCGGTGGCAGACTCGCTCGGCGTCTCCGCGAGCCAGAGCAGATTGCCACCGGCACGGATATAGTTCATCAGACTGGCGATCTCTCCCGGAAAATACGGTCGCCTTGGTGCCGCGAGGACAACGACATCGATGCTCTCGGCGAGGTGCGGTTCCGCCACCAGACTGACCTCGCGACTGGCGAGACCGCTGCGGGCGAGCCTGGCCGCGAGTTCGCTCAAGTCGTCATCGGTTTGCAGGCTCGGGCTGCGTTCATCGTGCCCGGTAATGAAGACGATGTCGCGGTCAGACTCCCGTCCGAGTCGTCGCATGGCGCCGACGAGCGTGCGTTCGGAGAGATTTTGCAGACGTTGTTCGCGCGTCGCATTTCGGAGAATCAGTTCGGCGCCCGCCGTGGTGCCGAAAGAGCGGGCGCGTGCCGGATCGGTGTCGGGGTTGACGAACGTGAGTGTGATGTCAGGTTTGGCTATACGAAATCGTTCAACCAGCGCTGTCAGCGCATCGACCTGTGTGCGTTCCGGGCGCATCACGGCAATCAGTTCAAGCGGCCCGTCGAGGGCCGCTGCCGCCTGCAGACTCGCGGATGAGAGGCTGTGGCGCTCATTGGCCGTGAGATCGAACGATGTGGAGAAACGCAAGCCGAGCCAGCCTGCGAGTAGCGCTATGCCAACGATGAGCAGCGTCAGCCTGCGACCTCCGCTCACTCCGTTGCTCCGTCGCGAAGCGCATCGAGTCGAACCACGGTCAAGGCAAGGAACAGTGCGGTCATGACGGAAAAGTAGACGATATCACCGGTGGCGATGAAGCCTTGAAAGAAACCCGCGACGCGCTCGCCGATGGAGAAACCTCGGAGCGCATCCAACGGTAGCGCCCCACCGACACGCTGGGCTGAAGATGCCGCGCTACCGATCAGCCAGAGCAGAAGTAGCAGGGCAAGGCTTGCAAGGACCGCGATCATGGCGTGGCGCGTCAGACTTGAAAAATACAAGCCTGTTGCCGTGAAGGCGGCTGTCGAGAGGGTCAGGCCCAGGGTGGCCGAGGCGAGCGTGCCGAGGTCGATCGGTACGAACAGTCCCATGGCGAGCACCATGCCGACAGCGAGCAGCACGAGCAGCAGAAGCACAAGGAGGATGCCAGTGTACTTGCCGATGACCAGCGCCGTCGATGAGATCGGTGATGACTGCCAGAGGGGGAATGACGCCAGGCGGTATTCGTTGCTGAAGGCCCGCATGGCGAACAAGGGGGCGATGATGCTGAAGAGCATGGCGAGCGGTGCGAGAAAGCGGGCCGCGAGAAATCCGGTCAAGCCTGGCGCCTTGTCTTCGAGAGCGAGCGCTGCCTGCACGTTGAGCCAGGCCTGCACTTGGGTCAGGAAGAGATAGCCGAACAGCGCAGCGATCAGGGCCGCGATCAGCCAGATCTGCGCCGAGCGCAGCAGCATCGCGCTTTCGTGGCGGATGACGGTCGAGATCACGACGGCCGCGCTCCGCCGGTGTCAGGCTTGTGACCGGAATCCTGGCCAGGTTCGCCACGGGCGAGCCGCGCGAACAGCTCATCGAGTTCACTTCCCGCGGCCGGCCGCTCCGTCAGAAGAGCGCCTTCATGCAATACAGCGATGCGGTTGCAGACGCTGCGCGCTTCGTGCAGGAGATGGGTCGAGAACACCACACAATGCTGCCGCCCCGCATCGCTGACGATATGGCGCAGTTCCTCGGTCTGCTGCGGATCGAGACCGTTGCCCGGTTCGTCCAGCAGCAATATTTCGGGATCATGCACCAGCGCCTGGGCAAGCCCGACACGCTGTCGAAAGCCCTTCGACAGGGTGGCGATGCGCGAGCGGCTGACGGTATCGAGCGAACAGCGGCCGATGATCCGCTCGACCGCCTCTCGCGCCGTGCGGCCGCGGAGCCGCCGGAGCCGGGCGGCCAGTAGCAGGTAGGCCTCGACCCGCATGTCCGGGTAGAGCGGGGGTGTGTCAGGCAGATAGCCGATCTCTGCGCGCGCGTCCAACGGATTGTCCTCGAGCGAGTGACCCTTGATGGTGACGCTGCCCGTCTGTGGCGTCAGCACGCCTGCCAGCAGACGCAGCGTCGTCGACTTGCCGGCCCCATTCAGACCCAAGAGTCCAAGCACGTCACCGCGTCTGAGCGTCAGGGTGAGATCGCGAATGCCGCCGCGCTGCGCCGCTGCCGGATCCGCCGGTGCCGCGGACCCGGCAGGCGTTTGACGCTGCACCCCGAAACCTCGACCGAGGCCGCGGGCGTCGAGCAGTATCTCGGAGGCGGATTCAGGCATGAATCGTGGTCGGCTCGGCTGTTGTCCGCAAATCCGGGACAGAGTCGCTGTGCGCAGGGCGTCGCGATCGGACGGAACGCTCGAAGTATAGTTCAGCGCCAACATCGCCCCCTGTCCTCAGGTATCTTGCGGGTCCCGTCAAATTGCCCTCTGTAAGAATCCAATGAGTGAGGTGAGTGTGTCGTTTCTTTTCGGAGCCTGGGATGTCTCGCCATGGGGCCTTGTGCTGTGGACGGTGTTGAGCTGCCATATCACGTTGCTGTCGGTTACCGTCTATCTGCATCGGAGTCAGGCGCACCGCGCTGTCGACCTGCACCCGGTGCTGCAGCATCTCTTCCGTGGCTGGCTCTGGCTGACGACCGGCATGATCACTCGCGAATGGGTGTCGGTGCATCGGAAGCACCATGCGCGATGCGAAGGGCCGGAAGACCCACACAGCCCGCAGATATACGGTATTCGCAAGGTCCTTCTGGAAGGCGCCGAGCTGTATCGCGAAGCGGCAGCCGAGGACGGCATTCTCGACAAGTTCGGTCACGGCACGCCCGATGACTGGATGGAGCGAAACGTCTATTCACGGCTGGGCATTGTCGGTGTGGGCGCTCTCGCCGTCGTCGAATTCGCGTTATTCGGTCTGGCGGGCATCGCCGTGTTCGCGATACAGATGCTGTGCATTCCGGTGCTGGCGGCGGGGGTCATCAACGGTCTCGGGCACTACTGGGGGTATCGCAACTTCGAGACAGATGATGCCGCGACCAATCTGACGCCGTTTGCCGCCATCGTCTGCGGTGAGGAATTGCATAACAATCACCATGCCTATCCCTCGTCGGCGCGGTTCTCGCTCCGTCGTTGGGAACTCGATCTTGGCTGGTGCTACATCCGGCTGTTCAGCGCACTCGGCCTGGCCCGGGTTCGTCGGGTTGCGCCGCGACCGGCTTTCGATGCCAGCAAGACAACGATGGATGTGGAGACCGTCAAGGCCATCATCTCGAGTCGGCTGCATGTCATGGAAAGCTATGCGCGAAGTGTCATCCAGCCCGTGCACAAGAACGAGGTTCGCGACGCGCAGGAGATTGCCGAGCGGCGTACCTTGCGGAAGGCGGCCCGGGATCTCAACAAGGTCGATGCGCTTCTTGACGAAGCCGGCCGAGCCCGCGTCGCGGCGGCGCTGGCGCATAGCGATGCCTTGCAGACCGTCTATGCGCTGCAGCACCGTCTGCAGGCCATCTGGCACAAGGCCGGTGCGAGTCAGGATGCGTTGCTACACGCCTTGCAGGAATGGTGTCGCGAAGCGGAAGCCACGGGCATCGAATGCCTCGAAGACTTCGCGATGCGCCTGCATGGTTACCGTCTGGAGCCGTTCAAGGGCTGAGACGGGCGAGCTGAATTACAGGCGAACGGGGTTACTTGATCTTCGCTTCCTTGTACATGACGTGCTGACGGACGACGGGATCGAATTTCTTGATCTCGAATTTGCCTGTCATGGTGCGCTTGTTCTTTGTCGTGGTGTAGAAATGGCCTGTTCCGGCCGACGACACGAGCTTGATCTTGTCTCTCATGAGTCTGTATATCCGTCGATCGTTGTCTAGACGCTCTCGCCACGAGCACGCAGCTCGGCGAGGACAGTTTCAATGCCGCGCTTGTCGATGATGCGCATGCCGTTGGAGGACACACGCAGACTGACGAAGCGCTTCTCGGCCGGCACCCAGAAACGGTGCGTATGGAGGTTCGGCAGGAAACGACGCTTGCGGCGGTTGTTGGCGTGAGAGACATTGTTGCCGCTCATGGGACCCTTCCCGGTCACCTGGCACACTCTGGACATGGAGAACTGCTCCGGAAAAACAGGTTTGACGTAGTTTAGCCGCCGGAGTGTAGCGAAATCGGTGCCGTCACTCAAGCCTGCTTCCTGAAGGAAAATGCGGGCGCCGTGACGAGGCCTGCGAGCAGGGTCGTCACCGTCTGCAAACGTCCATTTCGCGAGTGAACAGCCAAGCATGATCGAGACCGTACAGCCCGGCGCCCGGCAGGTCAGCCGATGACGACGCGCGATTTCGACCGGATCTTCGTGACCGGCCTGCGGATCGAGACCATCATCGGCATCCTGCCGCACGAACGCGAACAGCGGCAGCCCCTGGTGATCGATCTCGAACTTGCGGCTGACATTGCCACACCCGCCGCAAGCCGGGACATCGCCGATGCTCTCGACTACAAGGCGCTGAGTGATGCGATTCGTGACTTTGTCGCCGCGAGCGACGAAGGGCTCATCGAGACGCTCGCCGAGCGCCTGTGTGCGTTCATCCGGGAAGATCTCGGCGTGCCCTGGGTGCGACTGGTGCTGCACAAGCCGAATGCGCTTGACGGGTCGACCGATGTCGGCATCATCATCGAACGCGGCACGCCCGGGCCGCGGCCGGTGCACACGACGAACGGCGTGGACAGTTGCCCGTGAAAGAGACCGAGGTGCGCTTGTTGCCGCCACCAGATGCGGTCGGGCGGGCGCACAGCGAGCGACTGACGGCGTTGATTCTGTCGCGCATGGCCGAGGGAGCGCTCAGTTTCGCCGATTACATGACGCAAGCCCTGTACGAGCCCGGTCTCGGCTACTACATGGCGGGCGCACCGAAGTTCGGTGCCCGAGGCGACTTCATCACGGCGCCGGAATTGTCACCGTTGTTCGGGCAATGCGTTGCCGCGCAGTGCCTGGAGGTGCTGTCGTCGCTTGCGGAGACGGCCGGTATTCTGGAGCTCGGCGCGGGCAATGGTCTGCTCGCCGCCAGCATCCTCTCTGCGCTCGAACCGTCGCGGGCGCTGCCCTATCTGATTCTCGAACCCAGTGCCGAGTTGCGTGAGCGACAGCAGGCACTACTGAGCGGTGCCCTGTCGGGTGACGTCCTGTCACGAGTCCGCTGGATTGACAGCTTGCCGGTCGGATTCTCGGGCGTCGTGCTTGCCAATGAAGTCATGGATGCCTTGCCCGTGGAAAGATTCGCGCGGCAGGAGGGCAGGCTTTGGCAGGTCGGTGTCGAGCATGGCGAAGCGGGCTTCCGCGACGTGCTGAGGTCTGCGCCGACGGCAATCGAGACGGCGGTTCACGCCATCGAGCGCGATCTCGGGCAGGCGCTCCCCGATGACTATGCGTCCGAATTCTGCCCGGAACTCGGCCCCTGGGTCGCGGCGTTGGCCGATTCCCTCAGTGCTGGCGTGATCCTGCTTGCCGATTACGGCTACCCCCGGCGGGAGTATTTTCTTGCCGAACGTAACCGCGGCACCTTGACCTGTCACTACCGTCACCGCGCTCACGGCGATCCCTACTTCCTGCCCGGTCTGCAGGACATCACGGCACACGTGGACTTCACCCGGGTGGCGGAAGCCGGGGTCGACGCCGGTCTGTCGTTGCTCGGCTATACCTCACAGGCGGCCTTCCTGCTCGGCTGCGATCTGCAGGGGCGGGTCGAAGCGACCCAGGGCGCACTGGCCAGCGAAACCGAGCGGTTCGCCCAGGCGCGAGCCATTCGCACACTGACCCTGCCGGGAGAAATGGGCGAGCGTTTCCAGTTCATCGCGCTCGGCAAGGGCTATGATCGGCCGCTTCGCGGTTTTGTGCTGCAGGACCTGGCCCATCGGCTCTGATCGCGAGCTTGTTGCCCGTCACTTCCCGCAGATGGAATTCCCGCAGAACGGCCATCCCGGCGCGGCCCTTGCCCTGGCTAATGCTGTCTCTTCCCGAAACTTCTGATGGAACTGTCACATATCATCTGGCTGGCGCTCGTACAGGGCCTGACCGAATTCCTGCCGGTGTCGAGTTCGGCGCACCTGATCCTGGTGCCGCAACTGCTCGGCTGGCAGGATCAGGGCCTGGCTTTCGACGTGGCCGTGCACCTCGGCACGCTGATCGCGGTGGTAGCTTACTTCCGGCGCGATATCGTCACCCTGTTCATCGCCTGGCTGGGCTCGCTGCCGGGACGGCGGGGAAGTCAGACTGAGTCGTCGTCCGGTACATCCGGCATGCCTGCCGAGGCGCGGCTTGCCTGGGGTGTCATTCTCGGCACGATTCCGGCAGGCCTCGTCGGCCTGTTTTTCATGGACGTCATCGAGCAGCACCTCCGTTCGCCACTCGTCATCGCGACCACGACGGTGCTGTTCGGGTTACTCCTGTGGCTGGCCGATCGACGCGCTCAACTCGATCGCGACGAGCAGACACTTGACTGGCCGGATTTTCTCGTCATCGGGGGTGCTCAGGCGCTGGCGCTGGTCCCCGGCACATCGCGAAGCGGTATCACTATCACGGCCGGACTGTTACTCGGGCTGACACGCGAGGCGGCGGCGCGATACTCCTTCCTGCTGTCGATACCGATCATCGTGCTGTCGGGCCTCGGCGTGACCCGCGACCTTGTCGCGAGTGACGGACCGGCTGACTGGACAGCACTTGCCATCGGCACGGTCGTCGCCGCGATCAGTGCGTTCATCTGCATCAAGCTCTTCCTGGCCTTCATCAACCGGATCGGCATGGGACCGTTCGTGCTGTATCGACTCGCGTTGGGAGCCCTGCTCCTCTGGGTATTCGTCTGAGAGGGTTTTCGTCTGAGAGGGTATTCGTCTGAGAGGGTCCCCGTCTACCCGATATCCTGCACACGCGTTCAGTGCAGCACGTCTACCTCGAAGCCTGCTCCGTCGGCGCCGTGTACCGAATCGTTGGCTTTCAGCACGATGCGCGTGACCTCGGCGGGAATTTCCAGCGTCAACGAGCGTGTGAACGGTTGTTCGTCGACATGCGGGTGCGCCAGTTCGCGGCTGCCGAGCAAGGTGCCATCGAGTGTCAGCACATCCCAGCGGTCGGCATAGTGGTCCCAGCCGGTGTCGTCGTGACGGACGGTCGCGTCGATGCGAAAGCGGCCGTCGCCGAGGGCAGTGACACCGACATCGACCACGTCGGCCTGGCCGGCAAGGAGCGCCGGTGCCGACAAGCTCAGGGCGGCGATGGCGATCAGCCTCAGGATTCGTCTCATTTGCAATGTCTCGATGTCACGGGTGAATACGGTAGGCTCTCCGACCGGCGTGCCCACTGGCGGTTCCGGTGCCCATTCTCCCTGATGTCGTTCGAATCCATGCGCGCCCTCGTGACTACAAGCCCTCGACCGGTCGGACCCGTGATGCAGTTCGCGTTGCTGCTGGTGCCGATCGTCATGAACTGCTTCCTGTTCGTCTACACGGTGCTCGGCTGGATCATCGATGGCCGCGACAAGCTCAACTGGTCCATCGAGGCGGGTGGCGTTGCCCTGTGGGTCGGTATCGGCGTGCCGTTCTTCTCGATGCTCGTCATTGCCTGGGTGCGACTGCGCGGCGGACGATGGCGGCATCCGCTGGTGCTCTCGAGTGTCGGTCACGGCGTGCTTGCGCTGCTGCTCGCGCTGGCCATCGTGATTGCACGTCAGGCTTGATCCGGTGACAGGAAAATACCCGATCGATGTGTGCCCGCATCAGGATTCCCGCAGCTCGTCCGCTAGCAATGGGTGCGACGGCGACTTGAACACGAGCTACCGATGACGTTCGACTTTCGTGCTCCACGACCTCTGGCGATCGACCATCTCCGTTGGGGCTACCTCTGGATCGGCCTGGGTTGTCTGCTGGTAGCTCTGATCGTGTTCCTGTCATTGATCGCCGTGCCCGCGGCCGTCAGCCCCTTCGTCCTCCACGACAAGGTGATGCACCTCTGCGCTTACGCCGCGATGATGGGCTGGTTCGCGCAGATATTCCGACACGATTCCACCCGGCTGCTGCTCGCAGTGGGTTTCGCGACACTCGGCATTGGTGTCGAGTTCCTGCAGGCGCTGGTGCCGGCACGTCAGTTCGAAGTCTTCGACATGCTGGCCAATACCTCCGGCGTGCTGCTCGCCTGGGCCGTGTCCTACACGCGTTTTGGTCGGATCTTGTCTGGCCTGGAGCGTTGGGTCAGCAGGTCGGTGTCCAGAGTCTGAACGGGATCCGAGGCGTCTGGCAGACATTGAAATGTGTGACTATGTGTGTAAGATTTCACACATGGCAACCAATCTTTCAATCGAGCCAGAGCTGCTCGAAAAGGCTCTCGAAGTCAGCGGCGAAAAGACGAAGAAGGCCGCAGTCACTCAAGCCCTGGTTGAGTACATCGCCCGCCGGGAACGCGCGGGAATCGTCGACATCTTCGGGCAACTGGAGTGGGACACTTCGTACGACTACAAGAATGATCGTGACCGGTCGTGAAGATGCTGGTTGATACCAGCGTCTGGTCGCTCGCACTGAGGCGAGATGCACCACCAGACATACCCCAAGTGCAGGTTCTCACCAAAGCACTCCTCGGAGAAGGCGATATCTATACCACCGGGATTGTGATTCAGGAGCTACTGCAAGGCTTCAACGGCGCGTCGGACAGCGAGAAAGTAGTGTCGAAACTGTCCAGTTTGGCCCTGATTGTGCCGGATCTCAACGACCACGTTGAGGCTGCAAAGCTGAGAAACCTGTGTCGGCGCAAGGGCGTGCAAACAGGCACCATTGATGCGCTCATTGCTCGGCTCGCAATTCGCTACGAAATTGCCCTGTTGACGACAGGCAAGGACTTCCAGAACATAGCGAAACACGTTGAAATTCGGTTCGCAACTTGATCCTTGACGAGCCCTGACCCCGGTTGTTCGAGCGATGCGTCAGTTGCCGTCCTGACCACGCACCCCCTTCAACGCCGCGAGCCGTGCATTACGAACCGTCTCCGGTATACGCGCCTTCTCACTCGTCGCCTTGGCGATAGCACCGGCGTCCACCGATCGCCAAGCCTCCGCCAGCAAGCGCAAGATAGCGGCCTGCGGGTACGGGCGGTCCTCGAAACCGAGGCGTCCGCGTGAGTCCGCTTCGCAGACGATCAGGAAGCGCTCGAACCGTTCGGGCTTGCGGACGACATCGAGCGCTTCCAGCAGACGTGCGATCGTGGTGGCGCGAAGTGACTCCACGTCGTGGGCCTGGCCGTGATACCGCGCGCTGAGGGTAGCGAGATCCCGTGCCTGCTTCGGGAAGCGCAAGCGTTCGGCGAGGTCGGTGACGATATCTGCCCCACGGCCTTCGTGCCCCGGGTGTCGCGGCCACTGCTCGACCGGGGTTCTGCCTTTGCCGAGGTCGTGGAGGAGCGCGGCAAGCCGTGTATCGACAGACGTGTCGCAAAGGACGGCCTGCTCGAGCACCAGCAGACTGTGCTCACCGCTGTCGATCTCCGGATGGTGTTCGGCCGGTTGCGGCACGCCGAAGAGGCGATCGACTTCAGGCAGTACCACGGCAAGTGCGCCGCAGCTGCGGAGCGTATCGATGAATTGGCGAGGGGCGGGGGCCGCCAACGCGCCTTCGAGCTCCTGCCAGACGCGCTCGGCGACCAGGTGTTCAAGTTCGCCGGTAGCGACCATGTCCTGCATCAAGGCGTGTGTTTCTTCGGCTACCGAGAAGCCGTAGGGCCCGAGCCTGGCCATGAAGCGCGCCACCCGGAGAACGCGCACCGGATCCTCGACGAATGCCGGTGATACGTGCCTGAGTACCCTCGCTTCGATATCGCCCCGACCGTTGTACGGATCGATGAAGCTGCCGTCCTCGTGCATCGCGATGGCGTTGAGCGTCAGATCCCGTCGCGAGAGATCTTCTTCGAGCGTCACGGATGCATCGGCGTTCACGACGAAACCGCGATAGCCAGGGCCGGACTTGCGTTCTGTCCGGGCGAGCGCATATTCGTCATGGGTTTCCGGATGCAGGAATACCGGAAAGTCCTTGCCGACCGGGCGAAAGCCCGCATCGATCATGTCCTGAGGTGTACTGCCGACGACGACCCAGTCCCGGTCGGTGACCGACAGGCCGAGCAGACGGTCACGGACCGCCCCGCCGACGAGATACGCATTCATCTTCATCCCCTTTCACGACACGACGCCCGGTGCGTGCTGCAGGCTTTTCGCCTGGCGGCCGTGCAACGGTCCGATGGTACACTCGGCCGATGTCGCGCCGTCCCCTGCCATCGCGTTTCCGGGCGCGATTCATAGCCCTGTCTGTCCTGTTCGCGCTGCTTGCTGTCGCATCCCTGAGTGGCTGCAGCACGCTGGGCTACTACTCGCAGGCGGTCGGCGGGCACCTTGCCCTGATGCGGGCACGCGAGCCGATCGAGCGTCTGCTTGCCGACGAGAACACCGACCCCGAATTGCGCGCCAAGCTCGAGACGCTGACGGCGGCGCGCGCCTTCGGCGTGAGCGAACTCGGTCTGCCCGACAACGACAGCTACAGCACATACGTTGCCACCGGTCGTCGTGCCGTGACCTGGAACGTGGTTGCTGCGGAGGAGTTTTCCCTGCAGCCACGCACCTGGTGTTTTCCGGTTGCCGGCTGCGTCAGCTATCGCGGCTACTTTGCCGAGGAAGAGGCGCGTGCCTACGCCGCGGCGCTGGCCGATGAAGAAGGGCTCGACGTGTCCGTCGGTGGCGCGTCGGCCTATTCGACGCTCGGCTGGTTCGACGATCCGGTGCTCGACACGATGCTGCGGGGTGGCGAACTACGTTATGTCGGGACGCTCTTTCACGAACTGGCGCACCAGGTGGTCTACGTCAAGGATGACAGCGACTTCAACGAAGCTTACGCGACCTTTGTCGAGCAGATCGGCACACGACGCTGGTTGACCGTCCGCGACGAGGCGGATCGGATCGTCGACTACGAGGCAAGGCTTGCGCGAAGTGAGGATTTTGTCGCCCTGCTGACGCGAACCCGCGAAACCTTGCTCGCGCTCTACGACGAGGGCGGCATGGATGCGGCCACCCGACGCACGCGCAAGGCGGCCGTGTTCGAGACGATGCGCGTGGAATATGCAGAGCTGAGAGCATCCTGGGGCGACTATACGGGTTATGACGGCTGGTTCGCCCGAGACCTCAACAATGCCCGACTGGTCGCGGTGTCCACCTATCGTCGTTTCGTGCCGGCCTTTGCCGCGCTCTATGCCGAAGCAGGCGACGACATCGAACGCTTCCATGCGCTTGTCGCCGAGGTCGGTGAATTGCCGCGTGCGACACGCCGTGAACGACTGGAAGCGTTGTTGACGGCGGGTTGATCCAACGTCAAGGCCACGTCTGCGCCACCGTCAGCGACGCGCACTGGCGCGGCGACTTTGCAGTCGACCAGCCCAGTCGACCTTGCCGAGGTAATGGGGCACGACAGCCTCGATCGAGGTGCCCTGGCGCGGACAATCGTCAGGGCAGACGCTGTCGGTCTGCAACGACAGGTAATTGTCGTACGAGAAGGGCTTGCCCGGTACCCGTTCCATGATTCTCGCCTGAAGCCGGGCTGCCCAGTCGGGCAAGCCGACGATCTTGCGCTTCAATCCGGCTGCCAGGGCGGTGTACTCGACCAGTTCCCGCAAGCTGAACACTTCCGGCCCGCACAGACAGACGGCTTCGCCGTGCGAGGCCGGATCGTCTATGGAATCGATCATCACCCGGCAGACATCGTCGATCCAGACCGGCGCCATGCGCGCATCGGGAACCGCCAGCGGGAAGACCGGCAGCGCCTTCAAGAGGCCAGCGAAGCGATTGAAGAAGGCGTCGTCCTTGCCGAAGATGATCGACGGCCGGAAGAACGTCCAGGCGAGCGACTCGCCCGCCGCCCGCACGCGATCTTCCGCCCGGCCCTTGCTCTGGAGGTATTCGCTCGTGCCGTTCTCGGCGTCCGCGTTCAACGCACTCATGTGCAGGTAGCGCGGGACCCCTGCTGCCGCGCAGGCGTCCACGACCTTGCCGGTCAATTCGTCGTGCGCCCTGGCGAAGGTAGTGCTGCCGGTCTCGTTGAGAATGCCGACAAGGTTGATGACGACGTCGACGCCCTCCAGGGCCTCGGCCAGAGCGTCGGCATCGTGGACATTGACCTCGCGAGCGTGCAGATTCGGCACGACGCGCAGGGTCCGGACCCGATGCGCGCGGCGCGTCAATACAGTGACCTCGGAGGTCCGCTCCGCCAGCAGGTAGGCCAGGCGGGTGCCGACGAAGCCGGTGCCGCCGAGGAGGGTGACGCGCTTGTTGTTCATCTGGGGCTGATTACCGATAGATGCCGATGGCGGGCAGACCACTCATTCTGCCTTAAAGACCTCATTACGACAGCGGCGTGCGCCTGGTTCGCAGGCGTCGCGCATGCAGCGGTCACCGCACGGCCCAGATGTCGTTGATGGACCACAGGAAAATACGGCTTGCACTCGGGCAGCGGTCACGCCAAGGTGCAGCCTCCCCAATCACGCCTGCGATTCCATGGCTGCTTTGCCTGAATTCGAGAACCATGAAGCACAGACGATCAAGTCGACCACGTGCTACATGTGCGCCTGCCGTTGCGGTATCGACGTGACGCTGGAGGGCAACGAGATCCGCTTCATCAAGGGTAATCGGCGCCATCCCGTCAACAAGGGCGTGCTGTGCGCGAAGGGCAACGCCGGCATCATGAAGCAGAAGAGCCCGGCAAAGCTCACCCAGCCGCTGGTGCGCAAGGCTGGCACCGAGCGGGGTGCCGGGGAATTCGAGCCGATCTCCTGGGAACGGGCGCTGGATCTGCTTACCGAGCGGCTCAGGAAGATCCGGGCGACCGATCCGAAGAAACTTGCCTTCTTCACCGGCCGCGACCAGATGCAGGCGCTGACGGGCTTCTGGGCAACCCAGTTCGGCACCATCAACTGGTCGGCGCACGGGGGATTCTGTTCGGTGAACATGGCGGCGGGCGGCCTCTACATGACCGGTCAGTCGTTCTGGGAGTTCGGTGATCCGGACTGGGATCGCGCCCGCTATTTCATGCTCTGGGGCGTCGCCGAGGACCATGCGTCGAACCCGATCAAGATCGGCCTCGAGAAGCTGAAGCGGCGGGGCGCCAAGTTCGTTGCCATCAATCCGGTACGCACGGGCTACCAGGCGATAGCCGATGAATGGATCGGCATTCGGCCGGGCACCGACGGTCTGCTGGCCCTGTCGTTCGTGCACGTCCTCCTGAAGAACGAGCAGTTCGATCAGGATTTCCTTGCGCGCTACACCAATTCGACACAACTGGTGATCCACGATCCGGGCACCGCGCGCCACGGCATGTTGCTGCGCGATGCCGACGGACAACCGCAGGTCTGGAACATGGCGACCGGTTCGACCGCGTCCTGGCACGACGCGGTGCACGACGGTACGGGGGTCAGCGCGGCCTTGTTCGGCGAGTACACCACCGATGACGCGAACGGGCACGTCACTGGCGTCAGTACCGTCATGTCACTGCTGGTCGAGAAATATCTCGACGAACAGTACGCACCGGAAGCGGTTGCGGAAGCGACCGGTGTCGACGCCGCAACGATCGAACGTCTGGCGCTCGAGATGGCCCACGTCGCCTTCAAGGAGACGATCACGATAGAGACGCCGTGGACAGACTGGACTGGTCGTCGCCACCCGCGCTTCATCGGCCGGCCGGTCGCGATGCACGCGATGCGTGGCATATCGGCCCACTCGAACGGCTTTCAGAGTTGCCGGGCCATTCATCTGGTGCAGATGCTGCTCGGCGCGGTCGACTCACCGGGATCGCATCTCGCCAAGCCACCGTTCCCGAAGCATATTCCGCCCGGCATCAAGCCCGCCCAGGCAATGGCGCCGGATACGCCGTTGTCGTCACCACCGCTCGGTTTTCCGACAAGTCCGGAGGATCTGTGCATCGATGCGGACGGCAACCCGCTCAGGATCGACAAGGCGTATTCCTGGGAGGCGCCGATTGCCAATCACGGCATGATGCACATGGTCATCAACAATGCCGTCAAGGGCGATCCCTACTCCATCGACACGCTGATCCTGTTCATGGCGAACATGGGTTGGAACTCGAGCATGAATACCGCTGAAGTGCAGGGCATGCTCCAGGAGAAGGACGAGCATGGCGACTACAAGATCCCGTTCATCGTGACCTCCGATGCCTTCCATTCCGAGATGGTCAACTTCTCGGACATGGTGCTGCCCGACACGACCTACCTCGAGCGCTACGACGCCATTTCCATGCTCGACCGGCCCATCTCCGAACCGCACGCGGCTTGCGATTCCATCCGGCAGCCGGTGCTGACGCTTGATCGCGACGTTCGGCCCTGGCAAGAGGTGCTGGTCGATATCGGGTCCCGGCTTGGCTTTCCGGCGCTGGTCAATCCGGATGGTACGGCGAAATTCTCGGGTTACGAGGACTTCATAACCAACTGGGAGAAAGCCCCCGGCATCGGCTTTCTCGCCGGCTGGCGGGGTGAACAGGGAGAGAAGAGCATGGTGGGCGCGCCGAACCCTGACCAGTGGCAGGCTTATATCGACCATGACTGCTTCTTCGAGCATCACCTGCCGCCCGAACAGCGCTTCTATCGCTTCGCGAATCGCGACTATCTCGCCTGGGCGAAGTCGGTCGGCTTCAACGGGCATGACGGGCCGATCGTCATGGAGTTGTATTCCGAGACCCTGCAGAAGTTTCGTCTGGCGGGGGAGGGTTTGTATGCAGGGCCGTGCCCGACGGCGCCGGAAGACAAGCAGCGGCTCATCGATCATTTCGACCCGTTGCCGGACTGGTACATGCCGCTCGAGGAGCAGCGTGTCGACAACGCGACCTACCCGTTCCACGCGGTCAACCAGCGGCCCATGTTCATGTACCACTCCTGGGATTCGCAAAACGCCTGGCTCAGGCAGATCATGGCGCAGAATTATCTGTACATGAACCGGGCGCGTGGCATCGAACTCGGCATCGACGACTTCGACTGGGTGTGGGTGACAAGTCACCATGGCAAGATTCGTTGCCAGGTCAAGCTGATGGAAGGATGCAACCCTGACACCGTCTGGACGTGGAACGCCATCGGCAAGCAGAGTGGCGCCTGGGGTCTCGAGACAAATGCGCCGGAGGCGACACGCGGCTTCCTGATGAACCATCTGATCTCGGAATTGCTGCCGAGTGTCGACGGTGAGCGGCGGCTGACCAACTCCGATCCGGTGACCGGGCAGGCGGCCTGGTACGACCTGAAAGTCGATGTCAAACCCGCGGCCGCTGGTGAGACCGGTGTCTGGCCGGAGTTTGCAAGCGTTCGGCGGCTGCCGGACATGGCGCCCGGCGCTGATGTACTGCGCTACCACACTCACGATGCGGTCAACCTCGAACGGTCGATGGAAGATGCGCTGACGCGTGGACCCTTGCGACCGGCCGATCCGGATGGCGCAGATAGACCGACGGAGAAAGGACGATGAAGCTCGGACTCGTCATCGACATGGACACCTGCGTGGGCTGCCATGCTTGTGCGGTGGCCTGCAAGCAGTGGAATACCTCGGGCACCACGGGACCGTTGAGCGATACCGACCCGTATGGCGCTGAACCGACCGGCGTCTGGTTCAACCGTATCCGTCACTACGAAGTCGACGATTACCCGAACAACAAGACGATCAACGCACCGATGTCCTGCATGCACTGTGAGGACGCGGCCTGTGTGACCGTATGCCCGACCGGCGCGAGCTACAAGCGCGAGGAGGACGGCATCGTGCTCGTGGATCAGTCGAAGTGCATGGGTTGCAATCTCTGCGCCTGGGCCTGCCCCTACGGTGCACGCGAACTCGACCCGAACGAAGGCGTCATGAAGAAGTGCACGCTGTGCGTCGATCGGATCTACGACGAACACCTGCCGGTCGAGGACCGCCAACCGGCCTGCGTGCTGACCTGTCCGACGCATGCCCGCTTCTTCGGCGATTTCGACGATCCCGACTCGGAAGTCTCGACACTTACGCGGGAACGTGGCGGCCAGGCCTTGATGCCCGAACTCGGTTACGCGCCGGTCAATCGCTATCTGCCGCCGCGCAACAAGCCGCACGTGCCGACGGTCGAGAAGAAGACAGCGCCCGAGGGCGGGGCGATCGGTCTGGTGGCAACCTGGATGCGTCGGCAGAAGGAAGCGTTCGAGTCAATAGGTGTGCGCGACGGGGGTGGCTCGGATGCTCCTGATTCGACGCCCGGAGCGTCGCGATGAATCCGGCTTTTTCCGTCATCTTCTTTACCGTGACCGCGGGCGCAGGCTACGGCCTGCTGATTCTGCTTGCCTTCGCGCGCATTGCCGATCTGGCGCCGGATATCAGTCCGGATCAGTACACCGCGACTGGCCTGCTTGGCCTCTTGCTGGTGACCGCCGGCTTGCTCTCCTCCACTTTTCACCTGGCCAATCCGAAGAACGCCTGGCGTTCGTTCACGCGCTTCCGCACCTCGTGGCTATCGCGAGAAGCCGTGTTCGCGGTGGTGTTCTATCCGGTTGCCGTCCTTTGGCTAATCAGCGAATGGCTCTTCGGCAACACTGGCCTCAGTGTGTTCCTGGGGCTGGTGAGCGCGACCCTCGCCCTGATCGTCCTGGTCTGCACGGCAATGATCTATGCGTCGCTGAAGACGATCCGGCAGTGGCATACCTCCCTGACACCGGTGAATTTCGTGCTGCTCGGCCTGTCGCTGGGCGCGCTGTTCTTCCTGCTCGTGCTGGTTTCCCAATCACTGCCCATCGGGCGTCTGGTCAGCACCGCCGTCGTCCTCCTGGTGGTCGCAACACTTGCCAAGCTCGTGTATTTCCACTGGATAGGGCAACCCGCCGGCCCGACCATCAACACCGCCCTCGGCTTCACCCGCGCCACGGTTCGGCTGCTCGATGTGGGCCACTCGAGCGGAACCTTTCATACCCGTGAGTTCGGCTATCAGGTAGCGCGCGCAAAGCTGATCTGGATTCGCGTGGCGAGCATTGCGCTTGCCTTCGTACTGCCGCTATTACTCGTCTCGGGTCTGTTCGGCGATGTGGGTGGCGCCCATGTCGTGATCGCGGCCATCGCTGCGTATGTCGGCGTCTTCCTCGAGCGCTGGCTTTTCTTCGCCGAGGCGCGACACGTGGTCAATCTCTATCACGGCAGCCAGCGGACGTGACCGTAGTCCAGCGCCGAAACGTGGCTCGGTAGGAAAAATCTGATACGAAAAAGGGCGCTATTCCGACGCCTATTCCGGAGTAGCGCCGATGGTGCGACCAAGCGAACAGCCTGATACTGGCTCTGCGCTCACGGAAGAGGGCAACGGCAGACGGCATGGAACGCCGTGGATCGCAAGGATGGGGGTGGACGGCCCCTCGCGAACTGCCGGACCAGGGAAGGTTGCCCCGGCTCAGGCGAGTCGGGGTTTTTTTTGCCCGTGTCATCGCCCCTACGGCCATCGACCTGACGATCATCACCCTGCCGCACGAACGACGATAGACTCGGGTCACTACTCATCGCTTGAACCGGACGATGACCCTGCCCGAAATTCGACGTACGCTGACTTGCCATGCATTGACAAGCTCTGCGCGCATTGCAGGCATGGCGCGTCTCGCGGCCGGACCTCTCGATGCTGCCGAGATCGAGCTCCGCATCATGGAGACGACCGATCTGCACGGCGATCTCCTGCAGGGCAATCCGATGGGCGACTACATCGCACGGGCTCGTGGCTTGCGTCAGGGCGAGGTGCATCCGATGTACAAGGCCATGAACCTCCTGGGTTACGACGCGGCGAATATCGGCAACCACGAATTCAACTACGGCCTGGAGTTCCTGTTGAAGTCGCTCTCCGGCGCCAACTTTCCCTACGTGCTGGCCAATGTGTTCGAAGCCGATGGCGATGATGACGCAAGCAACGACAAGCACTACTTCCAGCCCTACGTCCTGCTCGAGCGCGAATTCGTCGACACCGACGGTGAAGCCCACTCCCTGGTCATCGGGGACGACAAGGGTCATCTCGACGGCCGGGTGACCGTCAAGGGCATCGTGGAAACGGCTGAGATGCTGGTGCCGCAACTCCGTGAGGTGGGTGCCGGGAATCGACGCCATCCTGTTCGGCCATGCACATGCCGTCTTTCCGTCGGAAAGCTATGCAGGTTTTCCGGGGGCCGATCTTGCGAAGGGCACGTTGAATGGTGTGCCTTCGGTCATGCCGGGTTTCTGGGGCAGCCACCTTGGTGTCATCGATCTGACACTTTCGAACAATGCAGACGGTGGCGGCTGGAGCGTCGTGGATAGCCGGACCGAAGTACCGGGCATCTATCGACTCGAGGAGCGGGAGAAGATTCCGCTGGTCGAAAGCCAGGCCGATATCGTCGCCGCGGTGCAGGCGGATCATGACGCGACCCGTGCCTGGGTGGGCCAACCGGTCGGGACGATCACCGCGCCGATCAACAGTTTCTTTGCTCTCGTGCAGGACGATCCGTCGATCCAGATCGTGACCGATGCGCAGATGGCCTATGGCGAGCGCGCCATCCAGGGCACGGAATACGACGGACTCCCTGTCCTCTCCGCCGGCGCACCCTTCAAGGCAGGCGGTCGCGGTGGACCGGACAACTACACCGATCTGCCTGCGGGCGAGATCGCCATCAGGAACGTGGCAGATCTCTACGTGTATCCGAACACCGTGCGGCTCGTGAAACTCGACGGCGCGCAAGTGCGTGAATGGCTCGAACGCGCGGCCGCGCAATTCAATACGATCGATCCCTCGGTATCGGAAACGCAATTTCTCGTCAGTGAAACCCATCCGTCCTACAACTTCGACGTGATCGACGGTGTCTCCTATCGCAACCGCAGGTGTGGCCCGGGAAGCAGCGAACGGGGATGCGTTCGCCTACGTGGACGATGGGGCCGACGGTTTTGCGAGGTACCGGGTTTCGTTCGGGCAGTAAAGCAAGGCAGGCCTCGGCCGGTACCGTCGCAGCCACCGTCCGATGAACCGCTTCGACCATCCCGGGGCTCCTGTTCGAGATCGAGGCCACGGCGGCCGACTGAAACCCGTCACCACATCAGGTCGTCCGGCACCTCATAGCCCGCATACTCGTCCGCTTCACTGTCGCTCGACTCGACAGTGGAGCGGGCGTTCATCAGGATGACGGCCGCTGCATCCCGCTCAGCCACCTTCTCAGCCACTTTACGGGGCACTATCTCGTGTCGGCCGTCGAGGCCGATGATCGCGAGCTTGCCGTTGACCAGAGCACGACGTTGCTGCTCTTCCACCATCAGGGTGCGAATGGCACTGCCCTCGGTGAACCGGAATTCTATATCGCCGCGTTCGCTGATCCGGTTCAATTCAACCAGCTGTCGAACCTGGGCGGCAATGGCATGTCGTTCGGCTTCAGCGGCCCGCACGCGGTTCAGTTCGCGGTCTCGCGCCACCTTTTCGTCCTGCGCCTGGCGGGCACGGTCAGCTGCCTCGTTGACCACGCCCTGTCCCTTGCGCTGCATCTTCTCGCGCGTGTTCTTCGCCTTGCGGGCACTGACTTCCTGTTTCTTGCTCGCGAGGCCCGCCTGCCTGAGCTGATCCTGCATCGACTTGCTCACCGAATCATCCTCCTCTTGATTGCCTGCGATGATAGCTGCCCGGAGTTCCCGCACGCGTTTGTGGCATGCTCGGCAGTCTTGCGATTGCCCGACAGGTGACCTGATGAGCGCACTTCTCCCCGACGTCGATCCGGATGGCCTGCTCGAGTATTCGGTCGTCTATACCGATCGCTCGCTGAATCACATGTCGGTTCGCTTCCAGCAGGTGATGCGCGACATCCATGCCACGCTCACCGAGGTCTACAGCGCTGATCATGCCGTGGTCGTGCCGGGCGGTGGGAGTATCGGCATGGAGGCGGTGGCCCGACAGTTCGCGCGCGGCAAGCGCTGCCTGGTCATCAGGAATGGCTGGTTCAGCTACCGCTGGTCGCAGATCTTCGAGGCAGGCAACCTGCCGGAATCGCATGAGGTGCTCTGCGCGCAGCCGACGGCGGCAGATGCCGAAACGGCGGCGAGTGCGGGGCGGGCAGGGAGTGCGGACAGGGCGGCATACGCGCCGCCGCCGATCGAGGAAGTCATCGCGTTCATCGAGAAGGCGCGACCCGAGCGGGTGTTCGCACCGCATGTGGAAACTTCGGCGGGCCTGATGTTGCCCGATGACTATCTGGAAGCCCTGGCCGCCGCCGTGCATCGGGTTGGTGGTCTGCTGATCCTCGACTGTGTCGCCTCCGGGACGGCCTGGGTGGACATGCGCGCGCGCGGGGTGGATGTCCTCATCAGTGCGCCACAGAAGGGCTGGAGCGGTACGCCCTGCGCTGGTCTCGTCATGCTGGGCAAGCGCGCGCTGGACGCGCTCGAGACGTCGACAAGCGACAGCTTCGCACTGGATCTGAAGAAGTGGTCCGAGATCATGAACGCCTACCTCGGCGGCAAGCACGCCTATCACGCGACACTGCCGACCGATGGGCTGGTGGTGTTTCGCGATGTCATGAACGAGATCCGTTCGCTCGGCTTCGATACGGTCCACGAGCGGCAGGTGCAGCTCGGACAGCGCGTCAGGGCCGTGCTCGCGGAACGCGGCTTTGCAAGCGTCGCCGCTGACGGATTTCACGCCCATGGTGTCGCCGTCTACCACACCGATGACGATGAGCTGAACAGCGGTCGTGCCTTTGCGGCGGAAGGGCTGCAGATTGCCGCCGGCGTGCCCTTGCAGATCGGTGAGCCGGAAGGCTTCAAGACGTTCCGGATCGGCCTCTTTGGCCTCGACAAGCTGCTCGATGTCGACGCAGCAGTCTCGCGCTTCGAGCAGGCGCTGGACCGGATTCTCGCAGCGAGGAATGTCACGGGCAAGGGCCCTGAAGGGGCGGCAGCCAACGCGCGCTAGCGCGCGACCGAAGCGTCCCAGAAGCGTCCCGGAAGCGTCCTGGAAGCGCCTCGATGAAGCCTCCGGTGAAGCATCCCCCGGCAAGGTGGCGTCCTCGAGCCTGGCTTGCCCAAGCGTGGCGTCCCCTGGTGAAGCGTCCGCTTGCGTTTCGCCAGTTGCTGGTCATCGGTCTGGTCGTCTGCAGTGTCCTGTTCGCCTTCTTGCCGAGTACCGACGAGATCGGTCGCTCCCACGTCGACGAAGCGTTCAAGCGGGCACTGGTCGGGTTTGCCCTGGCGCGCGGCCTCAACGGCGTCATTTCGGTCGCCCAGGGCACCGAGCTCGCGGTACAGCCGGCGGGGATCGGGGTGGTCTTCGCCCCTGGCGAGATCCTCGATCCGATCAACGATCTGGTCGAGCGATTCTCGTGGATCATGATGCTCGCCAGCAGCTCTCTCGGCATCCAGAAGGTATTGCTCGTGATGAGCGGCTGGCAGGGACTGTGGCTGGCGCTCGCCCTTGTCGGTGTCCTGTTTGTCGGCAACCGGCTGCTGCACCGGACCGAACGTGAGAGACGCGTCCTGCAGCGCGTGTTTCTCTTCCTGCTGCTGTTGCGCTTCATGATGCCGGCGATCGCCATTGCCAACGACTGGGTGTATCGAACCTTCCTCGAGGCGGACTACGTGGAGGCGAGTCAGACACTCGAGCAGGCACGCGACGCCATCAGCGAGCTCAATGAGGAGGTTGCCGAGGAGCGACGGCAGCAGCCGGAAGGGCTGGTCGATCGGGCGCGCAGTCTGTACGAGCGGGCGCGCAACAGCATCGATATCGATGCGCGACTCGACGAATACCGCGCCGCGGCCGAATCGGTCAGCGAGAGCACGATTCGGCTGGTCGTCGTCTTCCTGATGCAGACGATCGTGTTCCCGCTCGTCTTTCTCTACATCGTCGTGGGACTGCTCCGGCGTCTGCTGCGTCACTGATCAGGGAGATTCCGTCTTGCTCATGAAGTCCTTCAAGCGATGCCCCGGCCGTCCGATCCAGCGCACAGTCTTGCTTGCGATCGCACTCACGGGCGCGATGACCCTGGCCGCTTGCGGATCGGGGGAGTCGGACACCGACACCGATGGCAGTAGCGACGCCACTGACGAATCATCAGCACCCGCTGACCTGACGCGGCGTGGCCGCTTCCTCGATTCAGCCGTGGCAGGGCTTTCGTGGACCAGCGAGAGTGGCAGCGGCACGACCGATACCGACGGCATGTTCTTCTACCGAGAGGGGGAATCGCTCACCTTCTCGATCGGCGACATCGTGCTCCCGCCGGTGCCGGGCGCTTCGCTGATCACCGCGCTCGATGTCTTCGATTCGCTCGATACCAACACCCGTCGTGTCGTCAATCTCAATCGCCTGTTGCAGTCTCTCGACGCCGATGCCAAGCCGGAAAACGGGATCGTCATCGATTCCGCCGCTGCGTTCGCGGCTACCGGGCTGACGGTCGATTTCGCCTCGCCAGGATTCGATTCGGACGTCATCAATCTGGTCGCCAATGCCGGCTCGACATCGTCCGGGCTGGTCACTGCGCAGGCGGCCACCACGCACTTCCTCGCGACACTCGATGCCAATGACATTTCGACCTCGGACTGCGGCGATACGCACCCGGCTGTCGGCCGTACCGCGACCCTGATCGGTAGCGCGCATGCGGTCAGCGGATCACTCACGGTGCTCGACGATTGCACGCTTGAAGTGGGCAATTTCACCTACGATGGCGGTGGGCCGGACGTGGCCTTCTATGCCGGCCGCCGCGACGACTACGGTCCGGATGCCGTGCGCCTGAGCCCTGCGCTTGATGGCCGCGTCTACGACGGCGACACTGTCAGGTTGACCTTGCCGGAAGGCACGACCCTCGACGACGTCAACAATCTGAGCGTCTGGTGTTTTGACGTCCAGGTGAGCTTCGGCGATGCCTTCTTCGGCGCTAGCCAGTAGCGGGGCGAATCACTAGACGATCACATCCTGCCTGCCGATGTCGGACTGGCCGAAGACCCGTCGATAGCGATCGATCTCCGTCGTCGGGCCGGTTGCCTTGTCGCGGTTGTCCGAGAGCTTGACCGTCGGCCTGCCGTCGGCATGCGTGACCTTGCAGACGAGCGAGATGGCGCGCAACTGCGGGTTGTGTTTCGGTGCGCAGTCGTGGAAGTCATTGGTCAAGTGTGTCCCCCAGCCGAAACTCAGTCGTACGCGGCCGTGAAAGCGGTGGTAGACCTCTTCGATGGTCTTGACGGTGAGTCCGTCGGAGAAGATCAGGAGCTTGTCGGTCGGGTCCTGGCCACGCGACTCCCACCAGGCAATCAGCTCCTCGCCGCCGGCGATGGGCTCCTTGGAATCGATGCGGAAGCCGCTCCACTCGGCCACCCAGTCCGGCGCGTCGGCGAGGAAACGCGTCGTCCCGTAGGTGTCCGGTAGCACGATCAGCAGGTTGCCATCGTAAGTCCGACTCCAGCTGTCGAGCACCCGATAGGGCGCTTGCAGGAGATCGGCATCGTCCCTGGCGAGGGCTGCTTCCACCATCGGCAGTTCGTGGGCATTGGTGCCGATGGCATCCAGATCGAGATCCATCGCCATGAGCACGTTGCTGGTGCCGACAAACTTCTTCTGCAGGCCTTCGGCCATCGCTGCGATGCACCATCGTTGCCAGAGGAAACTGTGCCGGCGTCGCGTGCCGAAGTCGGCAATGCGGAGTTCCGGCAGCTCGCCAAGGCGCATCACCTTCTCCCAGAGTTTCGCCTTCGCCCGCGCGTAGGTCACGTCGAGTTCGAAGCGCCCGACGCCGTGCGTCGCCGCACGCGAACGAAGCTCGCTGATGATCGAGAGCACCGGAATTTCCCACAGCGTCACCTCCGCCCAGGCGCCCTCGAAATCGATGCGGTACTGGCCATCTTCGACCCGCAGTTCGTAGGCGGGCAGGCGGTAGCGTTTAAGCCAGTCGATGAATTCACCGGTAAAGAGGCGTTCGCGGCCATAGAAGGTATTACCCGTCAGCCAGATCAGCTCCTTCTTCGAGAGCTTCACGCTACGCGCATGATCGAGTTGTGCGCGCAGTTCCTGCTCGTCGATTTCATCTGCCAGGCGCACCGATGTAGTGCGGTTGATCAGCGAGAAGGTGACCGGTACGTCCGCTCTTTCCTTCCAGATGGTCTGCAGCATCAGGAGCTTGTACACATCCGTGTCGAGCAGGCTGCGCACGATCGGGTCAAGCTTGAAGTTATGGTTGTATACCCTGGACGCGATGTCGGGCATGTTGCTGTGATGCATCGCAGTGTCCGAGGTTTGCAAGTCAGTCGGGTGGTGAGCCACTCGCCAGGAAATCGGTGATGCGCGCGACCGCCTGCTCGATGTTGGCGAGCGAATTGGCGTAGGAAATTCTCAGATACCCCTCACCGAGCTCACCGAAATCAGGCCCGCCGATGGTGGCGACACCGGCATCTTCGAGCAAGGCGCTTGCCAGTGGTTTCGAGGCCCAGCCGGTCTCGACGATATTGGGAAATGCATAAAAGGCCCCTGCGGGCGTCGTGCAGCGCACGCCCTCTATTGTATTGAGTGCGGCAACCAGTTGGCGACGCCGTTCGTCGAAAGCTTGCACCATGGTCACGACGGCATCCTGCGGGCCTTCAAGTGCCGCAATGGCGGCGTGCTGAGCAGGCGCATTGACGCAGCTCCAGCAGTTGACAGCGAGTTTGCGCACCGCCTCGAGCCACGCCTGCGGCCACACCGAATAGCCAAGGCGCCAGCCGGTCATGGCATAGGTCTTCGACCAGCCATTCAGGAGGATCAGTCGATCACGGATTTCCGGGTAATCGAGCAGACTCTTGTGGGTCGCCGCGTCGTAGGTCATCTGATCGTAGATCTCATCCGACAGGATCGCCACTTGCGGGTGTTCAGCAAGGCCCGCTACCAGTTTGTCGAATTCGTGCGCCGGGGTGACACCGCCACAGGGGTTGCCGGGCGAGTTGACGATCAACAGCCGGGTGTCCGGGGTGATCAGCGATAGGGTCTCGTCGGCCGAGAAACCGAAGGCGTTGGCTTCGCGAATCGGCACGGCGACGGGCCTCGCGCCGGTGAACTCGATCATCGAGCGGTAGATCGGAAAGCCCGGATCCGGATAGAGAATCTCGACGCCCGGATCACCGAGCAGGAGTATCGCTGCAAACATCGTGACCTTGCCACCCGGCACGATGACGATGTCGGCCGGCGCCACGCTTGCCCGGTGGCGACGATGGAGATCTGCCGCGACAGCTTCCCGCAGGGGCTCGATGCCGGTGGCGGCGGTGTAGCCGTGATGGCCGTCGCGGAGCGCGCGAACGGCCGCCTCGACGATATGCCCGGGGGTGGGAAAATCGGGTTGGCCGATGCCGAGGTTGATGATGTCACGGCCCTGGGCACTGAGCGCAGCTGCCCGCGCGAGCACCGCGAAGGCGTTCTCCTCGGCTAGCCGGGAGAACGCCTCGACAGGCTGTGGTGCTGGCTTCACTGCCCGTGTCATTGCCCGTGTCACTGCCGGTCGGGCAGATCGATCGTGTGACCGTCGATGCCTGCGATGACGCTGAGCTGGCAGCTCAGGCGCGAGTTTTCCCGGCGCTCGGCAGCGACCCCTTCGAGCATCTCGATTTCCGCATCGTCGGGTTCTTCGTAGAGTGCTGCCGTCGTCGGTTCCAGATAGACGTGGCAGGTGGCGCAGATCAGACTGCCGCCGCATTCGGCAACGACTTCATCAATGTCGTTCTGGATAGCCGTTTCCATGATGGAGTCGCCGACGCGGGCATCGACAGTGCGCACATTGCCATCTGCTGTTCGGTAATGAAGGGTCACTTCCTGAGTCATTGCGGTACGGTTCACTTGAGGGTGTTCGGGAAGCGGAATGGTAGCAGCCACACCGGCCGGATCGTGCCGGGCCACGTCGCCGCGAAATTGATGCCCGTGTCGCACTTCCGCCGTCCCGAGGCTGCAAGTGCCGAGAGTGCCTGAGCGAGTGGCATACTGGGCGGATGACTAGGGCTCCTCCGGCCATGACAGACCTCGACGAACAGATCTACCGTGAACAGATTCGTCTGATCTACGATCAGGGCACGGTGCTCGTTCTGGGGGCTACCTTGTGCGCCGCCATGATCACCTTGTTCCTGTGGCGTCATGTCCCGCAATCGACCCTGTTGTTCTGGCTCGGTGCTGTCGGAGTCACGGCGCTCTTGCGAATTCTCGTGATCAATGCCTACCTGCGCGCCAGCGACGAGGTGCGAGCCCGTCCGCACTGGGCTTACTTCTTCTGGCTCGGCACGCTGTCGGCAGGATGCATCTGGGGTGCCTGGCCCTTGATGTTCTATCACTTGTACAGCACCGAGTACCTTCTGCTGATATCGACAATCTTCGCGGGCATGGTCGCGGTGAGTGCGTCGGCAGGCAGTATTTACCTGCCATCGTTCCTCTCCTTCTCGATGCCACTGGTCATACCACTTGCGCTGACCCACCTCCTTTCGGGCAGCGATTCGCTGGAGCTGACCGGGTTCCTGCTACTGATATTCCTGTTGATCAACTTCGTGCTGGCGTCGCGTGGCAGTCGGCACTATCGCGAATTGATCCGCGCACGCTTCCAGAATCAGGCCCTGATGGTACGGCTTGAGGCCGAGAAGACCATCGCGCAGCGCGCTGTCGTCGCCAAGAGTCGCTTCCTCGCTGCGGCCAGTCACGATCTGCGCCAGCCACTGCATGCGCTCGGACTGTTTCTCGGCGCGCTTCGCAAGCGCGAGACCGATACGCTGCAGATAGAAGTCATCGAGGACATGAGCAAGTCGGCCGAGGCCTTGAACGATCTGTTCAACAGCCTGCTCGATGTCTCTCGTCTCGATGCGGAGATCATCGAATTCAATCCGACCCACATGTCCGTACGTGAGTTGTTCGACGGGCTCCGGGCGCAGTTCGTCCATCAGGCCGAGCAGAAAGGACTCGAACTCATCGTCACGGAAAGCGATTGCGTGGTGTATTGCGACACGATCCTGCTTGAGCGGGTATTGCGCAACCTCCTGTCGAACGCCATGCAATACACCGAGTCCGGCACGATCACACTCGGTTGCGAGGCCGGGCGTCAGGGGGCGCGTGTCATCACCTTGCGCGACACCGGTGTCGGCATTCCGGGCGAGGCGCGCGAGGATGTCTTCTCGGAGTACTACCAGCTTGCCAATCCTGAACGCGATCGGGGCAAGGGTCTCGGCCTCGGTCTCGCCATCGTGCAGCGGCTCTGCGATCTGATGGATCTGCCGCTGAAGATGGAGTCGCACGAGGGCGAGGGCACGACCTTCGTCATCGAAGTGCCGGGTGGTGATCCGGGACAGGTCGTGTCGCGGCGTACGCGGCAGGCGTCACTTGATTCCGAAGGCAGTTGCGTGCTGGTCATCGATGACGAGATGCAGGTACTGCAGAGCATGCGGCACATGCTCGAAGGTCAGGGTTGCAAAGTGCTGCTGGCCGAATCAGCACGCGATGCCCTGCGCATCATCGCGCTTGAAGGCTTTCTGCCCGACGCGATCATTTCCGACTATCGCTTGCGTGATGATCTGAATGGCATCGACGCGATCATCGCGGTCAGAGAATCGGTGGAACGCGACGTGCCGGCGATCGTCGTCACAGGTGATACCTCGCCCGAGCGATTGCGCGAAGTCACCCGAGCGGGCATCGCGGTGTTGCATAAACCAGTCGCGACGGATGAACTCTGCCGCGTGCTGGAAGGGCTCCTGCGAAATAGCGAGGAGACAGCGATACAACCCCCCTTGCTCGAGCGGGTCAGCGTGATCTGAGGCAACTCCGTCAGGCGAACCCGTCAGGCGAACTTGTCAGGCGGTCGCCCGAATCAGCCGCCCGATCGTCAGGCCCTGCACCAGAATCGACAGGACCACGATGATGTAGGTGACGGCCACGATCAGATCGCGTTCGGAGCCTGCCGGTATCGAAAGAGCCAGCGCGACCGAGATACCGCCACGCAGCCCACCCCAGGTCAGAATCTTGACTGCATGCGGGTGGAACTCGTGTTTCACGCGCCGCAAGGCATTGATCGGCAGTCCCACGGCCACCAGACGGGCGAGCAGGACCACCGCCGCCATGAGCAGACCCGCGAGCCAGACGTCGAGACTGAAACTCAACACCATCACTTCCAGCCCGATCAGCAGGAACAGGATCGCGTTGAGAATCTCGTCGATCAGCTCCCAGAACGTGTCGAGATGCTGCACAGTGGTATCGCTCATCGCGCTGCTGCGCCCGTGATTGCCGATCATCAGACCCGCGACCACGACGGCGATCGGTGCCGAAAGGTGCATGCCGGCAGCGGCGGTCGCGCCACCCGAGACCAGCGCGAGCGTCAAGAGGATCTCGACCTGGTAGTTGTCGACCCGCTCGAGCATGCGCAGCACAACCCAGCCGCAAGCGAATCCGAACAGTGCACCGCCGAAAGCTTCGGTCACGAACAGCTCGGCGATGTGCAACGCGTCGAAGGCCTCGCCGTTGACCGCCATGCCGAATATCGCGAGAAACACGACGATCGCGACGCCGTCGTTGAAGAGGGATTCGCCGGCAATCTTGATTTCGAGCGACTTGCTTGCGCCGGCGGTCTTCAGAATGCCCATGACCGCGATCGGGTCGGTCGGCGAGATGAGCGACCCGAACAGCAGGCAGAAGATGAAGGGCACCTCGAAACCGAAGAGTCGAAAGACGGCCCAGGCGCCACCGGCAACGAGAAACATGCTGGTAACGACGCCGACCGAAGCGAGAATGCCGATCGTCCACTTGCGTGCCAGCAGTTCGTCGAGATTGATGTGCATGGCGCCTGCGAAGAGCAGGAAGCCGAGCATGCCGTTCAGCAGGGTTTCATCGAACTCCACCTGGCTGACGATGCCGCGTGCCATGTCGACGCCGCGTTCGAAGCCGAAATTCCCGGCAATGACCAGCAACAGGGAAAAAACCAGCGAGATTGCCATGATGCCGATGGTCGTCGGCAACTTCAGCGTGCGGTGGTTGACGTAGGCAAACAGGGCCGAGACAGTGATCAGGATACTGGTGATCGTCAGTAGCGACATGCGGTGAGTCATCGATGGCGGCTTCGGCGCATAGTGTACGGTGTGCGCCCTTCCCAGTATGACAGTGCATGAGCCCGCTCGAATACAGTGTCCGATCGACGCCGCGAATGCGGCGTGTCACCTTGCGCGTCATTCCCGGCCAAGGTCTCGTTGTCAGCGTGCCGAAGCGTTTTCTGCGGCGCGACATTCCAGCGCTTGTGGAGCAGCACCGCGCCTGGGCCGAGGCGGCGCTCGCCGATCTTGCCCGCAGCACACCGACGGCGTGTCAGGCCTGGCCCCCCGAGGTTCTGGAACTCGCCGCGCTGGGTCGAACGATCAATGTGCTTCATCCAGGAACGGTTGACGGGCCGTCTGCCAAGCCGGCTACAAGAGCGGGCAAGGCTCGCTTCGTCGACAGCGGGACACTGTACGTCTACGTCTTGCCAGAATCGCGAGCCGCGTTCGCAGCAGCCATTGCCGAGGCGCTCCGTGCCGAGGCGAAACGCAGCCTGGTACCGCGACTTGCGACACTGGCAGGCCGTCACGGCCTATCCTACGAGCGCGTCGCGGTGCGCGGACAACGCACCGTCTGGGGAAGCTGTTCGTCGCGAGGCACGATCAGTCTGAACTACAAGCTCCTGTTCCTGCCACCGGGTCTGGTTGACTACGTCCTGCTGCACGAGCTGGCACACACCCGCCATCTCGATCATTCGAAGGCCTTCTGGCTACTGCTCGAGAAACTCGACCCGACAACCCGAGCGCGGGAACGGGAGTTGCGCGCCGCCGGGCCGCTGGTGCCGGCGTGGCTCGAACTCGCCCGAGCGCGTGTTGCATGACCCTGTGATCCCGTCTGCGTCCGGGCAGCCCGCCTTTTCACCTGTGGGGATTCTGCTACTCTCATTTCTGGTCAGCGGGCGTGCCTCGGTTTCGTGTCGCAGACGATTCACTCGTTGCGCCTATCCAGGCAGCTTGCCCAGGCAGCTTGCCCAGGCAGCTCGCCCAGGCAGCTCGCTTGCGTGTCATCAACGACTACAGACGGCCCGACCGTGCGCAACACCGAGAGTGTGGAAATCTGGCAGACCCTTCCGCTGGTGCTGGCGACGGTACTGCTGACCATCGGTCTGTCGATGTTCCTGAGCGATACGATCAATCCGCTCGATGTGTTACGGCCCGTCATCGTGGTCTTCGGGGGCACTCTGGTGGCCTTGCTTGCGACCTTTCCCATCGCGCAGTTGACGCAAGCCCTGCAGACGGCACTGGTCAGAGGCGTGCACGGCGGCAGCTCGCCGCTCGAAATGATTCGCGCGCTGATGAAGGTCTGTGATGTCAGCCGACGCGACGGTCTTCTCGGGGTCGCCGAGGTGCGCTCGAACTCGCGGCAGATCGAGGAGGTTTGTCAGCTGATCGGCGACGCGGCGGAAGATTCAGTCATACGCTTCCGCCTCGAGCGCTGCCTCGCTCGGGAGCGGACCTTCGGCGGACAGTCGTCCGATGTCTTCCTGTTCACGGCCGTCTATGCGGTCTTCGCCGGGCTGCTCGGCTCACTGGTCCATGTGGTCGCGCCAGGCGGCGAATCGGTGGCGCCTGCCAGCATGGCTTTCCTGCCCTTCGTCTGTGGTGTCAGTCTTGCCATGTTGATCTGTATCCTGCTCGGTCGATTGCGCGCGTCGCACATGCGCGAACTGGTGTCCGCCGAGATCGCCTATCGAGGTGCCTCCATCATTCTCGAGGACAACGATGTTCAACGTTTGCGTGCCCGGCTGGTGATGCTCGTCCCCGCCGGTTTGCGAGATTGAGTGGAGCGCTGTTCCGCGTGAGTTACATCACTGTCAAGGCACCGAACAGCGGTCGTACCGCCTACCGGGTCGTGCCGAACCCGGACGACCCGATCATCCTCCAGCTCGACGGCGAGCTGACCCGGGTCCTCGATATCAGCGCGAACGGCTTCACGGCCGTCTCCGATCTTCTTACACCCGGCCGACGCTACCCCTACAGTCTGGATCTACCGACGGCGCGCGCGCCCCTGTCGGGCTATGTCGATGCCTTGCCCGGGGGTGATGAGGGCTTGTTGCAGTGTCGTTTCGTGGAACTCGGGGCTGACGACCTCGACGCCTTGCACGCTTATGTGCTGATTCGGCAGAAAGAGGCCATTCGCTCGATCCGTGCAGGACGTGGTGGCTGAGCGCCGGCGCATCGAAGTCGCCGACGGGCCGCTGGTCCGCTATCGCGAGGCGATCTTGCGCGGCGCGCTGCAGCCTGACGTCGAACAGGCTGCCATCGTCGCGCGGCTCGATGCGATCAGCGCCGATCTGCTTCGCCGCAAGCGCTGGACGCCGCCGTCGCGATCCTTGTTCTCTCGCTGGCGCTCGCCGAGCGAATCGGCCGTACGCGGGGTCACCGGGCTCTATCTCTGGGGAGGTGTCGGGCGCGGCAAGACCTGCCTTTGCGACATGTTCTTCGAGAGCCTGGCCTTCGAAGACAAGACACGCTTGCATTTTCACCGTTTCATGCAGCGCATTCACGCGGACTTGCGCGCACTCGGCAATGTCGATGACCCGCTGCCGCGCATTGCCGACGACTGGGCTTCAAGGGCGCGGCTGCTGCTACTCGATGAAATACATGTTCACGACATTACTGACGCCATGCTGCTCGGTGGCTTGCTGACGGCGCTGTTCGCTCGTGGGGTGACGCTGGTGACGACCTCGAACGTACCGCCGGACGGTCTGTATCGAGAGGGCTTGCAGCGTGCGCGATTCCTGCCTGCCATTGCCCAGATCGTCAAGCACACGGATGTTGTCGAGATGTTGGGCGAGAGCGACTATCGGCTGCGATTGATGCAGAGTGAGCCGATCTACATTGTCGGTGAGCGCGGCGAGGACGGCTTGATGGATGCCGCGACCCAGGCGTCGATGAATGCGCATTTCGTTCGTCTCGCATCACGTGTGGAGCCTGTGGCAGGCAGCATCTCGATCAACGACAGAACGCTGCCGGTGCGCGGCGTGACCGGCGATCTGGTCTGGTTCGACTACGCCACGCTGTGCGATTCGCCACGTTCGACAGCTGACTTCGCCGAGATCGCCAACGAGTTCCATACGGTCTTGCTCAGCGGCGTTCCGGTGCTCGGCAAGGACCAGGACGATCAGGCGCGGCGCCTGGTCAATCTTGTCGACGAATTCTATGACCGGCGCGTCAAGCTCATCGTGTCGGCAGCTGCCCCCATCGGACAGATCTATGTCGGCCAGCGTCTTGCTTTCGAATTCACGCGTGCGGTGAGCCGCTTGACCGAGATGCGAAGCCGTGACTATCTGGCGAGTCGGCGATTGACACGGGATGACAACTGAATGAACGAAGCAACGGCTGCGAGCGAACGGCTGCCTGCAAGCGAGCCGCAGCCTGCAAGACAGCGCTACCCGTTCAAATTTACGGGATCTGGCCGTGAGTTCTTCCCCATCTGGATCGTCAACGTGCTGTTGTCGATCATCACGCTGTATATCTACTCCGCCTGGGCCAAGGTCCGCACACGGCGGTACTTCCTCGGCAATACCTTGCTCGACGGTTCGGGCTTCGATTATCACGCGACCGGGCTGCAGATATTGATCGGTCGAGTCATCGCGGTGCTGCTCTTCATCGGTGTGACGGTCGCCTCGGTCATCAATCCCTTGCTGTCGGCGATATCGACCGTCGTCTTCCTGCTGATCCTGCCGTGGGCGGTCTGGCGCTCGGTCCGATTCAACGCGCGCATGACGAGTTATCGCAACGTGCGTTTCCAGTTTGCAGGCTCGCTCGGGCGCATGTACCTCTATGTGCTGGTCTTGCCTTTTCTGCCTTTGGTTCTGGGCTTTGGCATTGCGGCGATAGCAAGCAAGGTTCTCGCAGAAACGGGTGGAGCGGTGGCCGTCACCGCGGGCGCAATCGGTGTATTCGGCTTCTACCTGATCAGTCCCTGGGTCCATCGCAAGCTCGCGGGCTATCTTTTCAACAATTACAGCTATGGCACAGCACCCTTCGCGGCAAGTCTGTCCACGCGACGGTTCTATGGCATCTACCTGAAGTCCTTCCTGCTGGCCCTGTTGGTCCTGGTTGTCCTTGCGGCCCTTGCCGTTCTCGCTTTCCTTGCAAGTAACCTCGATCCCCAGGCCCTCAAGACCTGGCTGGAAGCCGATGAGCCACCGGCCCTGCCCGACGGCGCAGGCGCGCTAGTATTCTGGTTTGTACTCGCGCTCTATGCCTCCTTCTTTTTCTTTGGCTACTTCATCATGGCGTTCTTTCGCTCGCGGGTACGAAACCATGTACTCGGGTCGACCGTGATCGACGGGAAAGTGGAAATCCAGTCGACATTTCGCGCGCGATCGCTCTGTTGGCTGATGGTCACGAACGTCCTGTTGCTGGTGGTCACACTCGGGCTGGGCTGGGCATGGACCAAGGTGCGGACGGCGCGCTTCCAGGCTCGGTACACCGCCGCGCAAGCTGATGACGGCTTGCATTCGGTGATCGATGTGCAGCGGAAACGGCAGTCGAGCCTGGGCGAGGAAATCGGCGATGCCTTCGACATGGATGTCGGCATTGGTTTCTGAAGTCGGTTCTGAAGCCGGTTCGAGCGTCGTCGTGTCAGGTCACTGGTATCCCGCGCTCAGTTCCGACCGGCGGGCCGCCACGCTCATGCTCGATGGTCGCCGGTTCCGACTCGCATTCACACCGCCTTCGGTGCGCGCGGAGGAGAGTGAAGGAGCACGGTGGAGTGAAGCAGCAGAGGAGGGCGAAGCCGCAAAGGGGGAGGCAGCAGATCGGGATGAGAGTGACCCGGTGATCGAGGGTGATGCGGACTCGCTCGACATCAGCGATCGGCTCGGCGCGACCGCACGTCGCATCACATTTGAGGACGCGTCACTGTTCGAGACCGCAGACAACGCGTCGATCGACGCCTGGCTCGGGTCCACCGGGCATGCGGCACGCCGTTCGATCGGCATTCACCGACTCGAGAACAGCGGGCGCATGATCGTGCTGAGCCTGGTGGCCACGATCGCCGTGGTTTTCTCTGTGTTCCGCTGGGGACTGCCTGCGGGTGCGGAATACCTCAGCAATCGTTTGCCCGTCGCAGCGCACGAGACAATCGGTAGCGGGACGCTTGCGACCATGGATCGGCTTCTACTCGACGAGAGTGAACTCGATGCGGAACGCCAGGCCGAGATCGACAGCCGATTCCGATCGATGGTGCAGGCCTTGCCCGATCAGGGTTTCACCCTGAAACTGCACTTTCGACGTCTGGGCGATATTCCTAACGCTTTCGCTCTGCCGGGTGGTGATGTCGTGGTAACCGATGCGCTGGTCGACCTGGTCGAGAATCCAGACGAACTCGACAGCGTGCTATTGCACGAGATCGGTCATGTGCATGAGCGTCACGGCATGCAGCAGGCTATCCAGGCGTCGGCCATCACCCTGGTGCTGGCTTTGTCCATCGGGGATGTCGGTGCGCTGGGCGAGATTGCCGCAGGCATCCCGGTGTTCCTGTTGCAGAGCAACTACTCGCGACGAGCCGAAACGGAAGCCGACGAATTTGCCTTCGCCGGTATGGCGGCGACCGGACGAGATCCGAAGCACTTCGCGACGATCATCCGTCGCTTGAGCGAGTCGGGTCGGCCGCGTGCGCCGGATGAGACCGAGAAAGGCGGGCAGGACCGCGAAAATGTCGACGCGACGGACAAGTCTGCCGACAAGTCCGCCTCGGACTGGTATTCGTCACACCCGGATGCCGAACGTCGTGCCTTGCGCGCACTCGAAGTGTCCCGGAAGATGGCGAACGGAAGCTATCAACCGTCGTTTCCTGACCCTTGACTCGCCTTTGCCGGTCAACTTGCCTTTGCCTGTCAACTGGCCTTGGCTTGTCGTGAGTGCTTCTTGCGCTCGGTCTCGCTGAGGTGTTTCTTGCGGACGCGGATCGAGGCGGGGGTCACTTCGACAAGTTCGTCGTCATCGATGAATTCGAGGGCCTGCTCGAGGCTGAAGTCGATGTGCGGGGTGAGCTGGATATTCTCGTCGGTGCCGCTGGCGCGGACATTGGTGAGCTGCTTGCCCTTGAGGCAGTTGACGGTCAGGTCGTTCTCACGTGAGTGAATGCCGATCACCTGGCCTTCATAGACCTGGGTATTGGCACCGATGATGAGGCGTCCCCGCTCCTGCAGGTTCCACAGGGCGAAGCCGAGAGCCTTGCCCATGCCGTTCGAGATGAGCACACCGTTGCGCCGCTGGCCGATACCGGCGATCTGGATCTGCGGGCCGTAGTGATCGAACACGCTGTAGATCAGTCCGGTGCCTGATGTCGTGGTCAGGAATTCGGTGCGAAAGCCGATCATGCCGCGAGCCGGGGCGATGTAGTCCAGTCGCACACGGCCCTTGCCGTCGGGCACCATGTCCTTCAAATCGGCCTTGCGCGTGCCCATCTTCTCCATGATCGCGCCCTGATGCTGCTCCTCGACGTCGATCGTGATCTGCTCGAACGGCTCCTCGAGCTTGCCGTTCTCGTCTACACGGGTGATGACCACCGGCCGACCGACACCGAGCTCGTAGCCTTCGCGGCGCATGTTCTCGATCAGTACCGAGAGGTGCAGTTCGCCGCGGCCGGAAACCTTGAAGGTCTCGCTCTGTTCGGTACGCTCGACCCGGAGGGCGACGTTGTGCAGGAGTTCGGTCTGCAATCGGTCCCAGATGTTGCGGCTGGTGACGTACTTGCCCTCCTTGCCGGCGAACGGTGAACTGTTCGGCTGAAACATCATGCTGATGGTCGGTTCGTCGACGGTCAGGGCCGGCAGGGCTTCGACGGTGGCCGGATCGCAAATCGTGTCCGAGATGTTGAGCTTGTCGATACCCGTGATGGCGATGATGTCGCCGGCACTGGCTTCTTCGGTCTCGATCCGCTCGAGACCGTGAAAGCCGAGCACCTGCAAGACCTTGGCATTGCGCTCCTTCGCATCCGAACCGATCACGCGTACCGGCATGTTCGGGCGCAAGCGGCCGCGACGGATGCGGGCAATGCCAATGACCCCGACATAGCTCGAATAGTCGAGCGAACTGATGCGTAGCTGCAGCGGGCCATCCGGATCGACATCGGGTGCCGGCACCTCGTCGATGATGGTCTCGAAGAGCGGCGTCATGTCGCCTCCGGTGACGCTCGGTTCGACGCCCGCATAGCCGTTCACGGCAGAGGCATAGATGACCGGGAAATCGAGCTGCTCGTCGGTTGCGCCGAGGTTGTCGAACAATTCGAAAGTCTGGTCGAGCGCCCAGTCCGGGCGGGCGCCTTCGCGGTCGATCTTGTTGATGACGACGATCGGGCGAAAACCCATCGCGAACGCCTTCTGGGTCACGAATCGCGTCTGTGGCATCGGCCCTTCCGCCGCATCGACCAGCAAGAGTACCGAGTCGACCATGGACAGCACGCGCTCGACCTCGCCGCCGAAGTCCGCGTGGCCCGGGGTGTCGACGATGTTGATGCGATAGTCATTCCAGCGAATCGCCGTGTTCTTCGAGAGGATGGTGATGCCGCGTTCCTTCTCGATGGCGTTCGAGTCCATCAGACGCTCGGTCTGTTCCTTGCGCATGTCGAGCGTACCGGACTGCTGCAGGAGCTTGTCTACGAGGGTCGTCTTGCCATGATCGACGTGGGCGATGATGGCGATATTGCGCAGTTTCTGAATCACGGAACGGTCTCTTTGCACTTAATCTGCAGACGGACCGCAAAAGGCGGTCATTGCTGCCTGGGCGGGCAGGCAGTCGTCGGCTGAGGGGCGGTAAGTTCGGGCCATTGAACGGGCGATTGGACGAATCTGTGCGATCGGCAAGCGATCGTCGGCAAATCACCAGTGGATGGCGGAGAAGGTCATGGCGGGCGCGGGCGTTCAGCGCCGGCAGGAACAGCTAGTATACCGGAGCAGGGACGGCACCTTGCGCGACTCTTTTGCAGGATGCTCGCCAGGTCCGGAGCCGGGTCCGATAAGCCGAGTCCGATTGACAAGGGCGTCATGAGTAGCAGCCCCACCGTTTCGAACTGGACATCCAGCGGTAGGCTTCTCGCTCTACACTGATGGCCAGATCAGCGACACGCCGCAGGAGTTGCCCGTGACCCGAAGGAGTTGCACCCGAAGGAGTTGCTCGTGACATCGTTCCCCAGCTGGGCCGACAGCGCGGCCATGTTGATCGACGTCGCGACCGGGCGAGCTCCGGCCGACACGGTCATCCGCGGCGGCGCCTGGGTCAATGTGCATTCCGGTGAGATCGTCGCCGCCACCGATGTGGCGATCGTCCGCGGCAGGTTCGCCTATGTCGGGCCCGATGCAGCGCACACCATCGGCGCGGATACACGCGTTGTCGAGGCGGCTGGACGCTATCTCGTGCCGGGGCTCATCGACGCGCACATGCACGTCGAAAGCGGCATGGTCACGGTGACCGAGTTCGCCCGGGCGGTCGCGCCTCACGGCACGACGACGATGTTCATCGATCCGCACGAGATTGCCAATGTGCTTGGTCTCGACGGAGTGCGCCTGATGCACGACGAGGCGATGGGTCTGCCGCTCAACGTCTACGTACAGATGCCGAGCTGTGTACCGTCGGCCCCCGGCCTCGAACATGCCGGTGCCGCACTCGGTGTGGACGAGGTCGCCGACGCGATGGCCTGGCCGAACATCATCGGGCTGGGCGAGGTCATGAACTTCCCTGGTGTCGCTGCGGGAGACGCTACCATGCTTGGCGAGATAGCGGCTACGCGCGCCGCAGGCAAGACGGTCGGCGGCCACTACGCGTCGACCGATCTTGGCTTGCCGTTTGCGGGCTACGTTGCCGGTGGCGCGGCTGACGACCACGAAGGCACGCGCGTCGAAGATGCCATTGCCCGGGTTCGTCAGGGCATGCGTGCCATGCTCAGACTCGGCTCCGCCTGGTACGACGTCGCGGCACAGATCAAGGCGGTTACCGAGCACGGTCTCGATTCACGCTACTTCGTGCTGTGCACAGACGATTCGCATTCGGGCACGCTGGTCAACGACGGTCACATGAATCGTGTTGTCAGGCACGCCATCGCACAGGGCCTGAAACCGGTGACGGCCATCCAGATGGCCACGCTGAATGCCGCAGAGCATTTCGGGCTCGAACGCGAACTCGGCTCGATCACACCCGGTCGACGGGCCGATCTCGTCCTGACCAGCGATCTGACGACCCTGCCGATCGAGGAAGTGTTCGCTCGTGGTGTTCCGATTGCTGCCGGCGGTCGTCTGATCGCCGACATTCCCCCGGCACATTACCCGGACAGTGCGCGCGACACCGTCCGACTGGCCCGGCCACTGGTGTCCGATGACTTTGTCGTCAGCGCACCCGCGCTTGCCGCCGGGCGCAAGACCGTCGCGACGCGCGTGATCGGTGTGGTCGAGAATCAGGCCCCGACGCGCGCCTTGCGGCTCGAGCTGCCGGTCGATGACGCGGGCATGGTGGCGGTGGACCCGGCACAGGATGTCTGCCATGTCGCACTGATCGAACGGCACCGGGCCAGCGGTCGCGTTACCAACGCGTTCGTGTCCGGATTCGGCTATGACGTGCCCTGTGCGATGGCCTCGAGCGTTGCCCATGACAGCCACCATATCGTGGTGGTCGGCACCGATCGGGCCGACATGGCCATGGCCGTCAATCGTCTGGCCGAGGTCGGCGGAGGCGTTACGCTCTGCGCGGGTGGCAGAGAGCTCGCGCTGGTCGAACTGCCGATCGCCGGACTGATGTCAGATGAACGTGCCGAGATCGTTGCCGACAAGGCACAAGCGCTGGTGGCCGCGATGAAGCAGTGCGGTTGTTCGCTGAACAACGCCTACATGCAGCATTCCTTGCTGGCTCTGGTGGTGATTCCGGAGCTGCGAATCTCCGACGTCGGCCTCATCGACGTGACCGCCTTCGCCGAGACGCCCCTGTTCGTCGAAACTTAGCGTTCGAGCACGGCGGGATCAACGCCACGGCGCCTGGCGACGACATCCGAGAGCCTCCGGTAGAGGCCGGGCGTGAACGTCTGGATCGTCTGCGACAGACAGCGCTTCAGGCCGAGCTTGCCGCCAAGGCCGCCGCTCCAGATGTCGGCAAGTGCGCGCAGCGGTGTCTGGTGCGCCAGGAACCGTGAACGGAAGAAGGCCCGGTAGGCAGCATAGGCATCATCGGACATGTGCGGTCGTTGCGACTCGACCCAGTCCATGAAGCTTGTGTGCGTGGGCGCATCACCCCGTTCGAAAATGGGACTCATCGACAGTCGATCGGCCTGCGATTGATCGTGGTAGATCGTCAGTGGTTCCTCGATCATTCTGATCTTCACACCCTGGCGCCACAGTTCGGCCGCGAACTGAGTGTCGTCACCGAAGGAAAGATCCTCGCGAAACGGAGTGGCCTTGGCGGTGGCCGCGTCGACCACGATGCTGGTGGGATGCACCCAGCCCTTGTGGACGAACAGGTAGTCGAAGATGTTCTCGTCTTCACCGAGTCCGCGTGCCGGCTTGACCCAGAGCTTGCCGACACCACGATCGATGTAGTTCTGGCTGTAGAACAACGTTGCCGGTTCCTGTTCAAGCAGCGCCGCGCAACGTTCGAGCTTCTCCGGGCAGTATTCATCGTCTGCGTCGAGGAACGCGATGTAGCGACCCCGCGCCATGCGCACGCCTTCGTTGCGTGCCGAGGCGGCCTTGCCGTGGTGTGCAAGCTTCAGGCGAATCGTGCAACGCGACTCGTACGGTGCCAGCGCGGCCGCCATGTCGTCCTTCGACTTGTCATCGTCGACGACGACAATCTCGAAGGACTGGAAGGTCTGGGCCACACAGGAATCGAGGGCGCGGCCGATCGTGCCGGCCCGGTTATAGGTCGGTATGACGATACTGAACAGGGGTTCGCTCATGGCGTTGCTGTGCAGATGACGGGCCAGAACAGCCCAGGCTCTTCCAGAACTTTCTAGGCTTCGGGATCCGACACGACGCGTTGCGTCTGCTCGCCGAGTTTCTCGATGCCGAGCCGCACGGTCTGTCCCGTCTGCAGATAGACAGGTTCCGGCTTGACGCCCATGCCAACGCCGGGAGGCGTACCGGTGGAGATGACGTCGCCCGGATGCAGCGTGAAGAAATTGCTGAGGTAGGAGACGATATGCGCGGCACTGAATATCATCGTGTTTGTGCTGCCATTCTGGCGTCGCTGGCCATCGACGTCGAGCCACATGGCCAGGTTCTGTGGATCACCGACTTCCTCGCGTGTGACGAGCCAGGGCCCGGTCGGGCCGAAGGTGTCGCAGCTCTTGCCCTTGGTCCACTGGCCCAAGCGCTCGGTCTGGAATGCGCGCTCGGAGACGTCATTGCACAGGCAGAAGCCGGCGACGTGATCGAGCGCTTGCGCTTCGCTCACATATTTCGCGCGCTCGCCGATGACGATGCCGAGTTCGACCTCCCAGTCGAGCTTGGTAGAGTCGCGCGGCATGATGACGTCATCGTCCGGTCCGCAGACGGCACTGGTGGCCTTCATGAAGATTATCGGCTCACTCGGCACCTTGGCACCGGTCTCGGCGGCGTGGTCCGAGTAGTTGAGACCGATGCAGATGAATTTGCCGATGCCCGCCACACAGGGACCGATTCGCGGCGAACCGGCGACCTTTTCGAGGCTTTCCGGATCGAGAGCGGCGAGGCGCGCAAGGGAAGCGGCCGACAGGGCCTCTCCACCGACGTCATCGATGACGCCCGAGAGATCGCGCAGTTGGCCCGACGCATCGACCAATGCCGGCCTTTCGGCGCCCGGCTGACCATATCTCGCAAGTTTCACTGTGTGCTTCCCGTTGTCGCCCGCAAGGTGCGGCTGGAAGTGAGGCGGTCTCACCGAAGCCTGTCTTCGCAGAGCCCGGCCACGCCATCACGATTCGCCGCGAACACTACATCAACAGCGGCCTCTCTGACCAGTTATGCGGGGCACTTCCACGCCGTGAGTAGGGAGAGCCTGGGCTTGGCTTGGCGTGGCTTGCCGTGGGCTATGCTCGGACCGATGAATGCGACTTCACCGACACCATGCTCGTTCGACTTGCAGGGCAGCATCGCACTGATCACCGGCGCATCCGGGGGACTGGGCAGTCAATTCGCGCGGACACTGCATGGCGCCGGAGCCACCCTGGTGCTTGCCGGGAGGAACGCCGCAGATGATCGCCTGCAGCGCCTTGCCCGCTCGCTGGATGAAGGTACGGAAAAAGGTGCGGCTGAAAGTTCGGTCGATGGTGCAGAAGCAAGAGCCGCCTGCCGCTGCGAGTCGGTCGATGTTCGCGATGCCACCTCCGTTGCAGCCTTGTTCACGCGCCTGGCCGATGCCGGATGCACGGTTGATGTGCTGATAAACAACGCTGGTGTCGCCAGTGCCGCTGCGGCAATCGACGTAAAGGCAGACGACTGGGACAACGTTGTCGACACCAACCTTCGCGGTCCGTGGTTGATGGCGCAGGCCTTCGCAAAGGCGCTGATTGCACACGAGCAGAGCGGTAGCGTAATCAACATCGCCTCCATCCTCGGTTCGCGCGCCGGCGCCGGTACCGTCTCCTATGCGACCGCCAAGGCAGGGCTGCTGCACATGACGCGGTGCCTGTCGCTTGAGTGGGCTCGATACGGCATTCGCGTGAATACACTGTCACCGGGGTACGTGCTGACCGACATGAACCGCGCGTTCTTCGAGACCGAGGCCGGCGTTGCCACCCGGAAACGCATTCCACAACGACGAATCGGAGAGCCCGCCGATCTGGACGGAGCACTGCTCCTGCTCGCCTCGAGCGCATCCCGCTACATGACCGGCAGCGACCTAGTCGTCGACGGCGGTCATCTTTGCTCCGCTTTATAGTGGTTGAAGTGGCCGAGGTGAAGGATGAATTGCCGCGATCATTGAATCCGATACTGTTCGAGCTGGTCGACGCTGAACGTGCGGGACAAGACGTCGATTTCATGGTCCGTACGGCTTTTCAATCCGCCGTCATGGCAATCAGCGCCCTTCTGGAATCTACGTAGATTTGCCGAGTGCCTATCGCAGCTGCCTGCCCGTCGCCTTGGCCCCGCTACATAACGACCATCGCTTCGCACCAGGCGGAAGCGCTGCACGGCGGCGATCGCTGCCCGCGCCCGCGACTGTTCGTCGTTGGTCATCGTCAGTGGCTCGTGCTCCGGCAGTGCAATCGACTCCCGGGTAACGCGCTCGAGTCGCAGATTCCCTTCGTGCAACTGCAGATGG
>ENA-ORXR01000134-ORXR01000134.1-marine-metagenome-genome-assembly--contig:-NODE-134-length-114432-cov-5.699401_pt1 | contig 114432 bp, 105 predicted proteins | sample MGYA00237866_ERZ511479 | MGnify/ENA metagenome assembly ERZ511479
CAGATGATTCCCGAGATTACTGAGGTGGTTGACACGACGGATCACGAGTCGGGTGAGACCCCGTACTTCAACTGAATCGTCCCTCCGGGGGCCGTTTGTGCTCGCTGCGCTCGCCAGGCACGGATCGGGATTGTCCCCAGGGACCTACCGAGCGTTGCGAACGGCGATGACCTGGACCACAGCGCCGTCGCCGGTGTGACCCGGACCTTCGATCACGGAGCGGACACGTTCTTCGCCGTGGACAATCTTCATCCCCGCCAACTCGGCGGTGAGTCCCGCCAGGGTCATGGTCATCTCCGGCACCTTCGGCCCGCCGGTTCCCCGGCCAATCTGGTCCGGCGTGTAGGCCTCCAGTAACAGTCGACCTTCCGGCCGCAATGCTGCCCCCATGCGAGCATGAAGGGCCGCCCGAACCGGCGGGGGCATGTGCGCAAAAATTGACACGATCAGGTCCCATTGGTTCACGCCAAGGTCGAAGTCGCTGACGTCGGTCACGATGGTGGTCAGCTCAACCCCTCGCTCTTCGGCAAGTCGATCCGCCTTGGCCATGCCCGATGCCGTCTGGTCCACCGAGGTGACGGTGTGGCCAAGCGAAGCGAGAAAGACGCCGTTTCGGCCTTCGCCGTCTGCGATGCACAGCACCCGACCCGGCGAAAGATCCGCTACGGCGCGGCGAAGAAAGTCATTGGGTTCGGTGCCGTAGACGTAGGTGTCGGAATCGCCATAGCGAGCTTCCCAGAAATCCAGGGGTGACGGCGGAGGTGATGTTGGGTCCATACCGCCTGCCTAGAGGTCAACGACCGCTGAGGCAACTGCCGCCGCCGCACCGGTCAGGATCGGTTCACCGTGGCCGAAGACCGCCGTCTCATAGGAGAGTTCGCCCAGCCGCTGGGCGGAGCTGCGAGCCGCGTCCTTGTCCGAAGTGAACTGATCGGGGGCCAGCGTGATGTCCCGGTTGGTCTCAAAGAGGGAGTCGCCCAAGGCGATGAATCCTGCAGATTCGTCCCACAGGCAGATATGCCCCGCAGTGTGACCCGGGGTGGCAATCACCTGCAGACCAAAGATGTCATCACCGTCGTTTACCGGGGTGATGGGCCGGGGCGCAAGTATCGACCCAACGTCGGCTTCGCCCGCATACGCAACCGCTCCTTCCGCCAGATTCATCACGCCGGAGAGGCTTCCCACGTGGTCGCCGTGAAGGTGGGTCAGGATCACGTGGTCCAGATCGTCGTAGGTGGCGCCCATCATCTGCAGTGTTGCTCCGATCTGGATCTCGTTGCCTGCCGTGCCGGTGTCGATGAGCGCAAACTCGTTGCCGCGGGCCAGAACATACGCACTGACGAAACCGAATGACGCCCGCTCCCACCGCAGCTCACCGCCGGCATCGTCGGCCGGAGCCGATGGAGGAGCCGACGCAGAAGCCGTGTCGGCCGCGGCCGCGTTGGTTTCGTCGCGTGAGCCGCACGCCGCAACGATCCCGGTGCCAAGGATGGCCACACCAAAGGTCCGCCGGCCAAACTCCTGAACAAAGGCGCGTCGGGTCAAACGCCGCGTGGTGAACACCGACCGTGAATCGGGAGCCACCGATGACTGACGGTGGTGATGGCCAACGTGGTGATGGGTGGGCCCGTGATGATCGTCGCCATGGTTGCTCATGGCATGTGTTTAGCCCCTCGGGACGGGTCATGTCCTGCCGGAACGAACCCAAGGCGGGCCAACCGACAGTGGTTACGAGATCAAGATGCACCAGCCCGGCGTGCTGGTCCATCGCACCGGCGAAGAGTTTCTCTGTGGCGGCCCAGCGGCAGCCCAACGACTCAGTCGAAGGCCAGAGCGGTGGCCAACAACTGGGCTTGTTCCTGTTTGTGGACTGCGCTGCTGCCAGTGGCCGGACTTCCTGATTCGGGACGGCTCACCCGACTGATGGCGTAGTCCTCACCGAACGGTTCATAGAGGTGGCCCTTCACAAAGTTCCAAGCGCCCATGTTCTCCGGCTCCTCCTGGAGCCAGAAGATCTCCCGAGCGTTGGGATAGGAGGCCAGAATCTCGGCCACCCGATGCGTCGGCCACGGGTACAACTGCTCGATGCGCACGACCGCGGCGGGGGCCTGCACTTCGTCTCGATGGGCAATGGCTTCTTTGCTCACCTTGCCGGTGCAGAGGACAATCCGTTCCACCGCATTTCGGTCACCGACGTTTGGATCGTCAAGCAGTTCATAGAAGCGACCATCGGTGAGATCAGCGATATCGGATTGCGAGGTGCGGGCCCGCAGGCCGGACTTGGGGGTGAACAGAATCAGCGGTTTGCGAACCTCGCGGTGCATCTGGCGCCGGAGCACATGGAAATACTGGGCGGCCGTGGACGCGTTGACCACCTGAATGTTGTCTTCGGCGCACAGCAGAAGAAATCGTTCCAGTCGAGCCGACGAGTGCTCGGGGCCTTGCCCTTCGTAGCCGTGGGGGAGAAGCATGACCAGACCCGAGGTCTCGTTCCACTTGTCTTCCGAAGCCACAATGAACTGGTCGATGATGATCTGCGCGCCGTTGGTGAAGTCGCCAAACTGCGCCTCCCACATGACCAGTGCGTCCTTGTTCTCGACCGAGTAGCCGTACTCAAAGCCGAGGACCGCGTATTCGGACAGCAAGGAGTCATAGACCCACAGGTAGGTGCCCGGCGACGCCAGTTCGCCCAGCGGTTCGAACTTGGCGCCGTTGGTGTAGTCCACCAGCGTGGAGTGGCGATGGGCGAAGGTGCCGCGGCGGCTGTCCTGACCACTCAACCGCACCGAGGTGCCTTCCAACAGCAGAGAACCGAACGCCATGGCTTCGGCCATCGCCCAGTCGACCTTGCCCGAGTTGAACAGGTCATCGCGCCGTTGGAACTGGCGGGCCAACTTGGGGTGGGTGGTGAAGCCCTCCGGGATTGAACTCATGGCCGTGTAGATCCTGTCAACCATCTCCGCGGAGATGGTGGTCTGGGCGGGCGGGAGCACGCCCACCGGCACGGGAGGTGCCGCAGCAACGGTGTCGTTGGACGGTGCGGTCTCGCGGGTGGAGTCCAGCGCCGCCTGCAGTCGCCCGGAGAAGTCAGCCATGGCGGCCGCGGCTTCCTCGGGCGTGATGTCTCCGCGCTTGTTCAAGGTCTCCACGTACTGCTCACGGACCGATGGGAGTTCCTGGATGCGCTGATACATCAGGGGCTGGGTGTAGCTGGGGTCATCACCCTCGTTGTGACCCTGACGGCGGTATCCCCACAGGTCGATAACCACGTCCTTCTTGAATTTCTGACGGAAGTCGAAGGCCAGCCTCGCCACCTGGATGCAGGCTTCAGGGTCATCGCCGTTGACGTGGAAGATGGGGGCCTGCACCATCCGGGCCACGTCAGTGGGGTAGACGGTGGACCGCGAGTACTCGGGGGCGGTGGTGAAGCCGACCTGGTTGTTGATGATCAGGTGAATGGTCCCGCCCACCCGGTAGCCGCGAACTTCGGAGAGGTTGAGCGTCTCGGCCACCACGCCCTGGCCGGCAAAGGCCGCGTCGCCGTGGATGAGGACGGGGAGGATCGGGTAGTCGGCGGGCGGCTGGATGCTGTCCATCCGGGCCCGGCTGATCCCCACAACCACCGGATTGATGGCTTCAAGGTGGGACGGGTTGGCGGCCAGCGTCACTGGAATGGTGTTGCCTGCCGGCGAGACGAACTTGCCGTTCATACCCAGGTGGTACTTCACGTCACCGGAGCCCTGAATGGCGTTCCTGTCCACGCCCACTTCAAACTCGCGGAACAGTTGGTTGTAGGACTTGCCCACAATGTTGACCAGAACGTTGAGACGGCCTCGGTGCGCCATGCCAACGATCACGCTCTCCATGGCGTCGTCGGCGGCGCTGCTCAGGATCGAGTCCAGGATGGGAATGGCGGACTCGCCGCCCTGGATGCCAAAGCGCTTTTGGCCGGGATACTTCTGGTCGAGAAAGGTCTCCAGGGCTTCAGCGGCGTTCAACCGGCCCAGAAGATGCAGCTTGTCGTCGTGGTCCAGGGTGGCGTCCACGCCTTCCACCTGTTGCTGAATCCATCGCTTCTCTTCGAGATTCTGAATGTGCATGTAGTCCACGCCAATGGACCGGGTGTAGGCATCCTGCATGATGTCGAGGATCTGGCGCAAGGTCAGCCGTTCAGGTCGCCCTTTGGGTGCCTCGATGCCGGTCAGACCAGGAACCAGAAACTCCCGGTCAAGGTCCCAGATGGTCAATCCGTAGGTGTGTGGATCCAATTCGTTGTAGGCCTGAAGCTCTTTCAGTCCCAGCGGATCCAGATCCGCAATGAGGTGGCCGCGTACCCGATGCATGTTGACCAGGGTGTGGACCTGCATCTGCTTTTCGAGCATGGCCTGCTCGTGGTTGACCGGCATGACGTCGCGGCGCAGTTCCGCTGCGTCGTAGGGCACGCCCAGCGACTTGAAGATGTCGCCATAGAAATTGTCTTCGCCGGTCAGCAGCTGATCCACGCGGCGCAGGAACTCGCCTGACTCGGCGCCCTGAATGATGCGATGGTCATAGGTCGACGACAGGCTCAGGATCTTTGAGACCGCCAACTCGGCGATCTTGCGGGGATCAGCGGCTTGAAATTCGGTGGGGTAGGCAATGCTTCCAACACCAACGATCAGGCCCTGGCCGGGCATCAGACGCGGGACCGACTTCACCGTGCCGATTCCGCCCGGGTTGGTGATGCTCACGGTGGTGCCGCTGAAGTCATCGACCTGGAGCGAATTGTTGCGGCCTTTGTCGACCAGTTCGTTGTACTCGTCCACGAACTCCACAAAGCTCAGCTCGTTGGCGCGCTTGATGGCCGGAACCATCAGGCTTCGGGCGCCACTGGACTTCTTGACGTCGATGGCGATGCCGAGTCCCAGTTCTTCGTGGCGGATGACACGGGGTTTGCCGTCATCGCCCTGGTGGTAGCTGGAGTTCATGGCTGGGACGGTCTCGGAGATGGCCCGCACGACGGCCCACGCAATGATGTGGGTGAAGCTGATTTTGACCCGCCGATTGCGGAGCAGGTAGCGGTTCATGGTCGACCGGTTGACTTCCAGCAATTTCGCCGGGATCTCCCGGAAGCTCGTGGCCGTCGGAACCTCAAGGCTGGCTTCCATATTGGCCACGATGCGCGCTGCGGCTCCGCGAAGGATGTCGCCCGGCTCTTCTTCAGCTTCGCCGGTGGTCACGGCGGCCGGCGCGGCGGCGGCCGGTGTCGATGATGGCGGGGTCGATGCTGGTGGCGCGGTTGCGGGGGTTGGCGCGGGCGGTTTTGCCCAGGCGCCGGGCTGGCCGGCGGACCAGTCTGGCCCCGAATTCACCGGTGCAACGCCAGCGTTGGAATCGGGGACCGCGGGGTCGCCAAGGGAAGAGTTCTGCATGATTCTGAGTGTACGCAGATGGCCGCTGACCGCTCCGGAATCGGGCGAGTTTGTGAGACCGGCAATCGAGTTTGCCGGGGGTTTGCGTTGTGGCAGTCCGGCGCGGGTAGGTTCGGCCGATGCGGATTGCCACGTGGAATGTCAACTCTCTCAATGCCCGGATGCCGCGGGTGGAAGCATGGCTGGACGCGGTCAAGCCCGATGTGCTCTGCATGCAGGAGACCAAGCTGGCCAACGACAAATTTCCGGTGATGACGTTTTCGGGTATGGGCTACGAGTCGGTGCACCACGGCCAGGGGCAGTGGAACGGCGTTGCCATTCTCAGTCGGGTCGGTCTGGAAGATACGGCCGTGGACTTTGACGATGGTGGCGATGCCGATACCGACGCCCGGATCGTTTGGGCAACCTGCGGCGGGGTCCGGGTGGCTTCGGTCTATGTGCCCAATGGTCGGGCAATCGATGATCCGCACTACCAGTACAAGCTCGCATGGTTGGGCCGGCTTCGCGCCACGCTCGACAACGCAGAATCGGCCGACGGCCAGGTCGTGGTCCTCGGCGACTACAACATCGCCCCCGAAGATCGTGACGTCTGGGACATCAGCAAGTTTGTGGGTGCCACGCATGTGACTGACGCGGAACGTGCGGCCCTTGATGACATCAAGGCCTGGGGCCTCAGCGACGTATTCCGGCAGCGGTATCCCGACGACGATGTTCTCTATACCTATTGGGACTACACGGCCGGCCGTTTCCACAAGCGGGAAGGCGTCCGCATTGATCTGGCGCTGGCCAGCGCCTCGCTGGCGGAAAGCGTGGAGCACGTGGTGGTCGACCGAAACGCCCGGAAAGGCACAAAGCCCAGCGACCACGCCCCGCTCGTTGTCGACTTCGCCCTGTCGTAGTCGGTGCGGATGGCTTCCTGTCCGGGGGGCAAGGCCGTTGGTCAGCCGTGCTCTTCCACCAGGGCCAGCACATCGTCGGCGTACTTCTCGATTTTGGCCGGACCCACGCCGGGGCACGCCAGCAGCTCGTGCTTCATGGTTGGTCGGGCATCGGCAATCGCCACCAGCGTCCGATTGTTGAACACCACATAGGCTGGCACGTTGTCGGCCTGTGATGTGTCTCGTCGCCACTCCACCAGTGCGTCGTAGAGCGGATCGTCCTCGGGGATGTCGAGCTTGGCGCGAGCGGCCGCCAACCCGGCTTTCGCCGACTTCTTCGGCTGCGGGCTGACCGCCGCGCCCGCGGGGTCCAGCGCGTCCAGGTACGGCGACCGGGTGCGTTTGGCGGCCCGCTCCCCAAAGTTTCGTTCCTGAGCCCACGTGATGCTGAGCTGAGATTGCGCCCGGGTAATCGCCACATGGAGCAGCCGGCGTTCTTCGGCCAGGGCGACCGGATTGTCGTTGGCGTGACCAATGGGAACCAGGCCTCGCTCGATACCGGCCAGATGCACGACGGGCCACTCCAGACCTTTGGCAGCGTGGAAGGTCATGACGTCCACCCCATCGCGTTGGGCTTCGAACCCGTCATTGCGTGACGTTGACTCAATCCACTCCACAAACGCCGATGCCTGACCGTCGGGTTGTGACTCGGCGTGATCGGCGGCCAGGCGGATCAACGCCTCGCGGTTGGCGTGTCGGTCGTGATCGGCCGGCGAGGCATCGGGCGCGGGTCGCGCTTCGGCAACCTCAGCCCGAAGATCTGACAGCGCATCCCGCAAGGTCGCATCGGTCTGGCGCATGCCGCGCAGCAGCGCTTTCACTTCCGGCTGCGATGTGAGCTCGGCGCCACCTTTGACGCGGTGGGGGATATTCACTGCTCGCAGGGCTTGGGCGATGATGGCGGTTTGGGCATTGGTGCGGGTCAGCACCGCCTGTCCTGACCACGCGGTGTTTGGCGCGTGGTTGTCCCGGATGCTGCGCGCGATGCCGGCCGCTTCGGTTCGGTCATCGCTGAAACTGCGTATCGAGGGAGCAGGTCCTTCGGGGCGATGAGCAGTGGGCGGCTGTTTGGTTCGGGCATTGGAAGGAAGAACGGTGTGTCCGGCGGCCACAATCTGGGGCGTGGATCGGTAGTTGTGGCCCAGCTGGATGACCTGGGCTCCGGGGTTGCGATCAGCGAACCAGAGCAGCTGGGACGCATCAGCACCATTCCACGCATAGATGGCCTGGTTGGGGTCACCCACCACACACAGATCGGTTCGGTCGCCCTGCCACGATTTCAGGAGCCGATGCTGCAGCGGGTTTATGTCCTGGAACTCGTCCACAAACAGGTGACGGTGTCGCCACTGGATGGCGGCGGCGTAGTCCGCGTCGGCGGCCAGGTCCCGAGCCGCCAATCGGAGCAGGTCGTCAAAGTCCACCACGCGGGCTCGAAGCTTCTCTTCCCGATATCGCTCGATGGTGGCGGTCATCTGGCCCATCGGCAGCGGAGGGGAGCGATCCGCCTTCTCGGCTGCGCCCGGGTAGCTGTGCTCGTCCAGGTCTCGGGCTGACGCCCACTCCAATTCCGATGTGACGTCCAGCGGGAGGGACCGGTCACCGCTGGGAAGCAGCCGGGCCACGAAGCCGATCTTGCGGTCCAGCAGGGATGGCGGACGAATACCGCGTTCCTCCCACCGTTGCCGCAGTTGGGCGTAGGCCAGCGAGTGGAAGGTGCCCGCGGTGGTGGCGTCGCGCAGACCCAACTGGCGCAGGCGTTCACGAAGCTCGGCGGCCGCCTTGCGAGTGAAGGTCACCGCCAGCACATGACGAGCGTTGGCGTCGCCAGTGGCCACCCGCCACGCGATTCGTCGGGTCAGGACCCTGGTCTTGCCGCTGCCGGCGCCCGCCAGGATCGCCAACGGTGCCGCCGTGGAGGTGACCGCGGAGCGCTGCGTATCGTCCAGGCCGTCAAGCAGACGGTCGGCGACATCACTGGCGGCACTGGCATCATCGGCATTTTTGGCATTACCGGCATTATTGGGGCCGGGGAGTTCGGTTGGGGGAAGGGCGGACACCCCTGGGACACTATCGACCGCTCCTGACAGTGTGGCGGAAGGTGGAGAGCAGCGCGAGACTCGGTCATGGACCTTCCTTTGAACTCGCTCAAAGCCCGCCTTTCCGCGGACGACCCCACCCCCCACATCGGCCTCTTTTCAAGCCTGGCGGACAACTATGCGGGGGAGATGGTGGCCGCGGCGGGATTTGACTGGGTGGTGTACGACGCCGAACACGCACCCAACGACATTCGCTCGCTGCTGGGTCAGGCGCAGGCGGCCTCGGGTTACGACATTGATGTGGCGGTGCGGCCGTGGACCCATGACAAGGAACTTTTCAAGCGGATCCTGGATGTGGGTTTCCAGACGCTGATGGTGCCAATGGTCGACACGCCGGCGCAGGCCGAAGCCATCGTCTCCTGGACCCGGTATCCGCCTGCGGGTGGGCGCGGCGTGGCCAGCGGGCGCGCGGCGCGCTGGGGTCTGGTCGACAACTACTTCGCCCGCGCCAACGATCAAATCTGTGTGGTTGCCCAGATCGAAACCGTCGAGGGGTACAACAACATCGAGGCGATCGCCGGGGTGTCGGGCATCGACGCGCTCTTCATTGGACCGTCGGACCTTGGGGCCTCGATGGGGCATCTTGGCAACGCCGGTCACCCGGATGTGAAAGCGGCGGTGCTTGACGCTATCGCCCGCGTCCGAGCGGCGGGAAAGCCGGTGGGCGTCTACGCATCCAACGAAGACGCAGCACGCGAGTTTGCGGCCGCCGGCGCAACCCTCATGCTGGTTGGCGTTGATGCCTACGTGCTTTCGAAAGGTCTGGCGGCGCTGGCGGCTCGCTTTGGTCCCAACTGAGCCCCCGCCTCCTGAGTGGCCGCTGAGAGGGCTCACGCACCACCGCTGACATTCGATATGTTTCCGCCGATGAAATCAACAAGACCGCTCCTGTATTCTCTGCGCCAACTTTTGGGGGCGGCGATCGCGCTTGGACTGGCGCTCGTGTTGATCACCTCCTGTGGGAGTTCAGGCGACGCGTCAACCGATGGCGATACCAGTAACGACTCCTCCAATTCTGAGGATGGGTCCGAGGCCGCTGACGCCCAGGAGTCTGACGCCCAGGAGTCTGACGCCCAGGAATCATTGACTTCCAATGCGCCCATCGACGAGGGCGATGAGTTCACATCACCGATCAACGATCTGCTGGGAGTCGACTTCGATTCGTTCGAGGACATGAACTTCGAAGCCATGGCAGTTGTCGGAGAGCTGGAAATGCAGCGGTGCATGAATGAGCAGGGTTTTGAATACACCCCGGTGGATCACAGCGCTGACTTTGCCGATGGCGCTTCGTTGTTCCTCACCGATCCCGCCATCGAGATTGGCTCTCTGGAGTACGCAGAAACGTACGGCCTGGGAATCTCCACGCTCGTCGACGAACAGATCGACCAATGGGCGCGGCTGGCGGCCGCCGACGGCGGAGTCCAAGATCCCAATCCCGCGTACCGAGCCTCACTTCCCGAAGCCGCGCAGCTGGCCTACGACATCGCCCTGGAGGGACCCGAAGATGCAAGCCGCTTTGCACCTGGCGGTTGCACCGCTGAGGTCCTCGAAGCCGTTGACATGGACGTGTTTGTTCGCTTCGGCGCCTTCATGGTTGAGTTCCCCGACTACGCCCAGGATGTGGCGGCCCGGGTCGAAGCCGACCCTCGGGTTCTGACTTTGTCAGACGACTACGCCCGATGCATGGCCGATGACGGATACTCCTTCGCCAACCAAGCCGAGATGTACCAGTCGATCATCGTCGAGTGGAGTCCGCTGCAGGCCGAGATCTTTGGGGACGCGCCGTTCATGGCGATGATCGAGCCGACCGAGACTGCGGGCGCCGCTGATCCCGGCGACGTGACCGCTGAACTCGAGGTTGAAAATCGAGCCCCCGAGATCACCGACGAAGTCCGAAGCGAGATCGATGACCTTGCCGACCGGGAGATTGCGGTGGCGGTCGCGAGTTGGGGCTGCAGCGAAGGCCACGATGAGGTGCGACGGACGGTGCAAACCGAGTTCGAACAGAATTTCATTGACGAGAATCAAGCGGCGATCACCGCGTTCCTGGAAGCGCAAGGAACCTGAACGTTTCCATTCACATTGGCGACACGTGCATCGTCGACGCCTGGTTCGGAGGCCAACGGCCGATGCCGGGAACGCCTCCCCCGCGGAATACACCGACCGAAGCGCAGGTGGGATAGCTCTCAGATCCCGAGTTCGTCCGGTGCCGCATCGGCTCTACGATGAGACGCATGGGGCTGGAAGTTTCCGAAGCGCAGTTTGAGCGCCTTGTGCAGGATGCCCTGGATGCCATGCCCGTCAACCTGATGGCCCAGATGGACAACGTCCTGTTCATCATTGAAGATCGAGGCGATCCGCCCGATGTCCTGGGACTCTACGACGGCATCCCGGTCACCGACCGCGGCGACTACGGCGGCATGGTCATGCCGGACACCATCTATTTGTACCGGCTGGCCTTGTGCGACTTTGTCAATACCGAACAGGAACTGGTCAACGAAGTCCGCGTCACCGTTGTGCACGAAATTGCCCATCACTTCGGCATTGAGGATGACCGCCTGCACGAGTTGGGGTGGGACTAACGGCCCCTTCGTGTTTGGTCTGTCTGTCTGCCCCTGAACTAGGGTCGCCGCATGTATGTGAGGGGTAAAGCTCGAGGCGGCAGCGCCTCGAGACAGATGGCGCTCGTGGTCATGCTGATGCTGATCATCGGATCGCTGTTCATTGGTATGGCACCGGCTGCCGCTCAGGACGACGTGGTGCTGAGAGGCACGCTGCGTTCGGGGCGAGATCCAATCGATGCGGTCACCTTGTCCGTGGTCAACAGTGCCGGGGCCGAGGTAGGCACCGCCACCACCGGCGCGGATGGCAAGTGGGAGGTCCCGATCAACGCAGCGGACACCTACACCATCACTATCGACGAGGCGTCCCTTCCCGAGGGGATTGGATTCAAAGGGGGAAACTCCAACGTGGTGGAGCGGGAGGTCACTGAACTCCGGACGTTCTCGGTGGGCTTTCAGCTCGAAGCCGTCGACGCCCAGCCGCTTGTGGCCATCGATTCCACCACAACCCGGGTTCTGAACCGAGTGGCCAGCGGCATCAAGGTCGGATTGCTCGTGGCCCTGGCATCGGTGGGATTGTCCCTTATTTACGGCGTGACGGGACTGGTGAACTTTGCGCATTCGGAGATGGTCACCTTCGGAGCGGTGATCGCGTTTGGCATTGAGGCCCTCATGCCCAGCGTGCCGTTCCCCATCACGGTGCTGTTGGCCGTCATTGTTGGCGGCGCTCTGGGCTTCCTGTTGGAACGGGGCCTGTTTCGACCCCTCCGCAAGCGAAAGATGAACAACATCTCGCTGATGATTGTTTCCATCGGGCTTGCTTTCGTTCTGCGGTACGCAATCGTCATCTACTTCCGAGCTGAGCCGGTTGGCTACAAGCACTATCTGATTCAGACGGGCACCAAGATCGGTCCTATCTCGCTGCCAATGAAGGACTGGGTCATCATCGTGGTGGCCTTCGTCCTTTTGCTGGCGGTTGGTCTGCTCCTCCAGAAGACCCGTCTTGGCACCGCCATGCGGGCCGTTGCTGACAATCCGCCGCTGGCCCAGTCATCGGGTATCAACGTGGACTCCACGATCCTGGCCGTCTGGATTGCGGGCTCCGCGCTGGCGGCGGCCGGCGGGATCTTCCTGGGGCTTACCCAGGTGGTCGAATGGCAAATGGGGGAGAAGATGCTGCTCCTGATCTTCGCCGCCGTGACCTTGGGCGGCTTGGGTACGGCCTACGGCGCCATGGTTGGCGGGCTCGTCATTGGGCTGGCCAGTGAGGTCATCACGTTGCATCCCTGGGTTGACAGCAACCTCAAGTTCGGTGTGGCCCTGCTGGTGCTGATCCTGGTTCTGCTCGTTCGGCCCCAGGGCATTCTCGGGGTTCGGGAGCGATTCGGATGAATACTGACATGCTCTTCGCGGCCATCGACATCAACAAGTTGTTGGGTACAACGCTTCGCTCATCCATCAACGTGCAGAGTGCCGCGTTCGCCCTGGGCGCTGTCGGTCTCAACATGCACTACGGCTTCACCGGCCTGCTCAACGTGGGCATGGTGGCGTTCATGGCCGCCGGCTCCTATGGCATGGCCATGGTCTTCACCCAGGGTTTCCTGGGCGGCGGCATTCTGATGGGTGCGCTTTTTGGCCTGATCTTTGCCACCGTCATCGCGCTGTTGATCGGTATTCCTGCGTTGCGCCTTCGCGGCGACTACCTGGCCATCGTGACCATCGCCATTGGCGAGGTCATGCGTATTGGGTTTCGGTCCGACAAGCTGCTGTGGCTGACCGGCGGTCCCTTCGGCCTGCCGAGCATCGAGGACCGCGGCCAGGGAGTGAGCCTTGCCGACCGGGTCGGCCGGGACTGGAATCCGCTCTGGGATACCGATAACCCGACCAAACGGCTGGGTTTCTGGGAACTCACCTTTGATGCGAAAACCATCTGGTTGATGATCATTGGTTGGACCGCAGTGTTCCTGTGTTCCATCTTCATTTGGCGGCTCATCCAGTCGCCCTGGGGACGGGTGGTCAAAGCGATTCGCGAAGACGAGGATGCCGCCCGGGCATTGGGCAAGAACGTCTTCAGCTACAAGATGCAGAGTCTGATCATTGGCGGTGTCATCGGTGCGATGGCCGGAATCCTGCGGACATGGGACACCGGTTTTGTGGAGACCCAACAGTTCCGACCTCAGACCACCTTCTTCATCTGGACGGTGCTGATTCTGGGCGGTGCCGCCTCCAAATGGGGTCCGGTGATCGGGGCGTTCGTGTTCTGGTTCATCTTGACCATCGCCGAAGAGGCGCTCCGCCAGGTCGTGGACAGCGGCTGGATTCCGGAGTGGTTCATCGATTCGTCCGATGTGGGCCGCGTCCGGCTCATCATGATGGGCCTCATGTTGGCGGCGCTGATGATCTGGCGTCCGCAGGGCATTCTCGGCAAGAAAGAAGAGGCGCTGCTCGATGTCCGGTAAATTCGCCGCTGACAAAGCTGATTTCCCAACCTCGGGTCCCCGCGTGGATGTGCTTGGCGCGGACCCCCGGCCCGGGTCGTCCAAGCCCGATTCGATCCTGTCGGTACGAGGCGTCTCCCGCTCCTTTGGCGGTCTCAAAGCGGTCGATGTTGAAGCTCTCGAAGTGCAACGCGGCGTCATCACTGCGTTCATCGGCCCCAACGGCGCCGGGAAGACAACGTTCTTCAACCTGCTCACCGGCTTTGATGAGGCCGATACCGGTCAATGGAGCTTTGAAGGAAGGGAACTCTCAAACAAGGCCTCCCACCTCATTGCCCAGGACGGCATGGTTCGCACCTTCCAGCTCACAAAGTCCCTGGGCAAGATGACGGTGATGGACAACATGCTCCTTGGCGCCCCAAACCAGTTGGGTGAGCGGCTGAGCATGTCGCTGCTACGCGGCGCGTGGCGGAAGCAGGAGGCCGCTATCCGGGCCAAGGCCGAGGAACTGCTCCAACGGTTCAACATGGTGCATATGCAGGACGAGTACGCGGCCACGCTTTCGGGCGGTCAGCGGAAGCTGCTGGAAATGGCCCGGGCGCTCATGGCCGATCCCGCCCTGATCCTGCTGGACGAACCAATGGCCGGCGTCAACCCGGCGTTGGTGCAATCACTGCTACAGCACGTGGAGGCGCTGCGTGACGACGGCGTGAGCGTGCTCTTCATCGAGCACGACATGGACGTCATCATGGGAATCTCGGACTGGATCGTGGTTCTGGCCGAAGGTCAGATCATTGCCGAAGGAACCCCCGCCCAGGTCTCCAGGAATCCGGTCGTGATCGACGCCTATCTCGGAACCAACACCGCCGCGCCGGCCGCCGACGGTGCGCAGACGGAATCCGATGTGGCGCCCGGCGAGGGGAACTCCTGATGGCTGAACACGTACTCACCGCCGATGACATTGTGGCTGGCTACCTCCCGGGCGTGGACATTCTCACCGGATGCAAGTTTGAGCTCAACCACGGCGAGTTGGTTGGCATTATTGGCCCCAACGGCGCCGGAAAGTCCACGCTGCTCAAGTCGATGTTCGGTCTGGTGCCGGTTCGCTCCGGTGCGGTCCGGCTGCGCGGTGATGACATCACCAACATGGCAGCCCACGAACTGGTGCGCAAAGGCGTTGGTTTCGTTCCGCAAACCGAAAATGTCTTCCCCAGTCTCACGATCATGGAAAACCTGGAGATGGGGGCGTACCAGCTCTCCAAATCCGAGATCAGCGATCGCGTGGACAGGATGACGGCGTTGTTCCCGCGCCTCGGCGAGCGGGCGAAGCAGCGCGCCGGTCTGCTGTCCGGCGGCGAGCGCCAGATGCTGGCCATGGGTCGAGCGCTGATGATGGAGCCCGCAGTCCTGCTGTTGGATGAGCCATCGGCAGGTCTGTCTCCGGCGTACCAGGGTGAAGTATTTGAGAACGTAAAGGCCATCAATGCGACCGGTGTTTCCATCGTCATGGTGGAGCAGAACGCTCACCGGTGCTTACGCATCAGCGACCGGGCTTACGTCCTGGACAACGGCAAGAACGCCTATGAAGGCACCGGGCAGCAGTTGCTGACCGATCCAAAGGTCATTGATTTGTACCTCGGGACGCTCGCTCAAGGGTAACCAAAGTGGACCAAAGCGGTGACGGGGCAACAACCATGGGCATGAAAGCGCCCGTCGCCCATATTTCCTCTGAGCAAATAACTTCGCCCTGAACACTGTTTGGGCTAGCTATCGGCGATGACAACGTCTACGCTTGCTCTTGCACACGTGTGGCCAATCAGGGCACACCAGAGTAATGAATTCATGCCCTCGTGGGAGAGCCCGGGACGGCATGGGAGGAATCCAATCACATGCGCAAGCAAATTCTTACAAGTCTTATCGCTGCGGTAGCACTGCTCTTCAGCGTCATGGCACTCACGAGTGCTCCGGCAACGGCCAATGACTACGCGTCATACCCGGCCAAGAACGTTACGAGTCCGGTTGCCAGCGGCAACACCATTACGGGCAGCGCTGACCCCGGCACCGTCATCACCGTCGTCGGTCCTGACGGAACGGTGTACACCACCACGGTGGGCGACAACGGCACCTACGCCATTACGGTGATGGGCTCCGGCACCTTCTCTGTACAGGCTGACGGCCTGCTTGTGGGCAACGTCACCGTTGCTGGCGTTGCGGTCATTAACCCAACGGCAGTAGCAACAGCGGTACCAACTGCAGTACCGGTAGCATCGACAGTAGTACCGGCCCCGACGCCATCACCCGGTGTCGTTGTGACCGCAGCTGCTGCGGGCTTCACCAATGGCGTTCCGACCCAGCCGGGTCTGGCCGTCACGGGTAGCAACTCCCACATTCTGGGCTTCGTTGCCACTGGCCTCATCGCACTGGGTGCGGTCGCCATGGGCAGCCGTCGCCGGTTCCTCGCCGTCGACTGATTCGGTAGGGACAACGTTGCAGCTCCGGCTGCATCGGATTCTGCAAAGACCCGGCTGGCGCCGATGGCGCCGCCGGGTCTTTCGCCGTTTTGGGATCGAGCGGTGTGCTTCCTGCGACTGCGGCGTGGTTGCGGCGGCTATTGAGCCGGCAGCGTGACTTCGAGCAGTTCGAAGTCCTCGGTGGTCTGGTGAAGTCGCCAAGGTTGCCCCGCAGGAATGACAAAGGAATCGTCGACTTCTACCGGGCCGTCGAATTGACCGGGCGCCAGGAGCGTGGCGGTGCCGCGCCGCACATAGTGAAAGCGGAACTCGTCTTCGTGGGGAGTGAAGGTGGCCTGGGTGGCGGCCCCACCGGGTCGAATGACCCGGCAACCTGCCACCCCGCTGGTCGCTTTGCCAACGCCGGTGTCTCGGGTCACCCACCCGGCCCAGTCTGCGGTCATGGGCTGCCATGAGGCCTTCGCCTCGTGATGCCGCACAAACTTCTGCCCGCCGAAATCTCGGTCGGGGTCCACGGTGGGCGTTGGCAGTTCCAACGTGTGGTCCGCAATCGTCTGATGTTCAGCCGGACAGCCAATCTCCACGACTTCGCAGTTGGCAGAACTTTCCAGTACCCGATGGCGGATGTGAGGTGGTTGCAGGACGGCGTCCCCAGCTTCCAGCCGGAACGGCGGACCTTGATCCTCATAGACCACGTCCACCCATCCCCGGTGGCAGAAGATCATTTGAAATCGAATGTGGTGATGATGGACGTAGTCCGGTACCGGTCCGCCGTCGGTGATGGTGATGTGAGAGGCGATGAACCGGCCACCCAGACGGTTGGGGATGAGGTCGCGATACACCATGCCCGCCCGGCCGACCTGGGTGTCGCCTGCCGCAGGGGTGAAGACAAAGCCCGGAGCCAGATCCGGCACCGCAACGTCGTCATGAATCTGCTGGAACGCCAAAGTCAGGCCGTCGGGTCCATCAACGGTCCGGGTTTCGTGGCCGCCTTCGATGCGGATGCGAGCGCCGCTGGTGCCGGTCGCGGTGCGTTCAAGCCGCAGTGTTATGCCATGGGCCGAAAGGATTGCGGTAGCGGGGTCATCGGCCGGGAAGATCTGATCGATCCGAAACCCGTGCAATGTCAGGAACTCAATGGTCTCGTCGAAGCTGGGCGCCGCCAGAACCAGCTGGCAGTTCGGCTCCGAAGATGACGTCGACATTGCTTGAACAGTATCGTTCAATCCGCACCCTCGGAGAGGCGAAGACGGTGTTTGACGGCGAAAACCAACCAGGATCAGGGGCCGACGACCAGTCACCGGCAACGGGCTTGTCGCTGGGCGCCGTGATCGTCATTTGCATCGTGGCGGCGTTGCTGGTGGGCGGGTTCATCCAGTCGCGCGGCAAGACCCGATGGGAAGACGTCGCCGTTGGTGATTGCTTTGCCGCTCCGACGGGCGACCAGATCAGTCGAGTTGAACGTCAGAACTGCGATGAGCCACATGGCGCTCAGGCGTTTGCGAACGTAGCGGCCACCTCGCCCGACGATGCAAGCGACAGATGCTTCAACCTGGCCGAACAGGGGGAGATGCGCTTTGACTCGCTCCCTGACGACGCCGAATTCGCGGTGTGGGACGACAGGCTTTCCTCGGGCTATCTGTGCGTTGTCATCTCACCGTCTGGCGGACTGACCGAGTCCATGCTCGCCAAACCCCTGTCCATCTGATCAGCGATATTGGCCGGCGGTCTCCTCCGAGCCGGGTCCGCTGCGCAGTGTGATACTCATGCGCGGCGGTGCGTGTTTCTGCTTGGGGACGGCGTGCTCCCAGTGATGCTGCGCAGCGCCGCCCATTACCAGCAGGTCGCCGGAGTGCAGGTTGAACGAATGGGAATGGCCACCGCCAAACGGGCGCATCTTGAACGGCCGTGGTCCGCCAACGGTGATGATGGCCACCAACGGATCAACCTGCTGGCGGCCGACGCGGTCCGCGTGCCACGCCACGCTGTCCTGGCCGTTGCGGTAGTAGTTGCAGAACATCCGATCAAAGGGCCGGTCATAGTGGGCGGCCAACTCGTGGGAGAGCTTGCGGACCAGGGCCGGGGAGTCAGCCAGGCTGCCCAAGCCTGTCAATCGTGGCTCCTCCACAAAGCGCCCGTACATGAGCCGCTGACCGTGGTGCCAATGAATCGATTGCAGCATCTGGGTGAGGAGATCATCGGCACCGGTGAACCATGCAGAGGCCACATCGACCCAGCAACACGAGTCAAGATGGATCCGTTGGATGCAGTCTGCAAGCGGCCGCACTGACGGCGCCGCGGCACCGAACAGCGATCCTTGGATAGGGGTTGCAAGAACAGGAGTGCTCACGAGCGTGGAGGCCATGAAAGAGACTATAACGAACACCTGTTCGATTGGTCAACGATCGAACAGAGCTGGGTCAGAGGGATCCGCATACATCCAGGTGTTCTCTCGCAGCGTTGGGGCACGCAGCCCCTTCATCAGGCCAGTCCAAAAACGCAAACGGGGCCCGGTGTGAACCGAGCCCCGTCAGCAAATGTGATCTCCGGGATCAGGTCCCGGAGTTCAACGCATCATCTCAACCAGCTCAGCTGGCGTCGAAGACGAGTTGTTCTTGTACTTGTTGGTTGCCGTCGGCGTCGTATTCGTAGATGTCGTAGACGCCTACTGATGGTTCGCCTTCGTCGAGGAAGTCGATGAGGCCGGATGCGCCGTCGTAGTCGATGTCTTCGCCGGCGTCGATGAGTGCGGCGCAGTCAGCGAAGCTGCTGCACTTGGTGCCGCCGATGGTGACGTCGACCATTGCTGATGCGATGTCGGCGGCGTCGTTGGAGCCTGCGGCGTGTGCTGCGAGGGCGATAACGATGGCGCAGTCGTAGGACTGGCTGGAGAAGATGGAGTCAACGCCGGGGGCGTATTCGGCGAATGCGCCGGGGAAGAACGCGGCGCCGGACTCAGGGTTGGCTGATGGCTGGGTGCCGCGCATGCCCGCAACGATGCCGGGGTCAAGGTCGGTGCCTTCGACAACTTTGGCGCCGAGGTCGCCGGAGGCCATGCCGTCGGTGATGTAGATCGGGATGGCGTCGGGGCCGACGCCTTGTTCGATCATGGTGCGGATGATTTGGAGGCCTTCTTCGAATGAAGCAAGGACTACTGCGTCGGGGCCTGAGGCCACGACATCGGCAACAACGTCATCGAAGCTGGTGGCTTCTGGTGCGTAGCTGGTGTCATAGACCACGGTTCCGCCGCCGGCTTCGAATGCCGGGATGAAGAACGATGCAAGGCCGACGCCCCAGTCATCAGCACGAGGCACAAATGCCACGTTGGAGTAGCCGTCGCCGAGGACGAGTTCGGCCAGTGCTGGTGCCTGGAGGTCATCAGATGGTGCGGTACGGAAGTAGTAGCCGTCATCGCCGCCGACGCCGAGACCGGCCGCGGTGTTTGATGGCGAGCACTGCACCGCCGGGGCCGAAGTGATCTTGTCGATCACCGAACCGGAAATACCCGATGCGGCGGCGCCAACAATGGCGTTCACGTTCTCAGAGGCAAGAAGCCGGTCAACGGTCTGGTTGGCAACGTCAGAGTCGGTACCAGAATCGCCACGAGACAACGTCACGCCCGCACCGTTCACGCCGCCAGCTGCGTTGATGTCACACACAGCCATCTCAACAGCTTCGATCAGCGGATCACCAAGAAACGCCAACGAACCCGTCTCCGGCAACAACGTGCCAATGTTCAAACCACCATCAGCAGCAGAACAATCCTGCTGTGGCTCATATTCGGTCATGGCCATGGCGTCTTCTTCCATGGCGTCTTCTTCCATGGGGTCTTCTTCCATGGGGTCTTCTTCCGTGGGGTCTTCTTCCATGGCGTCTTCTTCGCCGGTTACGGCGTCGGCCACATCCGACGACGTATCGGCTGCGGTGTCCGCAGCGTCAGATGTCGCGTCAGACACGGCATCCACGGTGGATCCGCATGCGGTCGCGAGCATCGCAAACGCAAACAGCACCGCAAAAATGCGGGTCAATTTCCTCATAAGTCTGTTTCCCCTCTCATGTGAGCACCACAGGGGGCGGGGCTCAAGAAACGTGCGCCAAGACTAGAAGCCCCAGCCGCCCAATGAAAGCCGGGCTCTTAGGTTTGGCGGGACCAGGATCTCTGCAGCCGATGCGCTGGTGGTCTACGGTGCGACGAAGATCAGGATTTGCGAGCGGCAATTTCTGATTTGGGGAGGCAGTTCCATGTCAAAACACACCCTTGCCAGCATGGCCAGCATGGTTGGCGCGGCAGTTCTGTTGCTCGGGGTCGTGGCCGTGACCACCTCACCGGCAACGGCCAACGGCGACTACGCGTCGTATCCCGCCAAGAGTCAGACCGAGGTTGCTTTCGCGGGCAGCGCCGGCGATGGCACCGCGGTCATCACCGGCACCGCCGCGCCGGGCAGCGTCATCACCCTTGTCAGCCCCAGTGGCGACACCTTCACCTTGACGGTGGATGCCAGCGGCACCTACAGCTTCACGGTATTCGAAACTGGCACCTACACCGTCTCGGTTGACGGCGCGTTGGCGGGAACCGTCTTTGTTTCCGTTTCAGTTGAAGACACTGCCGGCCCCACCGCAACGGCCATACCCACCGTGACTACGCTCCCGGCTCCGGCGCCGCAACCCGCCCCCGCTCCCGTTCAGGCACCGGCGCCCGCTCCTGCACCGGCCCCTGCACCCGCACCTGCACCAACGCCCGCTCCGACACTGGCTCCCGGGGTGATCCAAACTGCCGCAGCTGCGGGGTTCACCCATGGGGTCCCCACATCTCCCGGCCTTGCCGTCACCGGCAGCAATTCGCATCTTCTTGGGCTGTTGGCCACCGGCCTGATTGCGCTGGGGGCCGCCGCCATGAGCAGCCGTCGGTTCGTTCAGTACGACGCGTCGACTGAGTAACTCCGGGCCGTGAGCGTGGACTAGAACATGCAGATGCCCATCGCATCTGTGTCTTCCCGATCTCCTTCGGCCCCGACGCCCACCGACGTCGAAATCTGGTACGACCTGTTTGGCGAACCAACCGATGTGCCGGTGGTTCTGATTGCTGGCCTCGGAACACAAGGTCGCCGGTACAGCGACGACTTCTGTCAGGGTCTTGCCGATCGCTACCTCCATGTGATCCGCCTCGACAACCGAGATGTCGGCCTCTCCTCCCGCTTCACCGGTCTGAGCGACCCGGGGGCTTGGATGGAAGGGGCCCTGACCGCCAAGCCACCCGAAGCCCCCTATTCACTCGATGACATGGCGGCCGACGTGACAGGTCTGCTTGATGTTCTCAGCATCGACGCCGCCCACATCGTTGGTGTGTCCATGGGCGGCATGATCGCCCAGCTCGCCGCCATCAACCACCCGGACCGAGTGCTCAGTCTGACCTCCATCATGAGCAACACCGGAAATGGCGACTTCGGTCAGCCGACACCCGAGGCGCTGGAGGCGATCTTCTCCCCTCCTCCAACTGACCGGGACGCAGCGATCGCTCACGACGTGAAGATCGGTGCCATCTGGGCCAGCCAGGAATACTGGAAGCCCGAAGCCCAGCAGGCGTTTCTGGAAGAGTGCTGGGACCGAACCGTTGGTCTGGACCGTCTGGGCGGTGGACGACAGGCGGTGGCCATCCTCTCCGGCGCCAACCGAGAAGATGCATTAACCACCCTCACCACCCCAACGCTGGTCATTCATGGTGACGCCGACGTGCTGGTGCAGCCCTGTGGCGGAGAACGAACCGCCGCCATCGTGCCGAATGCCAATCTGTTGATGATCGAAGGCATGGGCCATGACACACCGCCCGAGCTGTTTGCCCCCATCATCGAGGCCATCGTGCAACACGTGATTGCGGCGACCAGCTGAACCGCATTGTCCACGGCCCGTCCACAAAAAACAGGAGAGAGCAGAATGGGACCGCTAGAAGGATTCAAGATCGTCGAAATCGCCGGGATCGGCCCGGCGCCGTTTGCCGGGATGATGCTGTCGGATATGGGCGCAGACGTGATCCGCGTTGACCGGGCTGATGTTGCGGCTCGCCGAGGCATTCCCGACGAACCCAATCCGGATGCCTCGGGTCGTGGCCGCCGATCGATTGCCGTCGACCTGAAGAACCCGGATGGCGTGGCCACTGTGCTCGATCTGGTCGCATCGGCTGACGCATTGATTGAAGGATTCCGTCCCGGGGTGGCGGAACGGCTGGGTATCGGCCCCGACGCGTGTCACGAGGTCAACCCCAAACTCGTCTACGGGCGCATGACCGGCTGGGGACAGGAGGGCCCGTACGCGCCGACGGCCGGCCATGACCTCAACTACATTGCCCTGTCCGGCGTCCTCAGCACCATTGGTCGGGCTGGCGAGCGGCCGGTGCCCCCTCTCAACCTGGTCGGTGACTTTGGCGGCGGCGGCATGCTGTTGGCCTTCGGAGTCCTGGCCGGCATGTTGAACGCGCAGAAGACCGGGGCAGGTCAGACGATCGACGCGGCGATGGTCGATGGCGCGGCCCTTCTGGCCACCATGGTGTTCTCCATGCGAGGCATGGGAATGTGGCACGACGACCGCGGCACCAACATGCTGGACACCGGCGCCCCGTTCTATGACGTGTACGAATGCAGCGACGGTGAGTACGTATCCATCGGTTCGATTGAGCCGCAGTTCTACGCCGAGTTGATGCGGCTCACCGACCTGGGGGACATGGAACTTCCTGACCAGCATGACCGCTCGAAGTGGCCGGAGATGAAGGACACCTTCGCCGCGGTCATCGCCAGGAAAACTCGGGCCGAATGGGCCGAGATCATGGAAGGCACCGATGTCTGCTTTGCCCCGGTGCTGAGCATGACCGAGGCGCCGGACCATCCACACAACAAGCAACGCGGCACCTTCATCGAAGTTGCGGGCCGAACCCAACCCGCTCCGGCGCCGCGGTTTGACAAGACCCCGGCCGCACATCCCACGCCCAGCCCGCACGCCGGCCAGCACACCGATGAAGTGCTTGCGGAGTGGGGATTGGACGCCGAAGTTGTTGCGGCTCGCCGCGCAGCAGGAGCCTTGTACTGATGACCACGCTCGTCTGTCTGCACGCCCACCCCGACGACGAGTGCATCTCGACCGGCGGAACAATGATGATGGCGGCCGAAGCTGGTCATGATGTGGTGCTGATAGTTGCCACGCGCGGCGAACAGGGCGAACCCGCCTCAGGGGTGTTGGCCCCTGGTGAGATGCTGGGTCATCGCCGGGAGATCGAGGTTCGGCGATCGGCGGAAATTCTGGGTGTGAGCCGCATCGAGTTCCTGCCGTACGAGGACTCGGGCATGATCGGCGAGCCCGCCAATGACAATCCGGTGTGCTTTTGGCAGGCCGACCTTGAGGTCGCCGCGGAGCAGGTGGCCCAGATTCTCAGAAGTGTCGGCAACCCGGACGACGTTGTGCTGACCATCTATGACTCGCACGGCGGTTACGGACATCCCGATCACATCCAAGTCCACCGCGTTGGCACGCGCGCGGCCCAACTCGCCGGGGTCAACGCCGTCTATGAGGCGACGATGAACCGCACCGAGATTCTGGAACAGATGGAGAACTCCGAGATGGCCGAGACCATGGAGGACGAGGACCGGGAACGTATCTCCACCCAGGAGTTCGGCACCGTGGCTGAACACATCACCCACCACATCGACGTAGCCAGATTCACCGATCGGAAGCGGCAGGCAATGGTGGCCCACGAATCGCAAATCACCGAGGACTCCTTTTTCCTGCAGCTTCCGCCCGAAGCGTTTCACCAGGCATTTGGCTCCGAATGGTTCATTGAGTCCGGTCAGACGCGCGACGGCGACTTCAAGACCGCACTCTTCTGATTTTCTGGTGCCGGTGAGTTCCGCACACAACCTGTTGACGTGGCCGCTGATTGTCGGCACCGGGCTGCTCGCAGTCTGGTCGCTGGTTGCGCATCGCCACGAGGCCGCTCGCAGTCGCGTGCTGTGGATGCTCACTGCGCTGGTTCATGCCCTGATTGGGGTCGAAGTTCTCCTCGGGGGTCTGTTGGTGAGCCGGAGCGATGAGGAGTTCTCCCAGATCCATCTCTTCTACGGATTCCTTTGTCTTCTGGTCGTGGGCATTCTCTACGCCTACCGCCAACAACTTAAGGAGTATCAGTACCTGCTCTATGGCGGCGGCGGCTTGTTCCTCATGGGCCTGGTGATCCGAACCGCCCTGCTGCCGGGCTTCGTCCCGTGACTCGAAACGTCGCCTATCGGCTTGAGCTAACGTCGCCCGCATGGTGAGTGCGTACGTTTTGATTCAGACCGACATGGACAAAGCCCAGGAGGTCGCCGCCAACATCAGTGCGATGGAAGGTGTCATCACCGCGGACGTCGTCACCGGTCCCTACGACATCATCGCCAAAGCCGAAGCTGTCACCATGGATGAGCTGGGCAAGCTTGTGATCAGTCGGATGCAGATGGTTGCGGGGATCACCCGAACGCTGACCAGTCCGGTAGTCAACCTGTGACGACCAGTCCTTTGAACACCGACTGACCAATACGCTCACCGCGGATGCATCTCAATCTCCTGGTCACCGCCGCGCCATCGCCATTCTTCGACGGAATGTGGCGAGACCCCGACGATGGTTCTGCGCTCGGCTACCGATCCCTGGCCTATTGGCGGGACGTGGCGCAGACGGCCGAAGCCGCGGGATTCGATTCGCTGATCTTCGAGCCAACTGCGGGGATCCCCCGGCTTGACCCCATGATGGTCATGCCCGCGCTGGCCGCCGCCACCGACCACATCGGTCTGGTGACCGCAGCCGGCGCGGATGGGCGGGTGGATGCGGTCGCTCACCAGCTGGCATCTCTGGATCTGTTGAGCGATGGACGAATCGGGTGGCGAATCGACCAGGAAAACGAAGACCATGTGCGGGATGCCATCGCCCGTTGGGAACGTTCATGGTCCGACGATGCAATGGTCTACGACACGCGATCCAACACCCTTGTCGCCCCTGACGCCGTGGTCACGCCGGAAAGGGCAGCGGGTGCCCACCCCGTTGAGCCGAGCCGCCAGCGGACCCCCTGTCTGTACGGGCACGCCAGCTCACCGGTGGCGATTCGGTTTGCTGAAGTGCTGATGGTGAACCCGGTAACGCCGACCGATGCGCCCGCAGCCGCCGATCTGGTGTTGGACGCCGTGGACGCCGCCGACCGGTCCTTTGACGAAGTGCGGCTGGTGATGACCGCTGGAATCGTCGTCGGCGCCGACCGCTCAGAAGCGGCTCGACTACGCCGTCACCTTGATCGATATGCGGGCGAAGGCACATCTGCTCGTCTCACCTTCGGGGGAACCGCCGCCGAAATCGTGGAACAGATGACGCCGTTTCTTGATGCCGGATTCGCCGGCTTCTCGTTGCAGACCGCCCCGCTGCCCGGCGGTGTTCAGCGTTTGCAGCACCTTCTGGCACCAGCGTTGCGCGACGCGGGACTGCTGCGGAAGAGCTTCGGCGAGTCAACCTTGCGGGAGCACTGGTTTGGCTTTGGTGCCCATCATCTGGCGGCCGATCATCCGGCTCGATAGACGCGCTACCGGGGATTGCTGAGAACCTCGAACGTCGTTGCCAACCGCACGCCGGCTCGAACGCCAGCGGATCGGGCATGGTCGGTCAGCCAGGTGCCGGGGTCGGCCATATCGGTGTTGCGAAGGGCCGAGAGGTAGGTGTCGTGCGAGCGCAACGAGGCGATGGCGGCCGCAAGTGGAGCGCCTTCCACCTCCACATAGTGGGTGGGTCGCGACGTGCCGTGGATGGCGATGTGGTGCACGCCTTCCCACGCCTCACCCTGGTCGGTGAAGATCCACGGGTTGGCGGCATCAATGACCGCGTCCAGCAGAACCTGGCTCGTCACCCGATGGTCGGCATGGTTCCACGACCGGGAGCCATCGGGGAGCTCCCAATAGTCGTCGCCGTTGATGGTGATGATCAGATCCGGGCGATGGCGCCGAATCGAACCCGCAATTGCCCGCCGCAGCGTCAGGCCCGCCTCCAGAAGTCCGTCGGGGAAGCCAAGGAACTCCACATTCCCCACGCCAACCGCCGCGCAAGCGGCGCGCTGTTCCAACTCTCGAATCGGCCCGGCGTGTCGAGGTTCGATCGAGACGATGCCGGCCTCGCCGCTGGTCAGCACCACATAACGAACATCATGGCCATGGGCGGTCCATCGGGCGACGGCCGCGGCGGCGCCGTATTCCATATCGTCGGGGTGCGCGACGACCGCCATTGCCCGCGACCAGCCGGTTGGGAACGATTGGAGACTCGGTTGCATCAGAAGTGAGACTACGCGGCCCGAAGCGCGGGATCAGGGAACATGGGCTCAGGGGAACGCAGCCGCACCAGCCACCTGGCCAGCGTCGTAGATCAGGCCTGCTTGCAGGTCGATGACTTTCCAGAAAGATGCGCCGTTGGGAAGGCGCCCCTCAAACTCCCAGATGTCTCCGTCGTGGGTGACCACGTGAATGACTTCACTGCCGGGTGGCATGGCGAAGTTCTTGCCGATGATCGACGGCACCTCGCCTCCGAGACCCAGAACGACATAGTCGTCGTGGTGATGGGGCACCGAGATGATGGAGCTGTGGTCGTGTCCCGAGTGGCCAACAGCATCGTTGGCGTCGGCGAATGCCAGGTCTTCGGGCACCGAGGCATTGCTGCTGTCCCGGAAGGCGATCAGGCCGACCAACCCGATGACCAGCAGTCCAACCAGCGCCATGGCACCTCTGCCGAACCGGCGCTCGCGGTCGGCTCGCTGTTCCCGCTGACGAAGGGGGCGTTGCGGAACTTCGGTCTGTGGTCGGCGTGTCATTCCCGAGGAGTCGGAGCGAACACGAGGTGTCTTGAGATCACCTGTGCCAGACGAATCATCCAGGAACCGATGGGGGATCGGCTCCCGGTTGGGAATAAAGACCGATCGCTGCGACATGACGCTGGTATCACGCAGATGGCGGAGCAGCCGTCATCACATGGCCCCCGCACTGATTCCAAGCAGTGCGGGATCCCCGGAGGAATCCGGGGACGCAGAGACGGTTGTTGGGTTCCTACCCCCCAAGTGCCGACCATCTCCGAACCCGGTCCGGCTCGCCCACGGACCGGGTTCCAGCGCGCTTACTCGCTGTCCGCCAACAGAGCCACCAGCGGCCCGCGCCGGTTTGTTCAGACGTCGCACCGGGGCCAACGGGGCGGACATCCCCGACGAGAGCACCCATCGAGGCCTGCAAATCCGTAGACAAGGGCCTCAGCTTTGCCGGTTGGAGACCCGTGCCTCGGGCACGGGTCTTCTTCGTGAGGCACCTCAGTGAGATCCGGATGCCGGTCGCGGCACGAACTTCGGCGTGCGGCGGGCGTACTCCGGATAATCCGGATACCGCTCAACAAGACGGCGTTCTTCCCACGCCGCCTTGCGGTCGAAGAAGACCACCGTGATGAGGCCGACGGCCAGGTGCAGCCAGCTCCCTGACCGCAGAACAAGGGCGATCACCACCGCCAGAACGCCGGTGTAAATAGGGTGACGGACGAACCGGTACAGGCCAGATGTCGACAGCGCGCCGCGGTCGTTGGGCACCGGAGTCGGCGTGAGCGCACTTCCCAATCGGAGTGCTGCCACCGCAACGACGACAAGGCCACCGAAGAAAAGCACGCCGGCCGGGATGGTCACCAGCAGTGGTTGCGACCAGTCGCTTCGGCCGGGCACGAAAACCAGTGTGCCGAGCAGCAGCGCCTGACCCGCAACCCAAGCCCATCCGGCGGCCGCCCGACTCACTACCGCCCCGCCAGGAGACGTTCGCGACGTTCACCGGCCCGGAACATTGCTTGACGAGGCACTAGGGAAAGATCCCTCGGCTCTTGAGTGTTGCGCTCAGCCGTTCCAACGCAACGATGTACGACGCATCCCGGCGAGAGCAGTCGAAGCGGAGGCGAGTTTCGAGAACCTGGTCGTGCGCCGTCCACATCTGTTCTCGCAATCGTTGGTCGACAAGCTCAGCATCCCAGTAGCGGGAGCTGCGGTTTTGCAGCCACTCGAAGTACGACACGATGACGCCGCCCGCATTGGCGAGGATGTCCGGGATCACCTCGATGCCTCGTTCGGCCAATCGCGCTTCGGCCGCGGGGGTGGTTGGCCCGTTGGCCGCTTCGACCACGAGCCTTGCTTGGAGGGTTTCAGCTCGGGCGGCGTTGAGTTGGTTCTCCAGCGCAGCCGGAACAAAGACGTCGCAGGCCACAGAGAAGAGGTCCTCGGTCGGGATCTCCGATGCCCCCGGAAATTTTGCCACGCCGCCCGTTGTCGCCACGTGGTTGGCGAGCGCCTCGGTGTCGATGCCGGCGGGATGTGCGATTGTTCCGGTGTGGTCGGCGACGGCCACAATGGTCGCCCCTTGCGCCTGGGCCAGGCGACCGAACCAGCTGCCCACCTTGCCGAACCCCTGAATGGCGATGCTCAACTCATCAAGTCGGGCCACGGTCTCGCCGCACCAGTGACGCAACGAGTACAACACCCCCTGACCGGTGGCTTGCTCCCGGCCGATCGAACCGCCGACCGTTAGCGACTTTCCGGTGACGACGCCCTTGACCGTCTGGCGCTCGTGGGGGCTGGTCACCCGCGAGTACGTGTCCATCAGCCAGTCCATCATCTGACTGTTGGTGCCCACGTCCGGAGCCGGGATGTCGTGGTCGGGCCCAATGTTCGAGCCAAGTTCAACGGTGAATCGCCGCACTACGCGCTCAAGTTCCCGTTCCGAATATTCGCGAGGGTTGATCGTGACCCCACCCTTCGCGCCGCCGTATGGAATGCCGGCGAGGGCACATTTGAAAGTCATCCATGCGGCCAGCGCCATGATTTCGTCCAGGTCGACAAGCGGGTGAAAGCGGAGGCCTCCTTTGTAGGGACCCATCGTGTTGTTGTGCTGGATGCGGTACCCACGGAGCATCTCCCACTCGCCGGAGTCGCGCTCGATGGGGAAGTTGACGATGACCTCGTTCTTGGGACGCGACAGCATCATGCGGTACGGCTCGGCCAGGTCGATCATCTCCGCGGCCCGGCGAAATTGCGAGACCGCAGTTTCGTGAAGGCTCGGACGGCTTTCGCTTGCTGATGGTGACACCATGGTCGCTGAGGCTATCGGCGGGTACACGGTGCTTGAGGTGGGTGTGGTCGGCTGCGTGCAACGCTTTGAACGAGCGTCAGCGAGTGTGGCGGTATCCGCGCGGGAGGGTGTGGTCGGCTGCGTGCAACGCTTTGAACGAGCGTCAGCGAGTTCGAACAATGAATACCGCGTCAGCGAGTTTGAACAGTAGCTACTGCATGAAGTCGGGGGTGCCCATGTCGACTTCGGAACCGAGGCGGAGTCCGGTGGCGCGACCCGAGTCGTCCACGTCGAAAATCACCCGTTGGCCTTGCCGAAGCATGCGAAAGACTGAACCTTCCAACGCGTCCGGGGCCAGGTCGAATTCAGCAAGGGTGGTGTCCGAAAGCACGACACCGTCCTTGGACATCGGGTCATAGGACTTGATGACACCCTGCATCTCTTATTGCCTCCGTCTCGCGACTGATGGGATTCCGCGTTGAACGGCCACAACCCTAATGGGATTCGACCAGCTTCGCTGAGGGGGTGATGCTGGTGTCGGACCGCTGTGCGGTGAGTACTGCCCTGGTCCTCGCACTGCGCAAATCAGGTGGACCCGTGGGGCGACCACAAATACGGGGCAGTCTTTGGAGTGTGCCCAATGCGTTAACTACGCTTGGCAGATGCCCGAACTCGCGCAGCTTGGCGCCGTCGACCTGCGTCAGGTGATCGAAACCTTCGGTACGGCGCTGGCCGAGCACCGAGAGTCGATCAATCAACTCAACGTCTACCCGGTTCCCGACGGCGACACCGGCACCAACATGGCACTCACGCTGAGGTCCGTGCTGGAAGAGATCGACGGTGTCGATGCAGCCAACCTGACCATGGAGTCGGTGTGTGGCGCCATCAGTCATGGCTCGCTCATGGGTGCTCGGGGCAACTCCGGTGTGATCATGTCGCAGATTCTTCGAGGGCTGGCCGCCGAGCTGGGCAAGGCCGACCTTGTGGGCGCCGACGATGTTGTTCGGGGGTTCAGCGTGGCCGCAACTGCCGCCTACGGCGCAGTTGGCAATCCGGTTGAAGGGACCATCCTGACGGTGGTGCGGGAGATGGCCGAAGCCGGTTCGGCGGCGCACGAAGCCGAAGCGACCATGTCGTTGGTCGCTGTCCTGGAGGTCATGCGAGCCGAGGGCTATGCCTCCCTGGAGCGGACGCCGGATCTCCTGCCGGTGTTGAAGCAGGCCGGGGTGGTTGACGCTGGCGGGCGCGGTCTGCTGCTGCTGGTCGATGCCCTTCTCAACGTGGTCAATGACCGTCCGCTGCCCGAACCCGAGACGGTGGCCGCTGACCTTCACGCGCTGGCGGCCGCCGAAGCCGAACGGCCCGACGATCACGGGACCAACATTGCGGACCTGCGCTACGAGGTCATGTTTCTGCTGGATGCGCCGGACGATCGCATTGATGAGTTCAAAGCCACATGGCTGGCTATTGGTGACTCGATTGTTGTGGTGGGCGGTGACGGCATCTACAACTGCCACATCCACTCAGACGACATCGGCGCGTCGATCGAGGCAGGTATCGCAGTGGGGAGACCCCATCAGATCCGGGTGACCGACCTGCTCGAGGAGTTGGAGCATCGCGAAGAGCTCATTGCTGACGGTCCGGGCGAGGCCGAACCACAGATTGTCATCAACGCCACCGATCCCGTGGTGACCGGAGTGGTCGCGGTCGGTGTGGGAAGCGGCGTGCGAGAAATCTTTTCCTCGCTGGGAGTGCAGGCGATGGTTGTCGGCGGGCAGACCATGAATCCGTCCACGCAATTGTTGCTGGATGCGGTCAACCAGATTGCCGCGGACGAAGTGGTGCTGTTGCCCAACAACAAGAACATCATCGGGGTGGCCGAACAGGTGGATTCCCAGTCGGCCAAACCGGTCCGGGTGGTCCCTACCCGTAGCATCGCTGAAGGGTTTGCTGCGTTGATGGCGTACGACCCGAAGTCGGCAGCCGAGTCGAACGCCACCTCCATGGTCGACGCTGCCGATGCCGTCTCCACCGGGGAGATCACCCAGGCGGTTCGGGACACCGACACCGACGCCGGACCGGTTAAAGCGGGGGACTGGCTGGGCATCGTGGACGGCAAGATTGTGGCCGTGGCGCCTGACATGGCCAAGCTGGCTGAGCAGTTGATGGGTCATATGGTGACCGACGACTCTGAGATCGTGACCCTCATCTGCGGCGAAGGTTCCTCAGGCACCATCACCGGGCGGATCGAAACCTGGCTGGGTGAACATCGCCCCGATGCCGAACTTGAGGTCCATCAGGGTGGCCAACCGCTCTACCCGTACTACGTCGGCGTGGAGTGACGGTTCAGAGTTGACTTCTGAGTCCACGAGCGAGCGGCCACCGCTGACGCTGGCCGACTTTGATGACCTGCAGGTTGATGCGCTCAAAGGCGTTGGCCCCAAGAAGCAGGCTGCGCTCGGCCACCTGAACATCGCGTCGCTCTACGACCTGCTGACGCACTACCCCCGTCGCTACATTGACCGCACCCGGGAGGCCACTATCGCGGACCTGGTCGAAGGGGTCGAAGGCATGGTGCTGGTCACCATTGGCCGGAGCGACAAACGAATTCTCAAAGGCCGTCGGACCATCGTTACGGTTGATGTCAAAGATGACACGGGCACGCTGAAGCTCACGTTCTTCAACCAGCCATGGCGCCAGAAGCAGCTGACCGAAGGTATGAGCGCGGTGGTATTCGGCAAAGCCGAGAACTTCCGCGGTCGGCGACAGATGACCAACCCGTTGGTGGACCTGGTTGGCGACCGCACGGGACGTATCGTTCCGATCTATCCGCAGTCCGACAAAGCCGGCATCGCCACATGGGACATCTCCCGGTGGATTGATGAAACCTTGCGACGGGCCGGGGACCGTGGGTTTGCCGAGCCCCTGCCGGACACGATTCGCCAGCAGCATGATCTGATTGGACGAGCGCAGGCGTTCACCGGTATTCATGGACCCGAATCGATGGCAACGGTGGAGGAAGCTCGGCGTCGGCTGGTCTTCGACGAGCTGTTTCGCATTCAGGTGGCGCTGGTGCAACGAAAGCGGGCATTGGAACGCAGCACCGTTGGTGTTCGCCATTCGGTTCATGTGTCCGGCGATGAGTTTGGCGGCGAGCTGATTGACCGCTTCCTCAATCACCTGCCGTTTGCGCTCACCGGCGCCCAGGACCGAGCCATCACCGAGATTCTGAGCGACATGGACAAGCCGGCCCCCATGCACCGACTCCTGCAGGGCGACGTGGGTTCAGGCAAGACGGCGGTGGCGTTGGCGGCATTGCTGGGTGCGGTTCAGGGCGGCCATCAGGGTGCGCTCATGGCGCCAACCGAAGTACTGGCGGAACAGCACCACATCAGCATTCGAAACATGGTTGAGGCAATGATGCTGCCGGACCCGGAGAACCTTTTGGGGGAGCGACCGTTTCGCGTTGATCTCCTGACCAACAAGGTCGGCAAAGTCGAGCGCGCCCGCCTGGCCGAAGAACTGATCAACGGTCGGGTGGACGTACTGATTGGCACCCATGCGTTGATTCAGGAATCTGTCACCTTTGGTTCGCTCGGTCTTGTGGTTATTGACGAACAGCACCGCTTTGGGGTGGAGCAGCGAGCTGCGCTCCGAGACAAGGGAGCGGGCGAGGCTGTACCTGATGTCCTTGTGATGACGGCCACGCCCATTCCCCGAACCGCAGCGATGACCGTCTACGGCGACCTTGACGTATCGGTGCTCGATGAGATGCCGCCCGGCCGCACGCCCATCGAGACCGTCTGGGTCAGGACCGAACCCGTGGTTCCGCAGGAGCCCGACCCCGATGGCCCACCCGTCCACGAGATCGACAGGAGTGCGGCGTCGGATATGGCTCCCGAAGACGTTTGGGCCCATGTCAAGAACGAGGTGAAAGCCGGCCGCCAGGCCTATGTGGTGACGCCGTTGATCGAAGAATCAGACAAAGTGGACGCGGCGTCGGCCGAAGAAACCTGGGAGGAGCTCACCGGCGGTCATCTCTATGGACTCAACGTTGGTTTGCTCCACGGTCGCATCTCGCCGGCGGAAAAGGAGCAGACCATGAGTCTGTTTCGGTCCGGAGACATCGATGTTCTGGTGGCCACCACGGTGATTGAGGTTGGCGTGGACGTGCCGAACGCCACCGTGATTGTCATCATCGACGCCGACCGGTTTGGTATCGCCCAGCTGCATCAGTTGCGCGGCCGTGTTGGTCGTGGTGGGGGCGCGTCGACCTGTTTTCTTCTGGGGCCGGGGATGACGGTCGAAGGAGCAACCCGGCTGGCGGCATTGGTGGGCAGCACTGATGGTTTTGAGCTGGCGGAGATCGACCTGGACCTTCGCGGCGAGGGCACGATCATGGGGGAGCGACAGAAGGGGCGTTCAGATCTCAAACTGGCGTCGCTGCGTCGCGATCGCTACTGGGTGGAGCAGGCCCGCGAGGCGGCGTTCACGGTGGTTGACGCCGATCCTGAGCTCACCAACCATCCGGATCTGGCGGCCGAGCTCCGGGCGCTGTTGGGCGAAGAGGACACCGAATTCCTTCTGAAGGGATAGCCGGCAACGTCGCCGGTCACCGCAGGATGGGCTCCAGGTCCCCACGACGCCGCTCCAAGGCGCACCGAAACCTCGGTGGCTTCCCGGAGGGTCGTGACGTATTCCCCCGCTCTCTGTTCTGTCGCCGTAGCTTTCCGCTGCTGAGGCCCTAGCGTCACATTCGTGCCTGCTTCCATCTCTGTGCCCGAGACCATCATTTGTGTGGACTGCCTGGGCGAATGCATGCGCATCACCTTCCGCCCCGTCGACGACCCGTTCGTGGCTGGTGACGTTGTCGCCTACCGGTGTCGGGACTGCATGGACCGCTGGGACATCGTCCTTGACCCCGAAGACTTTGGCGACGAACACGCCGGTCACGTCCACTGAACGCATGAGAATTGTTGCCGGCGAATCCGGCGGCCGGAAGCTGGTTGCCCCCGAAGGCGACCAGACGCGGCCCACCTCCGAACGGGTCCGGGAAGCCATCTTCAATGCGCTCTTCAGCCAGGGGTTGATTGAGGACGCCCGGGTCCTCGACATGTTTGCCGGCTCGGGCGCGCTCGGACTGGAGGCGTTGTCCCGCGGCGCGGCGACGGGCGTCTTTGTTGAGTCATCACGGCGGGCCGTCTCGGCCATTCACCAGAACATTGACACGCTCGGGTATGAAGATCGCACAACGGTGCTCACCACCAGCATCATGACGTGGTTGGTGCGCCAGACACCGCCTGACAACGGGGACGTCGCCTTCGACCTTGCCTTGTGCGACCCGCCGTATGCATTTGATGAGTGGGATGTGGTGTTGGGTAACACGCCGGCGTCAGTGCTGGTGATCGAGTCCAGCAGGGAAGCGGCTCGGCGCATCGACGAGCTGGTTGAGACGCAATCCGGCGGAGCGGCAAACCGCTGGGATGTCCTGCGTAGTCGTCGATACGGGGGTACGGTGGTAACGATCCTTGAACGCATCTTCGCCCCTGCGGGGGCCGATGGGTCATCGATCGAAGAAGCCAAAGAAGCCAGGTGCGATAGTTCCAATCCTTCTTCAACTCACTGATTCTACGGACTGAGGAGACACCTCCGGTGGCGACGGTGTTGTACCCCGGGTCATTCGATCCGGTTCACAATGGGCACATTCAGCTGGTCGAGACGGCCGCGTCGCTGTTTGACCATGTTGTGGTGGCCGCCATGCGTAACTTTGGAAAATCATCGCCGGTGTTCTCCAATGACGAGCGACAGTCCCTGCTTGACCGGTCCTTTGCCCACCTTCCCAATGTCCGCACCGTCATGTTTGACGGTCTGGTCGTCTCCCTGGTGAAGGAGGAGGGCATCGACTTCATCATCAAAGGACTGCGAACCAGCGGTGACTTCGAAGGTGAGCTGCAGATGGCTCATACCAATCGGGCATCGGCAGGCGTTGAAACCGTCTTTGTCCCCACGACCCCGCACCACTCGTACCTGTCGTCTCGCTATATCCGCGAGATTGCCCGCTTCGGCGGCGACGTGTCGTCGATGGTGCCGGAGGTCGTTCTGACCGAACTTGCACAGAAGTTTCCGCCACCAATCGAGAATTCCTGATGTGCGAAGAGAAACGATGACCGATTTCAACAACCCCGATCCAACCATCGATCGCGCGCCGGAGTTTGCGGCCCCCAACTTTGCGGCGCCGCCAGCGGCCTCGGACCTGCCCGAGGTTGAAGCTGTCCTGCTCCGACTTCGCCACATGATTGCGGGCGCGCGGGACATGCCACTGTCTGCATCGTCGGTCATCAACAAAGACGATGTGCTGGGACTCATTGATGAGCTGGGGTCCAAATTGCCCGAGGAGATCCGTGCCGCTCGGTGGCTCCTGAAAGAGCGGGAGGAGTTTCTGGCCCGTACTCAGCGCGAGGGCGATGAGATCCTGGATGCGGCCCGATCCCAGAGCGCGGCCCTGGTGCAACGAACCGAAGTGGTAAAGGCGGCGGAGCTCCGAGCCCGCCACATCCTGGACGACGCCGAGTCTGAAGCTCGTCAGATGCGTCATGGCGCCGATGACTACTGCGACCAGAAGCTGGGAAGCTTCGAGATCGTCCTGCAGAAGACCTTGGGCGAAGTTGGTGCCGGCCGCGCCAAACTCCGGGGCAACCCCATGGCTGGCCTGGCCACCGACATGCCCACCGACCCATCGCAGCCGCAATTTGGCGACGACGTGTACCTGGACTCGCCGTCGACCCAGCGCCTGTCGGCCGTCGACACCGGCATCAACCAGGATTTCTTCGACCAGGACCTGTGAAGTACACAACTGCGCCATTGCTTGCCTGGGCTGCGGACCTTGACCCGTCAGCGTCCGGGACCTTACGCCAGGACATCACTGCGCTGCGCCGAACCATTGGCACCAAGCGCCACCTTCAGGTCGTTGTCGACGATCTCGACGTCTCGCTTCAGTCGTTGGAGATTGTGGCCAGCCGGGTTTATGTCGACCTGATTCTTGAGGTGTTTGGCGACCACCTGGTGGCCATCGGAACCCTGGCCGCGGACTGGAGTGGGCCGTGCCGTCGATGCCTGGAGTCAGTGGACGCGGTTGTGGGTGTGGAGGACGTTCGAGAGATCTTTCAGAAGACCCCGGTCGATGGTGAGACCTGGGAGTTGGAGGAGGAGTTCGTTGACCTTCGCCCCATGGTGCGGGAGTTGGTCACGCTGCATCTGCCCACCTCGCCGCTGTGTGCCGAAGATTGTGCCGGACCAGCGCCTGATCTCTTCCCCACCCATGCGGTTGACGAGTTGCCGCCAATCAGCGCCTCAGCCGACGGAGACGACAACGACGCGGCACCCACCGATCCTCGGTGGTCCGCGCTCGCCGACCTGGACTTCGACGCCGACCAATAGCTCCGTGCCGAACGGCGTCGGAGCGGGTTGTGATCTGGTCGTCAGAGTTCCAATCCAGAAGAACTGGCGGTAGTCTGATGGGCTGTTCCGCAGGAGAAGACCATGGCAGTACCCAAGAAGAAGATGTCGAAGTCCAAGACTCGCAAGCGTCGCGCGTCTGCGTGGTCGCTGAGCGCCCCGCCGCGGAGCGTCTGCCCCAACTGTGATGCCGCAAAGCTGCCGCATCGCGTGTGCGGGGGCTGCGGCTGGTATGGCGGTCGTCAAGCCGTCGAAATCGTCTGATATCACCGCGAAAAATCACCACTCGCCCGTGACACTTCCCATTGCGCTTGACGCCATGGGCGGGGACTTCGCTCCCGATCAGATCATCGAAGGGGCGCGTCTGGCCCGCGACAGTGGGATAAACGTCGTCCTGGTTGGGCAACCGGACGCGCTGGCTGACGCAGGCTTCCCGATCATCGAGGCATCGGAAGTGATTGCCATGGACGCCGACCCCGGGTCGAGCGTTCGGACCATGAAGGACTCCAGCCTGGTTCGCGCCGCCGAAGCGGTCCGGGACGGCAACGCCTCGGCGATGGTCAGCGCCGGCAACACTGGAGCAACCATGGCGTCGGCCCTCCTGCGCATGAAACGCATGAAGGGCGTGGCTCGGCCCGCGATCGCCGCCACGCTCCCCATCCCGGATTCGGACCGACGGAACCTGCTGCTCGACGCCGGCGCCAACAGTGAGTGTCAGCCGGAATGGCTGGTGCAGTTTGCTCGCATGGGCGCGGCCTATCACCGGTCGCTTCACGCAGTGGAGACGCCTCGGGTTGGTTTGTTGTCCATTGGTGAAGAGGCCTCCAAAGGGTCACCGTTTGTCAAAGACACCCACAAGCTGTTGACCGCCCCGGAGTGGCAGGCCGCCGCCGGGTGCACCTTTGTTGGGAACGTCGAAGGGCGTGACCTGCTCAGTGATGACGTGGACGTGGTCGTGACTGACGGTTTCACCGGCAACGTTGCCCTCAAGACGTTGGAAGGCACGGCCAAGGCACTGGTGGATGCGCTGTTGGTCGCCTTTGGTTCTTCCGAGGATGCGCAGAAGGGCGCCGAGCTGCTTTTGCCCGCGCTGGCCCCGCTGTACCAGCGGCTGGATCCGGACAACATCGGCGGAGCGGCGTTGCTGGGAGTGCGCGGATTGTGCATCATCAGCCACGGCTCGTCTTCTGCCAAGGCGATTTCTCACGCTCTGCGCGTGGCCAACGAGCTCGTCGAACGAGACACGATTGCCTCGATTGCGGAATCGTTGAATTGAAGCGGATTTCTGCCGGGGGCCAGTGACCCGACGGTCACGTTGAGTGGCCAAATGGGGGAAAATCGGGTCTTCGGGTACAATTCGGCCCGAAGTGCGAGTCAGCTCGCTTGTCAAGTAAGAAATGGGACACCCGTTGCCCGCTGAAACAAACATGGAACAAGGCCCGCTCGACCGGGACGGAATTGCCACGATCATCAAAGATCGTTTGGCAGAGATTCTGGAGATCGAGCCGGATCAGATCAGCGAAAATCAGTCGTTTGCCGACGATCTCGACGCCGATTCGCTCGCGCTGATTGAGTTGGTCGAAGCCATCGAAGAAGAACTCAGCGAACGCACCGTTGGCTTTCGCATAGACGATGAAGATCTCGAAGACCTCAAGACGGTGCGAGATGCCATCGACTACGTGGACGCTCGGACGAACAGCTGAAGCCCGAGAAAAAGATCCAGGCCCTGCAAGGGCGGTTGTCGCATACCTTCGACGACCCGTCATTGCTGGAACTTGCCCTGTCACATCGCTCATGGTGTGCAGAGAACGCGCCAGCCGAATCCAACGAGCGGTTGGAGTTTCTGGGCGACGCCGTGCTCGGCCTTTCGGTCGCCGACCATCTATTTGTCAGCATGCCCACCATGCCCGAAGGCCACCTGGCCAAGGTGCGATCCTCCACGGTGAGCGCTCCGGCGCTGGCTGCGGTGGCTCGCCGGCTCCACGTGGGCCAGGCCATGCGGCTCGGCAAAGGCGAAGCGGCCAGCGGCGGAGCAGACAAAGCCTCGATTTTGGCTGACGCCATGGAAGCGATCATCGGTGCGGTCTACCTCGACGGTGGCTTCGAAGCGGCCAGCCGGTTTGTGGTGGGCGAGTTTGGCGCGATGGCCGATGAAGCCTCAATCGGTCCCGGTGGCCGGGACTACAAGACCCGATTGCAGGAGCTCACCGCGCAGGTGTACAGCGAATCGCCCAGCTACAAGGTGTCCGCCGAAGGTCCCGATCATCTGAAGACATTCTCCGCCCGGGTCCGGGTTGCCGGAGTGGAACGGGGCACCGGTACTGGCAAGACCAAGAAAGAGGCCGAGCAGGCCGCGGCCTCGGTTGCGTGGAACGCCATCACCGCGGAACACGGGTCACCTGAGCCGTCGACATCAGCGCCATCAAAGAATGTGGCCGCCACCATGGCCGGCCAATAGTCCATCTGCAGCAATTCGAAAGAGAATTATGATCAATCTTCCTGAAGTCGAAATCATTCGGCGTGACTTGGAACGCGACATTGTCGGCAAGAAGATCAAGACCGTCGAAGTCAACGTGCCAAAGATTGTCAAGCGGCACGGGACTCGGGCCAAGTTCTCTTCCGCCCTGGTTGGCCGAAAGATCGACTCCACGGAACGGATCGGCACGCTCATCCTGATCACGATGGACGACGAGTCCATCCTGGTCATGAATCTGGGAGAAACCGGCCTGGTGCGTCGGACTCCCAACAAGGAGAAAATGGCGTCAGAGACCGTCGTCGTCATCGGATTCACCCAGCATGGCCAGATGCGCATCGTGGACTCGTCAAAGGGTGCGTCGCTGTTTGTTCTCCCGAGCCGCGAGTCAATCGAAGAAGATCTTCCCGAAGTTGCTGCGCTTGGCATGGACCCGCTGGCCAATCCCATGTCGTGGACCGACTTCGGCCGCGCGGTGCTTGGCATGTCGCCGCCACAGAAGCTCAAGACGCTCCTCACCGACAACTCCTTTGTGGTGGGTCTCGGCAACGTCTATTCCGATGAGGTGCTTTTCAGCGCCGGGCTTCGCTATGACCGCATGTCCAATGATCTGAACACCCAGGAGCTGCGACGCTTCTATCGCGGGCTGGTGGAGACGATGTATGACTCGGTGAAGTACCGCGGTACATCCACCGAAGCGGCGCCCTTTGTCGACATTGCCGGCGAGTCCGGTGTCTATCAGGACCACCTGCAGGTCTATGGCCGTCACGGTGCGCTCAGTCCGCGCACCCGGCGTCCCATCAGCCGCACCAAGTTCGCCGGCGCCTGGACCTACTTCTGCGAAGACTCCCAGGTCTGAGGCCGCTGTCGCTTGCTCGGCTGGGGCCTCGCGGCGCTTACCGCCTTTCGCCTGGCGGCGAAACGCTCTGCGTGTGATTGGGTGAAGGGCGAGGACTCTCTGGTCTGAGGCCGCTGTCGCTTGCTCGGCTGGCGCCTCGCGGCGCTTACCGCCTTTCGCCTGGCGGCGAAACGCTCTGCGTGTGATTGGGTGAAGGGCGAGGACTCCCTGGTCTGAGGCCGCTGTCGTTGGGCGAAGCGATGAGGAAGTCGCAGCTGAGTGCGAGCTCGAAGCCGCCCGTGATGGCTGGACCATTCACGGCGCCGATGAGCGGCGTCGTGCGCGGACCAAACGGTGGTCGGCTGAGTGGGCCGTTGGCGTCAACGGGTGCCGCGGGCCGGCTTCCACCCATCGCCTTCAGGTCAAGCCCGGCACAGAACGCCGGGTCGGTGCCGGTGAGGATGCGGCCACACCTTATGGGGCAGAGATCGCAGCGTGCACCACCACTCCACCGCCAACAATTGGTTGCTTACAGTGACCTTGGGCTCGTGTGAGCCCGTTGCACCGTGGCGTTCACATTGCCCACACGGCCGGGAAACACGGGTCCATTTGACTGACCTCACGTTCAAACCGGAGGAATGTTGTGACCCAAAAAATCGGACGACGCGAGGTACTGATCGGACTGGCGGCATCGGGCGCGCTCGCTGCTTGCGGGTCGACCGCTCCGGAGGAAGTGCTCGGAGCCACCACCAGCGCAAATCCCGCGGCCGCGAGCTCCACCGGCGCGGTATCAGCTCCGAGCGCAGCACTCGAGAAGGCTTCGCTCACGCTTGGTTTCATCAAGCTCACCGACATGGCTCCACTGGCAATCGCCAAGGAGAACGGGTACTTCATTGATGAGGGACTGAACGTCACCCTGGAAGCCCAGGCCAACTGGAAGGTGCTGCTCGATGGGGTGATCGGTGGGCAGCTGGACGGCGCCCACATGCTCGCCGGGCAGCCACTGGCCGCCACGATTGGCTACGGCACGACGGCCCCCCTGATCGCCCCGCTCAGTCTGGACCTCAACGGCAACGGCATCACCGTGTCCAACGAGGTGTGGGACATCATCCGCCCATCCTTGACGCTCAACGGCGACGGCCTGCCCGCACACCCTATTTCCGCCAGCGTGCTCCGGCCGGTGATCGAGCAGTTCGCCACCCAAGGCAAGAAGTTCAACATGGGGATGGTGTTCCCGGTCTCCACCCACAACTACGAGCTTCGCTACTGGTTGGCGGCCGGCGGCATCGACCCCGGCTACTACACGCCCGGCGACGCAGTGGGCGAGGTCGCTGCCGAAGTTCCCTTGTCGGTCACGCCACCGCCGCAGATGCCGGCAACGATGGAAGCCGGGACTATTGACGGCTACTGCGTGGGCGAGCCATGGAACCAGGCCGCAGTCGCCAAAGGCATCGGTGTCCCAATCGCTACGGATCAACACATCAAGACCAACAACCCCGAGAAGGTCTTTGGCCTACGCGAAGACTTCGCCACCAACTATCCGAATACGACCAAAGCGATGCTGCGAGCCATCATCCGGGCGCAGCAATGGCTGGATGAAAACGACAACGCCAACCGCGAGGCGGCGGTGGAGATCCTTTCGCAGCCCAACTACGTGGGCGCGGACTATGACGTCATCGCCGCATCGATGACCGGCCTGTTCACGTTCGAACAGGGAGACACCCGGGCCGCCCCCGACTTCAACATCTTCTTCCGTGACTACGCCGGCTACCCCTACTACTCGGATGCCATTTGGTACCTGACCCAGATGCGGCGCTGGGGTCAGATCGCCACCGACCAGACTGACCAGTGGTACCTGGATACTGCGGCTTCTGTGTACCGACCGGATCTGTACACCGAGGCCGCCAGCTCCCTCATTGACGAAGGGGTCATCAAAGACGCGGATGTCCCCGACACCGATGGTTTCCGGGGCCCCGAGGACGACTTCATCGACGACATCGTCTTCGATGGACGCGAACCAAATGCGTACCTCGAATCTCTGCCAATCGGCTTGAAGGCTGGCCAGACCGTTTCGGCCGCTGGGATTGAGGGCTGACATGACAGCGAAGGTGACCTCACCCGAGTCCGCCCCCGTCGAGCCTGAGTGGTCAACCGACGAAGTGACCGTGGAGCCCAGCGAGATTTCCTCGCCGTCAACGAGCTCCGGCGGCGGATCGAGCCGTACGCGGGACCTGGTCAGTGTGGTTCTTCCGCCGGTGGTTGGCGTTGGAGCATTCGTGCTGTTGTGGGCGGTTCTGGCGCCCCAGGTCAACACGTCCCTCGGTGCCCTGCCCGGCCCGCGGGAAGTGTTGGGCGCGGGTGGTGATCTCTGGAATGAGTTCCGATCCTCTCGGGCCGAGCAGGCCGCCTTCTACGAGGCCCAGGAACTACGGAACGCTGACCTTCAGGCGCAAGGTCAGCCCCTCCAGGACTTTCAGTTCTCTGGCCCACCCACATTCCTTGATCAGATCTGGACCAGCTTGCGGACGGTCGCTCTTGGCTTCTTCATTGGCACCGTGGTGGCGATACCCCTCGGACTGCTCAGTGGCCTCTCGACGTTGTTCAAACGAGCGATCAACCCACTGGTCCAGATCTTCAAACCCGTCAGTCCGCTGGCCTGGCTGCCCATCGTCACGATGGTCGTCTCCGCCGTACTGACATCACCTGATCCCCTGCTGCCAAAGAGCTTCATCATCTCGGCCCTGGTGGTCACGCTGAACTCACTGTGGCCAACGTTGATCAACACCGCGGTTGGGGCGTCGTCGGTCGACCAGGACCTGCTCAACGTCGCCGAGGTTCTTCGGCTCGACTGGTGGACCCGGCTCCGCAAGATCGTGTTGCCGTCGGCGTTGCCGTACATCTTCACCGGCATGCGACTCTCGCTCGGCGTGGGATGGATGGTGCTGATCGCGGCCGAGATGTTGGCGCAGAACCCGGGGCTCGGGAAGTTCGTGTGGGACGAGTTCCAGAACGGCAGCAGTCGATCCCTGTCCCGAATCATGTTTGCGGTTCTCGTCATCGGCATCATCGGTTTCCTTCTGGACCGCCTGATGGGCATGGTCGAGTCCTTTGCCAGCCGAAACCGGGCCTGATATGGCCGCCACCCTGACCACAACACCAACGGCGTTGGGCCAACCGCATCTGGAACTGCGAGGGGTTGGAAAGTCTTTCCACGACGCAAACGGGACAACCGAGGTTCTCCATGGCATCGACCTCACCGTCGCCGCCGGCGAGTTCCTGGCCATCCTCGGCTTTTCGGGATCGGGGAAGACGACCCTGGTTTCCGCCATCGCCGGCCTCGACAGCTACGAGGGTGAGATTCTGATCAATGGCAAAGCCGTAACCGGACCGGGGACCGATCGTGGGGTGGTTTTTCAGAGCTACTCGCTGATGCCTTGGCTCACGGTGGAAGAGAACGTTGCGCTGGCCGTCAACGCGGTGCACCCCGACATCTCGAAGTCCGAACGACGTCAACTGGTGACTGACACCGTCGAGCTGGTGGGTCTCACCCATGCCAAGGATCGACGGTTCAAGGAATTGTCCGGCGGAATGCGCCAGCGCGTGGCGGTGGCCAGAGCGCTGGCGGGCAAGCCCGAGATCCTCCTGCTGGACGAGCCCCTGTCAGCACTGGACGCGCTGACGCGAGCCAAGCTCCAGGACGAGATTGAGCGAATTCGCGCGCAGGAGTCGCGCACCATCGTTCTGATCACCAACGATGTTGACGAGGCGCTCCTGCTTGCGGACCGAATCGCCCTGCTCGAACCAGGACCGGCCGCGGGAATCGCGGAGATCGTGGACGTCACGCTCGATCGGCCTCGGCTTCGCACCGAGTTGAACAACGATCTGGTCTATACCGACCTGCGCCGTCGCATCGTGCAGCGTCTTGACGAACTCTCGAACGCCAGCGAGCTTCTGACCGAATCAGGCTCGGCGGTGTTGCCGGCCATTGAGCCAGCTGACCTGTCACCTCCGAAGGCGTACCTTGTCGCCTCCGAGACCGGGTTCACCCGTCGCTATCTGGAGTTCAATGACCTCACGAAGGTGTATCCGACGCCGGATGGCCCACTGACCGTTGTCGAATCCATCGACCTGCACCTGGAAAAGGGCGAGTTTGTGTCGCTCATCGGGCACTCGGGCTGCGGCAAGTCGACGGTTCTCACCATGACCGCCGGCCTCAATGAGATCACCGACGGATGGATTGCGTTGGACGGCCAGTATGTGACTCAGGCCGGTCCCGACAAGGCCGTCGTCTTTCAGGCGCCGTCACTGTTCCCCTGGCTGACCGCGCGCGACAACGTTTCGCTGGGCGTCGAACGGGTCTATCCCAAAGCCACCCGGGAGGAGCGGGCCGAAGTCGTCGACTATTACCTCGAACGCGTTGGACTGGCCGACGCAAAGGAGAAGATGGCATCGGACCTGTCCAACGGCATGAAGCAGCGGGTGGGACTGGCCCGAGCCTTTGCCTTGAGCCCGAAGTTGCTGTTGCTGGATGAGCCCTTTGGCATGCTCGACAGCCTGACCCGGTGGGATCTGCAGGACGTGCTGGTCGAGGTGTGGAACCGATCGGCGGTGACGACCATCTGCGTCACCCATGACGTCGATGAAGCGATTCTGCTCGCCGACCGCGTCATCATGATGACCAACGGGCCCAATGCGAGGATCGGCGACATCCTCGAGGTCGATCTGCCTCGACCCCGCGATCGCAAGCTGCTGCTTGAAGACCCCAAGTTCTATGACTACCGGGAACGCGTGCTGCGCTTCCTTGAGAAGTATGAGCACGGCGCCCACGGTGAGGGCGAGGTCTGACCGTCGTGGACGGCGCACTTGAGGAAGCGGGCGTTGTTGCCCAGCTCGAGCGCGAGCCGGTTCTGACCCACTGTCCATTCTGTGCACTCAACTGTGGAGTGACGCTGGAGCAAGACGGCTCCGGGGTGCTGGAGATTGGCCGCTGGGCTGAATCGCCGCTGACGGAGGGCGCGGTGTGCGTCAAAGGTCGTTACGCCGCGGAACAGGTACACCATCGCGAGCGACTGACAATGCCGCTGGTCCGCGTGCGAGGCGAACTGGTGGAAGCCACCTGGGCGGAGGCGCTCGATCGCGCCGCTGACGGGTTTGCTCGTATAGCCGCCCGCCGGGGGCCTGCCGCGAACGCGGTGCTCGGTGGCGGATCGCTCACCAACGAGAAGGTGTACCTGTTGGGCAAGTTCGCCCGCCTCGTGCTTGGCACGCCGAATATTGACTACAACGGTCGCTTCTGCATGACCTCTGCGGGCGCCGCCCACAAGATGGCGTTCGGGATCGACCGAATGATGACGCCGCTCGCCGAGCTGGAGAACGCAGAGGTCGCGGTTGTTGTCGGGGCGAACCTGTCATCAGCGTTTCCTGTCAAGATCCCGCAACTCATCGCCAAGCTGAGGCGGCGGGGAGGCCGCGTCGTCGTGGTGGACCCTCGTCGATCGCGATTCGTCAAGGACGAGGATGTGCATGTTGCTCTCCGTCCCGGTTCCGACGGATGGTTCTTCGGTGGTGTACTTCGGGAACTGGCGAGCACCGGGCGCATCGCGGCATCGTTCGTGGACCAACGGACCTCAGGAATTGACGATGCGGTCTCGGCGGTCTCGCACCTGACCAGATCGAGAGTTGCCGCAGCCTGCGACATTGAAGAGGACCTCATCGGAACGGTCGCCGAGCTGATCTCGGGGACCAGGTCCGCGATGTGGCTTCACGGGCGTGGACCGGAACAACATGTTGGCGGCGTTCAGCACGTTCTCGCCATCATCAACGCTGCGCTCGCATGCGGACACGTTGGAAGGCCCGGGGCCGGTATCAACATGTTGACCGGTCAGCGCAACGGCCAGGGCGGACGCGAGTGGGGCCAGCGCTGCAACCAGCTGCCAGCCGGACGGGACATCGACAACCCGGACGACCGCCACACCGTTGCCCGGTTCTGGAACGTCGCCCCATCGATGCTTCCTCATTCCGGCAAGACCTATGTGGACATCCTTCAGTCGGCGGCCGACGGCGAGATCGCCGGCCTGCTGGCCATGTGCACCAACATGGCCGTAAGCGCCCCGGACCTGGACGCCGTGGACCAGCAATTGCAGGCGCTCGACCACCTCGTGGTGATCGACCCGTTCCTCACCGAGTCCACCAGACATGCCGACGTGGTTTTACCCGGCTCCACTTTCGCCGAGGAGTCAGGAACGATCACCACCCTTGAAGGTCGCGTCGTGCGCGTGGATCAGGCCACCGAGCCGGTGGCTCAGTATGACGACGTCGGTGTGCTGCGCGAGCTTTCGCATCGTCTCGACGGCCTGAAGCACATGGGAAGCGATCAGATCCCCGAAGTCTTTGCCGAGATGTGTCGGCTTTCCGCGGGCGGACCCGTGGACTATTCCCACATGACCTGGGAGGGACTGCGGGACGGGGCCGGGATGTTCTGGGGTGATGAACAGCTCTTCACCGAACGGTTCGGTCACCCCGATGGCAAGGCCCGATTTGTACCTGCGCCCCCGGTGGACCCGCCGGTGACAATCGACGACGAGTATCCGTTGGTGCTCACAACCGGGCGGTCACTGTCGCAGTTCCTTTCCGGCAGCCAGACGAAACGGATCCCGGTGTTGAACGGCCGTGCGCCCCGACCCGTTCTTGAGATTCATCCAACGACGGCGGCTGGATGCGGACTGGACCTGGCCCGTCGGGTCACCATCACGTCACGCCTTGGCACCTCCACCATCTTGTGGAGCGCCAACAGCGACCTCCGGCCCGACACGGTTTTCCTTCCCTACCACTGGCCCGAATGCAACCGACTGATCGCCGCCGATCTGGATCCGATCTCCGCGATACCCGGCTTCAAGTACACGCCCATCAACCTGAGGAGTCCGAAATGACCGAGCCCCGTTCCTTCCTGCTGGCGTGGAGGCTCGCCGGACGTCGAGTCCTTGTTGTTGGAGGCGGTGACATTGGAACTGCCAAGGTCGAAACCCTCCAGGGCACCGGGGCGGAGATCGTTGTGGTTGACCCAACGCCGACCGAGCGCGTTCGGGATCTCGTGGCCCAGTATGAGCTGACACTGAAGCCGCGCCGTTTCCGGCCATGGGATCTACGTGGTGCGGCCCTTGTCATCGCGGCCACCGGTGACTCGACAACAAACCGACGCATACGCCGGTGGGCCCGGCTCCTGGGAGTGGTCGTCAATGCCGTGGATGACCCGCAACAGTGCGACGTCACCGTTCCTGCAGTCATCCACCGCGGTCCGGTCTCGATCGCCATCACCACCGGTGGCTCAACCCCGGCTGGCGCCCGCTTCCTTCGTGAAGAACTCACCAGCACCATCGACGCTGCCATACCCGAAGCTGCGGGGCAGGTGTTCACCACCGCGGCGGAGATACGCACCCAACTGAAGCATGAGGGCCGATACCGCTACGACTACCGGGTATGGCGAAACCAGCTGTTCGAACCGGGTTTGGGCCTGGCCAGTCGTGGCGCATCACTCGAAGGTCTGCGGCAGCGCTTTCTTACCCGCTTTGACACTCCCGAGGCCCCGCGTGCGGGAAAGGTCTCTCTGGTGGGAGCGGGGCCCGGAGGAGTCGACCTGATCACGGTCCGCGGCGCCAACGTGCTCAAGTCAGCCGACTGCGTGATCTATGACCGGCTCGCCGATCCGGATCTGGTGAATCTTGCGCCGCCGGCCGCGCAGCGGATACCGGTCGGCAAAGGCAAGGGCCACGGCGTGGCCCAGGAGGACATCAACCGCCTGCTGATCGAGCACGCGGTGCAGGGCGACAATGTGGTGCGCCTCAAAGGCGGTGACCCGTTTGTGTTTGGTCGCGGCAGCGAGGAGGTCGACGCGCTGTGTGCTGCCGGTATCGACGTTGATGTCATCCCCGGTTTGTCGTCGGCCCTGGCTGGTCCGGCGCTCGCCGGCATTTCAGTCACCGACCGCCGGTCCGCATCTTCGTTCACCGTTGTGACCGGGCATGCCGCCTGCAGCCGAGAGAAGGACAGTCTTCCGCCGCCCAGCTCGGGAACGCTCGTCGTCCTGATGGCCGCGTCAACCGCCGATCGGGTGGCGGCGCAGCTCTGCGATGCGGGGTGGCCACCGGCCACCGGTACCGCCTTCGTGCACGCGGCCGGAACCGAGCGGCAGCAATCGTTCTGGACGAAGCTGGAGGACGTTCGAGCTCAGGGCTGTCCGTTTCCCTCCCCGACCGTGATGCTGGTGGGAGGAACCGTGCAAGCACAACCGAGCACTCAGGAGGCAGCGCCGACCGCTGCAGAGGAGTCAGAAGCGGCGGCGAAGCAGCCCCAGCCCGCTCGGTGACAGCAGCCTGACCAGCCAGCAATCTCAGTCAGCCGAGACCCGGTACCCACGCCGGGCGACGGTCTGAACTCCGCGACCGGCTGCACCAAGACGTCGCCGGAGGCGGCCGACCGTCACCTCCACCGTGTGCTCGCCCGGCACCCGGCTCAGCCATACGGTATCGAGCAGCTGCGACTTGGAAAGCACCACGCCCGGTCGTTCGATCAGCGCGACCAGAACGGCTCGCTCCCGGGGGGCGAGAAGAACGGGCGCCGCAAGTCCGTCGAGTTGCCGTCCCCGAAGCACGAGGCTGTGACCAGCGAGCTGAAGGGACTGTTCACGACCAGCCAGCGCGTCGGTGAGCTGCTGAACCATCGCCCCCAACCGGAAGCGCTCGGGGTGGAGCACTTCGCCGAACCCGAGCTCCGACGCTCGGGCCGCCGTCACCGGGCCCACACATGCGGGGACCACCGATGAGGCAAACGCACTGCGAAGCTCTTCGGCGAGACCCATGTCCCCCGCAATGGTTACGAGGTTGTCCACTGCCGGCTTGGACGTGAACGTCACCGCGTCGGTGCGCTTCTCGACGATCGCCCGGATCAAAATCTCGGCCGCCTCCGGATTCTCCGGCAGCGTCCACTGATACACGGGAACCTCGATCACCTCGTAGCCGGCGTCGCGTAGATGATGGGAAAGCCATGCCTCCGGGTCGCCGGCGTTCTGCACCGCGATGCGGCTCCCAGCCGGGATCTGGGCCGAAATGTGGTCAGCCACTGCCCGTGCGGTCAGGGCAGTTGCCACCCAATCGACCTCCAACCCAACGGTGATTGCGGCCCCAACGGCCTTGGGGCCTCGACAAAAGATGCGGCGACCTTCAAGCGCTTCTCTCAGCGGCTGGGCAAGGCCAACGGCTTCGGCCGCTTCGAACCATGCTCGAATCCCGATTCCCGTTTGCACCACCAGTGCGGTGGGAGGGCTGCTGATCAACTCCTGGGTCGCGGCGGCGATCTCGTCCTGAGAGCCAAGCGGGTGCGTGCGCATGGTCGGGCCATGGAGGCATTTGGCGCCCCGCCCTTCCAGCAGCGAGATCTGTTCCTCGCTTCGCCGGTCTGCAGTGAGCCCAATGACGAAGCCCTCCAGTGCCGATCCCACCGGCTCAGGATCGCTTCTGTTCGTTTCCTCGGTGTTTCGCCACTGTTATTGCTCGGTTCTCTGCGTCTCAGAGTCAGCGCTCGGGGCCCCAACCTCCACGTGGCCATCAACAAGTCGGATAGGCCAGACGGCGAGCGCCGGCCCGCTCCCGACAACGGGCTTGCCGGTTCGAAGGTCGTAGCGCTCTTTGCCAATCGGGCTTGAGACCGTGGGGGTTGAGTCCGCCGAGCCGACCAGGCCCCGGGCCATCACGGCGGCGCCGGTCACCGGGTCGGTGTGGTCAACGGCCCACCACTGTTCGGGGTGATCGTCGTTGACGGCGCCCAGGCGGAAGATCGCCACCATGTCCGGTTCCTCGGCGGGATCGCCAGCCAGGGCCGCCACGCCACGATCAGGACGTACCTGGTCAGCGCGGCAGACTCGGTGCCACTGGACTGCGCTCATGTTGCCGCACCAGAGGGTGCGGGTACGCGCTGGGAACGCTCGGTGATCCACACCGGGGTGGAGTGTTGATCGGGCGCGTTGACGAACTCGACGAAGTGTTCAAGCCGGTCCGGGTCAGCAAGCGTCGCTTCCCATTCGCACTGGTAGGTCTCCACGTGTCGAGCAAGGTCGGCTTCAAGTTCCTCCGCGATGCCGAGCGAGTCGTCGATGATCACCGAGCGCAGATAGTCAAGGCCGCCCTCGAGTTGTTCGAACCAGGCCGCGGTCCGTTGGAGCCGGTCCGCGGTGCGGATGTAGAACATCAGGAACCGGTCGAGGTACCGGATCACTTCTTCTTCGTTGAGGTCGGTGGCGAAGAGATCGGCGTGACGCGGGGTTCGGCCGCCGTTGCCGCAGAGATAGAGATTCCAACCGGTCTCGGTGGCGATCAGGCCAAAGTCCTTGCTTTGGGCCTCGGCGCATTCGCGGGTGCACCCGGAGACCGCCGACTTCAGTTTGTGCGGCGATCGCAGTCCCCGGTAGCGCTTCTCCACCCGGATGGCCATCCCCACCGCATCCTGCACGCCGTATCGGCACCAGACCTCACCGACGCAACTCTTGACGGTTCGAAGGGCCTTGCCATAGGCGTGACCGGATTCCAGTCCGACGTCGAGGACCCGCTGCCAGATGAGGGGCAGCTCGTGCAGAGAGGCCCCCAACAGGTCCACCCGTTGCCCTCCGGTGATCTTGGCGTACAGGTTGAAGTCCTCGGCGATCTGTCCGAGTTCAATCAACTGACGAGGTGTGACCTCGCCTCCCGGTATCCGGGGAATGACCGAGTAGGTCCCGTTGCGTTGCATGTTGGCCAGCGCGTGGTCGTTGGTGTCCTGAATAGCGGCCTGATCGCCATCGAGTACGTAACCATTGGCCAATGACGCCAGAATCGAGGCCACGGCCGGACGACACACGTCGCATCCTCGGCCGCGTCCGTGGCTGGTGAGTACCTCCGACCAGCTGCGGTGCTGGTGGAAGCGGATGAGGTCGAACAGCTGCTGCCGGCTCAGAGCGAAGTGTTCACAGATCGATCGGTCCACCTCGATGCCCAAGCGTTCCAGTTCTTCGACCAGCAGAGACGACACGTCCGGTTTGCAACCGCCGCAGCCGGTTCCGGCCCTGGTGTTGGCGCACAAGGTGCCCACATCGTGGCTCCCGTCGGCGATTGCGCACTTCACCTCGCCCCGAGTCACGTTGTTGCAGGAGCACACCAACGCATCGTCGGGAAGTTCGAAGGCCACAGTTTCGCCGAGCAGCGAAAGAGGAATGATCAACTTTCCAATATCGGGTGCCGACGGCAACCCGTCGAGTTTGGTGCCGACGAGTGACGCGAGCAGGTCGAACGAAGAGAGGTCTCCAACGCACACGCCGCCCACAACCACGCTGTCGGCGACGGTGACGCGTCGGTGGATGCCGCTGCGGGGGTCCTCAAAGGTGATGCGCTCGGCGTCTGGCCCCGCATCTCCGGTTGGGTCGCCGAACGTGGCGAGATCAACACCCAGCAGCTTCAGCTTCGTTGGCGTCTGGGCGATGTCCAGGTCCTTATTCTCTCCGGTGAGAACCGAAGCGAGCGTGCGGGCCATCTCGTAGCCGGGGGCCACCAGTCCGTGCACGCGAGCCTGATGGCAGGCGACTTCGCCGATCGCCGAGATGGCGGAGTCACTTGTCATGCACCGCTCGTCAATGACAATGCCGCCGCGCTCGCCGATCACGAGGCCGGCTGCCTCGCCAATCTGATGGCGCGGCCGGATGCCAGCCGAGAACACGAGCATCTGGGCTTCGATCCGGGTGCCGTCCTTCTCGACAATGGAGTGGATACGACCATCGTCTCCCTCGATCCGGTCGGTGGCGAAGCTGAGGTGGGTCGACACATCGAGGTCATGGACTGCTTTTCGCAACACCGCGGACGCCGGACCGTCGAGCTGTTGCGGCATCAGGCGGTCGGCCATCTCCACCACATGGGTGTCCAATCCCAGGTTGTGCAGGGCGTTGGCGGCTTCAAGCCCGAGAAGGCCGCCACCGATAACGATGCCAGACCGGACGGTGTCGCTGGATGCCCACTGTCGAATGGCCTCAAGGTCCTCAAAGGTCCGGTAGACGAAGCAGCCGTCCAGATCGGCACCGGGAATCGGCGGGACAAACGGGTCGCTTCCGGTGGCGAGGACCAGGTGGTCATAGGGCACGGGCCCCTCGCCACCGTCGCGAACGTGGACAACGCGTTCATCGCGATCGATGGAATCGACCGCGCAATTTAGGTGCAGCTCGACGCGGTGGTTCTGAAAGGTGTCAGCGTCCGCGAGTGTCAGGTCATCGAGGGTCGCCCCGTCAAAGAGCGAAGAGAGCGACACGCGGTCATAGGCGGGAACCGGCTCCGCCGCGAGCACGGTTACGTGCCAGGCTCCATCGTCGCGATCCACAAGTTCCTCGACAAAACGTTGACCGACCATGCCGTTGCCGACCACGACGAGATGCTTGGGATCGCTCATGAGGCCAGTCGAGCAGCTGGGTATGTCGCCCCGGTTCCCGCACGATGTCCATCAGGTTCCGGTGACCGCACCACCGGCTTCGGTCACTGTGCGTCGAGTCCCGGCCTGGCCGGCTTGGAGGTGGTCGGTGCCAGATAGCCGACGGGTCATGAGCCAGGCGGCGGCCACACAAACCGTGGATCCCCAGAGGGCGGCGTCGAGGCCGCCCCACAGGTACAACACCCCGGAAAGCAGGGTGCCGACCAGGCGTCCGCAGGCGTTGGCCGAGTAGTAGAAACCGACGTCGAGGCTGACGTCGTCGTCGTGGCTGTACGCGAGGATCAGGTAGGAGTGCAGGGACGAGTTGATGGCGAACACGGCGCCGAACACGATCAGCCCGCCAACGATGGCGACGGTGGTCGCAACGTCGGCCGCGACCAGGACTGCGATTGTGGCCGAGACCACGGCCAGGGTGCGGGCCCAGCTTCGGGCGGCGGCGATCTCGGCGTCGAGGTCGCCTTTGGTTGAACGCAGCAGGCGCGGGGCTACGGACTGGATCAGGCCGTAGCCGATGACCCAGGCCGCGAGGAAGGCACCGATGCCTTCGTGGGACCAACCCAGGACCTCGTCGAGGAACACGGGCAGGGCGACGACAAACCAGATGTCTCGTGATCCGAAGAGGAAGAATCGCGCGACGGAGAGCCGGTTGATGGCGGTCGACTTCGACAGGATCGATGTCAGCTTTGGCTTGGTACTGGCCCGGCCGATGTCTTCGTTCAACAAGAACCCGACCAGGACCAGGGCCACGGCGATGAGCGCCGCCATGGCCCACAGTGCGGCGTCGTACCCGATCCAGGTGAGTAGGGCCGCTCCGAGGAAGAACCCGACGCCCTTCAGCGCGTTCTTGGATCCGGTCAGGATCGCGACAAGTCGGAACAGGGCACCGTCGCCAGCGATGAACTTGACGGCGCTCTTGGAGCTCATCTTCGTGAGGTCCTTGGACACTCCTGACAGTGCTTGGAATCCCATCACCCAGGCCACGGCCGCGATCTCGGGCCATGACGGATCGTGAAACGTGAGCGCACCCAGGGCGACGATCTGGAGGCCGAGTCCCACCTGAAGGGTGCGGTTGAGTCCGGAGCGGGCGCCCACCCACCCGCCAACCAGGTTGGTGACGATGCCCATGAACTCATAGAGGAGAAACAGGAACGCGATCGACACTGGCGAGTAGCCCAGGTCATGGAAGTGCAGCAACACCAGCATGCGCAGGGCACCGTCGGTGAGCGTGAAGGCCCAGTAACCGGCGGTGACCAGCACATAGTTGCGAACCTGCACGACGTTCAGTTTTGCAGACGGTGGACCATCACCGGGTGTCCTACTCCAGGCCGCGCCGCACAGGAGCAAGATTGTCGTACTCCGGTGTCTCGTTGTTCTGCATCGCTTCGAAGCTGGCAACCCTCGCCATGGGCCTGGCCATATGGGAACTGGCCGAAGTGCCAGTTGGAGAGCCCCAATTCAGGCTGGTCATGCACGAAGGCTGAACAGCGTCCATTCGGGGTAGGGGAATGGGGCAGTTTTCCCCGCGAAATCCCCGGGGTTATCCACAGGGAATGACCCGGTCCTCGGGTCCCTCGGCGTTAGGGTCGAGGTGCTGTGTTTTTGAAAAACATCACCCTCAAAGGGTTCAAATCTTTCGCGTCCACCACTGAGCTGGACCTTCAGCCCGGGGTCACCGTGATCGTCGGCCCCAACGGGTCCGGCAAGTCCAATGTGGTCGATGCCATTGCCTGGGTCCTGGGTGCCCAGTCACCCAAATCGGTCCGCAGTCAGAAGATGGACGACGTCATCTTTGCCGGCACGTCCAAGAAGCCGGCGCTCGGTCGCGCCGAGGTTTCGCTGACCATTGACAACAGCTCCAGGATGCTGCCGGTTGACTTCGAAGAGGTCTCAATTACCCGCACCCTGTTCCGCACCGGCGAGAGCGACTACGCCATCAACGGTGTCAGCTGCCGTCTGCTCGACATCCAGGACCTGCTGAGTGACAGCGGCGTCGGACGTCAACAACACGTGATTGTGTCGCAGGGCCAAATCGATGCGGTTCTCAATGCCCGGCCCGAAGACCGGCGCGCCATCATTGAAGAGGCCGCCGGGGTGCTCAAGTTCCGTCGGCGCCGAGAGAAGTCGGAGCGACGGCTGAAAGCAACCGAGGCCAACCTCACCCGGTTGTCCGACCTGTTGCGTGAAGTACGCCGTCAGCTCAAGCCCCTGGAACGTCAGGCCGAAGCTGCTCGTCGTCATGGCGACTTGTTGGACGAACTGACCCAACTACGGGTCCACCTTCTGGGCCGGGAGATCGCCGAACTGCGCGAACGCATGCGCCGCTCTGATGAGCAAAAGGCGTCCTTTGGCGAGAAGGAGAAGACGCTCAAAGCCGAACTGGCCACCCTCGACGCCGATGTCATGAGCGCCGAGTCTCAGCTGGCTGCGGCCGGCGCCGGTGACGTGAGTGACGTGCTGGTTCGGTGCGAGTCGTTGCGCGAACGGATGCGCGGCCTGGAGGCCGTTCTCACCGAACGACTGCGGGGATTGGATCGAGAGCGCGAAAGCTCGGTTGATGGCGCAGTGCGGTCCACCTTGGAAGCCGAACTGGAGCAGGCCAAGCGGGAGCTGAGCGACGCCGAACACCGCCGGGTGGAACTGACCGCCGAAGCCGAAACGGTGACCGCGGCAGAGTCGGAGATGAAGAAGGCGTTTGAGGCCTTCGCTGAACAATGGGGCGATGGCATTGCTCCGGTCACCGATGAAGCGGGCCAGGTTCGCGGTGAGCTTGGGGCGAGAGCCCAGGTTCGGGACCAGGCCACCGGTGAACGCAGTCGACTGGCCGCCCAGGCCGAGGAGCTGCGCGGTCGCGTGCAGGTGCTTGAAGGTAAGGCTGATGAACTTCGGGAGACCTTGGGCGCGGCCGAGAAGAACGAACTGCAGTTGGTGGACCGGTTGGATGCGGTGGAACAGCGTCGCACCGAAGCCGGGGCCGCGGTCGAAACCGTGTCAGCCAAGCGCAAGACCGCAGAGCAGGATCATCAGCGTTGGACCGCACGAGTGGAGGCCCTGCAGCTGGCGTTGGACGCCGCGCGGGCTGACGCCGACCAGTGGAATGACGTGGCCGGCGTGGTCGGTCCGCTCATCGATCTTGTCGACGTGGACTCCGGTTGGGAGCAGGCGTTCTCGGCCGCAGTTGGCAGCGCCGCAGCCGCCGTGGTGATGAGCGACGTGGAGGCGGCCCGATCCGCCATGGACAAGCTTCGTTCCGGCGACGCGCACGGCGCGGTGCTCGCCATCGGCGTGACTGCCGATTCTTCTCAACCCCCAACGGTCGGTGACGCACTGCGTCCTCACCTTCGTGGCAATGCGCCAGGAGTGGACGCACTGCTTGATCGTCTGGTGGGCCGAACCACCGTCTTTGACGACTGGACGCAGGCCATTGACGCGGCGCTGACGCATCCGGAGATCACGGTCGTGACCCGCGACGGTGGATCGCTGGCCGCCAGCGGCTGGCGGGTTTCGGCCGACCGGGTGGGTGCCACCCAGACGGCGCTCGATGAAGCGATCGCCGGCGTCGACTCGTCAGCGATCGAACTTGCGGAGTACGTGGAGGGTTTCGACTCATTGTCCGGCGAACTTCGCGCAGTGGAAACCGAACACGAACGTCTGCAGGGTGAACTCCGCTCGGCGGACGATGTGACGGTCAGCGCCGGGGACTCCTTGGCGGCTCTGCAGCGAGAGTCACGGGATGCGCTGGTGCAGATCGAATCCATTGAAGCTCGCATCGAAGAGCTCACCACCCGCGTGGCGCGGGACGACGCGCGGGTCAACGAACTGAGCGTTCGGCTCGGCCTGCTGGAAGGCGAAGAGGCGGCCCAGGTCGAACAGGGCCAGATCATGGACACCGAACGCAACCGGCTTGAAGAACGTGCTGCCGGCGTGGCGGCACTGCGCTCCGACTTGGAAGTTCGTGCCTCCTCACTGGGTGAACAGACCGGGTTCCTCAACAATCGCGTTGCCGACGCCACGGCCCGTCTTGCCCGCCACAGCAACGAGGAAGAGGCAGCCGACAGGAATTGGGGGGTCGACGAACGCATTGCAGTAGCGACCGAACTTCGCAATCACCTGGTCGCCAAGATGGAGATCGTTACTGCGTGGTTGGAGACGGTGAGAGCCGAACGTCAGCGCCAGAGCGACGAGGTGCAGACGGTTGCGCGCGGCTTGGACGGGCTTCGTAAGCGGCGCAGCGCGGCCGAACGGGAAATCACCGAGCTGCGCGAACGGAACTCCCGAGCCCAGATTGACGACGCCGAGCTCAAAGTTCGGTTGGAGTCAAGCATCGAGACGCTCCGCACCGAACTCGATTGTGATCCGGTCAAGGCCATGGATACCCCGCCTCCCGAGCTGCCGGAAGGCATGAAGCCGATTGCCCGGCTGCGGGAACTGGAACGCGAGTTGCGAATCATGGGCCCGATCAACCCGCTTGCCCTGCAGGAGTTCGAGGCGCTCAGCGAACGGTTCGAGTTCCTCACCGAGCAGCTTGACGACGTCAAGTCCAGCCGTCGCGACCTGTTCAAGGTGATCCGGCAGATCGACGAAGAGATCGTGAACGTGTTCACCTCTGCCTTTGCCGATGTGGCCGCCAACTTCGAGACGCTGTTTCAAACGTTGTTCCCGGGTGGAACGGGTCGGTTGAAGTTGACCGAATCAACCAACCTTTTGGAGACCGGGATCGAAGTGGAAGCTCGCCCGTCGGGCAAGAACGTCCGCAAGCTGTCGCTGCTTTCGGGTGGTGAGCGATCACTGACGGCGTTGGCGTTCCTGTTTGCGGTATTCCGCAGCCGGCCTTCGCCGTTCTATGTGATGGATGAGGTCGAAGCGGCGCTCGATGATGTCAACCTCCACCGGTTCCTGGACCTGGTGGCGGAGTTCCGCGATGACGCCCAGCTCATTATCGTCAGCCACCAGAAGCGTACGATGGAAGCCGCGGACTGTCTCTACGGCGTGAGCATGAAGCCGGGCGAATCGTCGGTCGTGGTTTCGGAGCGCTCCGGCGCCGCCAACCTCATCGCCAACTGATTGGACCTGCCCATGGCCACCGACGCCGAGTTGCTCCAATTGGCGATCGCCCAGGCGAAGAAGGGATTGGCCAGCGGTGGCATTCCCATCGGCGCGGTCCTGGCCGTTGACGGTGAGGTGCTTGGTGCGGGCCACAACCGTCGGGTTCAGGACGGCTCGGTCATCCGCCACGGAGAGACCGATGCATTGGAACGGGCCGGTCGGCTGGCGGCGTCGACCTACGCCCGAGCAACGATGTACACGACGTTGTCGCCCTGCCACATGTGCACGGGCGCCATTCTGCTCTACGGGATTCCACGGGTCGTCATCGGCGAGAACGCCACGTTTCTGGGGGCCGAAGATCTGCTGCGGTTGCACGGCGTTGAAGTGGTCAATCTCGACTCGACCGAATGCGTGGAGATGATGTCGTCGTTCATAGCCGAACATCCCACACTCTGGAATGAAGACATCGGAGAGATGAACGCGGAGTAGACGCGACCCCGGGCGGGTGCGTCAGAACCAGAAGTACTCGTTGTCGCGTGCGGCGGTTGTGTTCTTGAGCGGCAGCAGCAACAGCACCGCCACGATCACCGCAGCAGCTGCCACGCCGTAGGCGACCATAAAGCGAGTAGGGGATTGGCTTTCACCCAGGAACGTGGTCATCAGGGTTATCCACACTGCGCCGCCAATCTGGCCCGCCACGTTGAATGCTGCGCCGCTCATACCCAGATCATCTTCGCCGGCGGCGTGACTCACCATGGTCAGCAGTGCGGGGCGGCCGTAACCGTTGCCTGCGCCTGCGATGCCCAGGGCGAGGACCACAAAGATCAACAGGCCAGCGGTTCCGCCAACCCCGGTCAGAACAGACCCGACGATGACGCCAACGGCGCCCACCACGCCGATGGTCCGGGCCCCAAACCGGCTGGCGTGGCGCCCGCCCACCCACGACGCCCAGCTGAAGGCGGCCGGTCGCAGAATCATGAGGAGGCCGCGAGCGGTGGTACTGAAACCAAAGAGGCGTTCCAGCATGATGGGGGTGGCCACAAAGGTGCCCATGTACGGGCCCACGATGAAGCTCTGGGCACCGATCGGACGCGAGAACTGCGGATTGCGCAGCAGTGGAAGCGGGATGAGCGGTGCCTCGGCATGCTCCTCCACCCGCAGGAACGCAATGAGGAGCACAACACCCACCGATACCCCGCCAACGACCCAAAAACTGAAGAACCCCACTACCGCGCCGCGGTTGACCGCAAGGAGCAGCGCCGCAACGCCGGCGCCCAGCGTGAAGGAGCCGGCCACGTCAAAGCTGGTGCTCTCCTTCCGTGGGGTCGGCGGCAGCACCAGCCAGGAGGCGACAATGGCAACGAGGGCCAGAGCGACCTGCATGATGAATATGGCGCGCCAGGAGAACTGGTCGACCAGCGGACCACCAATGACAATGCCGATGGTGGGGGAGGCTGCGCTGACCGCGGACCAGGCGCCCAGTGCCCGCGGTCGGTCATCGCCGGCGAAAAGATGCATCAGGATGGCCAACGACGCGGGGCCGGTGGTGGACGCGGTGAACTGGCCAATGGTGCGAAACGCAATCAGGCTGGTTGCGTTCCACGCGAAGATCGTGGCGACCGCGAACAGCGTGGACAGGACGAATCCCCACAAGTACAGCCGCCGGTGGCCATACAGATCGCCCATCTTGCCGGCGATCGGGGTCGCTACGGCGACGGCCAGTAGGGGGCCGGACAACACCCAACCAATCGTGGCGTTGGAGGTGCCAAGATCCGTGGCGATCTCCGGAAGAGCGGCTCCCAGAATCGTTATCGGGAAGCTGGAAGCAGCAACCCCCAGCAGTGAGACCCACAACACGCGGCGGCGCGGGTCAGGCGCAGGTGATGGCACCCCGCAACGCTACTGCCGGCAACAGGCCGACCCGCCCGGCGATCTTTCGTCCCGGGCGGACAATGGCGCAGATGCGGCTTGTCAGCCGGGAAGAGTGACTCGCCAGATCGTGGCCAGAACCCATGAGGCGAGAAGGAAGGCGAGCGCGGTTGCTATCCACGGCGATGTGACCGGCCGCACCTCGGGTTCGAAGCCAATCGACGATCCAATGTCGTCGTAGACCTCACGCAGTTCGTCAGTGTTGGCGGCTCGGAAGAATTCGCCGCCGGTCCCTTCGGCAATGACGGCGAGCGCATCGAAGTCCACCGGCACCGGTTGGAGGAACCCGTCAATATCGATGACGCCTTCAGTGGTGCCAAACGCAATGGTCGAAACCGGCACCCCGGCTCGACGGGCGGCTTCGATGGCCTGCGCATCGGGTCGTCCGGAGTTGGTCTTGCCGTCGGTCATCAACACGATGCGGGCCGGCTGTTGTTCAAGCAGGTCGTCGGGAAGAATGGCATCAATGGCCGCTGCGCCAGAAAAGATGGCTTCGCCAATCGCGGTGCCCTCGCCGAGCTCGAGTCCCTGAATGGCCGACGCAACCGACGCCCGGTTCTTGGTGGGGGGCACGCGCAGGGTGGCGATGCCGTTGAAGCTGACGAGTCCCACGTTGATCTCGGCCGGCAGGTCTTCCAAAAATTCGGCCGCGGCGTCCTTCGCGCCCTCAATGCGTGACGGTGAAACGTCTTCGGCCCGCATGGAGATGGACGTGTCGATGGCCAGAACGATTGTCGCCCGTTCACTTGGGACCTGCACCACCTGATTTGGTTCGGCCCACGCCACGATGCCAAACAGCATGCCCATCAGGAAGAGAACGGGTGGGATGTGCCGCTTCCAGTTGGCTCGGGTTGGAATGACCTTTTCCAACAGCTCAACGTTGGCAAAGCGAATTGCGTACTGATGGCGGCGAAACTGAAGCACCGCGTAAACGGCGAGAAGAAGGACCAGGCCGATCAGCCACCACAGTCTCAGCGGGTGGGAGAAGGTGAGGTTCTGGGCCCACTCGATGGGGTCGGACCACAAGCTCGGCAGATCCTGGTCGGCGTCGGTGGTTGCGTCATTGGTGGGCGTCTCGTCGGTGAAGGCGAGGGCGTAGTGCATCATCGTTTGGGTCCGGCGGCGGCGGTCGATTTCTGTTTTTCGTTGGCAACAAAGCGCACAATTTCTCGGAGCCAGTCCTGGTCGGTTCGCAGCACCAGGTGCCCGGCGCCGGCCTGCTGAATGGATGCGGCGTTGTCGGCCCGCTGCTGCTCAGCGGCTTCGGCAAAGCGGGCTCGGGTGGCACGGTTGCTGGTGTTGACTTCCCGAACCCGTCCGGATTCGGGGTCCATCATCATGATCCGACCCACGTTGGGCAGCTCGAGCTCGCGCGGATCCAGGATCTCTATCGCCAGTGTCTGATGGCGGGTGTTCAGGCGGCGCAGCTCCGCCTCCCAACCGGGCGGTGCCAGAAAGTCTGAGATCACCACGCGAAGCCCACGCTTGCGGTGCCCGGCGCCGAGCCGCAAGATTCCCTCGGCCAACGAGGTGGTCACGCCGGCGCTTTCTCGAGGCGCATCAAAGACGCGACTGAGAATGGACATCAGGTGATTACGGCCTTGTTTGGCCGGGATCGAAGTGATACTGGTGGCGCCAATCAGCTCGGCGCCAAACCGGTTGCCGACCCGGGCGGTCAGAAACCCAATCGCCGCGGTGGCGGCGAGCGCCAGATCACGCTTCTCGCTCATGGCAGTGCCAAAGTCAAGACTGGGGCTGAGGTCCACGGCCACCGACGTCTCCAGCTCGCGGTCCGCAATCGTCTGACGGATGTGGGGGTCCTGCATGCGGGCGGTGACGTTCCAGTCGATGCGCCGAACGTCGTCGCCCGGTTCGTAGCGCCGGGTCTCGCCGGCTTCGGATCCATGACCCGGTACCAGGCCGCGATAGTCCCCGTGAAGCAGGCCGTCCAGTCTCATCCGCACGTCGAGCTCGAGTTTTGCCAGCACACTCTGCGCCGAGGCTTGTCGGTCCAACCAGGGGTGGATCAGCGCGCCCGTACCGGAGGCATCAGAGGCGGCGGCCACCTCAGTTGTGGATCGTCGGAAGACGCTCATGGGCAGGCGAAGGTCAGCTGGCCGCAGCCGTGGGGTCCTGGCTGGCGGTCACGCGTGGCGCCGGGACCGTTGACAGGATGCGGGCGGCAACGTCGTCGGCGGCAACTTCGCGCGCCAGAGCCTCGTACGACAGGACAATCCGGTGCCGCAGAATTTCTGGCGCCACATCAAACACGTCCTGGGGCAGGGCGTAGTTGCGGCCGCGCAGAAAGGCCATGGCCCGAGCACCAGCCACCAGGCCCAAGCTGGCGCGAGGACTGGCGCCATAGGAGATCAGTTCACCGAGATCGTCGAGCTCGAACATGCTTGGATGGCGCGTGGCCAACGTGAGACTCACCGCGTATTCGACCACGTTCGGGTCGACGTACACCGCCTTCACCTGCTCCTGCATGGCGACCAATCGGTCGAGCGAAAGAACCTGGTCGGCGTGGGGAGGGGAAACTCCCATGCGCTGAACGATCTCGACCTCCTCGCCAGGACTCGGATAGTCCACAACGATCTTCATGAGGAATCGGTCTCGCTGTGCTTCCGGAAGGGGGTAGACGCCTTCGGATTCAATGGGGTTCTGCGTGGCGAGCACCTGAAACGGTGACGGCATCGGGAAGGTCTGGCCGCCAACGCTGACCTGCTTCTCGGCCATGGCTTCCAGCAGCGCCGACTGGACTTTGGCCGGGGCGCGATTGATTTCATCGGCCAGTACAAAGTTGGCGAGGATCGGTCCAAGCTCAATGTCAAAAGTCTCGGTGGAAGCGCGCCAGATGCGGGTACCGACGATGTCCGCCGGCAGGAGGTCAGGCGTGAACTGGATGCGTACGAAGCTTCCGCCAACAACTTTGGCGAGCGTTTCGACGGCGAGCGTCTTGGCGATGCCGGGCACACCTTCGAGCAGGCAGTGTCCGCCGGCCAGAAGGCAGATGACCATGCGCTCGAGCATGCGGTTCTGGCCAACGATGACTCGCTTGACTTCGAACATCGCGGATTCGATTTCGCTTGACGCGCCGGTGAGCTCAGGACTCGGAGGCGTCGGAGCACTGATGGTGGCGGGAGCACTTGGCAGGGGAGCGGGGCCCGGCGGCGGCGGAATGGGTGGCGGGGGTTGGGACGTGGACGCGGCGGCGTTGATGTCCTCGGTCCCATCGGGCTGGCTCGAACCCCAAGGATTGATAGGCATCCGCCCATCGTAAGGCCGGTCACCAACGGACTGGACGCACCGGCGGGGATCTTGCCCAATCATTACTGTGAATCATCAGTGTGACCCCGGGGCAACCACCCGCGTCCTGACAGCGTATGCGAGGACAAACAATGGACTCTGCGTGGAACGTTTTGGCGGAGCGTATGCGAGGACAAACAATGGACTCTGCGTGGAACGTTTTGGCGGAGCGTATGCGAGGACAAACAATGGACACCGTGCTCTAGCCTGAGAGCGTGCGTGTATTGGTTGTTGACGACGAGGAAGAATTGGCCGAAGCGGTGGCGCGTGGTCTTCGTCGTGAGGGGTATGCGGTCGATCTGGCGCACTCCGGCGAGGACGCCCTGGACAGAGCTTGGGAAACGCCGTACGACCTGGTGTGCCTGGACCTGACAATGCCGGGCATGGACGGACTGGATGTCTGCCGGGAACTCCGCCTCAATCCTCCTCACGGCAGCGCCCCGCGGGTGCTGATGTTGACCGCACGCGCGGATGTGTCGGACCGGGTGGCCGGTCTGGACCATGGCGCGGATGACTATCTGGTCAAGCCGTTTGCCTTTGCAGAATTGTCTGCCCGGGTGCGCACGCTCCTGCGTCGTGACTCCTCGGCCTCGAGCGCTCTGGTTCGCATCGGCGACATCGTCGTGGACACCGCCCGCCATCGGGCCACCCGCGGCGGGAGCGAAGTGGCCCTGACCGCCAAGGAGTTTGCGCTGCTCCGCTACTTCGTCACCTATCCAGACCGGGTGATCAGTCAGGAAGAGCTTCTGGAACACGTGTGGGACGCAAATGCAGATCCGTTCACCAACACGGTCCGGGTGACGGTGGGTACGTTGCGCCGCAAACTCAACGCGGCCGGTCCCGAAGGTGTGGACTCGCCCATTGAGACGGTGATTGGTTCGGGCTATCGGCTGATCGATCCGGCGGCCGAGGACTAGGCGGTGCCTGGGGTGAAGGGTTTGACGATGCCGGTGTGGACGCAGTCCATCCGGTTCCGCGTTGCTGCGCTGTATTCGGTGATGTTGTTTGGACTGGCGTCCATCGTGGTTGGCCTTATCTACTGGGGCCTGTCCCGCAGCCTCCACGCAGCGCTGGAGCTGGCCCCCGGTGCCATTGTCTTTGACGATGACTCCTTCCTGGCCGAAGTGGATGCCCGAGCCAAGAGTCAGGCCTTGCAGACCCTGCAGCGCTATTCGTTTGCGGCGCTGGGGTTCCTGTTCTTCACCAGCATGGCGGTTGGCTGGTTTGTGGCCGGTCGGGTGCTGGCCCCGATTGGACGCATCACTTCGGTAGCCAAGAACATCACCGCCACCGACTTGTCACGGCGCATTGCCCTGGGCGGCCCCGATGACGAGCTCCGCCAGCTGGCTGACACCTTCGATGACATGTTGGTTCGCCTCGATCAGGCTTTCGCTGGCCAGCGGCGACTGATCCACGAGGCATCGCATGAGCTGCGCAACCCGCTGGCGGTGATTCGTACCAATCTTGAGGTCACCACATCGGATCCGGGCTCGACCATGGACGACTACAAACGCACCACCGACGTTGTCTCCCGCCAGGCTGACCGCATGATCCGCTTGGTTGACGACATGCTCGTCTACGCCCGACAGGACACCACCCCGACCGTCGAAGAGGCGGTGGACGTCAGTCAGCTGGTCTTCGACATGGCCGAAGACTTCGGCGGCGTGGCCGAAGCATCGGGCTGTTCGATTTCCTCGGTGGCCACCCCGGGACTCTGGGTGATGGGCGACGTGGACAGTCTTGAACAGGCGGTGGGAAATCTTCTGGCCAACGCGGTGCGGTTTGCGCCCACCGACTCGATGATCCGCGTCGCTGCGGGGCAGGAAGCCGGTTGGGTGTGGATCGGCGTTGAGGATCAGGGTCCGGGCATCGACAAAGCGAACATTGAGCGGGTCTTTCAACGCGGCGTGAGCGTCAACCCCGACCATCATGCCAAAGGGTCGGGGCTCGGTCTGGCCATTGTTCGTCAAATTGCCGAAGGCCATCGCGGCGAAGTTCGCGTCCTGTCCGAACCCGGCCGCGGCGCGACCTTTGCCATTTGGCTTCCGGCGCTGGTGACCTCGGATCCCAACGTCGACACGATGCAGTTGAGCTTGGCGGCCATTGCCGGGGCGGGACAGCACCGCACCGGTTTGACCGGCGAAGTTCCTGCGGTTCCCGCCGTTGACGGGTTTGAGGCCCTCGCTCCTCGATCCTGAGTCAATGGAACCTTCTCTCCCATTTGGGTGACGTGGGAACTTTTGTCTTCTTTCACGGTTTCCTTACGGCGGGTTTAATTCGCCCCCGTACTCTTGAACTGTCAGCCGAAATCACCGACCGAGACCCCGAGGTCCAGAATCGTGTTTGAGCAACCGAAAAAAGAAACAGCCGAAGCGGCCCTGAACGAGGCCCGATCCGGTTGGAGGGCCGACGCACCTGGCGCACCAGTTGCCCCACCATCGATCGATGGTCGCCCGAGCGCTCTTTGGGGCGACGCCGGCGCCACGGACACCCGTTCCTCGGCGGGTACTGACTTCACCTCAGCCGATCAGCCGGCCCCGCCGAGCGACGGTGTGACTTTCAAGTTCGGTTCCCCTTCGCCCAGGGACTCGGCCCCGTCGGTTGCGCCGACCTTCCCGGGGCCCACGGTTGCGGCTCCGTCCCCGTCGGTTCCACAGTCGGCAGGATCTGATCTGTGGAACACCCCAGTTCCGGCACCGTCGGGAGGGGACTTGCCTGCGCAGGAGTTCAACTTTTCCCACATTCCACCCGCCGAGCCACCGGCCAAGCGGGGCATTGGGAAGTGGCTTGGTCTGGTGACGGCCGGTCTGGCGTTGGTTGTTGGTGGCTTCTTCATTGGGTCGCAGCTGCGGGGCGATGATGGCGAGACCACCGACACCGCTGCGTCGACCGACGTTGAGATCGCGGAGCGTGACACCGCTACGTCTGCCCAGACCGATACTTCCCAGACCGATACTTCGGCTGACACCACCGCTGCCACCTCGGCGGCGTCCGCGCCGGAACTGGTCGGGGCCGAAGAGGCTTCCGCCTCCGGTTCCACCACCACCGTGACCGCCAATTCCGCCCTCGCCGGTTCCCTCGAACCCGTTGCCGACGTGGCGGAGGTCCTCAGCCCTTCGGTCGTGCAGATCTCGGACAACGTGGGCGGCAGTGGTTCGGGCATTGTCTATGACAACGCAGGTCACATTGTGACCAACGCCCACGTCGTTGGCGAAAGCGCCACGGTCACCGTGATCTTCCAGGACGGAAGCCGGATCGAAGGCATCGTTGTTGGCACCGACCCAGAGACCGACGTTGCGGTGGTCAAGGTCGAGCCGTCCGAAGAAGATCTTGTCGTGGCCCAATTCGCCAACGTGGCGGACTTGCGGGCGGGAGCAACCGCTATCGCCATTGGCAGTCCTTTCGGCTACGACCAGACCGTCACCGCTGGCATCGTCAGCTCCACGCGGCGGCCAGTGGCCAGCGACCAGAATCAGCAGGATAATACCGTGGTGCCCATGATCCAGACTGATGCGCCCATCAATCCCGGCAACAGCGGGGGTGCGCTCGCCGACATCACCGGCGCCGTCATCGGGATGAATACGTTGATCCGCAGCACCGGAACCCTGAACGGAACGGCCTCGGGCAACATTGGCATCGGATTCGCCATTCCCAGCGACATCATCCAGCTTGTGGCCAACGGCATCATCGCCGGTGATCCGGTCCAACCCAGTTTGTTGGGAGTCGCAACTGAGCGGTCCGTGGATTTCCAGCTCGGCGAACCGGGTGCCCGGGTGACCTCGGTGACCCTGGGCGGAGCGGCTGATCTGGCAGGAATTGAGATCGGCGATCGGCTTACCCGTTTTGACGGCGTACCGCTCAGCGACTTCAACGACCTGGCGGGGGTGGTTCGACTCAGCGAAGCCGGCGTTCCTCTGCCAGTGGAGCTCTATCGCGACGGCGAATTCATGCGCTTGGATGTGGAACTGGAAACTCGCTGACCTTCTCCGGGGCGGTGGGCCCCTGCGGTCAGGGCCCGGCCATCGCCCGTTTCGCCCGGTAAAGATAGAGTCGGCAGTCTGATGTCCATTGCACTGCTTGTGATTTTGATTGTCGTTGGCCTGCTGCTGCTGGCCGGGGTTGGCTTTGCGCTACTTCGTAGCCGCCGCACTGTTGAACCTGCCCCAAGGGTGCAGGATCACATTGAGCCGTCGGCTGAAGCGGGCGCCGTATCTGACGCCAGCGAAGCTGCTGGTTCAACTGCGGTCCTTGAGCGGGAGGCTGAGGTTGAGCCGGAACCGGAGCCACCGAAAAAGCCGTCGTTTCGGGACCGGTTGTCCAAAGCCCGCGGCACGGTCTCGGGCTACTTCGGATCAGTTCTTGGCCGATCGGTCATCGACGATGACACTTGGGAAGAACTGGAAGAGGCACTGATTTCGGCTGATGTGGGCGTCCCAACGACCATGGCGATGTTGGATCGGGTGAAAGACCGCGTGAAAGCTGAGTCCATCAAGGAACCGGCCGAGATGATGGAGGTCCTCAAAGCAGAGATGATCGCCGAAGCATCCGGCTTCGACATCTCATTGCAGGGCGACGGTTCGCCCGCAATCTGGATGTTTGTTGGGGTGAACGGCGTGGGCAAGACCACCACGATTGGCAAGTTGGCCAAGAGGGAAGTTGAGGGTGGTCGCTCGGTGGTGCTTGGCGCCGGCGACACGTTCCGGGCCGCCGCAGCTGAACAGTTGGAAACTTGGGCTGTTCGAGCCGAAGCGGGCTTCATCCGAGGCGCCGAAGGCGCCGACCCAAGCTCGGTGATCTTCGATGCGGTTGAGCACGCATCTTCCCGAAATGCCGACTTGGTGATGGCGGACACCGCCGGCCGATTGCACAACAAGACGAATCTGATGGAAGAGTTGCGCAAGCTCAAGCGGGTGGCGGGCAAAGGCGACGGTCAGGTGACCGAGGTACTTCTGGTCATTGACGCCACCACCGGTCAAAATGGGTTGGTGCAAGCCAAGGTCTTCACGGAGGCGGTGGATGTCACCGGCGTGGTGTTGACCAAACTGGACGGGTCAGCCAAGGGCGGCATCGTGCTGGCCATTCAGTCCGAACTTGGTATCCCGGTGAAGCTGGTGGGGCTCGGCGAGGGGATTGCGGATCTGGTGGAGTTCGACCCCAACGAATTTGTGGACGCCTTGTTCGCATGAGCGGGATGCCGTCCTTCGACTGTTTCTCCAACCCCACCTGAGAGGTCTCCAGCATGGCCAAAGACAAAGGACCGAAGGTCCCCAGTTCATCTGTCACCCGGTTCTTCGACATGACCGGAATGACCCCGCAGCAGTTAGTGGGCATGGAGCCGCTTTCGCCGCTGACGGGCCGAGTCAAGCGCAAGGCTGCCAAAGCGACCAAACGCAAGGCCCGAGCCGGTGCGAAGGCTGCCAAAGCGAACGCCAAGGTTGACAAGCGCGACGCAAAGTCGGACGCGAAGGCGGCCAGGCACGGCGCGAAGGCTGATGCGAAGGCGGCCAGGCGCGCCGCAACGCCCAAAGGCGATGCGAAGGCGGCCAGGCGCGCCGCGAAGGCTGATGCGAAGGTGTTGAAGGCTGATGCCAAGGCGACCAGGCGCGACGCGAAGGCTGATGCCAAGGCGACCAGGCGCAGCGCGAAGGCTGATGCCAAGGCGACCAAGCGCAGCGCGAAGGCTGACGCGAAGGTGGCCAAGCGCGATGCGAAGGTGTTGAAGGCTGATGCGAAGGCGGCCCGGCGCGGCGCGAAGGCTGATGCGAAGCTCGCCCGCCGTGCGGAGAAGGTGAAGGCCAGGACCTCAAAAGCTGAGGCCAGGACCTCGAAGGCTGAGGCCAGGGCCGCCAAGCGCGATGCGGACGCGGCCAAGCGAGACGCAAAATCTGCAGCCCGAGAGGAAGCGGAGACCGTGAAGCAGTCTCGGCGAGAGTCGAAGGCGGCCGACCGCGATGCCAAGGCCGCAGTCAAGGCGGCCAGACAGGCCAAGCGCGCGTCAAAGATCGAGGCCAGGTCAGCCAGGAAGGCCGACCGCAAAGCTGAGGCAGATCACAAGGCCGCGAAGCGGGCGGCAAAGGCGCACGCCCGAACTTCTCGGTCCGTAGCCAAGACGGCTCGGCCCCAGAAAGAGGAAGCGCTGTCGAACACGCAGACGGCCAGATCGACCGAGTTGACCGACGCCACAACCAGCAAGCGGCTTCGCCTCCGCTCCAAAGCCGAAGCGGTGGTCAGCGCACCGTCTTCGGTCAGCATTGCGAACCCCAACCGGAGTTCAGCCGACACCGGACCCGCCGTTGGGTCGGCGGCTGCTGAGCCCGCCCTTGCGCCTTCGACCGACGGCCGGATCGTTACCTCCCCACCAACCCGGCACCGATAGGCTTCACAACTCATGTTTGAATCGTTATCCGATCGTCTTGACGGCATTTTCAGCGGCATCCGCGGCAAAGGAACGCTGAAGGAAGCCGATGTCGACGACGTTCTGAAAGAAATTCGTACCGCCCTGCTTGAGGCCGACGTGAACTTCAACGTCGTCAAAGGCTTCCGGGACCGGGTCAAAGAACGCTGCGTGGGCTCGGAGGTCCACAAGGCGCTCAACCCGGCCCAACAGGTCATCAAGATTGTTCACGAAGAGCTGATTCAGACGCTCGGCGGCGAGACAATGAAGATCACCTTCGCGTCGAAGCCGCCGACGGTGGTGCTGATGGCGGGCCTGCAGGGTGCGGGTAAGACCACCAATACCGCCAAGCTGGCGCGCTGGTTCAAGAGCCAGGGTCGCAACGTGATGATGGTTGGCGCTGACCTCCAGCGACCGGCCGCCGTTAAGCAGCTGCGGACGCTTGGGTTACAGGTGCAGGTGCCGGTGTACAGCGAAGACACCGACCCCGTCACCTGTGCCCGGAACGCCATGGCCGAAGCCGAGCACCTTGGGCGTGACGTGGTCATTGTCGATACCGCTGGTCGTCTGGCCATCGATGAGGATCTGATGGACGAAGTTCGTGCCATCTCTGATGCGGTTGAGCCCGACTACACCTTCCTGGTCATCGATGCGATGACCGGACAGGACGCGGTCACCACCGCCGAAGCGTTCCACCAGAAGTTGGCGTTGTCCGGCGTGATCCTGACCAAACTTGACGGTGATGCTCGTGGCGGCGCCGCGCTGTCGGTGAAAGAGGTTGTGGGTCGCCCAATCGCGTTCGCCTCAACCGGCGAGAAGCTCGAAGACTTCGATCAGTTCCATCCCGACCGTCTGGCTGGCCGGATCCTGGGCATGGGCGACATGCTCACCCTGATCGAAAAGGCCGAGGAGAACTACGACAAGGACGAGGCCGAAGCCGCTGCAACCAAGATGTTCGAAGGGCAGTTCACGCTCGACGACTTTCTGGTCCAGATGCAGCAAATCAAAAAGATGGGTCCGATCAGCGGCCTGTTGGGCATGATGCCCGGTGTACCCAAAGAGATCCGTGATGTGGAGATCGAAGACAAGCAGGTTGGTCAGGTTGAAGCCATCATTCGGTCGATGACGGCCGAGGAACGCGCCAATCCATCGATCATCGACGGTTCCCGACGGGAACGAATTGCGACCGGCAGCGGCACCCTTCCCAACGAGGTCAACCAGCTCATCAAACAGTTCAGCCAGATGCAGACAATGATGAAGCGCATGGGCGGCATGGGCACCAAAGCCATGAGTCGGACCCGCAAAAAGGCCAAGAAGGGCAAGAAGGGCGGACGAGTCACAACATCCCGGGCCGCAGCCGCAAAAGCCGGTCTTCAGCTCCCCGGAGTGAACAAGATGCCCAATCCGGCTGACCTGATGAAAGAACTGGAAGAAATGGGATTTCCGGGAATCGAGCGTCAAGAGGATTGATTCTCCCGAATTCCGCGGCACACTTATGCGGTTCGTTTCGCCATCGCTCAAGAATCGATGAGCGATCTGCTGTGGCGGCTTCCTCTGCGATGCGAACATTTCAGCGAACAACATCAATCGAACAGCAAGCTCCATAACAGGCGCAAATCCTTCGCCTGTTCACCAGAAGGAACAAAGAAGCAGTGGCAGTCAAGCTCCGGCTCATGCGAATGGGCAAAAAGAAGCAGCCGACCTACCGGCTGGTCGCCGCGGACTCACGTTCGCCGCGTGATGGTCGATTCATCGAAATTCTCGGTACCTACGATCCGCGGGCTGAGCCTTCGGTCATCGAGGTCAAGAATGACCGTGCGGTGCACTGGCTCAGTGTTGGTGCGCAGCCGACCGCTCGGGTCAAGAAGCTTCTCACCATCTCCGGCGCCTGGAGCGAGTTCTCCGGCGAAGCGGCTCCGACCCCGTATGTGGCCAAGCCCACCAAGAAGTCCAAGAAGCAGATGGAGAAGGAAGAATCTGCTGCTGAAGAAGCCGCTGAGGCCAAAGCTGCCGCGGCTGAAGCAGCCGCGGCTCCAGCCGAAGAGGCTCCAGCCGAAGAGGCTGCTCCTGAAGAGGCTGCTCCTGAAGAGGCTGCTCCTGAAGAGGCTCCGGCTGAAGAGGCTGCTGCTGTAGAGGCTCCGGCCGAAGGTGATGACGCATGAGCGACCCCAACGTCCTTCCCGCGGAATCGGCTCGCGAGCTCCTTGAGCATATTGTGAAGTCGGTTGTTGAACAGCCCGATGAGGTACACATCGATACCGACGACTCCGGTGACAAGATTCGCCTGGACGTACGCGTTGGTGACGGCGATATGGGTCGAGTGATCGGCAAGCGCGGTCGCGTGGCCCACTCGATCCGCACCCTGGTGCGGGCCGCAGCAGTGATCGACGATTGTGAAGTCGACGTCGAGTTCGTCGACCAATAAAGGCTCTGTGCCTGCATCACAAATTGGAGTTTCGGCTGGTGCCGAAACATCCCCATGACAGATCAGCACCTTGAAATCGGCCGCATCTCCAAAGCTCACGGGCTTCGAGGAGATGTGGTCGTTTCGCTTTTGAGCGACCGGACCGAGCGGTTGAACTCGGGTGCCGTGCTCTTTGCTGATGGTGAAAAGCTGACCGTCGTCTCGTCCCGGCCGCACCAGCAGAAGTTTCTGGTGCTCTTCGAAGGCTATGCCAGCCGGGAGCGGGCCGAGACCCTCCGCGGCAAGTTGCTTACCGCACCGCCGATTGACGATCCCGACACGTTGTGGGTGCACGACCTGATTGACGTGGACGTGTTTGACATCGACGGCACATTGTTGGGTCACACCGAAGCGGTTCAGGACAACCCGGCCAGCGACCTGTTGGTACTTGAAGACGGTGGCCTCATTCCGCTTACGTTCTTTGTTGAACTGACCGAGGCGGGCATCGTGGTGGACCCACCGGACGGTCTTCTGACGTTCATGGACGAGTCCGATGACCGCGTACCCGCCGCCGGGAGCGAAACCGATGAGGATTGACGTCTTCACCATCTTTCCCGGCCTGATCGCCGGGTTCGCGTCCGAAAGCCTGCTGGGCAAAGCCCAGACCGACGGACTTGTAACGCTCAATACCCACGACCTTCGCGACTCCGCAACCGGCCGGCACCGCGCCGTCGACGATGCGCCCTTTGGCGGTGGGGCCGGCATGGTCATGATGCCCGAGCCGCTGTTCGCCAGCATCGAAGGCGCCAACCCGCCACGACCGCTTTTCATGCTGGGCCCCGCAGGCGAAACCTTCAACCAGGCCAAGGCCGAAGAACTGGCGGCTGGCGATGGGTTCTCCCTGCTGTGTGGTCGGTATGAGGGTGTGGATGAACGAGTGCTCACCACGTTGACCGACGGCCAGATCAGCATCGGCGACTATGTCCTCGGTGGGGGAGAAGTAGCGGCACTGGTGGTCATTGAAGCAGTGACTCGCCTGATCCCCGGCGTCATGGGCAACGATCTTTCGGCCAGCGACGAGTCGTTCTCTGACGGATTGTTGGAATATCCGCACTACACGCGGCCAGCATCATTTCGGGACATGGACGTTCCGGCAGTTCTTCGCTCCGGTGACCACAGCAAGGTGGATCGATGGCGTCGCGCCCAGGCGTTGGCCCGTACCTTGGAACGTCGCCCTGAGCTGATTCAAAAGCGCGGTGGAATCAGCGCCGACGACCAGAAGCTGCTGGACGAATTCGACCTGTAGCGGTGGTAGCCGCTGCGCCAGCAACGGCGGAGCATCAAGGCCCGTGACCGCACCGGGTTTGAGTATCCGGTCAAAACCACCGTTAGCATGACGGTTTCGTATTTGAGCGGTTTCGTAACTGTTTGCCCTTCGGGAGACTGTGCCATGCACACCACTGACTTCATCGATCAAGCCAACCTGCGCGAGGACGTGCCCGAGTTCGGCGCCGGCGACACCGTAAAGGTGCACGTGCGCGTGATCGAGGGCAGCAAAGAGCGGACGCAGGTCTTCGAAGGCACCGTTCTCAAGCGCCAGGGCGCCGGCATCCGAGAGACCTTCACGGTCCGCAAGCTCAGCTACGGCGTTGGCGTGGAGCGTACGTTTCCCACCCACTCGCCAACGATCGAGAAGATCGAACGAGTGACCAGGGGCGATGTTCGTCGAGCCAAGCTGTACTACCTGCGGGACCGCGTGGGCAAAGCCGCGAAGGTCAAAGAAAAGCGCGACTGGTAACTCCTCGGCTGGGCGACCGCTGGGAGCTCACTAGAAGGCCCCGGCGATGACGTCGACCTTCCGGCCGACAATCGAGACCACATCGAATCTGACATCGCGCGCCCCGTCGTAGGGATGCTGCATCAGCCACACGGCTGCCAGTTGTCGGATGCGCCGCTGCTTCTTCCATCCGACGGCCTCTGACGGCTCACCAAACGCGTTGGTTGCCCGCGTCTTCACTTCGGCAAACACGGTCACCATGCGCGTTCCGCTGCGGTCGTGACGAAGCAGTTGCGCCACGATGTCCAGCTCGCCGTGGCGGCCGTTACGCCAGTTACGGTCAACAATGGCCAGCCCCTCTTGTTCGTACCAGGCCACAGCGAGGTCTTCGCCTCGCCGACCCATCATGTTCTGCGATGTCACTTCTGGTGAACGAGTTGTCATGACGCCGACCGTAGGGACTGGCACTGACGGTTTCGGTCGTTGCGGGGAGGTGGCATGTGGCAACCCGCCAAAGCGGCATTGCGCAGTGAGATCAACGCGGTGGTCGGTTGCCAACCCACCGAACGTGCAAACTCCGGTGGCAGATCGCCAAGTGGTGACGGGCGGCGAACATGGGCATGACGAGTGCAACAATGGCCATGACGAGGGCAACAATGGCCATGACGAGGGCAACAATGGCCATGACGAGGGCAACAATGGCCGTGACGAGTGCACCTTGGCGACGTCTCGGTCGTCTGTTGGACATCGGAGCGCAAGGAAGCGGCAACGGCGGCGGGTGGCCGCCATAAAGCCTGCTCAACATCGCAAAGAACAGCAGCGAGCAGTTCATCCCGAAGATGTGGACCGGCAACGACCGGTCGATAATGACCGGACCGTCGATTAACGGTCAGCTGCTACCGGCGGGGGCCGCGCCGATGGCGATTGCGCCAGCAGCCATTGTGCCAGTGGCGACGGAGGTCGGCGGCTTCCAACGGCACGGCGACCGTGTGGAAGGTTCGGGGCGGTATGTCTCGGTTGCAGCCCGGACACAGATAGGTCTTGTGCGCGTCATAGGGCTGAATGTGTCGGACTTCGGCGTCGTCCCACATATCGGGCTTTCGGCTCATGATTCTGCTGATCCCGGCTACCCGAAGAGTGCCCACAGAAGCAGACCGGCGCACACAACAACACCAAGGCCCACATACCAGTAGTCGAAGCGCGTGGTGCGGTGCTTTCGGTTGGGGTCAAATCCCATGGCGGTTGCGTGTCCTATGGCGGTTGCGTGTCATGGCGGTACAAATCTCACAGTGGTCGTGGCGAACAGCGGCCAAGCCGCACCGTCCCAGTATCGTCGGAACTGATGCCCAAATTGCGTTCTCTGCCCAGTGGTCTGATGCTTGTTGCACTGGCCAGTGTCCTGCTGGCCTTTACCGCCTGTGCTCCGGGCACGCCGCCGCAAGTCCCCGTCAACGCCAGCGGCGTAGCGGACCCGGTACTGGTTGATGGTCGGGCCCTTTACGCCGAACACTGCGTGTCGTGTCACGATCGCGACGGCAGCGGTGGGGTTGGGGCCCGTATCCACGAGGGTCGACTGCTGGCCAAGTACCCGGAAATCAACGTCCAAACGTCGCTGATTGCCAACGGCATCGGTGGTCGGATGCCCGCGTTTTCAGACAAGCTCGAGGCCGATGAGATCGAGGCAGTGTCACGGTATGCCCGTGAAGTTCTCTGAGCGCTCCGCAGCGTTTTGGCCGAGGTCGGGCGAAACTGTCACTGCCTCTGCCTACCTTGATCACCAACTTCCCCTGAGAGTCAGCTCCATGTCCGCCCTTCACCGGGCTGGCACAGGATGGGGAGGGTGCCGTGTTGGCGTCTGTTCCTTCGGCCACAGTTCGAGGCATCTCGGGCCAGTCGGTCGTTGTTGAGGTTCATGTAGCGTCGGGTTTGCCGGCGTTCAATGTTGTCGGGCTGCCGGATGCAAGCTGTCGAGAGGCCCGAGACCGGGTCCGGGCCGCACTGCTATCCAGTGGATGTTCGTGGCCGGGCCGCCGCATCACGGTGAACCTGGCGCCGTCCGGGGTGCCAAAGGTCGGCTCCGGTTTGGATCTGGCGATTGCCATTGGGATTCTGGTGGCCGCCGGTGAGCTACCGGCAAAGCTGGTGGAAGGCATGGCGTTTGTGGCGGAGCTGGGCTTGGATGGATCGTTGCGGCGCGTTCCGGGAACGTTGTCCCTGGCGGCCGCCGCGGCGTCGTGCGGGGCCGAGTACGCGGTGGTGGCGGACGAGGCCGCGTCAGAGGCAAATGTGGGGTCGCTGCTGAAGGTGCGGTCGGCTTCGTCACTGCTTGATTTGTTGGCGTCTCTTCGCGGTGATGCGCCATGGCTGGATCCCGTTTGTGGGCCGCCCCCGGAAATCGAAGCGGTCGTCGCAGATATGGCGGATGTGGCCGGCCAGCCATTTGCGCGGGCCGCATTGGAGGTTGCGGCTGCCGGTGGCCACAACCTGTTGATGGTTGGACCGCCAGGGGCGGGCAAGACAATGCTGGCCAAACGGTTACCCGGTCTGTTGCCGCCGCTTGATCATGAGCGGGCGGTGGAAGCAACCAAGGTTCATTCGGTTGCCGGGATTCGGCTGCCCCATGGCGGCCTTGTCAGCCAACCGCCATTTCGTGCACCGCATCATTCCGCGTCAACCGCCGCGTTGGTCGGTGGCGGAACGCGGGGGCTTCGGCCGGGTGAAATCAGTTGTGCGCACGGCGGGGTCCTGTTTCTCGATGAGATGGGGGAGTTTTCGCCGTCGGTGCTGGACGCGTTGCGTCAGCCTTTGGAGGAGGGCGTGATTCGCGTCAGCCGAGCCGTGGGTACCGCATCGTTCCCTGCGGACTTCTTGTTGGTGGGCGCCATGAATCCGTGCCCCTGCGGTCACCTCGGAGGGCCGGACGGCTGCCGGTGCAGTGACGCAGCCCGGGCCCGGTACGCCCGCCGGTTGTCTGGCCCGCTCCTTGATCGCTTTGATCTGCGGGTGCATGTGCATCGGCCCGACCCAGAACTCCTCATTCGTCGCACCCCGGGCGAGCGGTCTTCGCTGGTTGGCGAACGAGTCCGCATGGCTCGGGAACGGGCGGAGCTGCGGGGCGTGCGCTGCAATGCAGACCTGGACGCGTCCGAACTCGAACGGCTGGCGCCGCTGTCGCTGGAAGCGGAGAACCTGCTTCGGCATGCGCTGACCAATGGTGGGTTGTCGGCTCGGGGTCTTACTCGGGTACGCGCCGTTGCCTTGACCATCGCGGACCTTGCTGCCGTCCGGGCCGATGGCGGCGGGGGCGAAGCGGGATCGGTGCCCGTGTCGCTGTCGTTGGAAAGCGTGGCCGAGTCACTTGCGTATCGGGCCGCTCCGGTCGTCCTGGATCAGGTGGAGGTGTCCCATGTCATTCGACCTTCGGCGTGATCTCGGCCGCACTGGTGACGTGATCGAGGCCTGTTCTGACGGCGAGTGTGGCCACCTTCTGGCGCTGACCATGCTTCCGAAGATGGGACCGCGACGGCTTCGCCACCTCATCGACCGGTGGGGACCATGCCTGGCGTGGCAACGGATACGCAGTCGTCAACCGTTGCAGGTAACGGTGCCCGGAGAGGTGCTCAACGACTGGTACGACGCCTCCGCGCTGGTGGACCCCGCAGAGACGCGGGATCAACATCGGCGGGCCAAGGTGCAATGGGCCATGCGGGCGGGCAGCGGCTACCCCCAACGACTTGTCAATGATCCTGAACCACCGGAGATCCTCTTTTGGCGGGGCACCCAGCAGGCTTTGGCGCAGCCGACCGTTGGCATCGTGGGGACGCGGCGGTGCACCCGGTACGGGCGAGATGTCGCGTTTGAGTTGGGCGCCGCACTGGGGCAGGCCGGGGTTGGTGTCGTATCGGGTCTGGCCATTGGTATCGACGCGGCCGCGCATGCCGGAACCTTGCAGCATGGGGGTGTGCCTATTGCCGTTGTTGGTGGCGGCGCTGACGTTGTCTACCCCCGGAGAAACGCAGGTCTATGGACCGACGTGGTGGCCCATGGACTGTTGGTCACCGAGCAGGCGATGGGAATCGCACCGCAACGGTGGATGTTCCCTGCCCGAAATCGGATCATCGCCGGGCTGTCTGATGTGGTCGTGGTCGTGGAGTCGCCGGCCACCGGCGGGTCGATGTACACGGTGGATGCGGCGTTGGAACGCGATCGACCAGTCTTCGCCGTGCCGGGACCCATCCGCAGCGCGGCCTCAGTGGGCACCAATCGGTTGTTGGCTGACGGTGCCCATCCGTATTGCTCGCCCTCTGATGTTCTGGAAGCTCTCGGTCTGATTACTCCCGGCTTGCCGCCGGGGTGCATGTCTGAGGAGATCACGCGGGATGCGGTTGGCGACCAGACAGACCGGACTGGCGCAAAGGTGCTGGATGCATTGGGGTGGCAGTCACAGACCGTTGATCGATTGGCTGCCAGAACTGGACTCTCCGCATCGCTGATTGCGGTACAGCTCCAGCTACTGATGGCGGCTGGCCACGTGGTGAGTCGCGACGGTTGGTACGAGCGCACGTCGGTGAAGGACCGTCGGTGACCCCGTTACTGTCGCGGGAGCAACCACCACCCCAAAGGAGCTCCTGTGTCATTCATCCCTGACTGGCTACCGTCACCGGCGACTGCGGTCGAAACCGAAACGCCGCTTTTGCTGGCCGCAGTCCACGACAACGTTGGGGTTATGAGCTTCAATCGCCCCGAGCGTCGCAACGCGCTGGCTGACGAGATGTACTACGGCATCGACCATGCACTGGCGCACTTTTCCGCCAACGATGACGTTCGCACCGTCATGCTCACCGGCGAAGGGGGAGCGTTCAACGCCGGCGGCGACGTCAAGGCCATGAACCAGTCGAATCAGACCGGCGAGCCCCGCGTGGGCCGACCAGCGAGCGGACCGGAACAGGTTGCGTATCTGGCTGACCGGCAACGAGCAACGTCGTTGGCCATGTGGGAGTACTCCAAGCCCATTGTTGCGGCGATCCCCGGCCCCGCTGCGGGTGCCGGCCTGTCCCTGGCGCTGGCCACCGACATTCGGTTGGCCCACGAGCAGGCCATTTTCGTTACCGCTTTCGCCAACGTCGGGGCCTCTGGCGATTTCGGCGGTAGCTGGTTTCTCACTCAGCTCCTGGGTCCGTCGAAAGCCAAAGAGCTGTACTTCCTGTCTCCTCGCCTCAGCGCCCAGGAGGCACTGGACCTCGGACTGGTCAACCAGGTCCTGCCTGCGGCTGACCCCCAGGCGTTTCAGCTCGACGCGCTGGAATGGTGCCGAGCTCTGGGACGGCGCGCCCCGCTGGCCATGACCCGGATGAAGCAGAACATCAATCGGGCCGTTCTGGCGGATCTTGCGACGGCGCTTGACCGGGAGGCCGAGAACATGGTGTGGACCATGGGCACCAGCGACCACCGCGAGGCGGCCGCAGCATTTGTGGAGAAACGAACCCCCAACTTCACCGGCGAATAAGCCAGCTCAGTTCCCCGCCAACGGGACCCGGCTGGGCGTGCCCACCGTCGGTGGAATCAGGCGGTGAGTCCGGAGCGGCGTGTGGCGACGGCGGCAGCCGCAGCGACAAGCACGGTGGCCAGAGCCAGCATCGGCATAACGCCCAGGCCGCCACCGGTTCCGTTGCTGATTGTGCGGAATGCTGGAAGTGGTGGAACTTCAGTTTCCAAGGTGAGGTTGCCCGAACCCGTCATGACAACACCCGCGTAGTCGGTAGTTTCATAGAACGCCAAGTCCTCGGCGGTGATGAAGTTGTCGATCTCGACGCCGTTGGCGTCCAGCGGAATTGCGCCAACCGCAGCGCCGGCCCGGACCAACGCAAAGGCCGATGAGACGGCTGAGCTTGTGCCCGTGCAGGTTGCTGTCTGGCCAACCGCCAGCAGGTCGACGGTATTGGAAAAGAAGCCGGGCAAATCGCAGGTGATGTCGTCGGGAGCCACGAACTGGCTGATGACTTCAACATCGGCCAAGGGGGTGTCACCGTCATTGGTCACAACGTAGGTCCAGGCCAAAGACGATCCGGGGTTGACGGTCGGTGCCGAGCCGGCATCGTTGGCATCGGCGCCGTTTACCAGATGGGTGAACGCAACGCTCGGATTGACATCTTGTGCGCTGGCCGATGCTGGGAGGAGCACCGAGAGCATCGCCAGTGCAACGGCGCCAATGATCCCGCTCAATACCACCTGTCGGAATGAAAAGTGACTTCGGTGGCTGGTGTGATTCGCCCGGGTGTGCATTGTTTCTCCTGAGTTGGGTCAGTGCGCACCTCAAAACTAGGCGGCCAACGACCAAGCCACAGGATAAATGGTGTACGCGGGCACAATTGCCCACGAACCGAAATTTCGAAGATCGGGAACCAGACAGGTCCCAACCGCCGTCGAAGTGTCATGAACAACTTTGCCGCTCTGGCCGTTTCTGCCCGTCATCGCGTGTGGTCCATGGGCCCGAGCGTGGTTGCCGTCGTTCTTATGGTGGTTCTGCTGGCCACCGCGTGTTCGCCGGCCGATGAACCTTCGGCCACGGCGGACACCACGACGGACACCACGACGGACACCACGGCGGACACTGCCGGCTCCGCCGCCGAAACAACCAGTAGCTCAGACCCGGTCACGTCATCGGTCGACGAACCCGTCGCAGACGCTGCGGGAGACGCTGCAGGTGATGTTGCTGACACCGTAATGGAGGACGACGCAGAGGAAGCCGAAGCGATGGAAGAGGACCGTTCGAGCGCGGAGTCGGCTCTGCAATTTGGCACCGATGACGAAGCGGTCTTCGCCCCGGCGGCTGGGGCCGTGCCGAGCCCCACCAGCACCGGCGGCGGTCTCTACGAAGGTCAAGGCGAAGCACGAGCCTCCCGTGACAACGCCGACCCGGACGCCGAGGGACTCTTTGCCTCTGATCCCGCCGAGGACAACGAGCAGACAACAGCGCGACGACTTCGGGACAATCGGTTTGCCGACTACGGCTACCGCGAGTTCATCGACGTGGCTCGAGACCCCTTCTCCACCTTCGCGCTCGATGTGGATACCGGCAGCTGGACCGTCGCCCGCCGCTACCTGTCCGAAGGAGTGCTTCCGCCCACTCAGGCCGTTCGGGTTGAGGAGTTCGTCAATGCTTTTGACTACAGCTATGCCATCCCTCGCCGGGGTCTGGAATTGACTATTGAAGGCGGCCCGTCACCGTTCAATCAGGAGAATGTGCTCGTCCAGGTTGGCGTACAGGCCGAAGTGGTTGCTGACGCCGACCGGCCGCCGGTCGCCCTCACCTTTGTGATCGACACGTCCGGGTCCATGGACCAGGACAACCGACTGGGATTGGTGAAAGAATCCTTGTCCACCCTCGTGGGTGAGCTGGAGTCCGATGACACGGTTGCAATTGTCGTCTACTCCGACGGGGCCGGCGTCGTTCTTGAACCCACCGAGATCCGCAACCGCGACCGCATCCATGACGCCATCGACTCGCTCCGCCCCGGTGGCTCAACCAATCTGGAATCAGGATTGGATGAGGGATACGAGATGGCCCGCCGAGCGTTCCGCGAGGACGGTATCAACCGAGTCATCATCGCCAGCGACGGCGTGGCCAATGCTGGCATCACCGATGTGGAGGACCTGAGTCGCGGCCTTCGTGATGGTGCCGACGCGGGAATTCAGCTTGTGACTTTGGGTTTTGGCATGGGCAACTTCAACGACGAAATGATGGAACAGCTGGCGGACAACGGCGATGGCTTTTACGCCTACGTCGACACGCTGGACGAAGCCGACCGGTTGTTTCGTGACGAACTCACCTCCACGCTGGTGACGGCGGCAATCGACGCCAAGATTCAGGTTGAGTTCTTTGATGACGTGGTCCAGGACTACCGCCTCATTGGTTTCGAAAATCGAGGGGTACGAGACAGCGACTTCCGTAACGACCAGGTGGACGCCGGCGAGCTCGGTTCGGGCCACCAGGCAACCGCCATGTACGAACTGACCCTCAAGCCCGGCGTCACCTTAGGTGAGCGGGCCGACATTGGCATGGTGTACCTGCGCTGGGAAGATCCCGTCACCGGCGAAGTCATCGAGATCGACGACGAGATCGAATTGCGCAAGGTCGAGCCGTCGTTCACTGACACCAGCGGCTCATTCCAGCTGGCAACGGTGGCCACCGCCTTTGCCGATGTTCTGCGGGACAACCCCTATGCCGACGACGTTGAGTTGCGGAATGTGTCGGTTGAAGCGTGGCGACTGGCCGACCGTTTCGGCGGCGAAGACTCCCTGGCGCTGGCCGAGGCCGTTGACCGAGCCGTGCAGATCGGGGCCTGAGCGCCACCCGAATCGAAAGGCGAATCGACAGAAATCGTCGCCGGGTCGGGCTCGCACGAGGGGTGAAGAGTCCGGTCCGGTGGCGGCAAAAAGCCCGGAGAGTAACCAACGGGACACGCAGAGCGCTGAGTGACCGAAGCAAGCCGATACGGTTGCAGCGTGGCTGACAATACGCCGTCGGGTGCTCAGCGCACCCCTCGTGATCTCTGGCAGGTTGAGGATTTCCTCGCGTCTCTGACCTCGATAGCCGACGCGTCCCGCGCCGTCTATCGGCGGGATGTGTTGGCCTTTGTCAGCTGGACCCAGACCACGGGAGCGGCTTCGGCTGCGGATGCGTCACGGCTCCTCATGCGCAGATACCTCGCCCATTTGGCCGAGCAGGACTACGCCCGCCGTACGATCAGCCGCAAACTTTCTTCGCTTCGCCGGTACTTCCGATGGGCGCACCGCCAGGGCCTGTGTGCGTCGGATCCATCGGCCTCGCTTGCTGGTCCCAAACTCGATGGTCGCCTGCCCCGGGTACTTCCGGCCGCCGAGCTGGCACCGTTGCTGACTGGCAACCGTCTCGGTCTGGTCGACGACGATGAGCACCGAAGTCTCCGCGACAACGCCATTGTTGAGGTCCTCTATGGCAGTGGGCTTCGGGTGGCCGAACTCGCTTCCATGAAGACTGAGGACCTCGCCCTCGACGACGGCCGAGTCACCGTTTGGGGCAAAGGCAATAAACAACGCATCGTTCCTCTGACGGCGCCGGCAGTTGATGCCGTGCGGCAGTGGTTGGCCCGGGGTCGCAGTGAATTTGCCACGGTGGACTCACCGAAAGACGCCGTGTTCCTCAATTTCGCGGGTCGAGCGATCACGCCGCGGGACGTCCGCAGGGTCCTTGATCGGCGGGCGGTCACGCCAACCCACCCGCATGCGTTACGCCACACCTTTGCGACTCATCTTCTCGACGGTGGTGCCGACTTGCGAAGTGTGCAGGAACTCTTGGGGCATGAAGGCCTGGCGACAACGCAGATCTACACCCACGTGAGTCGTGAGCGATTGCGTTCGACGATTGCCAACACCCATCCTCGTGGCTGAACGCCTACCCCCCGAAGAGACGGACCGGCTCTGGCGCAATTACCACGCCAATCGGACCGTCGAAGCTCGAGACGAACTGATTCTGGCCTATTCGCCGCTGGTGCGCTTTGTTGCCAGTCGGGTCGGCGCCAATCTGCCATCGAGTGTGGAGGTGGGTGACCTGATCTCTTTTGGCATGTTTGGTCTGCTGGACGCCATCGAACGATTTGAGCCGGACCGGGGTTTCAAGTTCGAGACCTTCGCCATTCCTCGGGTCAAAGGGGCGATTCTGGACGAACTCCGGGCCATGGACTGGGTCCCCCGCAGCGTTCGGGCCAAAGCCCGGGCCATTGAGCGGGCCATCGTGACCTTCGAAGTCGACAACGGGCGGTCACCGACCGAAGAGGAACTGGCCGATGTGATGGGCCAGGAGGTAAGCAGTCTGCAAAAGTCGTTGACTGAAGTTTCGTCGGGCGGTCTTGCTGCACTGGACGAGGTGCGGGCCACCGGCGAAGGCGAGCTTGGAACGCTGCGGGATTTGCTGGCCGACACCGGCAGCGGGCCCGACATTGGCATTGAGGAACGTGAGACCCGTCAGCTCCTCCGCAGTTTCATCAACTCGTTACCCGACCGGGAGAAGGCGGTGTTGACGCTGTACTACTTCGAACGGCTGACGATGGCCGATATCGGCAGCGTGCTGGGCGTCACCGAGTCCCGGGTCTGCCAGATTCACGCCAAGGCGGTTCTGGCGTTGCGGTCCAAGTTTGATGCGTCCTGGCGCTGAGCTGATTGCTCTTGCGGTGCTTACCGCACCGCCATAGTTTCGTAGTCGCGCTTCTCCAGTTTCACTGAACGCTTCCTCCTGTTCGATTCGGTTGCCCGACCGCATGTGGTTGCCCGGGCACAAACAAGGAGGAGCCAGCGTGGCTCGACGGATGGTTCGACGGATTGACAGTGCTCACCGCATTGACGGTGCCCACCGGCTTCGATCGCTGGTCGGCACCCGGCCTGCTGTTGCGGGCGTGGCGCTCATGGGGGCGGTAGTGATGGCGGGCGCCGGTCTCGCCGTCCGGCAGGCAGCCCAACCTTCGGAGGTGCCCACCGCCTATGTCCAACCGGTGGTGGCCCCGGTGGTGGATGGGTTTCGTCCGCCGCAAACGTTCGCCGGCACGGGTAATCGGGGCTTGGAGTACTTGACCGTCGGTGGTGAAGACGTGGCTTCGGCAGCCGCCGGCATCGTGGTGTTCTCCGGGCCGGTGGCCGGATCTCAACACATCACGGTCCAGCATGGCGACGGCATTCGAACCTCCTACAGCCACCTGACCAGCCGGACGGCGGTGGTTGGCGACCGCGTGATCGCTGGTCAGATCCTGGGCACGGCCAATGTGGGGTTCCACCTGGGCGCCCGAATCGGCGAAACATACCTGGACCCGGCGTTGCTGCTGGCCGCACCGGAAACCGAGCCTTCGGGGCGGGCATGGCTCATCCGCGTGAACGACGTGGAAACGGATTGAAGAAAAATCTGGCCGGGGTGGGAAAGATTCGGCCCGCTGGTGCGTCAGACTGCTGTGAGAGTAGTGGCAATGACAATCCCAGAAACGAGAATCATGCCATCAACCGATTCCCGGCTCGTTGATCAGGCACGAGCAGGGGACCAGGCCGCGTTTATTGCGCTGCTCCGGCAGGAAGACGCCCATATGCGGGCGTTGGTGTTCACCACCCTGAACACCCAGACCGGCATGGACGATGTTCTGCAAGAGGCCTACATCAAGGCCTTCGGTGCCATTGGGAAGTTTCGCGGTGACTCCAGTTTCTCAACCTGGCTGCACCGGATCGTGTTCAACGCGACCATTGACTACTCCCGCCGGAATCGTCGCCATCAACATGAGGAAATGCACCACCTGGACCATGAGCCTGACCCGCAGTCGGGCGTGGGCCACCAGGTTGTCGAACGCGATGCCTTGGGGTCTGCGCTCAATGAACTCACGGCGGAGCAGCGAGCGTGCGTGCTCCTGGTTGATGCCGAAGGCTATGACTACCAGAGCGTGGCTGACATGCTCGGGGTGAGTTACGGCACCATCGCCAGTCGCCTCAGTCGAGCCCGGGCAAACTTGCGAACCTCACTTAAATTGTCGGGAGGAGCGGCCTGATGACCAACGATGAGAATCCCGGACACGACGAAGAACTTGGAGCGATGCTGCGCAGCCGAGGCGTCCCTGGTCACGGCCCCGACTTCTGGACCTTGGTGGAGGATGCCATCGGTGCCGAAGCGCCAAAGCTGGTTGTGCTGCCGAAGATCGGCCCGGAGATCGGCCCGGAGATCGGCCCGGAGAACAGCCCGGAGATCAACCCGCAAGACGCTGGTGCTTTGACTGACGAACCCGGGTCGGTGATCGACGAAGTCCCCAGGACGGTTGCGCTTCCGCCTGCCAAAGTTATGCCCGCGCCCGGCATGGTGCGGACCAAGTCCCGTTCCGGGCGAGGCGCGTGGGTCGGCATCGCCGCGGTCGCGGCGGCGGCCCTGGTGGTTGGCATGGCTGGGTTCCTTGGCTTCGCCAGCGGTGGCACCACCGACCGGATAACCGTGGTGGATGTGGCGGCACCGGTCGCTCCATCGGGCACCGTCTGGCCGCCAACCCCCATGCCGACCCCCATGCCGTTGCCCTTCGACGGGGCGGCGCCTGGCGTCCCGCCGGTGGGATTCCTGGATCCCAACACTGGCGATGTGATCAACGACTTCTTCGCGTTCCGCCACTCGGTGCCCGTTGGTTGGAGCATGGAGCCGTCGCCTACCGGGTTTGGTCAGCGATTCACCTCGCCTGATGGTTTGGCTCGCATGCATGTCTACGCCCAGGTGGTGCCGCCCGGCGAGCAGCCGGTGGTGCCGCTGATTCCGGGCGAGACGATATTCCGAGCAGAGGCAGTGCCGGTCATGGACGGGTTTGCATCCCAGGTCGGCGAGTATCACCAGTCCTCAGAGGCCGAGGGTGCCATCTACACCGGGTTCCGTGATGAGTTTGAGGTCACCCAGCTGGCGGCCATGTGGGACACCAATCTGGGAACCCGGCTGGCGTTGGTCATGCAGCTCGAAGCCCCTCCCGGGATCGGGATCGAGTTGCCGGTCGAATCGCTCCTGCTCTTTCGGCAGCCGACCAGCAACCGGTTCGTACCACTGTTGCCGACGCCGATGGTGCAGACGCCCGTTCCCGCCCTGGCTCCGGAGCTCACCGAGGAGGCCATGACCGAAGGACCTGCTGACGAGGTGGGTTTTTTCACCCCGGACCGAATGGGTGGGTGGATCGGATTGCAGGCCGAGGCGGGCGGCCTGTACAACGTGGACAATGCGGGGGCGCGCAAGGTGGACGACGCGGGGGCGCGCAAGCAGTTGTATGGCCGATTCTCGGCCCGGTCTGATGCGGCCGGCACCGACCGGCTTATCAGCCGGGATCTCAAAGCGTTGGTCCCCATTGGGGGGACGCCCCACCTGGTGATTCGGGAACTCGTGACCGAGCCGGGACAAGACGGTTGGCTGTACGACTCACTGTCGGTCATCAATCTGTCGACGTCGACAAATCGCGAGGTTGAGCGACGTGAGATTGCCTCGCCGGACAGCGGAGACTGGTTCTCCTTCTCCACCGGGCGCGTAAACAGCGATGGTACTGATCTGCTGGTGGAGCGTTCCCTGTGGCAGGGCGCCTGCGGATGGATCGACAAGATCTCCCTTTCCGGGGAGTTGGTGCCATGGCCCGAGAACCCACTTCCACGGCCAGACCTGTCGATGACGGCCGAGGAGGCCGCCCAGATGCAGCAGAGCGACATGGTGCCCGACGGTTGCGTCCGTCAGTTCGACGGGGAGAGCCTTCTTGCCCAGTATGGGCAACATGACGTGTTCGAGGACTACCTCAGCGATGTGCAGCTGACGCTCGAAGCTCAGATTCGATGAGTCCTGGAACGCGGTTAGTCTCTGGCGATGCTTCGTCCGATCCCCGACCGAGGGTTCTCGCCGACCGAGTTTGAAGGCCGGACTGAGGCCGCGCAGCGGATGATGACGGCCGCCAAAATCGACCTTCTCTTTCTGAGTACTGAACCAGAGGTTCGGTACTTCACCGGCTTCCACACCCCGTTCTGGCTGAGCCCGACCCGTCCGTGGTTTGTCCTCATTCCAAAGACCGGTAAGCCAGTTGCGGTCATCCCAAGTATCGGCTCTTCACTGATGGGCACCACCTGGCTGGACGACATTCGGACCTGGCCGGCGCCGCAACCCGCCGATGACGGCGTCTCGCTCCTGGTCGACACGATTGGTGAACTGCTTCCCGGGCGAGGAGTGGTGGGAACCCCCATGGGTCACGAGACGCACCTTCGGATGCCGCTCAACGATTGGATGGCCCTGATTGGCCACCTGCCCGAGCACCACTTTGTTGATGCAACCAATGTGGTGCGAGGGCTTCGCATGGTCAAGAGCGAAGCCGAGGTCGCCAAGACGGCGCACATTTGTTCCATCGTGTCAGATGCCTTCGATGCATTGCCGGGGTTGCTCTCAACCGGCATGACCGAACGGGAAGCCTTCAATGCGTTTCGACTGGACATTCAACAGCGAGGCGCCGACGAGGTGCCGTACCTGGTGGGCGCCACCGGGGCCAACTTCACCGATGTCATCAAACAGCCCAGCGACCGCGTCATCGAAGCCGGTGACCTGATCATGTTTGACACCGGTTCGCTCTGGGATGGCTACTACAGCGACTTCGATCGGTACTTTGCGTTCACCCACGCTGACGAGGCCGCGCAGCAGGCCCACCGGACGGTATGGGACGCGACCGAAGCGGGGCTCGCCATGCTGGGTCCCGGGGTGAAGGCCAAAGACCTGTTTGGCGCGATGGCAGAGGTGCTGGTCAATGGGGGATCGCTGGGTAACGATGTGGGACGGCTCGGCCACGGGCTGGGCATGCAGCTGACCGAATGGCCGTCCAACACCGCAGCCGATGACACGGTGATCCAGGAGGGAATGGTGCTGACATTGGAACCGGGAATGACCTTCGCTTCCGGCCGGATGATGCTTCACGAAGAGAACGTGGTCGTGCGGGCTGATGGGCCAGAAATGTTGTCCCGCCGGGCGCCCCGGGAACTGCCGGTGATCGCATGAGTCCGATCGACAGTGAATCGCTGCACCAACTCGTTGACCGGGAGCGGCTTGTTTCCCGCACGGCAGAGTTGGTGCAGATCCCCAGTGTGAATCCGTTTGACCAACCCGACGCTGACCTCAACGACATCTTTGGCGAAGCTCGGGTGGCCAACTGGATGGCCAGTCATCTGGAGCGGTTGGGCTACGACGTTGAACTCACCGAACCACACCCCGGTCGGCCCAACATGGTGGCGATCAGTCCGGGCGGCGACGGGCCGATGCTCGGTCTGGCCGGACATACCGACACCGTTGGGATTGCCGGTTGTGAAGAGCCCTTCAGCGGGCGCATCGCTGACGGTCGAATTCACGGTCGGGGGACCTGCGATATGAAAGGCGCGCTGGTGGCGTTCATCGAAGTGGCCGAAGTTCTGGCGTCAGCCGGGGTTGAGCTGTCCGGTCGTCTCATGATTGCCGGCGTCGCCGACGAAGAGAATGTGATGTTCGGCTCTATGGCGCTGGGAGCTGATGGCGCGGTCTGCGATCACCTGATTGTGGGCGAGCCGACCGAGCTGGCCATTTGCTCGGCGCACAAAGGGCAGTACGCGTTTCCTATTCGCACCTTTGGCCGGGCGGTGCATTCGAGCATCGCCAGCACCGGGGTCAATGCCATTGCACACATGACCGAGATTGTGGACATGCTGCACGGCTATGGCGAGGAGCTCCGGTCCGGCCCGCACCACGAACTCTGTGGCACTGGCACGGTGAACCCCAGCGTGATCCGCGGCGGCGAGATGGTGGCGATCGTTCCTGATTGGTGCGAGCTGCAGGTGGATCGGCGGCTCATTCCAGGCGAGACTGCTACTGATGTGCGGGCCGATCTTGACCGCCGGATCTCCAAGCTGGCTGCGGGGCGTAATGACTTCCGCTGGGAAATCGGCGAGCCGATCATGGCCTCTGGTCCGTTGGACACCCTGGCGACCGAGCCGGTGGTGCAAGCGGCCCAACGCGCCATGGCGTCCCGCAACCTGCCGGCCGGCGCGGTGGCGTTTCCGGCGTCCACTGATGCCCCAAACCTGGGAGCCCCGGCGGTGGTCTGGGGGCCGGGGTCGCTGACCAAGGCGCACACCATCGACGAGTACATCGATATTGAGGAGCTGGTCACCGCGACCCATGCGTACCTCGATGTTGTGCTCGACATCGTCGGCTGAGCCCAACGCGCAACCGTTCTTGAGCTGGCGGTCGGGCGATACATCGTGGCCGTTGTTGGCGGTTGGCTCGGTGGCCCTGATCGGCATCTGATCGACGCGCGTCGGTTCTGTTTTGCCAGAGACGGCTTTAGACTCGCACGGTTGATTCGGCCCGCAATCCATGGGTCGAGTCCGACTCCGTACTCATTACCGCAATACCAATTACCGCACTACCCATTACCGCAATACCAATTACTTAATACCTATTATCAACCTGGGCCGCCAACGGTCGTCCTGTCATCTGACGGGGCGCTTGGCCCAGGCATTCGTAGAACCGTTGGGAAGGAAAATCATCATGGCACCAGTTGTGTCTATGCGTCAGCTGCTCGATGCGGGAGTCCACTTCGGACATCAGACCCGCCGGTGGAATCCAAAGATGAAGCGCTTCATTCATGGTGAACGCGCCGGGATTCACATTCTTGACCTGAAGACCACCCTTTCCCAGATCGAAGCCTCGTACACCTTTGTGCGTGACACGGTGGCCAAGGGGGGCAACCTGCTCTTTGTCGGCACCAAGCGCCAGGCTCAGGACTCGATCCGCAACCACGCCGAAGGTAGCGGCATGCCGTACCTCAATGAGCGGTGGCAGGGTGGCATGCTCACCAACTTCCAGACCATCTCCAAGCGCGTCGACAAGATGCAGGAGTACACCCGCATGCGGGACAACGGCGAGCTGGACGCCATGCCCAAGAAGGAAGCCCTGATGATCCGGCGCGAGCTGGTCAAGCTGGAGCGCAACCTCTTCGGTATCCGCAACATGAAGAAGCTGCCCGATGCCATCTTTGTGTTGGACACAAAGAAGGAGCACATCGCGGTCACCGAAGCCAACAAGCTCGGAATCCCAATCATCGCGGTGGTCGACACCAACTGCGACCCCGATCTCATTCAGTTCGTGATCCCGGGTAACGACGACGCCATTCGGTCCGGCGACATCATGTGCCGCATCATGGCCGACGCCGTCAAAGAAGGCCGCTTCATCAACTCCAAGAACGTGGCGCCAACCGCCAAGGTCGAAGAGCGCTCCGCAGAAGACGAAGAGCGCGTGGCCAAAGAGCAGGCCGAAGCCAAGCTCGCCGCCGCGGCTGCCGCCGTCGAGCGCGAAGCGCGCGTGGCCAAAGAGGCCGAAGCTGCCGCCGCGGCAGCGCCAGCTCCGGCCCCTGAAGCACCTGCTGAGGCCGCGCCCGCTGCTGAAGCTGCACCCGCTGACGCCGCGCCCGATGCTGAAGCTGCACCCGCTGCTGAAGCGGCACCCGCTGAAGCTGCACCCGCTGCTGACGCCGCACCCGCGGCTGAAGAGGCACCGGTCAACCCGTACGGCGTTGACTCTCATGCTCCGCTGCCTGACCCGGCCATTCCGCCGGCCGGGTACAGCATCAAGGGCAACGAAGACTCCAAGCTGTTCCACGCACCGACGAGCAGCGTCTACGGCGCCACCGTGGCTGAGGTCTGGTTCAAGACCGAAGAAGCCGCAGCGGCCGCCGGATTCACCAAAGCAAGCACGCACCCCTCGGAGGGCTGAAAGAGAAATGGCTGACTTCACAGCACAAGACGTAAAGGCCCTGCGCGAAGCAACCGGCGCCGGAATGATGGACTGCAAGAAGGCGCTCACCGAAGCCAATGGTGACGCCGAAGCGGCAACGCAGCTGCTTCGCGAAAAAGGACTAAACAAAGCTGCCAGCCGCAGTGACCGCGAGTCCAACGAGGGCTGCGTCGCCATCGTGCAGGACGGCAATCGTGCGGCGCTGGCATTCCTCAAGTGTGAGACCGACTTCTCGGCGAAGTCCGAGGACTTCGTCGCCACCACCCAGAAGCTGGCTGAGGGGCTCCTTGGCGGTTCGGCCGATCCGGCCGCCGACATGGCGACCGAAATCGAGAACCTGCAGCTCACCAAGAAGGAAAACATCAGCGTTGGCAAGCTCGAGCTCATTGAAGCCGCCGACGGCAATGCCATCGACATCTACCTGCATGTGCAGGACGGTCGCGGCGTCAATGGCGTGATCGTGGAAGGCAGTGGCATTGATGCCGACACCCTTCACCAGGTTGCGCTTCACGTTGCGTTTGCCAAGCCCAGCGCCCTGGCTCGTGAGGAGATCTCGGCTGACGATGCGGAGAAGGAACGTCAGGCGCTGCTCGACATCACCAAAGCCGAAGGCAAGCCCGAACAAGCCTGGGACAAGATCGTCGAAGGACGCCTCAATTCCTGGTACGCCGATTCGGTGCTGCTGGAGCAGGGCCTTCACGGCGACAAAGTCACCGTGGCTGATTCGATTGGCGATGGCCAGATTGTGCGGTTCTCCCAAGCCTTCATTGGTGGGTAACCGAACCGATTACGTCAGTAGCCACCGCCCCCAGAAAGAGGAGTACCCGAATGACAGCGAAGAAGGCCCCGAAATGGAATCGGATTCTTCTGAAATTGTCAGGACAGGCGCTCGCTGGTGACGACCCCTTTGGTATCAACGGTGACACGGTTGGGTTGATCGCCCGGGACATCGTGGCCACCCGTGACGCATTCGACGTCGACATCGCCGTCGTTGTCGGTGGAGGCAACATCTGGCGGGGCATGACCGGCGAAGGTGCGGGTATGGACCGGGCCACGGCGGACTACATGGGGATGCTTGCCACCTGTATCAACGCGTTGGCGTTGCAGGAAATGCTTGAGCGGCTCAATGTGCCCACCCGGGTGCAGTCGGCAATCGAGATGGCCGAAGTCGCGGAGCCCTACATCCGTCGTCGCGCCCTTCGCCACTTGGAGAAGGGACGGGTCGTCATCTTTGGGGCAGGCACGGGCAATCCGTTTTTCACCACCGATACTGCAGCCGCTCTGCGAGCCATCGAGATTGACGCCGATGTCCTGCTCAAAGGCACCCATGGCGGGATCGACGGCATCTACAACGCAGACCCCCGAACCGATGATTCCGCGGTCATGTATGACTCTGTCACCCCCATGGATGTGATCAGCCAGGGCCTCAACGCCATGGACGCGACCGCCATCACGCTGTGCATGGAGAACGAACTTCCCATGGTGATGTTCGACCTCATGACCTCGGGAAACCTGGGTCGTATTCTCGATGGTGAATCCGTCGGGACCCTCGTCCAGGCCTGACTCGCTGTCGCTTGCTGTGACCAACGCCGGGGGAGCGCCGCGCCTGCGGACCGCTGGTGGCCTAACCTCGGGTACCGCGCCCGCTGACTTTCTGGAGAATCTGCAATGAGTGACGAAATGATCGACATGATCCTCATGGAAGCGGAAGAGAAGATGACCGGCGCGGTGTCCCACGCCAAACGCGAGTTCTCCGGCGTTCGGACCGGCCGAGCCACACCGGCGCTGGTGGACAAGCTGGTCGTCGACTACTACGGCTCCGAAGTACCGCTGCAACAGCTCGCCAGTTTCAGTGTTCCCGAAGCCCGTCAGCTGATCATCACGCCCTTCGACAAAGGGGCTATGGAGTCCATCGAGAAAGCGATCCAGAATTCTGACCTGGGTCTGACACCGTCCAATGACGGGATCATCATGCGCCTCACGTTCCCGCAGCTCACCCAGGAACGTCGCAAAGATCTGGTGAAGGTGGTCAAGAACATGGCCGAAGAGGGCCGGATATCCATCCGCAATATTCGGCGGGCGGCCCGGTCTGAGCTGGACCAGCTGAAGAAGGATGGCGACGCGTCCGAAGATGTCATTGAGCGAGCCGAGAAGAAGCTCGACGGCCTCACCCAGACCAGCGAGGCCGGCATCGACAGTTCCCTTGACGCCAAGGTCGAGGAGCTCCTCGAGGTCTAGTTTGGGCTCACGCCGTTCGCTGGCTCCAGCGTCGGCCTGCTCGGGCCCGATCAACAAACCCTTCTTACAAACCCATGCCTGATACTCCTGAATACGATCCAGAAGCTGAAACCGCCGGTAAGACCGTGAGCGGTCCCGCGTCGTGGTTCTCGCGCCAGGGCGACGAATCCGACGGGGTGGACCCCGGTGACATGGGTCTGCCGCATTGGACCGAGCGCACCGGAGAAGTTGGCGCGGTGGGTGCCGACGGCTGGAATTCGGCGGCCGGGCCACGGTGGCGCAGCGCCGCCTCGGACTACGACGAGAGCAACGACATTCGTCTGCTCGGTGCGGACAGCGATGGAAACGCCATCGGCGTCTCCAGCTCGCCGACCGGCGATGCCATCTTCAGTTTTGGCGACCAGAAGCCGGATCCGGGGGACCTGAGTGTTCCGATGGTCACCGGATCCACCCCGGTGACCCCGGTCGCGGTGGAGCCACAACTTGGACCCAGCACCCGCCAGCCCGGCACGACCTTTGCCAGCGCGCCGGACACCTCCTATACGCCCAAGCCGCCAAAGAGTGATCGCAACATGGCGTTGGCGGTGGGCACGGGCGTCCTCCTGTTGGTCATGGGAGCAGCCACGTACTTTTTGGGTCGGCCATGGGCGGTGGCGCTACTCACGGGGTTGATGGTGCTGGCGGCTGTCGAGTTCTATACCGCAGTGCGCAAGGTCGGCTACGACCCCGCAGCGTTGGTTGGTATCGCCGGCTGCGCCGCGCTGCCAGTTGCTGTGTTTCTTCGCGGTCCGGTGGCCTATCCGGTCATTGTCTTTCTGACCGTTGCGTTCGCCATGTTCTGGTACCTGTTCGGTGCGTCCGAAGGACGACCGGTGCCCAACATTGCCATCACTCTCCTGGGATTCGGCTACGTGGGCATCCTTGGCTCCTTTGGTGCCCTGATGCTGTGGTCAGGCTCGGCGGTTCGCATCAATCCAAACTTTGACGAATCACCCACGCAGCTCACTGATCAGTCGCTTGGTCTGGTGGCGGGCGCGGTCCTGGTCACCATCGCCTACGACACCGGCGCCTATTTCATTGGCAAACAGTTCGGTCGCTCCAAACTCAATCGAGTCAGTCCCAACAAGACCGTTGAAGGGTTGTTTGGCGGGTTTGTCAGCGCGGTGCTGGTGGCCGTTCTGGTGGTCGGCTTCCTGGACATAGCACCATGGGGGGCCGAACCGGGCGGGGTGCTCGCCACCATCGTGCTGGGCGTCGTCGGCGCGATTGCCGCCACCCTCGGAGACCTTTCTGAATCCATGATCAAACGGGACCTGGGCATCAAGGACATGGGCACGCTGTTGCCCGGCCACGGCGGAGTGTTGGACCGGTTTGACGGCCTGCTCTTCGTGCTGCCGGCAACCTGGTGTGCGGCCATTGTGATGGGCATCGCCGAAGCCGCATCGCTGTGATCGACGCCGCTGTGATCCACACCGCTGTGATCCCCGCCGCTGTGATCCACACCGCTGTAGTCCGCCGCACGTGAGCTCGCTGGCCATCCTGGGTTCCACCGGCTCGGTGGGTACCCAGGCGCTTGACGTCGTTCGAACGGCGAAAGGCCAACACACGGTTGCGGCGCTGGGCGCGGCCCGGTCGGTTGCTGTGCTTGCTGCACAAGCTCAGGAGTTTCGGCCAGAGGTTGTGGCGCTGGCTGACCCATCACGGGCCTCTGAGCTTGAGGCGCTGCTTCCAGCTGGCACCCAACTGGTCAGCGGTCCCAACGCAATGGCCGAGGCTGCCATGGTTGGCGACACCGTCATCAACGGGGTCATGGGATTTGCTGGACTGCCGGTCACCCTTGCGACCTTGGAGTCGGGGCGCCGTCTGGGCCTGGCCAACAAGGAGTCCCTGATCGCGGCCGGACCGGTGGTGCAGGTGGCCCGGCAGACTCCCGGAGCCGAGATCATCCCGGTGGACAGCGAGCACTGTGCGGTGCACATGTGCCTGCGATCCAATGAATCTCCCCTGAACGCCAATCCGTCCGATCCGTTGGCGGATCGCCTGGACCAGGTGTTGCGGTTGGTCATCACCGCCAGCGGGGGTCCATTTCGCGGCCGGGCCGCAGTGGACCTGGCTGGCGTCACCGTGGAAGATGCCCTGAATCATCCAACGTGGTCGATGGGCCCCAAGATCACCATTGATTCGTCCACGCTGATGAACAAGGGCCTGGAAGTCATTGAGGCCAATGAGCTCTTTGGTGTTGGTTATGACCGCATCGATGTGGTGGTGCATCCGCAATCGGTCATCCACTCGATGGTCGAATACACCGATGGAGCGACGGTTGCGCAGCTCTCAATGCCCGACATGAAGTTGTGCATTGCGTATGCCGTTGCCTATCCCAATCGCCATCCGGTGCCATTTGGTCGGATCGACTGGTCGTCGCTGGCTCGCTTGGACTTCGAGCCACCGGATCGCAATGCCTTTCCCTGTCTTGATCTGGCGTACGCCGCGGGCCGCGCCGGGGAGACCGCCCCGGCCGCGCTGAGTGCCGGGAATGAAACTGCCGTTGAAGCGTTTCTGGCAGGGACAATCCCGTGGATCGGGATCGCCGAGGTGAATAAAGCGGTGCTCGATGCCCACGACGGCACAAAAGCTGATTCACTGGAGGCGGTGCTGGCCGCGGACATGAAGGCCCGCCAACTGGCACAAGCGCACGTGCAGAAGATTGCAGAGAGCTGAAACAACCATGATCAACAACCGATGACTGATCTGATTGAGGTCCCCGCAGCCGGCAACCCGCCACCGCCTGAGGCATCCGGTCCCGGTAGAGGCGACCGCGAAACGTCGCCAATGGCGCCATGGCTCCTGCTGGGATCGATGGTCTTCCTCTGGTTCTTCGTAGGCAAAGCCGCCGTCGTGATGGTCCTCGCCCTGGGCTTCATGATCTTCATGCACGAACTGGGCCACTACCTCACCGCTCGTGCCGCCGGCATGAAAGTCACCGAGTTCTTCCTGGGTTTCGGGCCCCGTATCTGGTCGTTCCACAAAGGCGAGACCGAGTACGGCCTGAAAGCCATTCCCCTCGGCGCCTATGTGCGCATCATCGGGATGAACAACCTGGACACGGTCGGCCAGACCGCCGAAACCCAAACCCAGACCTACACCTCCAAGTCCTACGCCCGCCGCATGTCGGTGGTGCTGGCCGGTTCGGCCATGCACTTCCTGATGGCCCTGATCACGCTGCTGGTGCTGCACGCCGGTATTGGTTGGTACGCCATTGGCGAAGATCGTCCGGAGCTTCCCGCGGACGAATGGAAGATCGTCCAGGTTGTGGAAGGCAGCGCGGCCGAAGCCATGGGTCTCATGGTCGACGACCGGATCCTGTCCATTGAAGGGTTTGACAAGCCGACCTTCGAACAGATGGCCGGCATGATCGTGGACATGCCCAACCGGCCGGTCTCCTTTGAGGTCCTGCGTGACGGGGAAACCATCACCGTCGATGGCACCGTTGGCTTCCGGGAGGCCGAGGACCCCGACACCGGCATCGTTTCTGCTCGGGGATTCCTGGGCGTCGGTCCGACCCTTGACGTACCGCCCACCCGCGACAACCTCGGCAAGGCGCTTGTAAGCACGGGAACCGACTTCGGACAGGCGGTCGCCGGTTCGGTTATGGGCATCGTGGAGATCCCCAAGTGGTTGGTCAGCCAAGTCAGCGACGCGGTTCCCACCGCCGCAGAACCCATCACACTGGAAGAACTCGAAGTGGGCGAGCGGACTCGCAGCGCCGAAGAAAATCCGCTGTCGCTGTTTGGCATTGTGCGGTTCTCTGATCAGATCGTGGAAGAAGTCGGCTGGACCGGATTCATCTTCTTCTTTGCCATGATCAACATCTTCATTGGGCTGTTCAACCTCATTCCGCTGCTTCCCTTCGATGGCGGCCACGCCGCCATTGCCACCTACGAACGGCTCCGGTCCCGCCCTGGTCGAGAGCCGTATCGGGCCGACGTGGCCAAACTGCTGCCGCTCACCTACATGACCCTTGCTTTCCTCGGTGTTTTGACCGTCTTTGTGCTGTGGAGCGACATCACCCGCGACAGCCTGTTCTGACGTGGGCGTCCATCCCTAAGTGCAGACCTGAAAGGTAGGACGCGTGGAAATCACTCCGGCCGCTGAACGGCGACCAACGCGCCAGATCATGGTGGGCAACGTGCCCGTGGGCGGCGATGCCCCCATCACCGTGCAGTCGATGACCATCACCAAGACCGCCGACGTCGAAGGCACCCTGCAGCAGATCTATGCGTTGGCCGCCGCCGGTGCCGACATTGTTCGGTGCACGTGCAATGAGCTGGCGGCCGCCGAAGGGCTGGCCCAGATTGTGCCCCGGTCGCCGGTGCCGATCGTTGCGGACATTCATCACCAGTACAAGATGGCCCTGGCTGCGTTGGATGCGGGTGTTCACTGCCTGCGCTTGAACCCGGGCAACATTCGCAAGCCGGAGCACATCAAGATGGTGGCCGAAGCCTGCGGGGAGAAGGGCGTGCCCATTCGCATCGGTGTCAACGGCGGCTCGCTTCACCCGGACCTGTACAAGAAGTATGGCGATCAGGTCACGCCGGAAGCCATGGTCGAATCCGCCCAACAGGAGATGGCGTACTTCGAGGAGGTGGGATTCGATCTGATAAAGATTTCGGTCAAGGCCTCCAGCGTGCCACTGATGATCGAGGCGTATCGCCAGCTTTCGGAGGTCACCGATCACCCGCTGCATCTGGGGGTGACCGAGGCCGGTCCGCCGCCCAATGGCCTCATCAAATGCACGGCCGGGATCGGCACGTTGCTGGCCGAAGGCATCGGCGACACCCTTCGGTATTCGCTGACGGCGGATCCGGTAGAGGAGGCTCGGGCCGGTCGGGCGCTGCTTGAGTCGCTGGGTCTTCGGGAACGCAAGAACGTCGACCTCATTGCGTGCCCCAGCTGCGGGCGAGCCGAGATCGATGTGTACGCAGTGGCCAACGAGGCGCTCGAAGCGTTTGGGGATCGCGAGATCCCTCTGCAGGTTGCCGTTATGGGTTGCGTTGTGAACGGACCGGGCGAAGCTCGTGATGCCGACATTGGTATTGCGGCGGGCAACAAGCGCGGGCATTTGTTCATCAAAGGCCAGAACGTTGCCGTGATTCCCGAAGACGAAATGGTCAGCTCGCTGGTCGAGTGGGCCGAGTTCATTCAGGAACACGGATTTGATGCCGCACTGGCTCGGGTGGACACCGAGAAAGCGGCCCGGGAAGCCGAGAAGGACCGGGCGGCACTGCTTGAAGCCCAGGGTGACGACGCCAACATGGCCGAGCAGAAGATTGACCTGATTCGCCGTCGTTGAAGGCATGCTTTTCTCATGCCGCTACATCACGCGCATCTTGACGCGCTGCGGGAGGCGCTGAAGAGCGAGGAACATCACGCTCGGGCCGAGTGGACGCGCATCGCTGGGCTGCCCCTCGATGAGCGGGTTGAGCAGGGGGCCAGTTGGAGCGGGGTCCGCTTCGAACAGATTGCGGCGTTCCGCAAACGGGAACTGCGGGTTCTGGCCCGCGGGGTCCTGCATGAAGGCATCGGTTCCGGTGATGCTGTCATCGTCAACGGCCAGCGCGGTCGTTGTGTTGGGTGGGATCCCAAGGTGGCAGAGTTGTCCTTCGACAAGGTGCGGTGGGATGACATTGCCGGCGCATCAACGGTGGACATCGGTTTCGAGGCGTCCACCTGGGTGGAGTACCGCAAGGCGCTGGAGCGAGCCGATGAGGCGTCAAGCCCCTTGGCGGACGCGCTGCTGGCCGGGGTGCCGGAGCCCGAGTCGGGGGCTCATGTTGCACCGCCGCAGAACCTGGAGTGGCCGGAGCTGAATGCCTCACAGGCCGCGGCAGCAAACGCGGCGTTCAACGCGGCCAATCTGGCCATCATTCATGGTCCGCCCGGTACGGGAAAGACCCGGACCCTGGTGGCATTGCTGCAACGGCTGTCGGGTGTGCGGTGGGCGCTGGCCGAATCCAATGCTGCAGTGGACAATCTGGCGCTGGGCGCGGCGGCGGCGGGAATGAAAGTCGCGCGGGTGGGTCCACTGCACCGGATGACCGGACCAATCCGGGCGCTGTCGCTGGACCAGCAGATGTTGGACGGTCCGTGGTCAGTGGCGCTGAAGGCCATTGATCGTGATATCGGTCGAGCCGCCGACGGTCCGGACAAGTGGAAGCTCTTTGACCAACGACGTGAGCTGCAGGATGTTGCTCGGACCGCGGTCCTGGACCAGGCGGATGTGATTGCCACCACCTTTGGTTCGCTGGCCCGCCGGGCCCAGGAGCTTCCCCCCGCGGACACGGCGGTGGTGGACGAAGTCACCCAGGCCATCGAGCCCGCAGTGTGGGCGGCAGTGCCGCACGTCAAGCGGCTGGTTCTGGCCGGCGACCCGCACCAGCTGGGGCCGGTGGTTCTTGAGCCGGGCAACATTCTGGAGCGAGGCATTCTGGATCGGCTGGGTGACCTGGGGGTGCCCATGCCCATGCTGGGAACCCAGCACCGCATGAACGCCACGATCATGGAACTGGTTCGAGGGGTGTACGGACCCGACTACAGCGCGCACCAGAGCGTGGCCGACCACCGGTTGGCGGATCTGGACGGGGTTGTTGGCTCGACTCCCGCTGCGACCTGGCCCGCGGCATTGTTTGTTGACACCGCAGGCATGGGGGAGGAGGAGCGGGATCCGGTGAGCCAATCAGTGTTCAATGTGACCGAGGTCGCTGTGGTGGGCGCCGCGCTCGCAACGTTGCTGGACGCGGGCGTGCAGCCGGAACAGATCGGGGTCATTGCTCCGTATTCGGCGCAGGTGGCGCGCCTGTCGGCACTGTCCGAAGCCGAAGGCATCGAGGTCGCCACTGTCAACGCGTTTCAAGGGCGAGAGGCCGAAGTCATCGTCATGAGTTTCACCCGGTCCAACCGCGACGGCGAACTGGGTTTCGTCGCTGACCGCCGTCGGCTCACGGTGGCGGTCACCCGGGCCCGCCGACTGCTGGTGATGTGCGGGGACTCGGCCACATTGGGCCGCCACTCCGATTTCGCCGAGCTCCTGGATCAGGTTGAGCTTCACAGCGTGTGGCAGCCGCCGTGGGACGCCGCCCTTCCCGCCAGCAGCTAAACAGGTCTCATGCCGAAATATGTCGTGCTGATGCGGGCGGTCAACGTTGGTGGTCGAAACAAGGTGCCGATGGCCGATTTGCGCGCCGCAGTTGACGCCGCGGGCTTTGGCGATGTGGCGACCCATGTACAGAGCGGCAACCTGATCTGTTCCAGTCGCAAGAAGGCGCCCGGGGTGGCAACGGCGATCAAGAAATTGATTGCCAGCGAGTTCGGCCATGAGGTCGAGGTGATCGTTCGGACCCCCGCTCAATTGGCCGCGCTTGGCGAGGCCAATCCGTACCCGGACGCCGATCCCAAACAGAGCGGGGTGGTGTTCCTGGCGGGGGAGGCGGCGGGTCCGTTGGATCCGGTGAAGTTTGCGCCGGACACGTGCGTCGTCTCCGGAGCCGATGTCTTTGTGCACTGCCCCTCGAGCTTCGCCGACACGAAACTCACGGCCGGGTGGGTGGAGAAACAGGCCGGTCAGGCTGGTACCCGCCGGAATTGGAACACGATTCACAAGCTGGTCGAACTGGCGGCTGCTCAGTCATGAGTCGTTTGCGGTTTCCGGCGACCGGCGTGGTGATGCTGGTGTTGTTTGCAGTGAGCTGCGGGTCCGATGGTCCTGATACCGCCCAGGATCCGGCGGCCGTTCTGGGAGCGACGGTGACCGAGCCGGCCACGCTGGTTCCGACGGTTGTCCCAGAAACGGTGACGGCGGCGGCCACGGTGCCAACCGCCGAGGCGGAGCCGATTACGCCAACTCCGGCGCCATCGCCGACCGTTGCTGCAGCGCCCACCGATGTGCCTGATCCCGGAGACCGGTGCTCTCAAGCTTCTGGCCGTCCGGCGGTGGTGGATGGCGTTGACGAATGGGTTCGGATGCGATCCGGCCCGTCGCGGGACACTGACGAGATGGGGCTGCTCGATGTCGCCACGGAAGTGCAAACGTTTCCCGAGACGCTGACCTTCGCCGACAATCTGTGGTGGGTCATGGTCGAAGATCCCGCCACCTCGACGTGTGTCCACGTGGCGGCCCAGTATCTGCGGAGCGAACGCGGTCCGCTGGATGAACCGATCCCGGGCGTTCGCTACGAGTTCCCACCGGTCGGCGTCTGGACTTCATATATCGATGCGGAAGACTCCACGAAGGTGGCCTGGGGGCTGGACGCTGGCCAGAACACCTCGATTGGGGTCGAGGTCACAACCGATCGTGACATCGATGACTTCATCGCCGCTCAGCTCGAGACCTTTGAGCGAGCCGAGTACACGTTCCCCGACGACTGGTACCAGGAGATTGATGTCGCCGGAACGGACCGTTCGGTCCTGCCAATCGCCATCATCAGCGAGTCCGGTGATGGAGCGATCACCCAGATGTTGCTTGAGGTCGACGAGTTCCTCATTCACGCCCGGTCCTACGTCTACATCGAGGATCTCGACGTGGCGCCCGCTGATGCGATGACCGCATTTGTCGAGTCAGTCGAGGTTGACCGAGACCGGTTTTTGGCCGCAGCCCGAGCGCCAACCGGCTGAAGCCGACCGGCGGATCACATCACCAAATTCGTCGACCTGGGCACGGCCTGAGGAGAGCGGCTGCGGGGGGTCCTCACGTTGGGTCAAAGGCGTCGGCTTTGGAGCTCTCGGGCGAGATCCTCAACGAATGCATCGGTCCGAAGTCTCTCCCGGTCTGAGAACGCACGGTCTTCGTAGACGTCCACCAGCAGTTTATGGAGCTCGGAAGTCTGATCAAGACCGAGCTTCTGAGCCAACACCAGCGCGTCGGTGCCGTCGCCGCCGCGGGCGGCGTACAGCTTCATCGCCAACATGAACCGTGGCGATGCCGCTCGGGCTATCAGATTGTCATGCACGAACACGGTACGCTGCCCCAAATCTGGTTTGCGTGGAAGGGCCGAAGTACCTGCCTCGTTCAGCCAGCCGGAAGGGAGCCCGGTACGACGAGCAACTCGATTTGCGGCTTCGACGACTACTGCGTTGTTCGACTTGATCCGGACATCAAGGTCATCGCTTCGCCGATCAGCGAGGTAGCCGGCCAATGACATGGCTGCACCGCCAAAGATGTAGATCTCGGTCTTGACCCGTCGGCTTCTGAGGTCGTCACCGACCTGTCTCAGGAGCGCCACGTAGGCGCCGGAATCGAGCGTTGTGCCGCCAACCAATGGTCTCAGTCCTCTCTTCTTGGCGGGGGAAGGTCATCTGGATCGACCCAGATGTTAAATCCAGCAAATGACGGTTCCGGTCGGTCATCAATGATTCGTCGGCGGGCATCGGTGCTTGAGAAGAGTCCGGGATACCACCTATGGGTCAGCATCCCGACTCGGGTTTTGACCCACGGAGGTTCTGCGATGTCGGCACTGGTGCTCAGCCATCGGGCCACGGCGGCGGCCAGGGAGTCGATTACTCGGGAACCGGTGCGGCGCGGTTCCGTCAACAACGCCGCTTCACGCTGAGTCTGCTCGAACGTCCTCCACCGGTTGCGGCCGAACGAGTGAACCAAGACCCGCCAAACAAGTTCGCGGTCATCCAGTTCGCCGTCGTCGACCAACTGTTCAACGATCCCGGCAAGAGTGTTGCCATCGGGCGTGGCCGCGATCGTCAAGCGATGGCCGCTGCCAGTAACTATCCGGGAAATTGCCGACGCACGCGGTTCTCGACGACCCGCCTCGTAGGCGCTGAGCACCGGTTGATGCAGGCCGGTGCGACGGGCCAGTTCGGACTGGGACAATCCCGCAGCCTCTCGGAGTTCCCGCAAAGCGCTACCTGACAAGTCCATGCATCGACTATATCGCTTCCGCTATAGCTGATCGAGGGGGAGCTGCCGGCTGCGTGCTGAACGCTTTGGGGGAGCGTAAGCGAGCCCGAACAATGAGCTCAGGGCTGCGTGCTGAACGCTTTGGGGGAGCGTCAGCGAGCCCGAACAATCAGCTCAGGGCTGCGTGCTGAACGCTTTGGGGGAGCGTCAGCGAGCCCGAACAATGAACTCAGTGCGAAGCTGACTTGCCAGTGGTTTGGCTGTGCAGGCGTTCGGCGTGGCGGTTCAGGCCGACCAGATGCGCTTCGATGTCCCGCTCGGCAAACTTGGCGACGACCGCATCCAGTGCGGCCACCGCTGACGAGTCCCAGATGCGCGCACCGGTCAGATCAATCTCGACCCGAGGCACCTGCACGCCGTCGTAGTCAAATGAGTGCACCAGGTCATTGGTTGACGCAAAGAACAGCTCGCCGGTCACCGCAAAGAGCCGTTCAGAATTGTCCGGATCCACCACGCTGGTCACCCGGACCACATGCGACACGTGCCGCACGAAGAAGATGGCGGACAGCAACACCCCGGCTGCCACGCCCCAGGCAAGGTTGTGGGTCAACACCACGATGGCCACGGTTGCGACCATCACGATGGTCTCGGTCCGTGGCATGGACCGCAACGAATCCGGACTGACGCTCTTCCAGTTGAAGGTGCTCAGTGAGACCATGATCATCACCGCGACCAGAGCCGCCATGGGGATGCGGGCCACCAGCTCACCAAAGGCCATGATCAGGATGAGCAGGAACACGCCCGACGCCAAGGTCGAGAGGCGAGTGCGGCCGCCGGACTTGTGATTGATCATCGACTGGCCGATCATCGCGCAGCCCGCCATGCCGCCCAGAAAACCGGTGGCGATGTTGGCCACGCCCTGCCCTCGGGATTCAACGAACTTGTCGGAGTTGGTGTCGGTCATGTCGTCCAGGAGTTGCGCGGTCAACAGCGACTCCAGCAGCCCCACCAACGCCAGTGTCAAGGCGTACGGGAAGACGATCTGCAGCGTCTCCATGTTGTACGGGATGTCCGGCAGTGCAAATCCGGGCAGTGCGTTGGGCAGCTCGCCCATGTCGCCAACCGTTGGCAGGTTCAGATCCATGCTCATGGCAATGCCGGCCAGCACAGCAATGGCCACGAGCGGCGAAGGAACTGCGGTCGTGATCAGCGGCAATCCGTAGATGATGACGAGTCCGGCGGCAATGAAGAACAGGTTGAGCGGCAGGTCGCCGGTCATACCTTCGTCGGACAACAGGATGTGCGGTACCTGCGCCAGGAAGATGAGGATGGCCAGCGCGTTGACAAAGCCGAGCATCACGGTGCGCGGGATGAACCGCATCAGCGAACCAACGCCCAGGTAGCCGAAAGCAATCTGGAAGACGCCGGCCATGACGGTGGCGGCCAGCAGGTATTCCACGCCGTGGTCCCGGACCAGCGAGACAACAACCAGGGCCATGGCGCCGGTGGCTGCCGAGATCATGCCGGTGCGGCCACCGGTCAGCGAGATGATGATCGCAATGACGAAGGAGGCGTAGAGCCCGACTTTGGGATCAACCCCGGCGATGATCGAGAACGAGATGGCTTCGGGAATCAGGGCCAGCGCCACCAGAAGGCCGGCAATGAGGTTGGTGCGAATCGAGTCCCCGCTGTTGAAGCCCCACTCCAGATTCCACCGGTCACGGCGACTCAGCTGTGGCGCGTCTGCGCGCTCATTTTCCAGCGAAATTGATGACACTGTCGCCACGCTCCCGGGTATCTCGGTGGGCAACCTGTGCGCCTCAAACCTCTATCACCAGCGTAGGCATTCGTACCGCTCCCCAAATGGGCCATATGGTGTGCCGTTCGTCACACGCAGGGTCTCAATGGGTCGTCGGGGAGGGTTTCGCAGGGCCGCGGTCCATCCTTAGGGGGTGACTCCTTCTTCTTCTCCCGGTGATCTTGCGCGCCGTGACGACATTCGCAATGTGGCGATCATCGCCCACGTTGACCATGGCAAGACCACCCTGGTGGACGGCATGCTGCAGCAGGCGGGTGCGATGAGCACCCATGGCGAAATCCAGGAACGAGTCATGGACTCCATGGACCTGGAGAAGGAAAAGGGCATCACGATCCTGGCCAAGAACACCGCCATCCGCTGGGGTGATACCAAGATCAACGTGGTGGACACGCCCGGCCACGCCGACTTCGGTGGCGAAGTGGAACGGGCACTGACGATGGTTGACGGCGTTCTCCTGCTGGTTGATGCCAGCGAAGGTCCGCTGCCTCAAACTCGGTTTGTGCTTCGGAAGGCGCTGGCCGCGGACCTGCCCGTGGTTCTGGTCATCAACAAGATTGACCGCCCCGACGCCCGGATAGCCGAAGTGGTGACCGAAGTCGAAGACCTGTTCCTTGACGTGGACGCCGAGGAACACCAGATCGACTTCCCGATCGTCTACACCGTGGCCCGTGAGGGCACCGCCACGTTGGATCTGGACACACCGGGTACGGATCTGAATCCGCTTCTTGAGACGATTCTCGAGCGTGTGCCGGCGCCGTCCTATGACCCCGAGCACCCGCTGCAGGCCTGGGTCACCAATCTGGATGCCTCGCCCTATGTGGGGCGCCTCGCCATTTGCCGGGTGATCAATGGCACCATCAAGAAGGGCCAGACCGTTTCCTGGTGCAAAGCCGATGGCACCGCCGAGAACGCAAAGATCACCGAGTTGTACGCCACCGAGAGCCACGAGCGGGTGGAAGTGGACGAGGCCTCCGCTGGTGAACTGATTGCGGTGGCCGGGCTGCCCCAGGTGACGATTGGTGAGACGCTCAGCGCGGCCGATGATCCGCGGCCGATGCCGGTGATCACGGTGGACGAGCCCAGCCTGTCCATGACCGTGGGTATCAACACCTCTCCTGTTGCCGGTCGGAGCGGCAAGCTCCTCACGGCCCGACAGGTGAAAGAACGTCTGGACCGGGAGTTGGTGGGCAACGTCTCGCTCCGAGTCCTGGATCTGGACCGGCCCGATGCCTGGGAGGTGCAGGGTCGAGGCGAACTCCAGCTGGCGATTCTGGTGGAGATGATGCGGCGCGAAGGTTTTGAGCTGACCGTCGGCAAGCCGCAGGTGGTCACCCGGGAAATTGACGGAACCCTGCACGAGCCGGTGGAAGCGGTGAGCATCGACATTCCCGAAGAGCACGTGGGTGGCATCACCCAGCTGCTGGCGCCTCGCAAGGGCAACATGCAGGAGATGGTCAACCACGGCACCGGGTGGGTCCGCCTGGATTATCGGGTCCCGGCCCGCGGCCTGATTGGTTTTCGCACTGACTTTCTCACCGAGACGCGCGGGACGGGCCTGTTGCACCATGTCTTTGATGGCTGGGTGCCGTGGCAGGGCGAGATTCAAGCCCGCCATCGCGGTTCGTTGGTGGCGGACCGGCTGGGGGTTGCCACCAGCAATGCGATCCTTGCGCTGCAGGACCGTGGCACCTTCTTTGTGGATGTGGGTGAAGATGTCTATGAGGGCATGATCATTGGCGAGACACCAAAGCTCGGTGACATGGACGTCAACATCTGCAAAGAGAAGAAGCACACCAACGTTCGAGCGGCGGCGGCCGATGAGACTGTGCGCCTCACGCCACCCAAGCGCATGTCGCTTGAACAGTCGCTCGAGTTCATCACCGACGATGAGTGCATCGAGGTGACTCCTGACGTGGTCCGGTTGCGCAAGGTCAATCTTGACGCCACCACCCGAGCCCGTACTGCGAAGAACCTCAAGCGTTCTCGCGAAGCCGCGCAATAGGTACGGGGATGGCTGCTCCAACAACGTTTGCGGCGCTCGGCGTTTCCGACGAAGTCGCTGACGCACTGGCGTCCAAAGGCGTCACCGAACCGTTCCCCATTCAGCAAACGACAATCGAAGCTGCGCTCGACGGTCGGGACATCTGCGGCAAAGCACCCACTGGCTCCGGCAAGACCCTGGCCTTCGGTATCCCCGCAGTGGAGCTGGCCGATCGGGCTGATCCCAAACGGCCTCGGGCCCTGATCCTGTCGCCAACCCGGGAGTTGGCCAGTCAGATCAAAGAAGAAATTCTGCCGTTGGCTCAGGCGGTGGGCCGTTCCGTATCCACCGTCTTTGGCGGGACGAGTATCGAAACCGATCGCAAACGGCTGAACAAGGGCGTGGACATTCTGGTGGCGTGCCCAGGTCGGCTGGAGGACCTGATCGACCGCGGCTGGTGTGACCTGAGCGATGTGAACATCGTGGTGGTCGACGAAGCAGACCGCATGGCGGATATGGGATTCCTTCCCACCGTGAAACGCATCCTCGACCAGACCGCTGACGATCGTCACACCTTGTTGTTCTCCGCCACCCTCGATGGCGAAGTGGACGCGCTGATCAAGCGGTACTGCCACAAGCCGCTGACGGTGGAGGTCGAAGGCTTTGAGGGCGATCAGGGTGACGTTGAGCACCGGTGGCACCGGGTGGAGAAGACCGAACGTATTGACACCGTCGCTCGCGTTGTCACCGGCTACTACTCCTCAATCGTGTTCTGTCGAACCCGTCGGGGTTGTGACCGTCTGGCCAAGCAGCTCCGCGCTCGTGGTGTGGAAGCGGTGGCCATTCACGGTGATCGGAGCCAGCGACAGCGCGAACGGGCCCTGGCCGAATTCACCAGCGGCAACGCGCAGGTCCTGTGTGCCACCGACGTGGCGGCCCGCGGCATCCATGTGGACAACGTGGCGTTGGTTGTGCATTACGACCCGGCCGGCAGCGACAAGGACTACGTCCACCGCTCTGGTCGAACCGGGCGAGCCGGCGCCGACGGCATGGTCATCTCTCTGGTGGTCGATGATCGGGAGAAGGTTGCAAAGAGCCTGCAGAAGGACCTGGGTCATCCCCGGGGGTTCTCGCCGCTCGATATCGATTCGTTGCCGCCGCTGCTCGATCGGCCGATGCCGAAACCCAAAGTTACCAAGCCTGAACAGAAGGGCTCCTCGGGACCGAAAGGCGGAGCCAAGCGTGGCCAACGGCAAGGGGGCAAAGGCGCCAGGCCGGGCGGATCGAACTCGCGGAGCAAACAGAGCGGGTCCAAGTCGAGCGGGTCCAAGCAGGGTGACAGCTCGAAGTCCGGCGGCAAGTCGTCCAAAAGTGGTCGCAACGAAGGCGGTGGTGGTTCCGGCGGTCGTGACTCAGACGCTCGGGAAGACGGTCGGCCTGCCAGGTCCCGGGCCCAGAAGGGCCGTCACGCAGACAAGGATTCGGGCAGGAACAAAGGCAAACGACGCGCCCCCAGCGGCTCTGGCGGCAAAGGCGGCCAGGGCGGCGGCGGCTCGCGATCGGGCAAAGGCGGGTCGAACCGCAACCGCAGCGGTGGAGGCAAGCCGGGCCGATCCGGCGGAGGTCGCAACAGCCGCGGCTGATCCCGTCCCCCGAGTTCAGCCGAAGTATTTTCTCGCAGGCAACTCCCCAGGTGGGTGGGCCCATGGGCGACGAAACGACGGCTATACTCCCGAAACCGACTCAGTCGAACATAGCCGGGAAACCGGCGCCGTTTCTGAGGCGTGGGCTCCGGCCCACGCCATTTTTCGTTTACGGCACAAATTTCGTTCAACCATCCAATTTTTGTAACGAGGGAGAGGAGCAGTACATGGCAGGCGATGGCAACACCGAGAGCCGGGTTCGCGCCCTCATCATGCCGCTCCTCGATGACCTCGACGTTGATCTGTACGACCTCGAATTCAACGGCGGTCGGCTCAAGGTCACCGTGGACACCCCGGAGGGCATCGACAGCGGTCTTCTCTACCTCACCACTCGCGCCATCTCCCGGGAGATGGACGAAACCGATCCCATCCCCGGCGGCTACACGTTGGAGATCTCGAGCCCCGGCCTGGAACGCAAGCTGCGGACGCCGGAACACTTCACCAAAGCGGTGAACGAGCACGTATCCATGAAGGTCAATCCGGATTTCGGTGATCACCGCCGCTTCAAAGGTCGCATCACCGCGGCGGATGCCACCACGGTCACCGTCGCTCGCATCGACGACGCGGGCGAAGAACACGATCCGGTTGTGGTCCCCCTGACCAAGATTCAAAAGGCCAACACCGTTTTCGAATGGGGCCCAACGCCAAAGCCGGGCAAGGCGAAGGCCGACAAGTCCAACGACACCTCCAAAGGTTCAGAGAAGAAGGCACAAGCATGAACGCGGAAATGATGGAAGCACTCCAGGCGCTGGCCACCGAGCGAGGCATCTCGGTCGACACGCTCTTCGCCGCGTTGGCTGACGCACTGGAGACCGCATACAAGCGGATGGATGGCGCCTACGAGTACTCATGGGTCACCATCGACCCGGACAGCATGGATATCCGAGTGTTCGCCCAGGAGTTGGACGAGGACGGCGAACCGCTCGGCGAAGAGTTTGATGTCACCCCCGATGACTTCGGTCGCATTGCGGCCCAGGCCGCGCGCCAGGTAATGACCCAACGCATTCGCGAAGCCGAGCGGGAACTCAAGTACGAGGAGTACGCAGGTCGCGAGGGTGATGTGGTCACTGGTCTGATTCAACAGAGCGACTCCCGGTACACCCTGCTTGACCTTGGCCGGGTGGAGGCCCTCCTGCCCCAGGCCGAGCAGGTCCCGCACGAGCGACCGGAGAACAACACCCGCCTCAAGGCGTACATCGTGGAAGTCCGCAAGACGGCCAAAGGCCCGCAGATTGTGGTGTCCCGAACGCACCCGGGTCTGATCAAGCGCCTCTTTGAGATCGAAGTTCCTGAGATTGCCGATGGGGTGGTGGAGATCATGGCGTGTGCTCGTGAGCCCGGCCACCGCACCAAGATTTCTGTTCGGTCCAACGACGCCAATGTGGACCCGGTCGGCGCATGCGTCGGTGCTCGTGGCGCTCGGGTGCGGATTGTGGTCAACGAACTACGCGGTGAGAAGATCGACATCGTCCCCTACTCCGATGAACCGGCCGACTTCGTTATGAAGGCCCTGTCGCCGGCCAAGGTCAAAGAGGTCCGGATCGACGAGAACACCGGCACCGCCGAAGTGATCGTTCCCGACTACCAGCTCTCGCTGGCCATTGGTAAGGAAGGCCAGAACGCCCGCCTTGCCGCCCGTCTCACCGGCTGGCGCGTGGACATCAAGAGCGAAACCCAGCTGATCGAAGACGAAGAGTACGCCGCGGTCGATTGGGCTGAAGGCGAGTGGGTCACCGACGAAGCCACCGGTGAGCAACGGTGGCAGCCAACTGGTGGGGGCGAGGCCATGACGGTGGACGAATGGCAGAAGCTTGTGGCAGAAAACGAAGCCAAGGACGAAGAAGGCGCCAAGGACGAAGAAGGCGCCGAAGCTCCCGAAGGTGCCGAAAGCGATGACGGTGCCGAAAGCGATGACGGTGCCGAAAGCGATGACGAGGCCAAAGGCGACGTTCCAGCGGTCGAACCCGTGGTTCCCATGACCGAAGATCACAGCGATCCCGAAGACGCAGCCGACCCGAACACCGGAGACGCAGCAGTAGCCGGATCGGGTGAGCAGGAGTAGGTCCAAGCCCCGACCGTCGTCGGCGGGCAACCGCACCTGCGTTGGTTGTCGAGCGGCCCGACCCGCGGATCAGATGGTTCGTTTTGGGCTGGTGGCTGGGGTGGGGGCTTCGGCTCCGGTCCCCACGATGGGACGAACTCTGCCGGGTCGAGGGGGCTGGATCTGTGGCGTGGTCCCGGTCGCCACAACTGGATCGACCATCGGGGTCGTTGACGAAGCGGACCCGTTGTGTTTGGAAAAGGCGAACACCAGCGGCGCTTTTTCCCGGGCCTTTCGACAATCATGTGGGCCGGCAACCAGCGCGTGCGGGAGCTGACTCGGCGACCAAATCAGGGGTTCTGAACCGCCCGTTTCGGCCGTCGAGATGAAATTTTGCACAATCTGAGCGACACTGGAACGATGGTTGGGCGAAACCATGGGCCAAAACTCCGGTTTGGCGCCAAAAAACCAATCCAACAAAGTTGAGCAAACCTTGCCATTTCGGGAGGATGCCGCAGCGTCTACCCCGATACTGGGGGGTCGGATTTTGTGACTCCTCGCGTCCGTGGACATCCCCCGGGTGTTCGTGGGGGAGTAGGCAACCAACAGCAGTACATATCAAAGGGAACAGACCTTGGCGAAGAAGATGCGCGTTTACGAGCTTGCTCGTGAACTCGGCCTCTCAAACAAAGAGTGCCTCGACTTGTGTGAGTCGTTGGGCGTAGGCGTGAAGAGCCACTCCTCATCAATGGAGGAGGCTCACGCGGACCGCGTCCGACGTAAAGCTCACCGTGAGGGACTCGTCCGCGAGCCAGAGCCTGAGCCCGAGCCGGAGAAGAAAGAGGAGGAGGCCCCCAGGAAGGCGGTCGTTTCCACCAAGAAGCCGCCGCCCCGCAAGGCGGCCGCCACCGCTGATCCGGCGCCGGCTGAAACGCCGGCACCTGCGCCCGCTCCTGCGGCGCCCCGCAGTGATCCAGCTCCTGAGGCGCCCCCGGCCGCTGCCGCGGCGCCTGCGGATGTGGCACCGACTCCCAAGGCGCCACCGCCGGCACCCCCGCGCCGCGTGGTCACCTCCAGCGGCAGCTCGGGACCGAGCCGCCCAGTTCCGCCGCCTGCCGAACCTCCAGCGGCGCCCCCGGCTGCTTCCACGCCACCTCCAGCCGCCGCACCTCCGGCTGCGCCCCCGGCCGCCACGCCGCCGCCGGCGGCCGCCAAAGCCGAAGGCAACCGCCGCCCGGCCCCCGCTGATGCGCCAACGTCGCTGTCCGGCAAGCCCATCCCTCCTCCGCCCGGACCTCCTCGTTCCATGTCCGGCAAGCCCATTCCTCCGCCTCCTGGACGTGGTGGCCGAACCGCTTCGGCCCCCAGCCGTCCCAGTGGCGGCGCCCGTAGCGGTGGTGGTGGTGGTCCTCGCCCCGGTGGCGGTGGTCCCGGCCGTGGTGGTCCCAATCGTGGACCGCAGCGCGGCCCGCAACGACGTCGCAAGAGGAGTCGTCGCCGCCGCAGCTTGGAAGAGTTGCAGCCGGTCGATGTCCCGACCTACACGCCTGATGGCGCGCCGGTGCCGTCAGGCCTGATTGTCATCGAACGCAACTCGACACCGCACCAGTTGGGCCAGAAGCTGAACCGAACTTCGGCCGACGTTGTTCGTTTCCTTCTCACCAACGGTGAGATGGTCACCGCCGCGCAGTCGCTCAGCGATGACCTGATTGAACTCTTTGCCGCCGATGTCGGCGCCGAGATTCGCCTGGTTGACCTGGGTGAGGAGCAGGAAGAGGAGATGAAGACGCTCATGGAGCGTCCGGACTACGACGCCACCGCTGCTGCGGACCGTCCGCCCGTCATCACGGTCATGGGTCACGTTGACCACGGCAAGACCAAGCTCCTGGACACCATCCGCAACGCTGACGTTGTTGCCGGCGAAGCCGGTGGCATCACCCAGCACATCGGTGCGTACACCGTCGAGCGCGATGGTCGTCAACTGACCTTCATTGACACCCCGGGCCACGAAGCATTCACCGCCATTCGAGCCCGTGGCGCCATGGCCACCGACATCGTCATCCTGGTGGTGGCGGCCGACGACGGCGTCATGCCCCAAACGATCGAGGCCATCAACCACGCCAAAGCCGCTGACCGGCCAATTCTGGTGGCCGTCAACAAGATGGACCGCGAGAACGCCAACCCGGACCGAGTGCTGACCCAGCTTTCCGAGCACGACCTCGTGCCCGAAGAGTGGGGCGGCGACACGGTGGTCAACAAGATTTCGGCGCTCGAGGGCGACGGGATCCAGGAACTGCTTGATTCACTCCTCCTGATTGCCGACCTCGAAGAACTCAAAGCCGTGCCCGACGGTCGCGCCGTTGGTGTGGTTCTCGAATCCCATCTCGACGTTGGTCGAGGTCCTGTTTCCACGGTGCTGGTCCAACACGGTCAGCTCGAAGTCGGCCAGCCAATGGTGGCGGGTGCGGCTTGGGGCCGCGTGCGAGCGCTCGTCAACGACAAAGGCGACCAGATCAAGATTGCCGGACCGTCCATGCCGGTAGAGGTCCTTGGCCTTTCCGACGTGTCCCGCTCCGGCGACGAATTCCTTATCGCTCCCAATGAGAAGATCGCCGGCAAAGTTGCGTCCACCCGTGAGCACTGGCAGCGGGTTGCGGGCCTGGGCCGCGATTCGGGTGGTAGCGGCGGCGGCGGCGCTCGGCTCGAAGATCTTTTCCGTGAGATCCAGGCCGGCAAAGCGGCCCAGCTCAACCTCATTGTCAAAGCTGACGTGCAAGGTTCACTCGAAGCACTCACCGATTCGCTTCGTAAGCTCGAACGCTCCGACGTCAAGCTCTCCTTCGTCCACCGCGGTGTTGGTGGGTTGACCGAGAACGACATTCAGCTTGCGGCGGCATCGGACGCCACCATCATCGGCTTCAACGTTCGTCCCGACAAGAAGGCCCGTGAACTCGCCCGTGAAGACGGCGTGGAGATCCGGACCTACGAGATCATCTACAAGGTCATCGAAGAGATCGAAGCGGCCATGCTCGGCATGCTGGAACCGGTCTTTGAAGAAGTTGTCACCGGCGAGGCTGAGGTTCGCGAGCTGTTCCGCATCAAGGGAGTGGGCGCAGTTGCTGGTTGCTTCGTGAACGAGGGCACCATCCGAAAGGGCGACAAGGTTCGCTTCCTGCGTGACGGTGCTGTCATTTGGAAGGGCATTCTGGAGACGCTCAAGCGGTTCCAGGATGATGTCGACGAGGTGCGTAACGGCTCTGAGTGTGGTGTCAGCCTGAGTGACTTCCAGGATCTCAAGCAGGGCGACGTCATAGAGACGTACGAGGAACGGGAAATCCCGCACACCTGATCTTGGAAGCGCCGACTCGCCACCCCCGCGCTGTCATTGACGTTGCTTGGCGGCCGGGGATCCTGTGACGGGGCATGTGCTGGCGTTCACTGTCGACGTTCAATTTCCGCGCTCGCAGTCGTTGAAAGAGAAGCGATCGCAATTGCGTCCCGTAATTGAGGGCGCGCGTAACCGCTTTTGCGTCTCGGTGGCCGAGACTGATCACCAGGACACATGGCAGCGAAGCGAAATTGTGTTTGTGGTGGTCAGCTCGAACTCGCGAGTGGCCGAACAACAAGTTGACGAGATCGCACGATTTGTGTGGTCGTTCCCGGAACTGGCCGTGCTCCACGAGCATCGCCAATGGATGGAGATGGACTGATGAGTGATCGAGGACGACAGAGCGGTGGAGGACGACAGAGTGGTGGAGGACGCAGTGGCGGAAGGAATCAGTTTGAGCGCACCGACCGGGTGGGCGAACTCATAAGGGAGATCGTGGCCGACGAACTGCGTCGCATCGACGATGACGACCTGCAGTACGTGACGGTGACCGGGGTGGACGTTGACCGGGAGCTGTTCCGGGCGAGCGTCTTCCTTTCGACCTTGGATCTTGATCCGGCTGACATCGAGCCGATCGCCAAGCATTCGAAGCGACTGCGCAAGGCTGTGGCCAGTCAGGCCCGATTGCGCAAGACGCCAGAGCTCGTCTTTGAGATTGATCCCGGACTCATATCGGGTCAACGCGTTGACGCGCTCCTCGCCAACCAGGCGGATCCGGCTTCGGTCGCCGAGGAAGAGGACTCCGATGACGCCATTCCAGCCGCATGGGCTGACTATGACCCCGCAGTTGACGGCCCCACCAGCTCGGCGGCCGAAGAAGAGTGAGTAAGCGTAACCCGCGGGACCCCAACCAGGGCCCCCACGGATTCGTCATTGTTGACAAG
>ENA-ORXR01000135-ORXR01000135.1-marine-metagenome-genome-assembly--contig:-NODE-135-length-113805-cov-9.345816_pt1 | contig 113805 bp, 101 predicted proteins | sample MGYA00237866_ERZ511479 | MGnify/ENA metagenome assembly ERZ511479
TTCGCGCCGCTCTATCCGGACGACATGCCCTTGTTCGAGAAGATTGAAACCGTTGCCAAGCGCATCTACCGCGCCGATGAAGTGCTGGCCGACAAGAAGATCCGTGACCAGCTCAAGTCCTGGGAAACCGCAGGCTACGGGCACCTGCCGGTCTGCATGGCAAAGACACAGTACAGCTTCACCACCGATCCGAACGTTCGCGGGGCACCGACCGGACACTCGGTACCGGTGCGCGAAGTCCGGCTGTCTGCCGGTGCCGGCTTCGTCGTTGTCGTCTGCGGCGAGATCATGACGATGCCTGGTCTGCCTCGCCAGCCTGCCGCCGAAGTCATTCGCCTGAACGATGACGGCAACATCGAGGGTTTGTTCTGATGGCGGCCACTGTCCTCGACGGCAAGGCGTTTGCGGCCAAGGTGCGTCAGCGCGTCGCTGCAGGGGTCAGCGATCTGCAGGCTTCGCACGGCGTCACCCCCGGCCTCGCAGTCGTCCTGGTCGGGGAAGATCCGGCCAGCGAAGTGTATGTCCGCAACAAGGGCAAGCAGACCGAGGAAGCCGGCATGGCCTCCTTCGAACACAAATTGCCCGCCGACACACCGCAAGCCGACCTGCTCACACTGATCGAGTCCTTGAACGCCGATCCGGCCGTGCACGGCATCCTGTGCCAGCTGCCACTACCGGCGCACATGGATGAGACTCTCGTCATCAACACCATCTCACCGGACAAGGATGTCGATGGCTTCCATATCTCGAACGTCGGCCTGATCGCCACGGGGCAGGACGCCATGGTGCCGTGCACGCCGCTCGGCTGCCTGATGCTGCTGCGCGATCACCACGGCTCGCTATCCGGCATGAACGCGGTCGTCGTCGGCCGTTCGAACATCGTCGGCAAACCGATGGCAAACCTGCTGCTGCGCGACAGTTGCACCGTCACGATCGCTCACAGCCGCACAAAGAATCTCGAAGAAGTCGTCCGCAGTGCCGATATCGTCGTCGCCGCGGTCGGCCGACCCGAGATGGTGACCGGAGCCTGGTTGAAACCGGGCTGCACGGTGATCGACGTCGGCATCAATCGTATCGATCTGCCACCGGGAAGCGAGAAGAAGACCCGCCTTGTGGGCGATGTCGACTACGCCTCGGCGGCAGAAGTCGCCGGCGCCATCACACCGGTTCCCGGCGGCGTCGGCCCGATGACCATCGCCTGCCTGCTCGCCAATACGCTCGTGTCTTGCTGTCGGTCGGTGGGTGCGGAGGCACCCGAGTCACTGACGCTTTAGCGGTCAAGTGCAAGTGCAAGTGCAAGTGCAGATTCGGTGCAGGCGCGCGTGCTCGGGTTGTGACAGTCGGGGGCAGTCGATACTGGCGTCAGGACCCGTCACCGATCGCCTGAGCGTCCGCATAAGCCTGCCGCACACGTTGCAGTGCCGCTTGAAAGCGCAAGCCCTGTTCACGCAGGGCGGCGGCTCCGAAGTGCACACAGGAACTCTGGCCGCAGGGGTAGGCTGGCGGCACGAGATCATCGTTGATGACAACGTCTGCATACGGCACCAGTGAACCGATGCTGCGGTGTGCCGTATCCACCAGGACCTTGGGTGGTCCGTAGAAGGAGAAGTCGGCGCGTTCATCGGCACCTCGGGATTGCGTGGCGACGATGAACGGGATCGGCGCGTCATTTCCTCGAGCGGCCGGGCCGCGCGCGTCGACAGGTGCCTCGCGTCTCAGCCGTTCGACCATCTTGACGATGTTGTCGGCGTATTGCTCGCCACACACCTGATTGTTCGAATCCGCTCCACCCTGGTGCCAGAGGATGCCCCGCAGGATGCCGCCGGTTTCGCGAAGGGTCATGCGCAGCCTGACGAGCGCTCGCTCGAGCAGCCAGGTCCCACCAATCTCGGGGATGTCGCTCGGCTCAGCATTCCAGGCGACGTCTCCCTTGACGACACCACAGAATCCGGTTGCACCCCAGGCGGCCGGGACGAGGTAGACGTCCTGCTCCGTCGTTGCCAGTGTCGCCTTGGCAAACGACAAGCCCGGCCCGATAAAGTTTCCTGACTTCGCCGGTTGGCCCGGCCACAGACGATCGTGAAGGGGATCCTCGGCGGGGATGAACAACGGGCTGTGGACGTTGGTGCTTTCGCTGACGAAGTCCGCACGCTCGGCGAAAAAGCGTGGATTGCTTGATTGCACGTGCAACTGAAGAACACGATCGACGGGTTCATCGGCTTGTCCGGCTCCTGCCATCTTGCTGCCAAACTCACTGAAGCCCTCCATGTTGCTCTGGCCGATCAGCAGGTAGACATCGGGCGCGTCGATCGGCTCGATCTCGATCGTCAGTGGCACGTCGACAGCAGCCCCACCCTCGCCGATGCGCACGAACAAAGTCTGCTGCTGTGTCCGACGAGGTGCCATGCCGACAGGCAGGGACAGATTCAAGATTGCCGACTCGATCGCCGCAAGACCCGGATAAATCGTCCGGTCGAATCGCGCGTCGAGTCGAGCACCGGCTTCATCGTAGGTATCTCCTATCGGCATGCCACGGGCATCGAGCAATTCGACAGATAGCGGTGTTGCATTACCATCAGCACGCTGAACGGTGACCTCGACGTCGACACCCTCGGCTTGTCCTTCGATCAGCGAAAGCCGCTCGGGCGTCAGATAAACATCGAAGCCACGGGCGGGCGCCTCGGGTTCACCCGCACGCAAGCCGAGGGTCAGTGACTCGGAGCGGTTTCCGTTCTGGTGGATCGCCGTCAACGTGTATTCATACAGCTCGCCGACAACCAGCGAACTCTCGAAATGACTTCGCCCGCGACGGAAGGCCACACGCTGTCCGTCACGGAGAAGCTCATACCCGGCAAGACGCGCCTCGTCGGGCGACTTGTCCCAGAAGATCTCGGCAACCCCGGGTGAGTACACGGTGGCGCGCAGATTGGCCGGTGGCTCAGGTATCACGCCTTCACCACCGCCCGTCGGCGGAGGTTCACCGCCCTCTCCGCCCGGTGTCGGCGGGACTGAATCGTCGTCCACGGCAATCACCAGCAGCATGGCAGGATCACTTTCGTTGCCATCATCATCGATCGCCGTGACCTTGAACTCGACTTCGTCCGTCGTCGAAAGCCCGGTCTCGAAGTAGCTTCGTCCATTCCGATACGCCACCTCCTCGTCATCCCGCGTCACGCGATAGGCGACCACCCGCCCGTCATCCTCCGAGCGCTCCCAGAAAAGTTCGACCACGCCGGGCGAATAGATGACGGCCCGCAGGCCGGGCGGTGGTGAAGGGGGCCCGGGTAGCGCGCCACCGGGCTGATCCGGATCTGCAGGCTCGACCGCGATGAAGTTGCTGCAGGTACTGTAGCGAGTCGTCGGGTTGGCCTCCTCTGCTCCACCCTCATCGAATGCAACCAGACACAAACGGCCACCGGCAGACCCGATATCCACCACGAATTCGCTGGCGCCGAGCGCGGGGCGAGTCGTCGTGACGTAAGCCGATTCGCGGTAGACGTTGAATCCGCTGAACTCGACGATGCCAGACAGCGTCACACCGACATCGCCCGAAGGCAGTCGCTGGACACTCGCGAGCTCTGGTGGCTGAAGCGGTTCGTCGTCGTTTGCGAAGGCTGATACCGCTGGCAAAGCAGCGTGAAAGACTGCCAGCGCGGCAAGTGTCAATAGCGTTCGCAACATGGTGCAAGTGTCCGTCCCTGTAACTGGCGAACGCTCAGCACAAGACGTACCAGCGCGTTTTCGGATTGCCAGGCATCAGCCGTGCAACCACGATTCCAGCTGTTTCGAACGTGTGACTTACCTTGTAGCGGCCTGCGATGGGGTTCAGCCGGTTCTGATTCTGCCGATGCGCACGAGCGTATCTCGAGCCACAGCACACCGGATTCAGGCGTCCGACTGCTGTAGCGAGTCGTCGGGTTAGTCTCATCTTCCCGACCCTCATCGAAAGCAATCAGGCACAACTAGCCGCCTACAGATTCGACATCGATCCACCGAAGCTGAGCGAGGTCAGTACGCAGCCTTCCTGGTGCAGCACATCATTCCGATCCTGCGCTCAATGATCTGATCTGCAGCACTGAGCGGCCGCATCCCGACGCCTTAGTCGAGCTGATCGTCTCGGTGCTGCGCAAGCGGACTGGCTGAATGAACGTCTCGTGATTGAACTGGATGATCGATGTCCTTGTTTAAGCTGGCTTAACCAAGCTCTTCCGCTAATAAAGCCAAACGACCATTGCTTAAACAAGACCCTCTCGCCATACTCGCAACGTATGGCAAATCCTCAACCTGATCAGCGACTTGGTCGCTTCGTCGAAACGTCCGTGGCCGGCGAGACGGTGCGCGCATTCGTGCCACCGCCGCTACCGCCTGATCCACCCGTCGATGTACTCGCGCTGCTGGACCGCTTGAGCCTGGCTGAACGTGCTCTGGGGCGTTTGGACGGAATTACCATGCTCCTGCCGCGCCAGGAGCTATTTCTCTACATGTACGTGAGAAAAGAGGCTGTACTCTCTTCACAGATCGAAGGAACCCAATCGACCCTGTCTGATCTGCTCCGCTTTGAGACTGAAGCGCAGGCTGGTCAGCCAGTCGACGACATTCGCGAGGTCTCGAACTACGTCGACGCGATGATGTACGGACTGGAGCGGCTCGAAGACTTACCACTCTCGCTCCGTCTTATCCGCGAAATGCATGCCCGGCTACTGCAAAGCGGTCGAGGTGGCACCAAGAGTCCTGGCGAGTTCAGGCGTTCGCAAAACTGGATTGGAGGCACTCGTCCAGGCAACGCACTGTTTGTTCCCCCGCCAGTGACGGAGCTCGACGCGTGTCTTGGCGCCATCGAGCACTTCATGCATGAGAACGAGTCTCGACTGCCAGCGCTGATCAAGGCTGGCCTCTTGCATGTGCAGTTCGAGACGATTCATCCGTTCCTGGATGGCAATGGTCGAATCGGCCGTCTGCTGGTGACCCTCTACCTCTGCGTAAACGGCGTGCTGCACAAGCCACTCCTTTACCTGAGTCTCTACCTGAAGACGCATCGCACTGACTATTACCGCCTGCTTCAAGAAGTTCGAGAACACGGAGCTTGGGAAGCCTGGCTGGACTTCTTCCTCGTCGGCGTTGCTGATACCGCGAACCAGGCCTTTGACGCGGCAACACGGATCGTCGGGCTGTTCAAACAAGATCGTGAACGCATAACCGCCGACAGCGAGCGGGTCGGCTCCGCGTTACGAATTCACGAACTACTTCAGCAGAATCCTTTTGTCACGGCAAATTTGCTTGTCAAACAAACGGGGCTTTCTACACCGACCGTCAATGCTGCGCTCGCGGATCTTGTGCGCCTCGGTGTTGTCGAAGAAGTAACGGGCAAGCGACGAGGACGCGTCTTCGGCTACTCCCGCTACCTCGCAATCCTCGGTGAAGGCACCGATCCTCTCACCGCAACAAACTGACACAACAATTCGAATGGTGGTCGAGCCGATCGACTACAAATACTACAGCCCCGCGTTGCACTCAGGCCTCAGGCGTCCGGATAGTTCCCCTTGACCCGCTCCTTGGTCGGATCAAAGTGCGGAAACGCCACGACCGTTGCGGCCAGCCGCTTCTGCACGCCGTCGAGCTGCCCGACTTCGAGTTCCGTTCCCACGGCGGCGTGCGTGACATCGACACGTGCCAGAGCGATGACCCTGCCAAGCAAGGGCGACTTCATTGCCGATGTCACTTCACCCACCTGCGAGCGACCTGCACGGACACAATCTCCGCTCGACGGCACGATGCCACCGGCAAGATCAAGGCCGACAAGTTGTCGCTGCGGGTGCAGCTTCCGCTTCTCGAGAACACTTCGTCCGATGAAGTCGTCGTCCTTGCTCTTGAAATGCATACTATTCGAATATTCATGTATGCTACTCGTATGAGCAAACGTAGAGTAACCGTGACTCTCGATGACAAACTGCTGGCAGCGGCGCAGTCCGCCGTGAGTTCGGGGAGTACCGAGTCAGTGAGTGCGTTCGTGAACGAGGCGGTATCGGCCCGACTCCTCAGGGACCAGCGGGTAGCAGCCCTTGCGTCGCTAATCGAAGAGCACGAGTCGGAACACGGCATCATCTCCGATGAAGAACTGGCCGAGCAGGCCCAGGCGGATCGCGACGCGGCGGCGTCGGTACGGTCACAACAACGACGTGCAGGATGACTCTCGTACTCGATGCAGGCGCATTCGTCGCGATAGAAAAGGGTGATCGTTCGATGTGGCGCCGCTTGAAGTCGGCGCAGATAGCAGGCTCACCCCCGACGACTCATGGCGGCGTGGTCGCTCAGGTCTGGCGTGGTGGCGGCGGACGACAGGCGCAACTTGCCAGGTTTTTGCGCGCCATCGAAATCGTGCCACTCGATGATCAAATGGCTCGCAGAGCCGGCGTATTGCTGGCGCGTACCAGGCGGACCGATGCGATCGACGCTGCTGTCGTGGCGCTGGCGATGAACGAGGATCAGATCGCTACCAGCGATCAGGATGACATCGCCGAGCTCATTGAGGCGAGCGGTCTGAGGATCGATCTGATTCCAGTGTGATCCTGATTTCCGCCCTAATCATCCCATACTGATACTACCGATACGCATGAACGGATCGAATCCACATGCCAGATCACTCAGGCCTCAGGCGTCCGGATAGTTCCCCTTGACCCGCTCCTTGGTCGGATCAAAGTGCGGAAACGCCACGACCGTTGCGGCCAGCCGCTTCTGCACGCCGTCGAGCTGCCCGACTTCGAGTTCCGTTCCCACGGCGGCGTGCGTGACATCGACACGTGCCAGAGCGATGACCCTGCCAAGCAAGGGCGACTTCATTGCCGATGTCACTTCACCCACCTGCGAGCGACCTGCACGGACACAATCTCCGCTCGACGGCACGATGCCACCGGCAAGATCAAGGCCGACAAGTTGTCGCTGCGGGTGCAGCTTCCGCTTCTCGAGAACACTTCGTCCGATGAAGTCGTCGTCCTTGCTCTTGAGCGGGACGGTAAAGCCGATGCCGGCTTCAAACGGATCGGTTCGATCCGAGAATTCGTAGCCGGCAAATACAAGCCCGGCCTCGATTCGCAGCCAGTCGAGCGCCGCCAGTCCGAGTGGCACCATGCCACGTGGTTCGCCGACAGCCCACAAGGCATCGAAGACGATCGTTGCATCCTTCGGATGGCAGAACACTTCAAAACCCAGTTCGCCGGAATAGCCGGTGCGGCTGACGACTACCGATGGGCCGTGAAAATCGCCGAGACGGCCGACCGAGAAACGAAACCAACCGAGTTCTTCCACCGTGGCTTGTGTCGGTGGTGTCCAGATCACGTCCTTCAGAATCTCGCGCGACAAGGGCCCTTGAACCGCGACATTGCACAGTTGCGAGGTGGAATCGCGTACCCAGGCATTCAGACCACGGGCTGCTGCCAGTTCCCGAAGTGCAAGCCCGCTCGCATCGTTGCCACCGATCCAGCGAAAGTTATTGTCGGCAAGTCGGAACACCGTGCCATCGTCGATCATGCCGCCGTGTTCAGCACACATCGCGGTATACACGACCTGGCCGACAGCCAGCTTCTTCATGTTGCGGGTGACGCCGAGCTGCAATAGCGCCTCGGCGTCCGGTCCGGTTACCTCGTACTTGCGCAGCGGCGACAGATCCATGATCGCCGCCCGTTCGCGACATGCCCAGTATTCCGCCACGGTACCGTGTGCGGTCATCGTGTTCGGCAACCAGTAACCGTTGTATTCGACGAAATCACGCGTGTGCTTCGCGAAACTCTCGTGGAAACCTGTCTGCCGCGTATCTTCCACATCTGCCTCCGGCGTCCTGCGCCACCCGATCGATCGCTTGAAGAGTTCCTGCTCGCCGTAGGTGCGCACCTGTATGTCCGTCGGTTGCCAGCCATTGGCCGGATCGATGTCGCAGGGGCAAGCTGTCGACACACAGACGAGATCACCCAGAGCGCGCAACAGCACATAGTCGCCCGGACGTGACCATGGATCGTCAAACGTCAATGCATTGCTGTCGTCGAGCAAGGTATTGAAGAAGAAATTGATGGCAGGCCAGCCACCTCGTGGGCGAATGCCATAGGCACCGAGTTCGGCGTTCATGTTGTCGGTACAGTTGACATGGCCGGGGTAGCCCATGTCTTCGTAGTACCGGGCCGTGCAGGCGAGGCCGAAGGTATCGTGCCGCCCGCAGGTATCCTGCACGATCTCGAGGAGCGGCTCGGCGTCGATGCTGTAATACTTGGCATAGAGTCCCGGTGCCGGGTACAGCAAGCCACCGTAGGAGCGAGTGGATGTCGGGTCGATCTCGCGTTCATCCCCGGCGTCCAGTGCGCGTTGCGAAAATGCCTGGAAATCAGAGCACTCCCGACCCTGGACATCCATGATCTGGATGTATTGACCTGCCCGGACCTCATAGACAGTGGCGTTACCGGGCTGCACGTTGCGGTCGAGCAGAGGCTCCGCCAGAGGATCGGCAGGCACTCCCACCGAAGCTGCGCCAAGGGCTTTTCCACTGCATCTACGGACGAACAGGACGATGTCGCCCGGAGCGTTCTGTGCATGAGGTTCCATGTCTTTCGCCGGTGCCGCAATGATCAGCAGTCCGTCGCGTGAGGCGGTGAACGAGGCGCTCGCGCCACTGACCGATCCATCCTCGAAGAGTCGAATGGCATCACCCCGCGCGAGATCGAATCCTGCCGTCTCGAGCGCTTTTGCAACTCTGCCACCGGACCTTCCGCCGTTGGCGAGAACCGCGGCAATACCGCCGGCAGCACCTTTGCCGCATGCGCCAAGCATGCCCGCATCAGAGCTGCCATCCGGTGCGAACATGACCAACTCGACGGGCTGCAAGCCGGCGGTGTCGACGACCGTGATCTCGTCACCCGCTTCGAGCGCGACCGCTCGAGAACCTCCACCCGGCACCGGATGACGCTCGACATCTGACGGCAATACCGGAGTACCCGGCACACGCACCCCGTTTCGCTCGAACGCAACGGGCATTGCCTGGAACGTCATGCCGTTCATTCGATTCCCAATGCACGTCGACGCGCACCGCCCCACACCGTGATGAGATGGTCGACGAGCAGCCCCATGAAGGCGACGCAGAGGCCCAGCACCAGACCTTTGCCGACATCGGTCGATGACAGCGCACGCTGCATTTCCTGGCCGAGATCCTGAGTGCCGATGAAGGCCGCGATGATGACCATGAACAGCGAGAACATCACGGTCTGGTTGAGCCCGACCATGATGGTCGGCACGGCCATTGGCAGACCGACGGTGCGCAGCTTCTGACCACGCGTGGCCCCGGCCATGTCCGAGGCTTCGAGAAGCGCCGAGGGCACGCCTCGGAGCCCCTCGATCGTGTAGCGCGTCATCGGTACCGTGCCGAACACCACGACCGCCGCGATGGCGGCCACGTCGTTGACGCCGAACAGCATGATCACGGGGATGAGGTAGATGAAACTCGGAAAGGTCTGCATCGTGTCGCAAAGCAACAGGACACGTCGGGAACGAGCCCCGGAGCGCGCCGCCCAGATGCCCAGCGGCAAGCCGATGAGGGTTGCTATCAACACCGCGAAACTGACCATGTAGGCGGTGATCATGGCACGATCCCACCAGCCCGACACCGCGATGTAGAGGATGAAGAACGTGCAGATCAGCGCCGAACGGAAGCCGCCGATTCGCCATGCAACGCCTGCGATCAAGGTCACGACAGCCGAAAATGGCAGCCACAGGTAAGCATCGCGTAACGGCACCAATACCTTCGTGATCAGGAACCCGCGCAGGAAGAGCGTGACCGGATCGATGAAGGTCAACAGCCCACCGACCAGCACATCGAGTTGCTTCGAGACCGTGAATGCCGCACTTCTCGGAATTTCATGCGCGAGCGGCCAGACCCTGGCGAGGGCAAACAGGGCAAGGGTCAAGACAACCCAGACCAGCAACGTGGCGTGACGCCGCCACCAGGGTGTACCGCGCGAATGGTGTACCGGCTGCCGCGCTACCCAGGCCTTCGAGAAGCGATCGAGCATGATGGCGATCAGCACGATGGTGATGCCGATCTCGATCGAGCGGCCGATCTTCAGCGATTGAAGCAGTTGCAGAAGCTTTTGCCCGAGACCCGGCATGCCGATGAAACTGGCGAGTACGACCATCGCCAGCGATTGCATGATGACCTGATTGACGCCGACAAGAATTTCCCGCCGTGCGGTCGGCAAGCGCACATGACGCAACAACTGCCATCGCGTCGAGCCGCACATCTGACCGCTCTCGACAACTTCCGGCGGCACTTTCCGCAGGCCGAGCAAGGTCATCCGGATCATCGGCGGTACGGCGAAGATGATCGTCACGATCGCGCCCGATTTCGGCCCGACGCCGATGAACACGACGACCGGAATCATGTAGGCGAAATGCGGCAGCGACTGCGCGATGTTCAGGACCGGGTCGAGCACGCGCTCGACAGTTCTGCTGCGCCAGCTGGCAACTCCGAGCACCAGCCCGAGAAGCACGGCGACCGGTACTGCGACGACGATGACAGAGAGCGTCTCCATCGTCCACTTCCACTGGCCCAGCATCGCTACCCAGATGAATGTTCCACCGCCAAGCAGCGCGAGCCGCCAGCCGCCGAGAACATGGCCAAGCATGACGGCAGCAAGGGCGACCACCGTCCAGGGAATTGGCCCGACGTCCGGCCACCGCTTTTTCCCATAGAGCAGATTGGCGGTAATGTCGAGAAGGCTTTCGATGCCCCCTGCCAGGAAGCGGGTGACATGAATGAACCCGAGATCGTCCTTGACGAAGTCGAAGGCCGTGTTGATCCAGGCAGCGAACGGCAGCACCAGCGCATCGGGCAAGCGCAACAGTGCTTCCGGCAGCACCGGCTTGATTATCGCCAGGGCGATGGCGACACAAATCAATACAAGCCCGGTAGCGGCCGCAACGTCAACAGGTGGCTTCCGGGCAGATGCGCCACCGCCAACGGATGCTCCTCTGCCAGACTCGGCAGCACTCGCCGCGGCAGAAGTACTCGCCGCTACAGTTGAATCGGCTACGTTCAATGTCGCTTGCTCGCCAACAAGGCCAGATCCGGGCCCGCGCGCTGCGTCCTGTCGAGATGCACGATCAGCGCGCGCCCAACAGCACGTCCAGCGCCCGCTGGCGGTTCATGGCCCCGATGATGGCGCCGCCTTCGTCGATTACCGGATAAGTCGTCGCCTGGTCATCGACCAGCCGACGTGCCAGAGTCTGGATTGTCGCCTTGGCAGAAATCGCTTCACCCAGCGGAACACTGCCGACCAACGGCTCGGCCAGGGCGCCGGCGTGTACCACGCGCGCCCGATCGATATCTTCAGTAAAACGACGCACGTAGTCTGTCGCCGGATCGATGACGATACGATCGGGCGTATCGACCTGCTCGACGGCACCGTCCTTCATGATCGCGATACGGTCGGCCAGTCGCAGGGCCTCGTCGAAGTCATGCGTGATGAAGACGATGGTCTTGCCCAACAGGTCCTGCAAGCGCAGGAATTCGTCCTGCATGTCACGTCTGATCAGTGGATCCAGAGCGGAAAACGGCTCGTCCAGAAACCAGATGTCGGGCTCGATGGCCAGACTGCGGGCGATGCCCACGCGCTGTTGCTGGCCGCCCGACAGTTCGCGCGGGAAATGATCCTCACGCCCGCCGAGTCCGACCAGTTCAATGACCTCCATGGCACGCTCGCGTCGTGCATGGCGATCCTGGCCACGCATCTCCAGCGGGTAGGCAACGTTGTCGAGCACGGTGCGATACGGCAACAGACCGAAGTTCTGGAACACCATGCCCATCTTGCGACGGCGTATCTCGATGAGTCCGTTCTCGTCAAGAGCACGAAGATCCTGACCTTCGATGTCGATATCGCCCGCCGTCGACTCGATCAGTCGAGAGAGGCACCTGACCAGAGTCGACTTGCCTGAACCGGACAGACCCATGATGACGAGCATTTCACCGCGCGCGATTTCCAGCGAGACATCACGCACAGCCGCAACATAGCCTGCCGACTGCACATCATCGTGCGTCGGCGTACCTCCCGAACGTTCAAGCCAGCCTTCAGGGTTGTCTCCGAATAACTTCCAGAGATTGCGGCAGGCGATGACCGGCTCTGCATTTTCGGGTCCGGTCATCGCTCTGCCTCCTTTGGTTGACTCCTACAACCAAGCTTTCCAGACTTCTTCGTTCGCTTCAAGCCATGCCGTCGCCGCCTCTTCCGGCTCCATCTCGTCGACATCGACAAGCTTCGCCATTTCGGCGATCTGCGGGTTCGTGAACGAGATCTTGGTCAGTACCTCATAAGCATCGGGCCACTGCTCCTGCATGCCGTCCCAGGCCGCTTTCTTCAGGTAACCATTCGGCGGGTTCGCACAGTCATAGGGCAGATCCGGATTCGGTCCTTTCGAGGGATCGTCACCACAGCCTTCCTCGTATTCCGGAAATTCGACGAAACTGCCCGGGTAGACCGCTTCGATGAAATTCGGTGTCCAGTTGAACAGCACGATCGGTTCGCCACGCTTTTCAGCCGCCGCAAGTTCCGCCCATAGCGCGCTCGCCGACCCTGCGTTAACCACCTTGAAGTCCATTCCCAGCGCATCGACGCGCTCCTGATCGTGTTTCAACCAGTCAACCGGCCCACCGAGAAAGCGTCCGGAGTCCCCGGTTTCCGGCGTAGAGAACTTGGCCGCGCAGCTGTTCAGCGCCTCCCAGTCGGGAAGCCCCGGGCAGAGTTCGGCCACGTACTCGGGAAACCACCAGTCCTCACGCGTGACGGCATCATGATCGCCGGCGTCATGCAGACCTCCTTTTTCGAGGGCCTCGTTGAAAGCTGCGCCGAACGCGCCCTCCCAGACTTCCATCTCGAGCGCGACATCACCGAGCCGCACGGATTCGTAGACCGCCTGGCTATCGGTCGAGACATATTCGACGTTGTTGCCCATTTCCTCGAATATCTGCCCAACGACATTGCTCATCACGATCTGGCTGTTCCAGTTGTGAATCGGAATGACGATGGGGTCTTCGCTGTCGGCGACGGCCAATGTCGGTGCGCCGACAAGTATCGCGACAGCCGCGGCCAACGCGCCGCGACGCACAAGCGAATCTGCTCTCATCTTCAGTTTCCTCGATTGAATGTTCCGGAACGATTCCTGTGACCGCCCGGCCACAACAGCTCCAAAGAATAACCCGGTTTTTCTTTTAATGAAACCAACATTCATCTGTTGAAACATCTATTCTTCGGTGCTAGCCTCGGCCATCGCTTCACCACTCACGCTGAATCGTCATGTGCGGAATCGTTGGCCTCTATCTGAAAAACGACGCGCTCAGACCGGAGCTGGGTCGCTTGTTTCGCCCGATGCTGGAAGAGATGACCAGCCGCGGTCCGGACTCGGCCGGCGTTGCCATCTACCGGGATCCGGTTGCCGAGGGGAGCACGAAGTACTCGCTGGCACACGCGTCGGGCGACCATGACTGGCAGGCGCTGGCAGACGATATCGCGAGCGCATGTGCGGCAAGCGCACGGGCAAGGCCGATCGATACGCATGCTGTCCTGATCAGTGACGCTGACGAGGCACAGGTCAGAGCGCGCCTGGCCGAGCATCACCCGGACGTGAGACTGGTCGGCAGCGGTCGGTCGGTCGAGATCTTCAAGGAGACCGGCTTGCCAAAGGACGTATACAGCCGTTTCGATCTCGACAGGGCGGAAGGCTCGCACATGATCGGACATACCCGCATGGCCACCGAGAGCGCCGTGACAACCGCGGGCTCTCACCCCTTTGCGACCGGGGCCGATCTCTGTCTTGTCCACAACGGTTCACTCTCCAATCACAATCGCTTGCGTGAGGAACTTGTCCGGCGCGGGCTCAGCTTCCAGACCGAAAATGACAGTGAAGTGGCTGCCGCCTACCTCACCTGGAAGATTCGCCAGGGCGTGTCGCTGACCCGGGCGCTCGAGGACGCTCTCGACGATCTCGACGGTTTCTTCACCTTCTGCGTCGGCACCAGCGAAGGCTTTGCCGTGCTTCGCGATCCGATCGCCTGCAAGCATGCGGTTCTTGCCGAAACGGACGACTGGGTCGCCATGGCAACCGAATATCGCGCCATCGCTACGCTGCCGGACGCCGAGCAGGCCCGTATCTGGGAGCCACGCCCGAGCACTGTCTATAGCTGGGGAGACACCGGTCTGGAAGTCGATGCACTGGCCGGCGCACACGGCGCGGCATTGGAAAACGCAAGGTCAGGCACGGCGGACAACCGACAGGCTGTTACCAGGACCCCGCATTGAACACGCTCGATCTTGGCACACTGGGCCTCCGCGAGGTCAACCGCAAACTCAATTCACTCGACCCGGGCGCCAATGAGCGCGAATTCCGAATCGAGAATCCGATGGGAGGCCATGCCATTGCCTGCGGCTTGACGCTGCCGTTGAACGTGGCCATTGCGGGTCATGTCGGCTTCTATTGCGCCGGCATGAACCAGCAGGCGGAGGTGACCATTCACGGTCACGCGGGCGTCGGGGTTGGCGAAAACATGATGTCGGGTACCGTGCTTGTAAAAGGCAACGCGAGTCAATCGGCAGGAGCAACGGCGCACGGCGGGCTGCTCGTGATCGAAGGCGATGCCTCGTCGCGTTGTGGTATTTCAATGAAGGGTGTCGACATCGTGGTGGGCGGCTCGGTCGGCCACATGTCGGCCTTCATGGCGCAGACCGGCAATCTCGTCATCTGTGGAGATGCAGGTGAGGCCCTTGGTGATTCGATCTATGAAGCCAGACTGTATGTGCGCGGCGACATCGAGAGCCTGGGCGCGGACTGCGTGGAAAAGGAAATGGCACCGGTACACCTCGACAGCCTGACGGAGCTTCTGCAGCGCGCCGGCAACAAGACGAATCCGGCTGAATTTCGACGCTTCGGGTCAGCCCGTACCCTCTATCACTTCGACATCGATCACGCGGATGCATACTGACGACACACCGCGAACCTTGCCGCGTCATTCGGCGACGTTCGACGCGTACACGACAAGCGAGATCCGACGTGCCGCCAGTACCGGCCTCTACGAGATTCGTGGCGCGGGGGCCAAGCGTGCATTACCGCACTTCGATGACTTGCTGTTCCTCGGCGCATCCATTTCGCGCTACCCGCTCGAGGGTTACCGTGAACGCTGCGGCACGGAAGTCACCCTGGGCACCCGTTTCGCATCGAAGCCGCTGGAACTCAAGATACCGATCACCATTGCCGGCATGAGCTTCGGGTCGCTGTCGGGTCAGGCCAAGGAGGCACTCGGCCGCGGCGCCAATGCGGCCGGTACCTCGACCACCACCGGCGACGGTGGCATGACACCTGAGGAGCGGGAGCATTCGAGGCTGCTGGTCTACCAGTACCTGCCGTCTCGCTACGGCATGAATCCGGACGATCTTCGCAAGGCCGATGCCATCGAGATCGTGGTCGGCCAGGGCGCCAAGCCCGGCGGCGGTGGCATGTTGCTTGGCCAGAAGATCAATGCTCGCGTGGCGAAGATGCGTTCGCTTCCTGAAGGAATCGACCAACGGTCGGCCTGCCGCCACCCTGACTGGACCGGACCGGACGATCTCGAGATCAAGATCCTCGAACTGCGCGAGATCACCAATTGGGAGAAACCCGTCTTCATCAAGATCGGTGGTTCTCGCCCTTACTACGACACTGCACTTGCCGTGAAGTCAGGTGCAGATGTCATCGTTCTCGATGGCATGCAAGGTGGCACGGCGGCAACCCAGAACGTCTTCATCGAACACGTCGGTCAGCCGACGCTCGCTTGCATTCGCCCCGCTGTGCAGGCGCTCCAGGAACTTGACATGCACCGCAAGGTACAGCTCGTGGTCTCGGGTGGCATTCGCAACGGCGCCGATGTCGCCAAGGCGCTTGCGCTTGGCGCCGATGCGGTATCAGTAGGTACCGCGGCGCTGATCGCGATGGGCGATAACGATCCTCGGTTCGAGGATGAGTATCGTGCGCTCGGCACGACGGCCGGAGCCTACGACGCCTGGCACGAAGGTCGTGATCCGGCCGGTATCACCACGCAGATACCCGAACTCGCCAGCCGACTCGATCCGATTGCGGCCGGCCGACGGCTGACTAACTATCTCAAGGTCATGACGCTCGAGGCGCAGACGATCGCCCGCGCCTGCGGCAAGAATCACGTGCATAACCTCGAACCCGAAGATCTGTGCGCGCTGACTGTCGAGGCGGCAGCGATGGCGCGCGTGCCGCTGGCGGGTACCTCCTGGGTTCCGGGTACGTGATGTCACGCTCGTCCGCAGCAAGGTTGGCGCGATAACGCCAAGCCGTTATACCCTGATGTATCCGACTTCAATCGCCGACAGAGACAGGAACGCTTTCGATGACTGACGATCTCGCCAAGTACGCCCGCGACAACGACATCGACTACTTCCTGTTCAACTTCACCGATCTTTTCGGCACGCAGCGCGCCAAGCTGGTGCCGGCGGCTGCGGCCGGTGGCATGCAGAAAAGCGGTGCCGGTTTTGCAGGCTTCGCTGCCTGGCTGGACTACACACCCGCCCACCCCGACATGTTTGTCAAGCCCGACCCTGCATCGGTAATCCAGCTGCCCTGGAAGCCGAATGTCGCCTGGGTTGCCGGGGACCCCTGGATGGATGGCAAGCCGGTCGAACAGGCGCCGCGCAACGTCCTGAAGCGGTTGATGGAGACATCGAGCGCCAAGGGCATGTTGATGAAATCCGGCGTGGAACCCGAGTTCCACCTGATCTCGGCCGACGGCACGACGATCTCTGACGAACGCGACACGCAAGAGAAGCCCTGTTACGACCAGTCCGCCGTCATGCGGCGCTTCGATGTCATTGCCGAGATCTGCGGCACCATGACTGCCCTCGGCTGGAGCCCGTACCAGAACGATCACGAAGACGCGAACGGACAATTCGAGATCAACTGGGACTTCAATGATGCGCTGACCACGGCTGACCAGCTCTGCTTCTTCAAGTTCATGGTCAAGTCGATCGCCGAGCGGCACGGCCTCAGAGCGACCTTCATGCCGAAGCCGTTCTCGCATCTCACCGGCAATGGCTGTCACGTGCACATATCGGTCTGGGACAACGCGGGCAAGACGAATCGCTTCGGTGATGACAAGGGTGAGCTCGGCCTCTCGAGCGAGGCCTACCATTTCATCGGCGGTCTGCTCGCGCACGGCGAAGCACTCGCCGCCATCACCAATCCGACGGTCAATTCATACAAGCGCATCAGTGCACCACCGACCCTGTCCGGCGCTACCTGGTCGCCGAGTTCGATCACCTTTGGCGGCAACAATCGCACGCACATGATCCGCATTCCCGACGATGGCCGGATCGAACTCCGCCTGCCCGACGGGTCGGCCAATCCTTACCTGCTGATGGCAGTCATTCTCGCCGCTGGCCTGCACGGCGTCGACGACGCCATCGATCCGGGCGAGCGACTCGACATCGACATGTATACAGAAGCACACAAGGCTCCCGATGCAAAGGCTCTGCCGACCAATCTCCTCGATGCGATTCGCAACTTCGAGCAGGACGAGTACCTGTGCAAGCAACTGGGACCTGACTTCTCGAATGCCTATGTGAAACTGAAGCGCGACGACTGGATGAAGTTCACCCGGCATCTTACTGACTGGGAACGCGACACCACGCTCGACTGCTGACGACCTTTGCTGACTACCTTCACTGGACTACCGGAAACAGGGAATGGGAAACAATCTCGACGCACTGACCACGGTCTTCACCGAGTTCTACTACTGGGTGACCATTCCGCTGATGTTCCTGATCCATGTGGGGTTCTGCATGTACGAGGTCGGCGTGAGTCGACGCAAGAACCACATGCATACCCTGATGAAGAACACGATGATCATCCCCTTGGTGACGGTCACTTTCTTTCTGTTCGGCTGGTGGATCTACTGGGCCTTTCCGAACGGTCCGTTCATCAACGGCGGGCTGGATCTCGAGACGGCTGCCGGGAACGCACCGTGGTCTGCAACCATGGCAACGAATCTGCAAGACCGTATCACCGGCGTCTTCTGGGCCGCCTTCCTGCTGTTCTCATGGACCGCCGCATCTATCGTCTCGGGTGCGGTCATCGAACGCATCACCGCCGGCGCCTTCTGGATTCTCGCCGTGGTCATCGGCTCGGGCGCCTGGATCATCGATGCCGCCTGGGGCTGGCACTATGCCGGCTGGATGGTCGTCAAGCTTGGCTATCACGATGCATATGCATCCGGTGTCATCCACGCGATCGCGGGCGGCTTTGCGCTCGGCGTGCTGGTCGTTCTCGGGCCGCGTCTCGGCAAGTTCGCGGCCGACGGAACGCCCCGTGATATTCGCCCCCACAATCCGTGGCTGGTCTGCGTCGGACTGTTCATCATCTACACGGGCTTCTGGGGCTTCTACGCTGCCTGCAACGTGCCGGTCATCTCACCGGAAGGGATTGGTGGGCTGATCACCGGCGAGACCTGGACGGCAACGACGATCTACCTCACACCGACCACGCTCGGTGCCATCACGGTCAACTTCCTGATGTCACTCTCGGGCGGCATGCTGGTGGCTTGCCTGGTGTCCCGGGGTGACCCTTTCTGGACCTATTCCGGCGGTCTTGCGGGCATCATCACCGCCTCGGCCGGCAACGATCTTTATCACCCCATCCAGGCCATGCTGATCGGTGGTCTAGGCACCTTCATCGCCTACAAGCTGCACTTCATCGTCGAGCGCAAGTTCAAGATCGATGACGCCGTCGGCGCGATCGCCGTGCACGGCTACGCGGGCTTCGTCGGTCTTGTCATCTGCGGCTTCGTCCTCTGGGGACACCCCTCCTCGCCTTACGATGGCTACGCCACCATCAACCCGCTCGGGCAGTTCATCGGCGCCATCATCATGTTCGGGGTACTCGGCTTCCTGCCAGGCTTCATCGTCGCCAAGATCCTGTCGCTGATGGGCGTGCTTCGCGTACCGCGAGAGGTGGAACTGCTCGGCCTGGACTTTGCCGACGACGCAGACATCGAAGCCGCTCGTCGCGATGTCCTTGAGGGCATCAAATCGGTCGCCTGAAATGACAAGCCTGACCGTCAAGACAGCACCAGCGCCTGAGCCGATCGTTGTCGACCGAAACGTCATCGCTCGACGCCTGGTGACACGATCGTACCGAATCGAAAGAGGATAATACGAGGAAAACACAATGGCATCGACAACCGGTATCGAGACCTGGGCGCAAGACCTCGCCGTGGTTGGCCCGATCTATCCTTTCCAGGGTACCGAGACGGTGCTCGTGATCATCGCCGTCGTTCTCTGGGTGGGTTGGCATGTCGTGCAGCTGATCGAGGAGAAACGCGAGAACGCTGAAAAGGTCAGGCGCCATGGCAACGCCGAAACCATCCACAAAGCCATCGACAAGCACGGAGACTGAACATGACCGCAAGCTGGCGCTTTTCGAGCCTCGCCGATCGGCACCGCGCGCTCGGTTCCTCCCTCGAGGACTGGAGTGGCATGGGCACGGCCTGGACCTACGACAAGGATCAGACCGAGGAGTACATCGCCATCCGCACCAAGGCGGGTGTCATGGACGTCTCGGGTCTCAAGAAAGTGCACATCACCGGCCCGCATGCATCGCACGTCATCGACCGGGCGACCACGCGCGATGTGGAGCGCATATCCCCGGGACGGGCCTCGTATGCCTGCATGTTGAACGATGCCGGCAAGTTCATCGACGACTGCGTCATCTACCGCACCGGTGCCAACACTTTCATGGTGGTGCACGGCTCGGGCCAGGGTCATGAGCAGCTGACCCGCGCGGCAGCCGGGCGAGATGTCTCCATCCGCTTTGACGACAACCTTCACGACATCTCGCTGCAAGGTCCGCTGTCGGTGGACTTTCTCGAGAAACATGTCGAAGGTATTCGCCAGCTGAACTACTTCGCGCACATGCCGACGCGCCTGTTCGGACATCCGGTGACGATCTCGCGCACCGGCTACACCGGCGAGCGCGGCTACGAGATCTTCTGCCGCGCTCAGGACGCACCGGAGATCTGGGACACGATCGTCAGTGAAGGCCAGTCGATGGGCATCATCCCGACGCGGTTTACCACGCTCGACCTGCTTAGGGCAGAAAGCTACCTGCTCTTCTATCCCTACGACAACTCGGAAATGTACCCCTTCGAGGACGACGTCACCGGCGATACGCTCTGGGAGCTCGGGCTCGATTTCACCGTCAGCGAAGGCAAGACAGGATTTCGGGGTGCCGAGGAGCACTATCGCCTGAAGGGCAAGGAGCGATTCAGGATCTACGGTCTCAAGTTGGACGGCGAGGAGCCCGCGGAAGAAGGAGCGCCGCTCCTGCAGGACGGCAAGCCCGTTGGTGTGGCGACCATCGGCATGTATTCCCCGGTTAACAAGCACAACGTCGCGATCGCGCGCATGCCGGTCGATTGCGCGAAACCCGGTACGAAACTGCAGGTCCAGAACGCGAGCGGGTTGATCGAGTGCGAGACGGCCAGCATGCCGTTCTACGACGTGGACAAGCAGCGTCGGACCGCCAAGGGGTGAGGCAGAATTCGTGAGCGCTACCATCGAACCCAGTATCCGCAGTCGGCCGGTTTACGGCACTCTCGCGGCAACAGACGCTCCCGCGCACCTCATGGTTGCCGACGCGGACGGCGGCGCGGCGCTGCTTGAACTGACGGCCGCGATGGCGCCAGCGGCGTTGATGCGTGCGGAGATTCTCTACGTCCCGCTCGCATCGACGGCGGACCACAGCGAGGCCCTTCGCGCCCTGGATTGCCCGGGATTTCACTCAAGTCCGAGCATCGACGCACTGATTCCACGTCTGGCGCGAAGTATCGAACGCATGAAGATGGGCACACAGATCTACCTTGCCGGAAGCGAGACCTTGATCGGACGCGCCATGCAGGTAGCCATGCAAGCAGGCATCGACCATCAGGCAATCCAGACCGAACACCGAGGCTCGCTCGCCCGGCGCATGCAATGCGTGCACTGCAAGGGCATCACCGAGAATGTCACCACACAACCTGCCGACTGCGCCCATTGCGGTCTCCTGTTGCTGGTACGTGATCACTACTCACGACGGTATGCCGCCTTTCAGGGCGTCAACATCAACGCCGAGGACCCGAGCGACGTTCCAGAGAAGGAGGAGCTGTTTCCATGAGTCTGCACGGGGCCATCAATGTGGTCGTCACCGATGTCGTCACGGTCAATCCGCTGATCAAGCGGTTTCACTTTGCACGTGCCGACGGCGAATACCTGCCAGCATTCTCGGGCGGCGCCCATATCATCGTCGAGATGCAGGACGGCGATATGCGGCGGCGCACACCGTACTCGCTGATGAGTTCGCCACTCGACACACAGGACTATCAGATCAGTATCCGCCGTGACGATGAAGGACGCGGTGGCTCACTCTTCATGCACCGCGAAGTCCGGCGCGGAATGAAAATGCGTATCGGCATGCCAGCTAATCTGTTCGCGCTCGATCAGCGAGCAAACAAGCATCTGATGTTCGCCGGCGGCATCGGCATCACGCCCTTTCTCGCGCAGACCGCGCAACTGATGGCGCGTGGCGGCGAGTTCGAACTTCACTACGGCGTCAGGAATCGCGAGCTCGGCGCCTACGTCGACGAACTCGAGCAACGCCTGGCGTCTCGCCTGCATGTCTATCGCGACGACAAAGGCGAGCAGATCGATTTCGACAGGCTGCTGTCATCTCAAGCCCCGGGCACCCATGTCTACGTTTGCGGTCCCGCGCCGATGATCGAACATGTCGTGGCGCGAGCCGCGGCACTGGGCTGGCCCGCAGAACATGTCCACTTCGAACACTTCGCCAAGGCGCCAGCCGGCGAGCCGTTCACGGTAGAACTGCGGGCGAGCGGTCTCACCGTCGAAGTCAGCGCCGAGCAGACAATGCTGGAAGCGATCGAAGCCGCCGGGGTCGACGCACCCTATCTGTGTCGGGGTGGTGCTTGCGGTCAGTGCGAGACGCGTGTGCTCGCCTGTGACGGAGAACTACAACACGCAGACCATTGGCTCGATGACGACGAGCATGCGTCGAACGAGAAGGTCATGCCTTGTGTGTCGCGCTTCCGCGGCAACACGCTCGTGCTCGATCGCTGAGGTCCTCTTCATGCCAGGTAGCCAGATGACAAGTGCTTCGTCCACGGCAGAGCCGAGCGCACGCTCGGTTACTGCCTCCGCGCCCTTTCGAGATGAGTCCTTTCGAAACGATTTCACGTTCCGGAATTCGCCCGATACCGTGCTTCGCGCGCCCTTCCCGTTCGACCAGGACGCCTACATGTACGCGGTGAACATGGAACTGCACCGTGACGGAAAAGCGGGGACGGCCTTCGAGGAGCCGATCGATGTCGACGAACACTATGTTTCGGAAATGCGCGACCGTGCGCTGGTGCTGGACGAAGATCCGTTGCGGTGCCAGTCATTGCCGCACATGACTCTGGCCGGTTGGGATACGCTCGAACTCTTGATGACATCGAAGGCAGCGAGCTACCCCGACTGGTTCGCCCTGACACGCGAGGGCGATCGCTGGCACTGGATCAATCGGCCGCTCGGTATCGATCAGCATTTCGTCTTCGGCGATGAGACGACCCTTCCCTACGCACCGCTCGAATACATCACGCGGCAAGCACAGGGAGACTTCTGCGTGCTCGACGAACGCGCCGGCAATCTCTGGATGGACGCCGGCATGGTCACGACCCAGGCCGACTGGTCGCTCGACTTCGATATCGGCATGAACTTCTTCGAATGGCATGCGCCGGTACCGCTCGCGCACGAGCTCGGCATCTTCGAGCGTGCGCTCAAGTATCTGCGTGCCGTGCAACAGGGCAACCCCGCACGCCGGCTGAACTGGACAATGACCGTCAACCCGCGGCTCGACACGAGCCCCGAGAACTTTCATGTCTGGGGGCCCGAGAACACGCACATCACGAAAGACAATGTCGCCGACAAGCTTTTTCTGCGTATCGAGCTGCAGAGCTTCTGGCGACTGCCTCGCTCGAACGGCATTCTCTTTCCGATACGCTGCTACTTCCTGAGCATGCGTGATCTTTCGACCGTACCCAAGTGGGCAAAGCGCATGCACCGCGTCCTCAAGTCGCTGCCACCTGAGCTTGCCAGCTACAAGGGGCTCGACAATTACCGGCCCATCGCGATCGACTGGCTTGCGCAGTTTGACGATGGCTCCCCGACCACACCCGGGCCGTTTCCGGACTGACTCCCGACGAGTTCCGGGCTGCGACAGTGCTTGTCGAGTAGCCTGATATCTTGTTAGCCTCGGCTACGTTCACTCGAGCAGGGAGAGAGCATGCCAGCGGTCGCTACCGAAGCCAGCCTGCGTATCGACGCTCCGATGATGCGCGTCAGCGAAGCGATTACGGATTTCCACAGTTGGCCTGCATGGTCTCCGTGGCTCTATACGGAACCCGACGCAAAGGTCGATTACCTGGGCGAACCCAGCACGACAGGTCACGGCTACAGTTGGACAGGCGAGCGCGTTGGCGCAGGATCCATGTCGCTGGCATCCATTACGCCTGACCGGATCGAAATGGATTTGACCTTCCTGAAACCTTTCAAATCCACGGCCGCGGTCGCCTTTGATCTGAAGAAATCAGGCTCATCAACCGATGTGACCTGGAAGATGAACAGCAGTCTGCCGTTCTTCCTGTTCTTCATGCGTGATTCGATGGGCGCCATGATCAGGGCCGACTACGAACGCGGCCTGCTCATGCTCAAGGATATTCTCGAGCAGGGCTCGCTGCCATCGAGCACCGTCTCGATGGGCATCGTCGACATACCAGAGGTCGCGTTCGTCGGCCATGGCGGCACCACTTCGATGAAGCAGCTCGGGGACGCCATTGCAAAGTCGTACGGAATTGCTGCAAGCGCCATACACGAAGCCGGCAACGCTATCGGTGGACAGCCTTTCACGCAGTATCACAAGTTGGACAAGAAGGCCTCAACCTGTCGCTATACCGCGGCACTGCCGTTGAGCAAGCCGTTGACGAGTGGCGTGACCATCGACCCCCCGGCAGTCGCGGGTCATCGTGCGGCCTGTCGCGCCCTGAAGGTTGTGCATACCGGTGCCTACCGCCATATCGGCAACGCCTGGAGTACTTTGCACGCAGAACTCAAGGCCTCGAAGCTCAAGCCCGGCAAGTCACCACCGCCATTCGAGATTTACCGAAACGATCCCGATACCACGCCGGAAGGCGAGCTGATCACCGAGCTATTCATGCCATTGCGCGGGTGACGACTCGATGCAAGATTTCGGGAACGCCGATGCTCGATTGGGCCCCGAGAAAATAAACGACGCCGTTCGACGGTAGCCGGCTGATCCATGGCTCAAAGGACCTCTTCGCCCTGACCCGTTTCACTGTGGCTTGCCTTGGGATAGGCAATCATGGCGAGGTAGCGGGCCGGCAGGTCGATCAGTCGCTCGGGCCCATGCGGTGCATCGGCATCGAAGAACAGAGAGTCACCGGGCTGCATCAGGTAGGTGTTGTCGCCGTGACGATACTCGACCGTTCCCTCGAGCATGTACAGGTACTCGACGCCCTCATGCTGAAACGTCGGGAAGACGTCCGAGTCGGTAGTCAGGGTGATCATGTAAGGCTCGAGTGTCACACCGGCACCGTTCGTTCCGAGGTAGCCCAGTAGCTGATACTGGTGGCCGGCACGGGTGCCGCGTCGTTCCATCTTTACGCCCTCCCCTGCCTTGACGTGCACCGCGTTGCGCCTTGCCTCATAGCGCCGCAGAAAGGTCGAGATCGAGACGCCGAGGGCGTGCGAGAGTGATTGCAGGGTTGTCAAAGACGGCGATGTCAGGCCATTCTCGATCTTCGACAACATGCCGGTCGACAGTCCCGTGGCATCACCGAGATCAGCGACCGTTATTCCCAGCTGCTTTCGCAACTCCCGCACCTCGCGGCCGATAGCGACTTCCAGCCGCTTCTCCGTACCGCCCTTGACGGCATGCGGGTTCTGCGCAAGTACAGTTTCACTCGCTAACGGTCCTGTGGAACCGTTCGTCGGCATCGTACCGCCCTCATTGCTGGCGTTCGTTTCGGTCATCGACGCATGTCAGATTTTCGTGGCCTGTGCGCGATTCTACGCACCGTTACGCTGCTCGTCCCCCTGTCGCTGCTCGTCCACCTGTCGCTGCTCGTCCCCCTGTCGCTGCTAGTCGCCCTTGCCGCTTTGGCTCCCCTGTCGCTGCTCGGCCCCTTGACCACCGAACACGCTTCCCGACTTCCGCAAGGGCTGCCTGCCTGGTGGCCTTCACCTTGTCGTTCGCTGGCGATACTGGACGACTTCTACCGGCACAGGAGAATCATCGCTCTGGTGTCGATAACTTGCACGCCGGCACGGCCCCAGACGAAGCGACGAGATCGGCAGGCCGTGGCCACGGAACTCATCGACGACACGAAGACCACGTAACCGCGCCGCTTCGTTTCGACCATGGGGATCCGTACAGGCCGTGATGACGAACAGGTCGCCGGGCTCCGTATCGCGCACGAGAATACTGACAGCCTGCTTGTTACCGGCACCCATCGACCGCGTTTCGTCATGATCGAAAAACAAGGACGTACGCCTCAGTCTCGTCAATGAACCGGGCAAGGCCGCGTCCGTGTCCAATTCGGCGAGCCGACGCCGTGTGCGGACGCGTTCGAAAACCTCTCTTGCAACAAGCGGTCGAGCTTGCGGTAGCCGATCGAAATCAAGAGCCGGTTGTTCGTCGACGGGGTAGACACTTCCAGCAGCATGCACAAACTCGCGGCGCAACCGTACATCACCGACACTGATCTCGTAGTCGGTGACCGGCCCTCGGTCGGTCTCGGCAAAGCGTCGACGATAGGCCACGTATCGTTCGCCCTGATCGGCTTCGACCTGCTGGATTCCGTAACCGGCATCTTCCAGCGCGCGCAAGAGCGTGTTGCCAAATGCCGATGACGGTAGCGAGAACTGTATCGTCGTCGTCAGCGGGTCCAGCTCAGGATGCTGCACGAGAGTCACCACAAGGCTTGTCGACACGCGTGCAAGCTGATCGAGCTCGGAGACGGTTACCTCTGCCAGTGCTGATTCGTCACCCCCCAGGCGTGGCAGACGTTCCCCGAAGTCACGCTCGGCAACCGCCGAGCAGGCGCTGATGAGGAGCGCCATTGCAAGCCCGATCAGCTGGGTGAATCTGGCTGGCCTCTGCCTCGAAATCCACATCAGGACTTCCACCGCAGCAGCTCCACGACAATGCCTTGCCCTGACATCTGTTCGGCCGTGCCGAGCGCTTCCCAACAGGCATCGTCGACGATCCGCTCCGGGGCGACGCCGAACCATAGCAAGGCTTCGGCGACCTGTGCCGATCGTGCAAGCGCACTCGCGCCGCGCCCGCAGCCATCAAAGCCGATGAGATCGGTGCTCTCGCGAAAGTTCGCGACAACTCTCTCGATGCGCTTCATGCCGGCGGCGTCCAGAGTTACCGAGTCTTCTGCGAAGAGGACAACCTGCTGTACTACTGACTCGAAGGTCTCACGGATATTCCGGAAGGTATCGCCGCGTGCTGGCGTATCAGCTTCGGCAATGAGGCTGATGAGCGGGGTATCGTACAGCAACGTTGCGGCACCCTGGTATTCGAGCGCCGTCACGCCTGCTGCCACCGACTGGCCGAAACGACTGTCGTCGAGCACGACCTCGCGATCCGAACCACCTATGGAAAGCGCACTGACCGGCACCAGTGAGTGATCTGACGCAACGTAGGCACGACTCAACGACACACTTCCGACATCGAGCCGATAACGACGCGAAGCGTCCGCGCGGTGCGTCTCGTCGAGACGCTCGAACCCGACCAGGAACGCACCCTCGTCTGCGCTGACCCGTTGCACGCCATAGCCCACCGCCGCCAGCCGTGCGATCAACGCCTCGGCAAGTGCTGTCGTCTCGAAGGACACCTGCAAGGTGTTGGCATGCGGTGCCAGGAGTTGCTCGAGGCTCGCGACAAGGTCATCGAGTACCAGCGACTCGGCGGGCATCATTCGATCGTCATCATCGCTCGGACCGACAACCGACGGGGGCGACACGCAGCCTGCGAGCCAGGCGCAACCGATCAACAGCACGGCCATCCAGCCAGGGCCTTTCAGCTTGCAGGAACGACGATTCGCCAGACTCGGCTCGGCACGCATCGCTATTCCCTCAGCAGAACGCCACGGTCGACGTCGGATGGTAAACCGGAAGGTTACAATGCGCCAGCTCGCTCGACTGATGGCAGGGTCACGAACCTGCAATGTCAATATCGAATCAAATGAAATTTTCAGCAAACCTGCACGAACGCTTTCCACCTGAGTTTCGTTTTGGTGCGGCCACGGCCGCCTACCAGATCGAGGGCGCCGTGCATGAGGACGGACGCAAGCCCTCGATCTGGGACGCCTTCTCGCACACGCCCGGCCGTGTCGCGAATGGCGACACCGGCGAGCACGCCTGCGATCACTATCATCGAATGGAGTCCGATCTCGATCTCGCGAGGGACCTCGGCCTCGACGCTTACCGGTTCTCCATCGCCTGGCCTCGCGTCGTACCGGACGGCCGGGGAGCTGTCAACGCAAAAGGCCTGGATTTCTATGAACGGATTGTCGATGGCTGCCTCGAGCGCGGCCTTGAACCCTGTGCAACGCTCTACCACTGGGATCTGCCACTGTCACTCGGCGATGCCGGCGGCTGGTGCGCACGCATGACCGCAGAAGCCTTTGCTGACTACGCGGCAATCGTCGCCCGACGACTCGGTGACCGGATCAATGCGGTATCGACCTTCAACGAACCCTGGTGTTCTGCCTTGCTCGGCCATCTGTACGGCATTCATGCGCCGGGAGACACCGATCTGGACAAGGCACTTGCTGCCGTCCATAACCAACACCTCGCCCACGGCCTCGCCGTTCAGGCTGTCCGTTCGGAGAGACCGACCCTGTCCCTCGGCATCGTCCTCAACCTGCAGACCATCTACCCACTCAGTGACGACGACTCGGATAGAGAGGCCGCGGCGCGGCATCGTTGTTTTCACAACGACATGTTCACCGGGCCCTTGTTCGAGGGCGCGTACCCGGAAGCCTTGATCGACGCGCTCGGTGATCGCTTGCCGCCCGCCTGGGAGGCAGACCTCACGACGATTCATCAACCCCTCGACTGGTGGGGTCTCAACTGGTACACCCCCATGCGCGTCACCGGGGATGCGCAATCAACCGAGCCGTTTCCGGGTACTCGCAGTGTCGTACCCGAGCATGCAGAGCGCACCGATATCGGTTGGGAGATCGCGCCTTCGGCGCTCTGTGACCTGTTGCTCGAACTCGATTCGAGTCTGCAACTGCCACCCTGCTGGATCACGGAAAACGGTGCTTGCGTGAACGTCGTCGCCGACGCTACAGGCTTGGTGAACGATACGACAAGGGTGACGTATCTTGACGATCATCTTGGCGCGGTAGCTGATGCCATCGACGGCGGCTGTGACGTTCGCGGCTACTTTGCCTGGAGTCTGATGGACAACTTCGAGTGGGCTGAAGGCTATACCATGCGGTTCGGTATCGTGCACGTCGACTACGACACACAAGTGCGCACACTCAAGTCCAGCGCCAGGGCTTACAGTGCCATGATCAGGGCACATCGAGACAATCGCCAGTAAGGATTGCCATGTGCCGACGCCTGCGCGGCAAGATTCAACGACGCCGCGACGAGCGCAGACCCGACGGCGGCCAGTCGTCAGCATGATAGCGTTTGATACCCCAGCCGATCGGCGGTCGACCGTTGCCGGGAAGCTCAGGCGCTGGGCCATAGATAGCCTGATAGGTGTCCACACACCGACCGGCGCGCTGCAATCTGAAACAGCTTGCCAACAGCATCAGCCAGAAGAGCACGATGATGATCCACATCCAGCGCGGTGCATCGGTAATGGTGAGACCGACGATGATATTGATGACCGCCAGCAGCATGGCACTGTAGCCGACAATCTTGTGCGTGTATTCGAACAGGCGTCGACGTACGCTCATCTCGAAGTGATCGCCGCCGTCGGACATCCCGTGCAGGTCCGGATCGAGAACGACCGTCGGATTCGATTTCGTGCCTCTGAGTATGCCGCCGACGATCTGCGAGACCGCGAGGAGAATGATCGACCAGCCAAGCAGATGGTGCATTGACTCGAGTCGCCCTTCAGGATCCTCCGCTACCCGCAGGACGATTACGAGCGCCGCGAGCGAAAGGACGGAGCCACCGATCTGCAGAGTCAGGTGAGTGCGCCACCAGAACTGGTTATCGAGCTGCAGAGGCCAACGTTGACGCGGCGTTATCTTGTAGTAACGAGCGATGACGATGCCAGTGGGAATGAAGATCCCCCAAGCCACCACCATCAGCCGGGCGTGCCACTTGTGGGCAGCGCTGATGGAGTGCTCTGCCGAGCCACTCATCGGCAAGAGCATGAAATCGATGATGGCGTCCATCGACAGGCGTTCGACTTTCAACACGGATGTTAACGTTACCACCGAGTATGTTCTGTAACGCTTCCGAGTTCAAGACGGGCCGGAATGCGTGCGTTGCCCTCGCGCCGACGAAACGCGCCCAGGGCTCACCGCCTTTTTTCACTCCTGTTCGGATCAGCTGATGGAAATCAGCTGCTGGAAACTCATGCAAACTGCCGCACGGCGATCGCCGCAGCAACCGCGACAGTTGCCGTAAGACAGGTTCCCCACACCAGATCGACGAAACTGACAACGGCCGGCCAGTCACGAATCGTCGCGAGGTTGGTCATGTCGTAGGTGCCATAGGCGAGAAAGCCGACAACTGCACCGTGCAACGCAACGCTGGTTAGCGTGACATCCGCCTGCAGCGGGCGCACAGCGAGAAAGACAATACCTGCCGCGTAGCAGAGATAGAATGCGGCGGCGGGGGCGACGGCAACGGGCTGCCTCATCAAGTCCCCGAGTCGAGACATGTAGAAGTCACGAGCGACAATGCCAAGCCAGATACCGTCTAGCACGAGAAAGGTGAGAACAGCGGCAATCCACGCAACAAGAACAGACTTCACGAGCAATACCCCGTTTACTTCCCTGACGGGAACCGTTTCTCAAGGCGACGACCCCTCTTACGGAGCTCGCAGCGTACCGGATGCGTCGCTCTGCTCAAAGTTGACCGGACTCGTGCAGATCGTGAGCGAGCCGGTCGAGGGATGACGAAAACCGATCGACTCCGCATGCAACATCAGCCGCTTGCTCGAGGTGCCGTACAGACGATCACCGACGATCGGATTATTCAGGCCACGTCGGTCAGCGGCATGCACCCGCAGCTGATGAGTTCTTCCACTGAGAGGGTGGAATATCACTTCGCAGGAGTCCGAGTCGATCCGGCGCCATAGTGTCAGCGACGCTCGACCGTCAACGAGGTTGACCTTCTGCATCGGCCTGTTCTCGACATCGGCTCGAAGCGCAAGAACAATCCGCCCGCCGCAGGCTCGCGGCACACGTTCGAGCCGTGCGCGATAGCGCTTGGAGATGATGCGACGCTCGAACTGTCGAGACAATTCACGATGAGCATCTGCGTCCTTTGCCAGTACGACGACACCGGACGTGTCCATGTCCAGACGGTGCATCATCATCGGGCCACTCGCTTGCGGCCGCGCTGCTCGAACACGTTCAACCAGTGAATCACTGATCTGCCGACCTGGCTGAGACAAGAGGCCAGGCGGCTTGTTGACCACGATGATGCGATCGTCCTCGAACAGGATATCGACACCGTCAACTGCTGCGCCCCAATGCGCACGACTGGCAAGCGTAGACGAAAGCCGCTGCTCAGTCTCCCTGCCTTGCGTCTCCCTGCCTTGCGCCTCCCTGCCCTGCGCCTCCCTGGATCGCTCGGTCATGCTTCACCCCATAACGCCCGACGAATCAGGTTCAGGCCCATCAACAGAAAAAAGCTCATCACGAGCGTACGAAACTTCGCGCCCGACACCCGTGCCCGGTATCGCTCACCTATCGAGAAACCCATCAACGCCGGTGGAATGAAGGCGAGAGATCGCAAGGCCGTCTGGGGTGCAAGTACGCCACTGATCAGATAGCCGAACATGAGGACGGCAGTACTACCGAAGAGCAGCACGCCGACCGTTTCGACAAAGGCCTGCTTGTCGATTCGTCGCGCCGCAAGGTAGATGATGATCGGCGGCGCCCAGATTCCGGAAATACCACCGATGATGCCTCCCAGAATGCCAGCAACGCCCTGAGCGAGACGATCGAAGCGGTCACTTGACTGCGCCGGTTCTCGCCACAGACTGACGGCGGCGAACAGTGTCATCATTGCGCCAAGGGTGAATGTCACGGTGACGACCGGTACCGCAGGTGCAAGCAACGCAACCACACCGATAGCGACGAACAATGACAGAATCAACACGCGGTATTCAATGGTGACCCGGCGTATCGACGCCAGCGGCGAATCATTGCGCATGACCTGCCAACCGTTTGCGAAAAGCATCGGTACGATCACCAGTGCAATGGCTTCACGCGCACCGATGAACTGCGCAAGCATGCCGATGGCGAGGGTCGGCAGACCTATGCCGATGAGGCCCTTGACTGCGCCCGCAAGCACGAAGACCGGCACACCGATGGCAAGAACAGCCAGATAGCTTGTCATTCAGTCGGGTGCCGAGAAACACGCTCACGCCAGCGATCGAGTGCCCGGGCATTCCCGATGCTGTCGAGGTGAGTCGGCGCGGGCATTTCCGCTTCCCTTCGGCCATTGGCAATGGCGCGAGAAGCCGCATCGGCCTCGTAGGCATACAGAGGTAGACGATGCGGGATGTCGATGACGTACCGATCCCCCTCGTCCGGCTCGACGATGATGCAAGCGTCAGGCCGACCAGTCACGGGTGAGCGGGAGCCTGCCGCTACCTCTGCGGTCCCCGGTATCCAGCAATCGCCGTCGACACTCAAGCTGCCGGTGGCGCCCCGCACGCGAACACGGGAACCGAGTTCCCGCTTGATGGCGCAGCCGATACTGGCTGACATTCCCCCGGGAAAGACCAGCTGAGCCCAGGCGACTTCGTCTACCCCGGTTGGTCCGACAATTCCCCAGGCTTGCATCAACTCAGGCTCTTCTATGTCGACTCCGCTACAGCGACCTGCCATGAGTCGAGCAAACGACAGCGGATAGCAACCGACATCGAGAATCGCGCCGCCTCCGAGCTCTTTCGCAAAGAGTCGCGACGCGGGATCACGTGGTGCATCGAATCCGAAACACGCGTCAACGTGCAAAGGCGTACCGATACACCCTTCGTCGATCAATGCGAGCACCCGAGCGGTCAAGGGATGGGAGCGATACATCAGCGCTTCCATGAAGAAGCACGCATGCTCCTCGGCCGCGGCGACAATCATCTGGACTTCGCTCGCATCCATACCGGCAGGTTTCTCGCACAACACGGACAAACCCCGCTTCAATGCACCGAGTGAATGCTCGCAGTGCCAGGGGTGCGGCGTCGATATGTAGACGGCGTCGATGTCCGTGTCGGCGAGCAACGCATCGTAGCTCCCGTGACAGTGAGACTCGGCAACACCGAAGCGAGAGCCAAAGGCTCGCACCCGTGAAAGGTCACGACCACCCAGTGCAGCAAGAACGCCCGTGTCCGTTGCGGCAAGGCCTGTGACAAACGATTCGGCGATCTTGCCGGGACCGAGAATTCCCCAACGTATGGTCATGTTCAGTTTCTTGCCGGGTATCGAGACGACAGCGAGTCCAGCACGGCCAGGCCGAGCAAGAGATGGGTCTGTGTATTCAAGGCAGCTAGAATAACGTGAACGCCACGCGTCAGAGGCAAGCTGACACGGGCGACTGGCCTGCTCAACTGACGGGCTTGTATGAAGGCGGCCACCAAAGAGCGAGCGAAACGATGCTGACTACGCGACTGACCGAGCGGCTGAACCTCAACCACCCGGTCATCCAGGCACCCATGGCACTTGCCGCGGGAGGAAAGCTTGCGGCGAGCGTCAGCATCGCCGGCGGCCTGGGACTTATCGGCGGCGGCTACGGGGATTCCGACTGGCTCGACGCCGAGTTTTCGGCAGCAGGAAATGCACCGGTCGGCTGCGGCTTCATCACCTGGTCGCTTGCCGGGCAGCCCGGTCTGCTGACCCGCACCCTCGAGCGTGACCCGGTCGCCATCTTCCTGTCATTCGCAGACCCTGCCCCGTTCTCGAAGGAGATCAAGGCCGCAGGCACAGCCTTGATCGTTCAGGTACAGAGCGTTCGCGATGCCCGGCGCGCCATGGACGTGGGTGCCGACGTGATCGTTGCACAAGGTTCCGAAGCCGGTGGTCACGGGGAAACCCGCGCGACGCTCACGCTCGTGCCCGAGGTAGCCGATCAGATCGCTCGTGACGGCAGTGACGTTCTCCTTTGTGCAGCCGGCGGCATTGCCGACGGGCGTGGTCTTGCGGCGAGTCTTGCACTGGGGGCCGATGGCGTGGTCGTCGGATCACGATTCTGGGCGAGTGAGGAAGCACTCGTTCATCCGAATCTCCATGCGGTAGCTTGCGAGGCGGATGGTGACAGTACGATTCGCTCAACGGTGCCTGACATCGCTCGACGGCGAGACTGGCCGTCCCGGTTTACCGCAAGAGTCGTCAGAAACGGTTTCACCGAGCGATGGCACGATCGCCCGGCGGCCTTGCAAACAGCTGTGGACACTGAAAGCGAGCGTTATGCAACGGCATGGGCAAAGGGTGATAACAGCGTAGCCAATGCCTTCGTGGGCGAATCTACCGGCATGATTCACTCAATAGAACCCGCAGTCCAGATCCTCGAACGTCTGGTCTGTGAAGCCGAACAGGAGTTGCGGCGCTGTAGCGCTTTCGTCACCTGATCGAGGTCATCAGTCGCCGGACGGGTGCCGGCTATCCAGCCAGGTCGAAGCGAGGGATAACAGTCCGGCGCGGTAGTCGGGATAGTTATACTGCAGGTCGAGAACATCTCTGGATCGACTGTTTCGAACCCGCTTGTTCTCGCTATAGAAAGACCGCGCCATGGGCGAAATATCGGCCGTAGCGAAGTCGACCGCCGGCGGTGGGCGGCGTCCGACCAGACCGTGCGCAAACCGGATGACATCCTGAGGCGGAGCCGGTCGGTCATCGGTTATGTTCAGCACCCCGTCATAACGGCGTTTGGCGGCGGCGACTGTTGCTCGCGCGAGATCGTTGACGTGAATGCGGTTGAATACCTGTCCGGGCTTGATGAGCATACGGCTGCGTCCCGCGCAGGCATCGACAACAGCATTCTTGCCGGGACCATAGATGCCGGACAGGCGGAGTATTGCGACTGGCAGATGGCAATTCCTGCCAAGCTGCTGCCAGGCTTGCTCGGCGGCAAGTCTTGCGATCGAACGCGTCTGCAGCGACCGACACGTCGCGCCCTCATCTATCCAGCTACCATCCTGATCACCGTACACGCCAATGGTCGAAAGATAACCGGTCCAGCGAAGTTCAGGCAGAGCGCCTTCCTGAATCAACGGTGCGAGCAGCGCAAGGACCGGATCGACCAAGGGCATCTCACGCAGCGGCGCGACGCTCGATATCAGATGCGTGGCGCTGGCAAGATGTTCGGCAAGGAGGGGGGAGACGGCGCCATCGAGCACCACCCCTTCGATACCGTGCTGCTCGAGCTCGCCGAGTGAGGCCAATGTGCGGCGCGTGCCGGTAACACGACGCGCAGCCAATGCGCTTGCGTCGTCACAAGTGGCGTCACAGATGGAGTCAGGGGCGTATTCACCGCGATTACCGAGCGCCCGGCCGATCTGCACGCCGCTATAGCCGCAACCGACGATCAGCGCATGCATGCTGTCAAGACCACAGACAACTTACATCGTTGCACCGATCTGCCACGGCACGAATTCGTGATCGCCGAGTCCTTGCGCTTCACTCCGTGTACGTTCCCCTGACGCAACCGCTAGCAAGCGAGCATAGAGCGTTCGACCCAGGGTCTCGATATCATCGGTGCCCGAGATGATCGTACCGGCATCGATATCCATATCGTCGGCAAGTGACGCGTGCATGGTGGAATTCGTCGCAACCTTCAGGCACGGCGCGGGTTTCGAGCCGAACGCAGACCCGCGACCGGTCGTGAAAGCGACCAGATTGCAGCCTGACGCGATCTGCCCGGTGACCGAGGCCGGATCGTAACCCGGGGAATCCATGAAGACGAAACCCGGCGTGTCAACCCGCTCGGCGTAGCGGTAGACCCCCGCCAACGGCGTACTGCCGCCCTTCGCAACCGCCCCGAGAGATTTCTCGAGAATCGTCGTGAGTCCACCCAGCTTGTTGCCGGGTGAAGGATTGTTGTCGAGCGATCCATCATTGCGAGCGACGTATTCTTCCCACCAGCGAATCCGCGCCAGCAAGGCATCGGCAATCTCGGGACTCACCGCTCGACGCGTCAGCAGATGCTCGGCGCCGTAGATCTCGGGTGTTTCGGCCAATACGGCGGTACCGCCCTGACGGACCAGCAGATCGGTCGCATGGCCGAGAGCCGGGTTTGCAGTAATGCCCGACCAGGCATCCGATCCGCCACACTGCAAGGCCAGCATCAGCTTCGACACCGGCTGCGTGGTCCGCGAAATCCTGTTTACATCAGCGAGCATCTCGCCGACGATCGCCCGACCTTTCTCGATCGTTGCGCGCGTGCCGCCCGTGCTCTGGATATTCATCGTGCGCAGCAGAGGTCCGGGTTCGAGTGCTTCGCTCGCGATCGTCGTACCGATCTGGCTGACCTCACACCCGAGCCCGACGAGAAGCACGCCACCGACATTCGGATGCTTTGAATAACCCGCGATGACGCGCTGCAGGTTATCGAAGCCGTCGCCACTCGCCGCCAGACCGCAGCCTGTTCCGTGAGTGAAGGCGGCGACACCATCAACCTCGGAAAAGCCGGTCAGTGACGCCTCGTCAAATCCGTCGGCGATGCGGTGTGCAACGGTTGCAGAGCAATTCACACTCGAGATCACGGCTATGAAGTTTCGCGTGCCGACGCGTCCGTCGGCACGCAGGTAACCCTCGAACGTATCTGTCGTAGCAACATCGACCTGCGGACACCGACCCCGTTCATGTACCGCGTCACTCGCGACGAAGGCGAGGTTGTGCACATGGACGTGTGAACCTCGCTGTATTGCCAGTGACGCCTTGCCGATCGTTTGCCCGTACTTGACGACGCGTTGACCCGACGGAATGCCCGACAGAGCGATCTTGTGTCCGGTGGGAATGCGATCGGTTGCAGAGAGCACACGCTCGCCGATGGTCAGCGTCTCCCCGGGCGCTATGGCACGCAAGGCGACGCCCACATTGTCAGTCTCATCGAGCACGACGACGGCGGGACCGCTGCCGTCAGCTCCTCCGGCAGGACCGTTGCGGCGGGATTTCGGCGGATCGACGACAATCTCGTTCATGTCACGGTCACAGGAAGACGGTCGTCATCAGCGGGAAGCACAGGACCATTGCCAATACCAGAAGCTGGATGCCGATGAAGGGCAGGAAGCCTCGGAAGATGTCCGGCAGCGTGATGTGCGGCGGTGCGACCGACTTCAGGTAGAACGCGGCCGGGCCGAACGGTGGCGACAGGAAACTCACCTGCATGTTCACGCAGAAGAGAATGCCGAACCACACGCCGACATGACGTGGCTCGAGCGTACCGAGCAGACCGATTTCCTCGATCGGCAGTTTCAGGACGATGGGCAGAAACACCGGCATGACCAGCAGCACGATGCCGACCCAGTCCATGAACGCACCGAGAAACAGGAAGATGACCATCATGACGAGCAGGATGCCCATGGTCGGCAGATCGGCGCCGGTGATGAGATTGGCCACATAGGTTGGCCCGCCGGCAATCGAATAGGCCCCCGCCAGCGCGGTCGCACCGAAAGTGACCCAGATGATCGTGCCGGTCGACTTGAAGGTCCGCATCAACGCTTCACGGAAGAGACCGAAGGTGAACTCGCCACGGAGAATGATCAACAGGATGACGGCAACCGTGCCCATGGCTGCCGCTTCGGTTATGGCGGCAATACCGCCATAGATCGATCCGAGCACCACGCCGACGACCAGCAATGGCGCGATCAGGCCCTTGCCCATCCCCCAGGCGACGGAGACGCGCGAGGGCTTGAGGAGCAACATGACGATGCCCGGAATGATCAGGAACGGTGCAATGGCACGCCAGCTGATCTCGAAAGCCACCTCGCCGTCCGGTGGTGGGAATACCGAATCGATGGAGAACTGCAACACTTCGACGGCAAGGTAGACGGCGGCGAGCCCGAAGACCGTGAGGGCTAGCAGACCAACAAACATCAAGCTCTTCTCACCAGTCGACAGTTCGTCACCGGTCGGCTCCGGCAACGGAGCCTGCTCCGGGTGCAGTCGTGTGCGTATGAGAATGTAGATGATGTAGATACCTGCCAGCACGAAACCCGGCAGAAACGCACCCTTGAACAGGGCTTGAATGGAAGTCTCCGTGATGAGCCCGTAGATGATCAACACGATGGATGGCGGAATCATCGTGCCGAGCGAGCCGGACGCGCAGATCGTCCCGATGGCAAGGTTCTGGTCGTAACCCAGGCGAAGCATCTGTGGTAGCGCGATGAGCCCGAGCAGCACGACCTCGCCGCCAATGATTCCGCTCATCGCTGCCATGACGATGGCCATGATCGCGGTAACGACGGCAATGCCACCGCGCATGCGACTCATCCACGCGTTCAGGCTCTCGTACATGTCGCGCGCGATACCCGAGCGTTCCAGCAGGCTCGCCATGAAGATGAAGAGTGGCACGGAGATGAGCACATAGTCGGTCGTCAGCCCGTACATGCGCTGCGCCAGGATATTCAAGGGCCCGCGTCCGAAATCCGACAGCAGTAACTCGGGACCGAATTTAAGGAACAGCACCACGACCGCGAGGAAGCCCGAGGCGAAACCGAGCGGCATGCCGATGGCGAGCAGCACGAGCATGCCGACCAGCAGAATGATCGAGATGAGTCCGACGTCCATGCTCAGGCCTCCCCTTTCTCGATTGCACCGGTACCGTCTCGCCGCGCTTCCGGAGGCAGATACTCGTCAGCAGGGTCGTGCACCTCCGGCTCCTTGTGCCAGTCGTAGATCAGATTCGAGATGGCCTGCAATGCAAGGACGATCACGACGACAAGCACCAATGGCTTCATGGTTGCCGGAATCGGCGGATCGAAAGCCGTGCCGAAAGTCTCCCAGCGGAGCAGCTTGGCCTTGGCTTCACCATAACCGCCGTAGACGACAGCCACGGCGAAGATGACGATACACAGCGTCGAGATGACGTCGAAGAACTTGCGTAGCCAGCGCGGTGCCACATCATAGAGAATGAAGATGCGGATGTGACTGCGTTGTTGCATTGCATACAGTCCGGCGAACAGATACACCATGCCGGCGAGCCACAACGACAACTCGTTCGCCCACAGAGTGGGCCGTTCGAACACGTATCGCATCACCACTTCGTACGCCATGATGCCGATGATCGCGGCCACGAGCCACATCGATACACGGCTGAACCAGAAGTTCAGTCGATCGACCCATCCGGTGACTTCATGTTCCTGCATGTTGTCGCTCCAGGCAGAACCGGCCTCGTTGACACGACGCGCTTGCCGCGTCACGCCCCGAAACAGAACGGGCTCGCCACGAGGCGAGCCCGCTTTCGTCGCTTAGCACACAGCCAGTCTTGCGAAATTCAACCGCGAGACGGCCGACGCCGCGTCACTCGGACAAGCCGAGCTGCTTGAGGAATGCCTGGTGACTCTCGACCAGTGCTTCGGCCTCGGCGGAACCTGCCGCGAAATCTGCCCAGGCGCTTTGTGCGGCGGCCCGGAAAGCGTTCCGATCCTCCTGCGACCAGTCGTAGAGCGTCACGCCTTCTTCGGTCAACTGCGCTGCGGCCTCGGCGTTCTTTATCTCGAAGGTGATCGCCGTCTGGAAGGCCAGCTTCTGCATGGCGACCTTCATGATGCGCTGCAGGTGCTCTGGCAACTCGTCCCACTTTTCCTTGTTGATAGCGAGGTGGTCGGACGGCATCGAATGGAAGCCAGGGTAGTTCGCATGCTTGACCAGATCGTACAGACCCATGCCCTGGTTGTTGGCTAGCCCGGACGCATCTGCACCATCGATGAGCTTGGTTTCAAGCGCGGTGAAGATCTCGGTGAAATCCATGACGATCGGCTTCGCGCCGAGGTTCTCGAATATCTTCGTCTCGAGCCCTGGTGGGGAACGGAACTTCCAGTTCTTGAGGTCATCCGGTCCGGCGATGGGCTTGGACGACGCCAGTGACTCCTGGCCATAGATCCACCAGCCGATGAGCTCCATGCCGTACTTGTTATACAGTTTCTGCGCAACTTCCTCGCCACCGTTGAAGAACCAGGCGTGCTGCTGGTAGGGCGTGTCGTAACCACCCATGATGTCGCCGACGAACTGGAAGGCCGGATCCTTGCCGGTCTGGTAGCCACCACCGGTCATGTCGCCGTCGATGATGCCGGTTGCCGCAGCATCGAAGGTTTCGACCGACTTGACCACCGATGATGAATAGAACATCTCGATCTCGAGCTGCCCGTTCGCCATCGTCTGGACATCATCGATGAAAGCCGCGGCCAGCTCGCCACTGACACTCTCCGGCGCATAGTGCGTCTGAATGCGCAGTTTGTAGGTCTTGTCGTCCTGCGCAAGCGCGCTGCCGGAAAGGCACCCCAGCGCGACGGCAGCGGCGACCAGGGTCGGGCCGATGGCCCGCTTGGAAAGAGACTGCATAGAAATGACTCCAGAATCGTGGGCCCCGCGAAGGGCCGATTTGCCCGGCTCGTGACAAGCCTTGCGGAAGAACTGCACTATGCCAAATGCAGGCATAGCACCTGTTCCCGTGATGGTGTCGGAGCGTAACGCGGCGAACGAAGTGTGTAAAGAAGGGACTCGACACTGCCGCACACAGTCGACTGCGAACCGGTTCGCGATTCATGGCGGTTAGAACCTGCCGGTACGTACGCGAGCCAGGAAAGCGGGAGAGAGATCGGTCAGCGATCCGACGCGCCCACGGAGCCACTCAGCAAGCGCATCAACGCCGGGACGGGTTCGCTGCCGTGGCCGTCGCCCACCACCTTGTCAAGCAGTCTGCGCGCTTCTGCAGGCAAGCTCGCGTCGGTTCCGAGCGCACGATTCATGTCGTCGAAATAACCGATGTCCTTGCAGCCATTCTCGAGGGAAAACGCAAGCCTGGTTTCGTCATCCTCGAGCACGGCGGCGAACATCCAGTCGAAGAAGTCACTGCGATTCGGACCGGCGGCCATCACCTTGTAGAGAAGCTCGACGTCAACACCGCCCGCCTTTGCGACCGACACCGCTTGCGCGGCAAGACAGGCAACGCTCAGCGAGTAAGCGTTGTTGATCAGTTTCAGCCGGTGGCCGACGCCGAGATCACCGACATGAAAGAGGTTCTCGCTCATCGTCTCGAGCACGGCGCGTGCGCGCTCGAAGTCAGCGGGTGCGCCACCTGCCATCATGTTCAAGGTGCCGGATTCGGCGGCCGCAGCCGACTTGCCGAGCGGCACATCGAGCATGGCACAACCGCGGGCAGCCAATTTGCTGCCGAGCGCAACCGTCGACTCGGGACGCGACGTTCCACAATCGATCAGCAGGAACCTCGCCTCCGGGTGCGCCAGCAAGCCCTCCTCACCGTCGACCAGCGCTTCGACCGCATCGGAGGTTGTCACGCAGGTGATGACGATGTCGGATGCTGCCGCCAGTTCTCGGGCCGAGCCGACTTCACGGGCACCGAGGGCGAGCAATCGCTCTACCGGTTCGCGTCGTCGATGGCCAAGCACGGTCAACGGGTACCCGGCGGCGATCACGTTTGCCGCCATGCCGACGCCCATCGCACCGAGCCCGACAAAGCCCACTCGCTCACGCGACGGCGAAGCATCGCCGGCTCTCCTGACTGCATCGTCGACTGAATCAGCGCTACTCATATCGACATTCCACCGTCTACGTTCATCTGGGTTCCACTGGTGAAGACTGACTCGTCACTGGCCAGGTAGAGCGCCATGGCGGCAATTTCCTCGGCTCGTCCGAGCCGCCCCATGGGTTGCCTGGCAATGAAGGCCGCACGCGCGGCTTCCGGATCGTCGAAGGCATTGATTCGTCCGTCGAGCGAGGGCGACTGGACCGTCCCCGGGTTGATCGCGTTGCAGCGGATGCCGTCGCCGACGAAGTCCGCCGCAATGGACTTGCTCAGTCCGACGACAGCAGCCTTGGTGGTCCCGTAGGCGAAGCGGTTCGGCAGCCCCTTGTGAGCCGCGATGGACGCGATGTTGACGATCGAACCGCCGCCCTGCTCGCGCATGCCCGGTATGACAGCGCGGCAACAGCGATACATCGACTTGACGTTCAGGTCGAAGGCGAAATCCCACTCTTCTTCGGTACAGTCGAGAATCGAGCCATGGTGAACAAAGCCTGCGCAATTCACCAGGACATCGAACGGCCCGTGCCCATTGACAGCGGCCTCGACGGCAGCCTGATCGAGGACATCGATGACGACCGTCTCGATACCGTCGACTGCATCCAACTCACCGAGCTTGTCACGGGCAATGTCGCTCGCAACGACCTTTGCACCTTCGGCCGCGAAAGCGCGCGCAATCGCCTCACCGATACCTTGCGCCGCCGCGGTTACCAGGGCGCGCTTGCCTGCCAGTCTCTTTGTCATGAACAGAGGATACCCGAGTGAACCACTGTATCGATGTCTTCGGGTGTCGTATCCTCTGTCTGCCTGACATCATGAAAAGTGGAATCGATAGCAATGGAACTCACATCGCTTGGCGGAATCCTTGGTCTTCTGCATATCTTGATTGCCATCTGGGCGATCATGAAGATCATCAATAGCGGCGCGTCCACGGTCGCCAAGGTGCTGTGGATTCTCGCCGTGCTGGCATTTCCGTTGATCGGACTGATCGTCTGGTTCGTGGCCGGCCCAAAAGGCTGAGGGTCCGTTCGCTATGGCTTGGCACAGGCTTGGCCCGATCCGTGAAACGATGGCACATCGGGCAGCCGTACCAACTGAGTGTGGCTAGATTCTCGTCGTGATCGGTGCGTTTACAATTCAGTCAATGTTGCACTCATGAGACTCGTTCGCTTCTGGCCTCTGAAGCTACTTGGTATCGTCGTCGTGCTGTTCGTCTTGCCGGTGGGTTGCATGGTGGCGGCGCACTACGGGGGCGATAGCGCCGGCGCCTGGTCGTCTCGACATGGCAGTACCCACCAGGCACCAGACGCCGACACGGACGAGGCTGTCATACAGGTCTATGCGGCCAGGGCTGCTCGCTGGCGAGGAGCCATCGGTGTACACACCTGGATCGCGACGAAACGAACGGATGAGCGCGCCTACACCCGGTTCGAAGTCATCGGCTACCGGGTCCGTTACGGCGGCGGTGCGGTTCGCGTGCGGCAAGGCACACCCGACGGCATGTGGTTTGGCAATGCGCCGAGGCTGCTTCGCGAAATTCGCGGAGACGAGCGCGTCGACGACCTGATCGAACGCCTGCACGCCGCCGCCAACGACTATCCCTACGACGACGTCTATCACGTCTGGCCCGGACCCAACAGCAACACCTTCATTGCCCATCTTGCACGCAGCGTCCCCGAGCTCCGGCTCGAACTTCCACCCAACGCCGTTGGCAAGGATTACCTGCCAGGGGGTGCCATTGCTGCCTACACGCCCAGTGGAAGGGGCGTTCAGCTGTCGCTAGGCGGGTACGCAGGGTTGCTCGCAGGGTTCGAGGAGGGTGTCGAGATCAATCTACTGGGCCTGACCGTCGGACTCGATGTGTTCCCGCCCGCATTGAAGCTACCCGCTGTCGGACGGGTCGGCTTTGCCGACGTTCAGCGACGCGAAATGCACAGGGTCGACCCACCCGTCGTCAGGTCTGCGCCAGACGTGCACTAGCTGAGTCGGCACACTGTCAGTCGACATGCGTCTGATCGGGACGAACTGACGTATCTTCGCGAGCGACCTCGAATTCAGCGAGCTGCTTCTGCAGACTGAGCATTTCGCGATGCATATCCATCATCTGGTCACCAACTTCCTCGAAATAGCCGTCGATCCACCGTGAACAGGCATCGATGATCAGAACGCGCTGTTCGGTATCAAGTTTGCGGCCCGTGTCGATGACGAGCGAGTCGAGTGACGGCACCGGTGGTCCCGGCCAGCGCGCGATCGTCTGCCGCGCCCGGTACAACCAGCGCACGGCGACCTGTGGATCGGGGTGGCCCACGATGGCGTCCCGAACCACCGCTTCAAGCAGTCGGACCGAGCGTTCGCGGGCCGCTGGAAAATGATGAATATCACCCATTCGACGGAGTCCTCTTTACCTGTGCGACGGTTTCCCCAGCTTGCCCCCTGGCGACACGCCGCGGTTTGTCGCAGATCACGCTTTCCACCAAACGACTGCCCGTTTCGAGTGAATTGACAATGCGTTTCGACTCGGTCGACGTCAATACAGTCAGCTTGGTCTATTTTCCTCATGCTCGGCCCTTCATCCAACACTGTCATCAAATTGTCACCTCGCCCCATGCTGAAAAGGATTCCCTGGTCGTCATCGCCCTTTGCTGCATTGGCTGAGAATGCCAGGCGCGCGGTCCCGCGAACGCTGGCTTTGCTACCGCTCTTGCTGCTCATCAATTGCGGAAGCGGTAGTGATGGAGTTGACGGCAGCCGTACCGACGATGTCCGTACCGTCGACCTGGATCCGACCCTCGATGGGATACGTGAAGACGGTGAGCCTGCAATACCATCAGGCGCGCCAGGGGATTCCGCAGTAGACAATGGTGAGACGCCGGAGCTTCCCGGTGGATCACCCCAACCGGCTCCGGAAGGGTCAGCTTTTCCAAGCCTCACTGACACGCTGGCACCCGACGCTGGCGACGAACCGACACCGCAGGACGAGCGATTCCACACCTCTGTCGATCTGCCGATACTCGAAGATCCGTATCGTCCTCCGTTCGTACCATGGAGCGACATCACCGAGGCGGAATTTGCTGCAGGACCGCTCGCACCCGTGGTGATCGCACCTCCGGGTCACGACTTCGACGACAACCAGCCACCCTACTTTCCAGATCTCGGCAACGTGACGGTTGCTGCCGGCGATCGCCTCGAACTTCATCTGGCACCTGTCGACCCGGACGGCGGCATTGCTGGCCAGTACCTCAAGGAGCTCTATCCCGGCGCAACCTACGTCGACAACTTCGACACGACCCGCACGTTCGTGTGGAGCCCCCTGCAACCGGATGTCGGCATTCGCAATTTCACGGTGTACACAGTCGATCCGACCGAGCCCGGGCTACGGGTCGCCTACACCATCCGCATCAAGGTCGTTCTCCCGGAGGATCCCGCCAGCATCGTCAACCTCCGACCGGGCATCGATCGCGTGGCACCACAGACCGTCAGGCTGGGCGATCCGGTGGTCGTGCAGATCAAGGGAACCGACCCCAACGGCACACTTCCTCGGGTAGAGATCACAGAGTATCCGCCCGACACGACCTTCATGCGCCATCGCGATGATCCGCGAATTCGCGTGCTTCGGTTCGTGCCGACAGAAGTTGGCACGATTACCCTGCAGGCCATCGCACACGATGCGGTCGATCCGGAACTCACGTTGCAGAAGTCGATCGTTATCAATGTCGAGCCGGCCGAGGGGTTCGAGCGACGCGGCGAACGATTGCGGAATCTTGCCAGCGCCCGTGGGTTCAGAATCGGTTACGCCTCCTCGACCCGGCCTTACCACCGGGCTGACGGAGGACTTTACGCGGCGACGGCGTCGACAGAATTTAACATCGTGACACCCGAGAACTCGATGAAATGGGACCGCCTGAACCCGGCACCGGGTGTCTACAACTGGGCAGCTGCAGACAATCTGATCACTTTCGCCGGGGCAAACGACATGCTCGTGCACGGACACACACTCGTCTGGTACACGCAGCTGCCGGCCTGGGTAAAGGAAACGGCCCCCGAAACGCGTGAAACCCACATGCGCCAGTTCATCGAACGCGTGCTCGAACGATACGCCGACGATGTTCCGCTCTGGGATGTCGTCAACGAATCACTCGACAGCAATGGCGGGCTGAGGAACTCGATCTGGCTCGAGGCGATGGGGCCGGAATACATCGAGAAGGCCTTTCGCTATGCGCGTGCGGCGGCACCTGACGCGACCCTCCTCTACAACGAATACGACATCGGCTGGCAGGGTCCGAAAGCGCGCGGACTGCTTCGCTTGCTCGATTCGTTGATCGACGCTGAAACACCGATCGATGGCGTCGGCTTCCAGATGCACGTCGACGCGGATTTCGATCTCTTCCATGAGCTCGCTGACATGCTCGCCGAGGTCAGCGCCCGGGGACTCGATGTCTACATAACCGAGCTCGACGTATCGATGCGGGGCAACCAGACCCTGGAGCAACAAGCCGCCGTCTATGGAGGCGTAGTCGCGGTCTGTCTCGAAGCGCCGCGCTGCAAGGCCTTGCAGACCTGGGGCTTCACCGACCGATACTCCTGGCGCGAGCCACACACGCCGCTGTTGTTCGACCGCGAATACCAGCCAAAGCCTGCGTACCGGGCACTGCAAAGGCGACTGGCAGGGAACTGAACGGTGTCAGTCGTCTTCGTGGCGCACGCTGACGCCCGGCGTTCCCGTGTCGTCGACGGCGACATCGATGACGATTGGACGGCAACACACCTGACAGTCCTCGATGTAATTCTGCGCCTCTACCGAACAGTCGACGTCTATCTCGAGTGTTTCCCCGCAGTAGGGACACTGCACCGCAACCAGTCGCAGAAGGTCCATGCGTTTCTTATCGTTACTGGACGATCGTCGGCTCGCCCGCGACACCGCTGTTCGCGATTGCCTTCACGAGCACGAGCAACGCGGCAAGGAAAAACACCACAAACCAGGCAAGCGACCACTCGCCCATGCTGAAGCCGAGAAACCGCCAGTGGACTTCGGCGCAGTTGCCGTCACCCTTGAACAGCAGTGAAATCGTTTCGAGCAATGGCATGTTGTCGAGCCAGTATTGCAGGCCCGGACCGCATTCCGGCACCTCTTCCGGGGGCAGATGCTGCAACCAGACTTGGCGCGAAGCCGTCAGCATGCCACCGAGTGCAGCGACGCTCATCAATCCGGCGGCCAGGATCTGCAAGGAGCGACGGCCGATGCTCGAGAAGCCGATGATCGCCGCGATGCCGATGCCTGCATAAAACGCGCGTTGCGTGATACACAACGGGCACGGATCGAGGTAGAGCTGGAATTGCGCGTAGTAGGCATAGCCCAGCAAACCGGCAACCAGCATGAAGCAGACAAGCCAGAACCACCGCCGCGAGCCGAACGATGCAGACAGGGACGTTGCAGAGGTTGAATCGCGAGTCATTCGGGCCACTAGTGAATCAGAAAGTAATCGACAAAATAGCGGCCGCCCTTGAGCGCAACCGTCATCATCGCGAGCGTCTGCCCTTCGGCACGCTCGAACGACTGGTCCCACACCAGAGTGAAGGATCTTGGCTTGCGAAAGATGCAGCAGAGCTGCCGTTCGCCCGGCGCCCCTCGAGGCTGACCCAGATCGAGCTGGAAGGTTTCGGGAGGACGCTGCCCCTTCAAGTCGACAGAGAAATGCCGACTGTGGAGTACATAGTCACCGCGGGCGAGCCCGCGCATGACATCGTCCATCATCGGTTCGGCTATACGCCCGATCTCGGCGTCGTCCAGTGCGAGGCATTCCATGCCCCCAATTGTACCCGCCGGCGACGGCCCTGTCGGGCAGCCATTGCCGGCCGGTTGAGGCAGCGAACCCCCTCGACGATGCGCCGTGCCTGGAAAGCGCCGCGGCACGCTGCACTCGTCACCCTGCGTGAACGCAGCGGGAGCGCCGCCATGGCGTCACTCGCGGTTCTGCTTGCCGAGACGAAAACCCCGGTACCACTCCCTCTCCAGCGCTTCAGTCGCGAAGTAGGAGTGATGACAATTCGACGGTTTGGTACCTTTCATGCCGGCTTCCATGCCCGCCTTGCGTGCCGAGGCAGAACTCACTTTAGGCAAGGGTTTGAACGCCTCTGAAATGACGGTATTGAGGCCGACGAAATCGAACGTGCGGTTCATTGGAGAAGCTCCGGAAAAAATTCATTGGCCGGGCTTGTCCCGGATTTCGCAGGCACCGTAGCATGCGATTTCCAGGGTTCGAGGCGCACTGGTTCTCGTTCCGGTCAGCCTCGCTGCCCGCGATGGCGAAGCTTGCGTGACACGTCCAAAAACCCGACGCGACCGAGGCCACGTTTGACAAGGATATCACCCGAGGAGAGATCAGGTTTCCATTCGAGCCTGCACGCAGGCTTTCATGAGATCGCGTTTCAGGGACGCGCGCGCGCGCGCCCTCGCCTGCCCATCGCGCTCGCGAAGTACGGCCGCCGGGTGCAACGTCAGGAGCAAGGAGCGGCTCTCGTCGAAAGGGCTGAGGACTCCACGCTCCTCGGTGATTCGCGTAACCCGACCGGTCAGTGATCGAGCAGCCGAGGCGCCGAGGCCGACGACAACCTGTGGCGAGACCAGCCGTATTTCCTCGAACAGCCAGGGTCGACATCGTTCGATGACATCGGCATTCGGGGTGCGGTGCAATCGACGCTGGCCCTTGGGGACATAGTCGAAGTGCCGCACGGCATTGCTGAGGTAACAGCGCTTGGCAGGCATGTCCAGTTCCGCCAGCAGCGTTCGCAGCAGTTGACCCGCCGGGCCGATGAAGGGTCGTCCCTGTAGATCTTCCTGGTCACCAGCCTGTTCGCCAACGAGCATCAGTCCCGCTTTCTCAGGCCCCTCGCCGTGAACGGTCTGCGTCGCCCGACACGCGTGTGCGCAGCGCGTACAGACAGATGATTTCTGACGCAATTCAGCCAGGGACGACGAATGTGGCATTGCATCGGCGGGCGCGATCCTCGCGGCGGGCGACACTGCGCGTCCGGCGAACCGGGCCGGTTTGGTGGGCGAGGCAGCGAGCATGGCCGTGTGGCGCGTGCCCGCATCGTGAATCAGACTCGCGATCAACGGCGCCTCGGGCAGATTCTTCCAGTACTTGACCGGCATCTCGGAACACATGGCATCGACTCGCAATCGCGCCGGATTGAAGATGTTGGCGAAATACGTCTTCCACAGCGCTTCAACTGGCTCGTCACCTACCAGACCGGACCGCTCACTCCCGACATCAAACACGAGTTCGTGGCCATCCCAGTGCGCACTTTCGTCTGGCGTCAGGATCGACCAGCACATATTCGCAAAGCGCCTTTGAAAGAAACCGCTGGCCAGACGAACGATGTGGTGGTCGGGCTCGAACCAGGCAACGTACTGCTCCCGTGCGACACCCGACACCCGTCGAAATCGCACGAAGGCGTGCATCTTGTGCCGGTCACGCGCCACCGCACGCGAAAGCTCGCCAAGTCGGTGCATGTCATCGTCGAGCGGATTCTCGAGAACCCCCTGCTCACCGCGAGCATGTCGCCAGAGAACACGATACAAGGTGGCAAACCGATCGGTTGCACGATGACAGACCACCCGCTCGGCCAGCTCCAGAAACGATGCCGGCACGCTAACCGCAGGCGTCGAAGAATCTGCACCATTGCAGGTCGCATGACCTACATCGGCAAAGAGATCGTCCTGACGAGTTCTTGCATGCCAGACCACATCACGCGGGGCGACGTTGTCTCGCAACAGTTCACGAGCGGCACGACGCCAGCCGGCCGCGTCGGCAGGATGCTGGAGTCTGACGGATACGCTCATGCGAAGAGGTCCAGCTGTGCGCCCTGTTGCATGACTTGCTGGCGAAGGTGCTCACCGTCAAGCAAGGCATGTGGCGTCCAGTCTCGCGTCACCACGAACGGCTTGAGCCGGACGACAGAACCCGAAACCCGCTTGAGATCGGCGAGCCCGAGTCGCCGGAAACGGCGACCTTCGATGATGCGTTCGACACCCCGGGTGCCCAGACCAGGCACTCGCAGGAGCCGCTCACGCTCCGCGCAATTGATATCGACGGGAAATTGCTCACGGTGCTTGAGCGCCCAGGCAAGCTTGGGATCGATGGCTTCATCGAGCATGCCACCCGCGCCACCCGCAATGATTTCCTCGACCTCGAACCCATAGAACCTGAGCAGCCAGTCGGCTTGATAGAGACGATGCTCGCGCACCAGGTTCGGCGGTGCCAGAGGCAGACTGTCGCTCGCGTCGGGGATAGGACTGAAGGCCGAATAGTAGACGCGCTTCAGCCCGTAGCTGGCGTATAGCGACTGGCTGCAGGAGAGAAGTTCACCGTCTACCGCCTTGTCAGCACCAACTACCATCTGGGTGCTCTGACCCGCCGCTGCAAACGCGGGCGGGGCATGCTTTCCGAAACTACGCTCCCGGCTTTCGTCGAGCTTGAGACGAATGGCCGCCATCGAGCGCCGAATACTCGTCGGCTCCTTCTGGGGAGCGAGCAGTGCCAGGCTGGCTGGACGAGCCAGCTCGATGTTGATGGACAGCCGATCAGCATACCGACCTGCAGCGGCCAGCAGCTCGGGAGAGGCTTCGGGAATGGTTTTTAAATGGATATATCCGCGAAAATCATGGACGACACGCAGCCGCCGGGCGACCTCGACGATCTGCTCCATGGTGTAGTCGGGATTGCGAATGATGCCCGATGACAGGAACAGTCCTTCGATGTAGTTTCGCTTGTAGAATGCAAGGCAGAGATCGACCAGTTCATCGATTTCGAAGCGCTCCCGCCGCACATTGCTCGTCACACGGTTGACGCAATAGAGGCAGTCGAACGTACAGAAGTTCGTCAACAGCACCTTCAAGAGCGATATGCAGCGGCCGTCAGGCGCATACGAATGGCAGATGCCGAGACCTTCGCTACTGCCTACGCCGCGTCCATCAAGCGAGTCCCGTCGGCTCGAACCGCTCGATGCGCACGATGCATCATACTTTGCCGCGTCAGCCAGTACCGCCAGCTTCCCCATCAGGCGTAGCGGAACATCTTCCTCTGATATACTATTCATATTTACAGTATATCAGATTTGACGGGAATCAGCTAAGTCCACAGGGTTCTTCCCTGGCCCACTGTTCATTCCGGCACGATGATGATGTCGTCGTTGCCAGCATCAGCTTGAATTCGTACCACTTTGCATTCTTTACCCGAGCATCGATGCCGAGGCGGGCGTACCGTAAAGTCGATGCAACTTTAATGGTCAAGCCGTAGACTCGGAGTATCTGTGCCTGCCAGGGTTCGCGGCGATGCTCCGGCGACCTGACAGACCTTGGGCGTCTTCGTCCGGCGCAGCACGGGATGCCTTGACGGGAAGGACATGATGGAAGATATCGATGACGTGCAGGCAACTGCACTGGAAACCGCGAGCGATCTGTTGACCGCGTTCATCGGTCACATCCCGTACGTGACCAGTGCCTTCGCGGTCCTGACCATAACCTGGCTGCTCACCCGCGCCATAGACAGCTTCGGCACTCGCCTGCTTGGCAACTGGAAGAAGCGCGAATCTGTCAAGGAGCTGATACTCCGGTTGATCAGTATTCTGGTAACCGTACTTGGCCTGCTGCTGGCCGCAATCGTGCTCTTTCCCGGTTTGACACCTTCGAAGGCACTCGGTGGCCTCGGGCTGGTATCCATCGCCGTCGGCCTGGCCTTCAAGGACATCTTCGAGAATTTCTTCGCCGGCATCCTGATTCTCTGGCGTTTTCCGTTCGAACGTGGCGACTTCATCGAGTGTGATGGAATCACTGGCCGTGTCGAACGCATACTCGTCCGGATGAGCTATATCCGCCTGACGAGCGGCGAGCTTGTCGTGGTGCCTAACGCCTTTCTGTTCAAGAATCCTGTAACGGTACTGACCAGCCTGGCCACGCGACGGGTACAGATCATTACGGGCGTCGCCTACGACGTCGACGTGACGGCTGCAGTTGACGTCATCACTCGTGCCGTCAAGTCTTGCGATAGCGTCAATGGCGAGCGCCCGGTGCAGGTATTTCCACAAGGTTTCGGAGAGAGCAGTATCGATATAGAAGTCACCTGGTGGACCGATCCCGAGCCTGTCGATATCCGGCGCTCGCGAGCGGAAATCGTCGTCGCCATCAAACAGGCTCTCGACGCTGAGGGCATCGAAATACCTTTCCCGTACCGCACCTTGACCTTCAAGGAGCCACTGCCGGTCCAGTCTGCGGGAGGTACTGACGCGTGACAATTCGGGCCTTTCGAAGAGGTCGTGGGAGAACCGCACGAACACCGTTCGCCATACCAGCGCGTGGCTGGTGGGACATCGCCCGGCGAGTCGCCGACAAGGTCGCCAGAGAGAACGTATCGATTCTCTCTGCAGGAGTCGCGTTCTACGCCATGCTCGCCATCTTTCCAGCCCTGGGAGCGATCGTCACGCTGTATGCACTCGTCGCCAATCCCGATGACGTGACGACCCACTTTCGCGCCATCGCATCGATCATCCCGCCGGATGTAGCCGACATCATCGATAGCCAGCTCACGAGCCTTGCAAGCCGGGAACAGGAGAAGTTGGGAATCGGCGTGCTGGTCGGTGTGCTGTTCTCTGTCTGGAGCGCACACCGCGGCGTAGACGCGCTGGTGCGCGCGGTGACGATCGCATACGAAGAGGAAGAGTCACGGGGCTTCGTTCGAATGAACGTGCTCACGTATCTGATGACCCTTGGCGCCATCCTCCTGGTGGTCATGACGGTTGGCCTGCTTGTTGCCGTGCCTACCGTGCTCGCGTGGCTACCGGTGTCTGGACACGCGACGCTGGCAGGCCGTGCCGTTGGCTGGATCGTGTTCGTCACGGCGGTGCTGCTCGCGTTGAGTGTGCTCTATCGCTACGCGCCGCCCAGAAAGCCTGCAAACTGGCGCTGGGTATCGTTGGGCGCAGTGACAGGCACCTTTCTCTGGCTGGCAGGCTCGGTCGGATTCTCGCTCTACGTGACCAGCTTCGCTAACTACAACGAAACTTACGGGACGCTCGGTGCCATCATCGTGCTGCTGTTGTGGTTCTACCTGACGAGTTTCTCCATCGTTCTCGGCGCTGCGCTGAACGCCGAGATGGAGCATCAGACTGCACGCGACACCACCATCGGTGGCGAACAACCCCTGGGGGAGCGAGGTGCCTATGTGGCCGACACACTCGGCGACATCCCGTAAAGGGCCGCAAGGGGGATCGAGGTCAGGCGGGGCGGCCGGTACGAGCTTCAGGATCGATGTCGAGGCAGGGCCACCGAGCGGCTTGCCAGCTCAGCTTTTCTCGAAGGTCAATGAAGCCCAATGACTTTCCCAATGCGGGGCCACTGCAGGTAGCCGAGATTCTGTCGACTTCGATTCCTCAGCCCGCTGCGGCGCATCTCCAGTGGCTTCCTCAGTCGGCCTGGCGGAAGGCTCGACGACGCGTACTGCATTGACGAGATAGTCACCCGGTTCATCAATGGCGAACACCAGCTTCCCGTCGGAAGCACTCCGGCCGACTCGCCGGCTGACGGCGCCATCTGCCTTTCGAAGAAACATCTCGACTTGCGAATCTGCAAGCGGATACCCGTCGAAGAGGAGCAGGAGTTCGATGGCGTCATTGTTCGAAGGATCGTTCCCGGCAACGATCTCCAGGCGAGTACCGAGTGGTGCAGACACGACGCTCGAGCGCTCTTCAACGCCTTTCACGCGCTCCCCCGCATATACTAGCGTCTTGGCGTATCGATAGTACCTTTCACGAATCTCAGTCTCGGGCAGCGCATGCTCGATGTGTCGTTCGAGTATGCCGGACGCGCCGTGGTAATCGAGGAACGTCGTGAAGTCAGCCAGTGTGTCGTAGACGAGGGGCTGCGCGCCGGTTTCCACCAGAAGCATGTAAGGCCCGGCGTTGCCGAGCGGAATGCGAAACGCCGGAAAGTCTCCCAGCCTGCCCTCGACGTCGATGACCTCGTTCGGTCCGACGAGTTCGACTCGCTGCATTCTCCTCGGGTCGTAGGGAAAACTCGAACCGCTGAAATCTTCCCCGTTACGAATATCGACCAACAGAAGTCCGCCTGCGTCTGGCGTGGCGTCCAGTGGATCGAGCCAGTATTCATGGGCTGTCACCGATGCAGTCAGGAGTAACCCCCCAATGCCCGCTGCCAATCGATCAGCCCGCCCCACCCCTCTTCCCCATAGCCCGGTCAACTCAAGCGCTATCCTGCGGTGCAGCCTGCCGTGAATTCTCGAGGGCGGTCCACCACGAGCGTGCAGCGAGATTGATAGTCGTCGCGTCGAACCGCGCCACACGATCGGACGGCGGCAAGGGTTCGTCACGAAAGAATGCGGGTAATTCATCATCCTTCTCGTCAAACCCTGCCTCGCGATTGAATTCTGCCTCGAGTCGCAGCGTTTCCTCACCAAGTTCCACATAGAACGAGGTGTCCAGCGATGTACCGTGGGCATCATTTATTGCCTGCACGATGAAATCGAGCTTCTCATTGGTCACCGATCGGCCAAACACACACAAGCCGAGAGAATCAGCAGCAGCGCAAAGTACCTGGATCTCGAGGCTGGTGGCGACGAGATGTTTCACGTCCTTGCCGGTACTGTCGTAGGAAGGCAGGTTGCCCGTGGTGTGGTCGGCACCTTGCGCCGACAACATCATCGACAAGCCAGTGACCTCGATCACCCGGGGGTCGTAGGCACTGATCGTCTGCTTCTTTATCACTGGCACTCGACTGACCCCGAGTGCCTCGCCAACGCGTGCTGCACCTTCAGCCCAGAACTTTCCGTCCTCGCTGCCAGCGCGTAGCTCATCAAGCACCGAGAGCATCCAGGGCACATCACCGAACTCACCCTTGCCCGCCTCCATCAACACCCCGATGGTGCCGCCGAGTTCGATCGTGTCGACGCCGAGGTCATTGGCGTGGAAATTGAGCATCGCCAGATCGTCAGGATCCTCCAGGCCACAGTTGGTTCCAAGCAATCCGATGGTCTCGTATTCGATAGGCGATACCACTTCGTTTCCATCCGCGTCCGCATAGACGTTACTGCATTGAATGATGCAGCCCGGCATGCAGGCATGAGTCTGCTCACCGCCCCGCTCGAGATTCTGTTCGCGGAGGAAATCGCCCCCGAGCCTGAACGGTGCCTCGTCGGTATCTATCGATCGCCCTGAGCTGAAGTTCCTGACGGGTATTCCGCCGACATGATTGGTGTAGTCAGCCACCATGGCGGTGCCGGTCTGCTGAAACGCCTGGATGGCAGGCTCGGCATCCAGAAGCTTCCGATAGGTCTTGACGGCACTCATGACTTTCTTCCGGTCATGCAAGGCGGGCATGCGATCCAGATCGACGATGATGGCCTTGACCTTTTTGGACCCCATGACCGCACCCACCCCGCCACGCGCCGCGAGACGTGATGGGCGCAGATCCGTATCGCTGAAGGCGATACCGGCCAACAAGCCCTGGTACTCGCCAACGGGGCCGCATAATGCAAGGCTGACCTTTTTCCCGAAGCGCTCATGCAACCGGGCCGCGGTGGCGAAATTTCCCTGACCCAGGTAGTCCGACGCGTCATGAAACTCGATATCGCCACCCTTCCTTACATGAACCAGAATCCACTCATCAGACGCGCCCTGCAAGGTCAGGCCCGCAATGCCGAGCTGGCCCAGCCCGAACGCGAATGTCCCGCCGCCATTGGACTCCTTGATGCCGAGTGTCAGAGGGCTCTTGCAACCGACACTGATGCGATTGGCATTGGAGAAGTTTGTTCCGGCGAACGGCCCCGCCGAGAAGATCAGCGGATTTTCGGCCGACAAGGGGTCGCAGGAGGCCTTCCCTGCCGCCAGCAGCGACCGGGCAATGTGGTATCGCCCGGCACGTACGAGTTCGTCGCCGACAAGATCCTCGGTTTGAATCTCGCGGGAATCGAGCTGGATGTGATGGTACTTGCGCATGGTGAATTGACTGAAGACCAAAAGCGATTGAAGGATGCTCGTAACCGTACAGACAATTGATGATTTCGTCAGCGCAGCGCGGCCGCATCCGCACCGTCGATCATCTCCGCCACAAGTTCGATCCAGTGCCATACCTTGCGCCCACTGCCGGCCGCGAGATGCAGCTGACACCCGATATTTGCCGTCGCAATGACTGCCGGTTGCCCGGCTTCGAGTGCACGCACCTTGTCGTCGCGCAAGCGTCCACTGAGTTCGGGTTGAAAGATCGAATAGGTCCCGGCCGAGCCGCAGCAGATATTGCTGTCGGCGACGGGTACCAGTTCGAATCCGAGACCGCTCAACAGGGTCTCGGTCGCGAGCGGCAGTTGCTGTCCGTGTTGCAAGGTGCACGGTGGATGGAAGGCCACCGTGCCCATCGCCTTTGCCGCGGCCGGTGCGCCGTCTATGCCGACGAAATCCTCTTTCGAGAGCACCTCCACGACATCGACCGTCAGTGCCGAAATACGGCTCGCCTTTTCGGCGTAGACCGGATCGTCGGCAAGCACATGGCCATACTCCTTCACCATCACACCACAGCCGCTGGCGCTGGTGATGATCGCTTCCACGCCAGCTTCGACGTGTGACCACCAGGCGTCGATGTTTCGGCGCATCATGACGCGGGCATCCGCCTCTGCATTGAGGTGGAATGGCACGGCGCCGCAGCAACCGGCCGTATCCGCTGAGAGGAGCGAGATGCCGAGGCGGTCCAGCACGCGTGCCAGCGCGTGGTTGGTGGCGGGCGTCATCGACGGTTGTACGCAGCCCTCCAACACCAGCATGGCACGTGCATGCCGGGTAGTCGGCAGTGGCGACGCCAGGCGTTGCGGTGGCGGCAGGTGACCTTTCAAGGCAGCCGGCAGCACGGGTCGCACCCACTGGCCGAGCCGGACCAGTGGTCCGATGCGCCGTGGGTACGGCAACAATGCGAGCAACAGAGATCGCAGCAGCCGCTGCGGCAATGGTCGAGACACTCGCTCCTCGACAAGCGCTCGGCCTTGATCGACGAGGTGTCCGTATTCCACACCCGACGGACACGTCGTCTCACAGGACCGGCAGGTCAGACATCGATCCAGATGCCGGAGTGTCTTGGCAGTAGGAGCATGTCCTTCGACCACCTGCTTGATCAGATATATTCGGCCCCGAGGACTGTCGAGCTCATCGCCCACAAGGCGGTAGGTCGGACAATTCGCCAGGCAGAAACCACAATGCACGCAGCGCCTGAGTTGCTCTTCGGCCTCGATGACACGTGGGTCATCGGCTAGCTCGGGGGCGATCGAAGTCTGCATTGCCTACGCCTCCTTCGCGTTATCGAGCTCGGGATGGAACCGGCCACGATTGAATATCCGGCTTGGATCGAAGCTGTGGCGCAAGCGCGACTGAAGCCGCAACATGGGCCCTTCAAGTGGCTGGAAGAGCGGCGTACCGACGAGCGTCTCGAATTCGTCACCCGACTCGCCCGATTTGGCCGGAACGACCGATCGATAACGGGTCGCATGACCGCCGATCGCCTTTGCCGCTGCGAACACCACTGCCGCCGACGCGTCGCTCTTGAGCCAGCGCTGCGCCCCTCCCCAGTCGAGCAGCCACCCACCCTCGATGGCCAAGGGCGGCGCATGGTCGGGCACCGCCAGTCTCCAGAGTGGACGCGGGTCGTCAAAGAACGGCAGGCGACGTTCACGCAAATCCTGCCAGGGAGCATCGGCTTCGGCCACACGGGCTCCGCCAAGGCTCGCCGCCGTTTTTTCAACGGCAACATCACTGCCACTCAGCCGGATGAAGCGATCACGCCCCTGCACCATGGAGCCACTCAAGGGGATCGGCTGGCGAGCCATCGCGACGAGGGTATCTGCCGTATCAGGCGAGTCGAGTTCATGGTGCAAGGTCAGCTCGACCTCAGGCATCGGCAGCACCTTCATGGATATGTCGAGCAACAGACCGAGCGTGCCAAAGGCACCAATCTGCAAGCGTGACACGTCGTAACCCGCGACGTTTTTCATGACCTCACCGCCGAAGCCGAGCACCTGGCCCCGACCGTTGATGATCCGTGTGCCGAGCACGAAATCACGCGCGGCGCCCACATAGGGGCGCCGCGGGCCGGACAGCCCGCACGCCATGACTCCGCCCAGTGTGCCGCCACCGTCAGGGGGATCGAAGGGCATCATTTGTCTTTCCGCCGCGAGCGTCTCGACCAGCGAAGATACCGGTGTACCGGCGCGTGCCGTCACCACAAGCTCGGTGGGCTCGTGGCTGATGACACCCGTGTGGGCAAGCGTGGACAGCGGTTGACCCGCTACATCATGACCCAGGCAAGCGCGAGTGCCGGCACCCGTGACGGCAAGCGGTGTTCCGGCAGAGACGGCCTCGCGCACGGCCTCGCTCAGTCGTGCGCTGTCGTCACCCTCGGCAGGGTTCGCATCGCGCCTTGCGGCAACGGACTGATCGGCTTCGCCCACGCTGGTCACGTTCAAAAGCGCTCGAGTTCCGGGAAAGGCAGCTTGCCGGCATGTACGTGCATGGCGCCGAATTCGGCGCAACGCTGCAAGGTCGGCACCGCCTTGCCCGGGTTCAGGTGACCATCGGGATCGAAGGCCGCCTTGACGGCATGAAACTGCAACAGAGTGTCGTGGTCGAACTGCACACACATCTCGTTGATCTTTTCGACACCGACACCGTGCTCACCGGTAACGGTCCCACCGACCTCAACACACAGTTGTAGTATTCGACTGCCGAGTTCCTCGGTACGGTGCAACTCACCCGGGATGTTCGAGTCGAACATGATCAGCGGGTGCAGGTTGCCGTCACCTGCGTGAAAGACATTGGCAATGGGTAGTTCGTATTCCGCCGACAACTGCTCCATCCGTTTCAACACATGCGAAAGCTGGCGGCGGGGAATCGTGCCGTCGATACAATAATAGTCAGGGGCGAGTCGTCCGACCGCTGGAAAAGCGGACTTGCGGCCTTTCCACAGCAGCAGTCGTTCCGCTTCGGTGGCGGCGACATGCAAGCGCGTCGCATGGCGCTCGCCGAACACTTCGGAGACGCGTTCGATCTGCGCATCGACTTCCTCTGGAATGCCGTCGAGCTCGCACAGGAGTACCGCCGCCGCATCCAGGGGGTACCCACATTGCGCGAAGGCTTCAGCAGCCTGTAAGGCCGGGCGGTCCATCAATTCCAGGCCGGCGGGCACGATGCCCTGGGCAATGACATCTCCGACCGCATCGCCGGCATCCTCGACGTTCGCGAAGGCCGCCATGACGAGCCGGGCGACAGGCGGCTCCGGCAGTAACTTGACCGTGACCTCGACAGTGATGGCGAGCATCCCCTCGGAGCCGACGAGCAAGGCGAGAAGATCATAACCTTCGGCATCCGGCCCCTGGCCACCGATCTCGATCAGATCGCCATCGATCGTCACGACTTTCAGGGCGATGACGTTGTGCACCGTCAACCCGTATTTCAGGCAGTGCACGCCACCGGCGTTTTCCGCCACGTTACCACCGATCGTGCAGGCAATCTGCGACGACGGATCGGGGGCGTAATACAGACCGTGCGGACGCGCTGCTTCCGATATCGCGAGGTTGCGCACACCCGGTTGCAATCTGGCGATGCCCTTGTCAGCGTCGAGTTCGAGTATCCGGTTGAAACGGGCCAGGCCGAGCAGGATGCCCTCTTCATGCGGCAAGGCACCGCCCGACAAACCAGTCCCCGCGCCTCGAGCGACCACCGGCACCGAGGCATCCTGTGCCCAGCGCAGGACGGCCTGGACCTGCTCGGTATCTTCGGGAAGCACGACCAGCAGAGGCGTCGCCTTGAAGGCCGTCAGGCCATCGGATTCATAGGGCCTCAGCGCTTCCGGCGAGGACAAGATGCAGTCGGCTGGCAAGAAGGCTGCGAGCGCCCTGGCGTGGGCCGCGCGTCGCCGCAGTCGCCCGTCAGTGACGGCAGCCCGGGCCACCGCTTCGGCCGCGGTCCCCGCGCCGGGTCCTGCCGCAGCCTCCGAGCCGTCGGTATCACTCGTCATCTTGTGCGCAACAACCATCGATGAACCTCGTTTCACAGCGGAAGCGAACCATACCGCAGGTCACCCTCACAAGCCGATTTCCGAAACGCCAGCATCCGCCTGGCCGTGTAAACGAGAGGGTGTAATTCGACTACCGCAGATCTCGCCTGTGACCTTCGATACGCTAGACTTCTTCGCAAACGAACCGGACGCTACAACGCCGATTCACAAAAAGGCGATGTAGCAAATCTACATCTTGTCGGTACCCTGCCTGCGGCGGGTCTGCTTGCCACGGGTCGGCCTCACTTCACTTCTCTTACGTCCACCAACCTAAACAGTTCAGATGAGACGCTTCCGATGAGACGCAGACGAGACGCCAAGATCATCGCCACGCTTGGGCCCTCCAGCCGGGACAAGGAGACGATTCGTCGACTGTTCGACTCGGGAATCGATGTGTTCCGGATGAACTTCAGCCATGGAACGCACGAAGACCACGCACGCACCTACGCGATCATTCGCGAGATCGAAGTCGAGCGCAAACGTCCGATCGGCGTGCTCGCCGACCTACAGGGCCCCAAGTTGAGAGTCGGTAGCTTTGCCAACGGCAAGGAAATGCTCGTCCCCGGACAGACCTTCACGCTTGACCAGGACGAGACGCCGGGGGACGCCACACGTACACCGCTCATGCACCCGGAAATCTTCGCTGCATTGACTTACGGCGCTCAACTCCTGATCAACGACGGCAAGATCCGGCTGAAAGTCACGGAATTCGACGAGCATTCGGCACAGACCGAAGTTGTCGTCGGTGGTGAGATCAGTGGCAACAAAGGCGTCAACGTGCCGGATCTTTACTTGCCGATATCGCCGCTCACTGAAAAGGATCGACGGGATCTCGACTATGCGCTCGAGCTGGGCGTCGACTGGGTAGCCATCTCGTTCGTTCAGCGGCCGGGCGACATGACCGAGTTGCGGAGCCTCGTCGCCGGGCGGGCAGCCATCATGGCCAAGCTCGAAAAGCCGGCGGCCATCGAGCACCTTTCCGAAATCGTGCAACTCTCCGATGGCGTCATGGTCGCCCGCGGCGATCTCGGCGTCGAGATGCCGCAGGAAATCGTCCCGGTCGTGCAAAAGCGCATCATTCGCTGTGCTCGCGAGGAAGGCAAACCGGTCGTCGTCGCCACGCAGATGCTCGAGTCGATGATCCATTCACCGGTGCCGACCCGGGCCGAGTCGTCCGATGTTGCTACCGCTATCTACGATGGCGCCGATGCCGTCATGCTGTCCGCTGAAACAGCCGCAGGAAGCTTTCCGGTGGAAGCCGCGACCGCGATGAACCGGATCATCGTCGAAGTCGAACGCGATCCGCACTATCGGAATACCCTTAACGCCATGCGACCGACGTCTGGAGACACGGCAGCCGATGCCATCAGCGCATCTTTGCATACCGTTGCGACGGTCCTTCCGCTGGCTGCCACGTTTACCTACACCGAGTCCGGCTTTTCCAGCTTCAGAGCCGCGCGTGAACGGCCGGAAGCGGCGGTCATCGGCTGTACGCCGCATCAGAAGACGGCACGCCGGCTGGCGTTGGTATGGGGTGTGCATGCGGTCATCTCGCGTCAAATGGACAACGTCGATGAAATGGTCGAGAACGCGATCCGCGTCTCGCTGAAGGAGGGTTTCGGTGAACTGGGTCAAATCATCGCGATCACCGCTGGCATGCCGTTCGGCAGAAGCGGCACCACCAACATGCTGAGGCTCACAAGGCTCAAGGAACTGAACTGAACTGAATTGACACACGCCTTTTGACACGTGAAGTCACAATTCGGTGACAATCGCGTCAGTAGTTTGCAATTGCAGAAGTCTCGTCAGTATCCGGGAAATGCTATATTACCGATTGGATAGCATTGGCCCGGAAACTGTACCCGGGTCCGACACCTTGAAAATCGGCTGAATGACATGAATTCACGATCAAGAGTGGCTTCCCTGCTGGCGCTTCCGATGTTGTTGCTCAGCGTCACGACAGGCTTCACGCAAAGCGAGAACAAGGAGGCGGCGGAAGATGTTGCCAGCGGGGCGCTCGCCCCAGGCAGCACCATCACCAGTCGCGAGACCATTGCCGTGGCCGGCGACACCCTGGCAAGCATTGCACGCCGCGAACTCGGCTCCGGCGGTTTTACCTGGTCGCTCGCTGAATTCAACGATCTCGATCCGGCAACGGTACTCGAGGCAGGACAGATCGTACTGGTGCCGCTCTACACACCGGCAGCCAGCGAAGTGGCCCGTGCGATATTCGTCAAGGGCACCGTCGAGCTCGAGGGCATGGCTCTGGAAAGAAATTCGCTGGTGTCAGTCGGCGACGTCATCACGACCGGCCCGGATGGCTTTGCCAGCCTCGAGTTCTGGTCCGGAACGCTGGTCAACCTGCAACCAGACACGGTTGCGAGAATCACCCGACTATCGTGTCTCGAGTCGGCCGAGACCTGCGTTGTCGAGGTCGAATCGAACGGCGGTGTACTGAAGGGCGACGTCAATGCTCGAGACGGTCAACCGCTCGAATTCCGACTTACCACGCCGTTCGCCGCTGCAGCGGTCCGCGGTACCACGTTCAGCATCATTGCCGATCCGCGCGTTCTGAGGACGGCCGTCACCCAAGGCGTCGTGGCCGTGCAGGCGATGAACGCCGAGACATCATTGAACCCGGGCTTCGGCTCCGTGACCAGCGAAGGCGAGCCGCCCGGTGAGCCCATCGCCCTGTTGCGCCCGCCGGTCTTCAGATCCTTGCCGGTGCGAGCGACCGCCGGCGACATGCTCGGCTGGTTCGAACTCCTCGACGCTCAAGCGTACAACGCCGTCTTCGCGGCCGACCTTGCCGGGCGCGAAGCCGTTGCCAGGCTCAAAAACGATGATGTCCGTGTTGCAGTTCCGCCTGAACTCGACAGCGGCGACTACTTCCTTGCCGTCAACGGGGTCGATGAAAACGGACTCCCAGGATACTCGACGACGGTTCGCGTCGCGGTCGCCGATCTGGCACCCGACACTGCACCCCTCGAGGCTTCGATCAGCCGCGAAGCCAGTGAATTCATCGTCGAAGTTGTCGATCCGCCCGATAGTGCCCCTGGCTTCGAGATACAAGTCTCGATAACACCGGAATTCGACGACCCGCTGAGCATTGATGTGTCGAACGCCGGCCGAGCGGTACTGAGTCTCGAAGCAGATATCCTCTACGCCCGGGTGCGAACTCTGCTCGACCCGTTCACGGTATCAGCCTTTGGCCCGGTCGCCAGCGGCGGCTGACATCCATTCAGACGAAGCGGAAATCGATGGCGCGTCTGGCGCGAGCCAGCTGACTGAGCATGTCTTCACCGCCGCGCACGGCAACGCCGACAGCCAGGATGTCGAGCACGACCATCTGACCGAGCCGCGACTTGACCGGAGAGAAGATGTCGCTGTCTTCCATGACATCAACCGTCAGCACGACGTCGGCAGCATCGGCAAGCGGTGATTTCGTGCGCGTCACGGCAATCACTTTGGCCTGTGCCGCGCTCGCGATTTCAACGGTACGCAGGATGTCTCGACTCCTGCCGGAATGCGAAATCGCGATGACCAGCGCGCCCTCGTCCAGCAATGCGGCAGCCGCATGCTGAATATGGGGGTCAGAGTAGGCAATTGCCGGCTTGCCGAGTCGAAAGAACTTCAACTGTGCGTCTTCGGCGACGATGGCCGAGCCACCCGAGCCGTAGAACTCGACGCGTTCTGCCGCCTCGTACATGGCGATAGCCCGTTCCAGCGCCTCGGGGTTGAGCTGGTTCTTGAGTTGCATGAGCGATGCGATCGCGCCATCGAGAAGCTTTGTCGCGAGTTGCTTGCTGGAATCTCCAGCGGCTACATCCTGAAAGAAGAACGTGTCCCGGCTCGCGAGATCCTGCGCCAGACGCAGCTTGAACTGCTGGAATCCGACGCAGTCAAGGGCTCGACAGAAGCGAATGACCGTGGGCTCACTGACCTGCGCTCGTGATGCCAGCATCTGGATGGACGAATGCACGCAACCGTCCGGATCGCTGATGACGACATCGGCAACTTTCTGTTCCGACTTTCGCAGACCGTCGCGCGCCGATTCTATTTTTGCAAGCACGTCCCTGCCCGGTTCAGCTCGCCCAGTAGACGCTCACTTCATGGGGCCGTTCGTCGAGCACCCGGGCGATCGGCGCAAGCCTCGGTTCGTCACCCAGCGCGCGCTCAAGCACCTCTCTCTTGTCATCACCGACGATATGCAGAAATCGCCATGTGGACGACAACAGGGTGTGGCGGGTCAACGTGAGGCGGGGAAGCGGCTGCGACGCCGGCCGGGCTGCCGCAACCGAAACGTCTTGCTCCGTCATGCCGCTCTCGAGTTCCGGCGCATCCGGGAACAGGGAAGCCGTATGGCCGTCTCCTCCCATGCCCAGAACCACCACGCTGAACGGCCGCGAGACAACCCTCAACGCTTCGTCCACCTGCGACTCCGCCGACTCGGGATCCGGCGCGTCGACGAACAGGGGAATGAACTGTGCGGCCTTTGCCCTGCCCTGCAGCAAGTTTTCACGGACCAGCGATTCATTGCTCGCATCGTGTCCGGGTGCAACCCAGCGTTCGTCCGCCAGGGTGATTCGAACACGCGACCACTCGATGTCGGCGTCCGCCAGCGCCCTGAACATGGCCAAGGGTGTACTCCCGCCCGATACGACCAGCGAGGCCTCGCCGTGAGCCGTCAGATCCCTGGCGAGAATGTCGGCGATATCACCTGCCAGTCGGACCGCAAGCTCGTCGCGAGTCGGTGCCGACTTCAAGGCGAGACCACCGATCGTCTGCTCGCTCACCAGCCCTCTCCGTTGGACGATCGTGTTGTCATGTGCCGCTGCACGCACTGTCCCCTCGCAAACGCATCAATCCTCATTCCACTTCAAGCCCTCTCGACTGATCAGCGCATTGGCGGAGCCCGGGCCCCAGGAGCCTGCGGTGTATCCCTTCGGTCTGTATTGATACTGCGACCAGGCCTCACGGATTGGGTCGATCCAGTTCCAGGCCGCGACCACCTCGTCACGACGCATGAACAGAGTCTGGTTACCGCGGATGACGTCGAGGAGCAAGCGCTCGTAGGCAATCATTCGACGCGTCTGGAACACATCATTGAAATCGAGATTCAGATTGACCGGCTGCAACTGGATATCGTCGCCCGAGGCCTTGATATACACGCGCATGTGGATGCGTTCTTCCGGTTGCAGGCGAATCACCAGCTGATTCGGCGTCTCGAAGCCGTCAGCTGCCGGGAAGATCGCGTGCGGGATCTTCTTGAAGTTGATGATGATCTCTGTGGTCTTGCTCTCCATGCGCTTGCCGGTGCGCAGGAAGAAGGGCACACCCTCCCATCGCCAGGACGCGATTTCGGCCCGTAGGGCGACATAGGTTTCCGTACTGCTATCGTCGGGCACATCGTCGCTGTCGAGGTAGCCCGGCACAGGCCCGCTGGCATAGGCGCCCGCCTTGTATTGTCCGCGAACAGTGTTCTCGATGGCCTCGATGCCGACCAGCGGCTTGAGCGAGCGCAGCACCTTGATCTTTTCGTCGCGCACGGCATCGGGATCCACACTGACCGGAGGCTCCATCGCGATGATCACCAGCAACTGCAGAAGATGGTTCTGCACCATGTCGCGGAGTGCGCCGGTCTCGTTGTAGAACGCCGAGCGGCCTTCCACACCAAGTTCTTCGGCAATGGTTATCTGCACATCACTGACCCGGATATTGCGCCACAGCGGTTCGAAGATCGCATTGCCGAATCGTAGTGCGAGTAGATTCTGAACCGTCTCCTTGCCGAGGTAGTGATCGATTCGGAAGATCTGACTTTCCTCGAACACCTCTGCCAGGCGATCATTGATCGCCTCTGCCGATTCGCGGTCACGACCGAGGGGTTTTTCCAGCGCGACACGGCTATGCGGCGTGATCAGACCTGCCGCATGCACGCCATCGGAGATCGCCGTGAAAAGACTCGGCGTGACCGAGAGATAGAATACGCGCACATGTTGCTCGCGCCCTTCGAGCAATTCGCACAGCGTATGGTAGGCAGAGACATCGCTGACATCGATCGTGAGATAGCGAATGCGCGCCAGAAAACCCTGCCAGACATCATCTTCGAATTCACTGTCCGGAATATGCTCGCGCACGGCCTCGTCGAGATGCGCCTGGAATCCGGCATCATCGAACTCGGAACGGGCGGTACAGATGATGCGTCCATCATCCGGCAATTGCCCGTCTCGGTGCCGATAGTAGAGAGCCGGAATGAGCTTCCTGATCGACAGATCACCCGTGCCGCCGAACAGGATGAAGTCGAACGGCTGCAGTGATTCGTTGGATATCAAATTCATGCTGTAATTTTACTACTCTTTTTCTGGTCCGAGGTGGCCGCTCGATCGCCTGCGCTCGATGAAAACGAGCGGATTTGTTGTGCGATAATCGATGTTGCGATCCTACCACTCACTACACCGCCTGCTGTCATGACCGCTGCTCCAGATACTATCCGTGCCGTTACCCGCCGCATCGAAGAGCGTAGCACCGCGTCGCGAGGGCACTACCTCGAACGACTCGAGCAACACGCCGGGAGGCACCCTCACCGGGGTGTCATGGGTTGCACCAACCTCGCGCATGCCTTCGCCGCGGCTCCCGAGCGCGACAAGATCATCCTGCATGCCGAACGGGCCCCGAATCTCGGCATCGTGACTGCCTACAACGACATGTTGTCGGCACACCAGCCCTACGAGTCGTTTCCGGAGCGCATGCGAGCCGCTGCCCGCGGTATCGGCGCGACGGCCCAGGTCGCAGGCGGCACCCCGGCCATGTGCGACGGGGTCACCCAAGGGCAGCCCGGCATGGAGTTGTCGTTGTTCAGTCGCGATGTCATCGCCATGTCGACAGCGGTCGCGTTGTCGCACAACGTCTATGACGCCGGCGCCTACCTCGGCATCTGCGACAAGATCGTGCCGGGACTCGTGATGGGCGCGCTGGCGTTCGGGCACCTGCCGGCCGTTTTCGTGCCTGCCGGCCCGATGACCACGGGTATCCCGAACAAGGACAAGGCGCGCACGCGTCAGCGGCATGCCGAAGGCAAGGCCACTCGAGAGGAACTGCTCGCCTCCGAGAGTGCCTCATACCACGGCCCGGGAACCTGCACCTTCTACGGCACGGCCAACAGCAATCAGATGATGATGGAGATCATGGGTCTGCACTTGCCCGGCGCCGCCTTCATCAATCCCGGCACCGATTTGCGTAACCGCCTGACCGATGCGGCGGCCATCCGGGCCTTGCAGATCACTGCCGCGGGTAACGAATACACACCGATCGGCCGCGTCGTCGACGAGCGCGCCATCGTCAATGCCATTGTCGGTCTGCTCGCCACCGGCGGTTCGACCAACCACACGATGCATATCGTCGCCATCGCCCGCGTCGCCGGTATCATCGTCGACTGGGACGATTTCGATGCCCTTGGCCATGCCGTTCCTCTGCTGACACACGTGTACCCGAGCGGTGACGCCGATGTGAATCAGTTTCACGCAGCGGGCGGCATGGCACTGGTCATTCGCGAACTTCTCGATGCCGACCTGTTGCACGAGGATGTGCTGACAATCGCGGGCCATGGGTTGCGTCGCTACACACAGGAACCCTGCATCGACCCCGACAAGGTCAATACGCTTGCCTGGCGCGACGGGCCGGCGACATCGATCGACAAATCCATCGTGGCCTCAGTCAGCACACCGTTTGCACAGGACGGCGGCCTGCGCCTCATGCACGGCAATATCGGCCGAGCCATCGTGAAGACATCGGCCGTCAAGGACGAGAACCGGGTCGTGGAGGCGCCGGCGCGCGTCTTCCTGTCGCAGGATGCACTCAAGCAAGCCTTCGAGGCGGGAGAACTCGAGACCGATTTCGTTGCCGTGCTGGCCTACCAGGGCCCGCGTGCCAATGGCATGCCGGAACTGCACAAGCTGACGCCCCTGCTCGGTGTACTGCTCGACCGCGGGTTCAAGGTTGCACTGGTGACTGACGGGCGCATGTCGGGTGCGTCGGGCAAGGTTCCGGCTGCCATTCATGTCTCTCCCGAATGCAGTCAGGGAGGCGCGCTGGCCCGAGTGCGCGACGGCGACATGATTCGTGTCGACACGACGACCGGCGAACTCGTGGCCCTCGTCGATGCGGACGAATGGGAGGCCCGCGTCGTCACGCATCCGGATCTGTCGCGCAAGACTGAAAACATGGGACGTGAATTGTTCGGCGCTTTCCGTGAACATGTCAGTACCGCCGAAACCGGCGCCATCAGCGTCATGGGAGGTGTAGCGTGAACGCCGTTCGCGAATTGATGATGATGGCGCCGGTCATACCGGTGCTGGTCATCGATGATGTCGAGACGGCCGTACCGTTGGCAGAGGCACTCGTCGAAGGCGGCTTGCCCGTTCTCGAGGTGACGCTGCGCACACCCGTGGCACTCGAGGCCATGCGCGCCATGGCCGATGTTGCCGGCGCCGTGGTCGGCGTCGGCACCGCGCTCGACGGTGACGATCTGAAGCGCGCGCGTGACGCCGGCGCCCGCTTTGCCGTCAGTCCGGGGTATACCGAGACGCTCGGTGCGGCTGCACGTGAGATCGATCTGCCGCTACTGCCGGGTATCGCCTCTTCTGCCGACATCATGCGGGCACGCGATGGCGGCTATACCGAGCTGAAGTTCTTTCCAGCCGTCCAGGCCGGCGGCGTTGCCATGCTGAAGGCGCTGGGCGGCCCGTTTGTCGATACGGTCTTCTGCCCGACCGGCGGCGTCAGTGTCGAGACGGCCCCGGACTTTCTCGCACTGCCGAACGTCCTTTGCGTCGGCGGGTCCTGGGTTGCCCCCAAGTCACTGGTGGCAGCAAAAGATCGAGCGGCCATCGCCGCACTGGCAAGACAGGCGGCAGCGTTCGCCGCCTGAGTGCCTGCCTGAGTGCCTGCCTGAGTGCCTGCCTGAGTGCCTGCCTGAGCGAAACCCGGACAGAGCCAGCGTCGCAAGACGGTATGCAATCCCATTCCGGTGAGCCATCTCATTCCGGCGAGAAGGGCTTTCAGCAGCGGTCTATAGCGGTCGATAGCGCAACTATCGGGATTGCCGTCCCTTCTCCGGTCTGCTGCCATGAACCTGCCCATTCGACGCCTATCGCCGAGCGACGCGTCGGTTGGCAGCCTGTCACCGAGACGACCGAAACTCCGCGCCCTGAAAGGTGGCTGGTCTGATAATCCTGCTGCACCGAGTTTCGCACCACTCCGCGTGCCCGCCTCGAACTTCGAGTGCCGCGATGTGGTCCGGGTCAGCGCAACGCGGATCGACGTCCGGCCTGCCAGAAAGGACCGCCTGCTCGCCATCGCGATCTCACTGGCAGGACTGACACTGCTATCTGCATTGTTGCTCGATCCGAGCACACCGGCGCAACAGCAAAGCTCGTTCGGCACGAGCATGATGCTGGTCGTTTGCGCCCTTTTTCAGGTGACCGCCTTGACGGTATGGCGGGCCGGAGGCAACGCGACCATCGATTCCGAACGCGGTGAATTCATCCGCACCGGCGGCGTGTTCCAGTCCGGCTCCACCGTGATTGAACGCGTGGACCTCGAGGAGATCAGGGCCGTGCAGCTGCTGGAAACCAACCTCGTCGACGAGGAAGCAAGCTGGACGATCTACCAGGTGAATCTCGTTCACAAGGATGGCAGCCGCACCCATGTTTCACCCCATGCGGACTTTGCGCGTGCTCGTGAAGCTGCGCGTGCTGTTGCCGAGATCATCGGGGTTGCGGTGATCGATGCTCCCGAGGTGTGATGGCGCCTCTTATGAAGGCTTCGCCGCTTTCGAAAAACCTCTGCGCTTCGAGAACAAGGTCCTACTGTCGCTCCGTCGCCATGCTCCCCACCGAGTCGGCATCACTGGTGCCGGCAAGCTCGTTGATCGTATCGAGTGACACTCGCTGCAGCCGTCGCTCGTCACGTCCTTGCATGATCGCTTGCAGGTCGTCGACGATCATTCGACCGATCAACTGCCGTCCACCCGCAACGGCAGCCGCCCGATGCGGCGACAGGATACAATTCTGGACCTGCCTGAGGCGATGATTCTCGGGCAGCGGTTCGTTCGGAAACACGTCGATGGCCGCGCGTATGGCGCCAGTCGCCGCCGCGTCGACAACGGCCTCGAAATCGACGAGATGCGCGCGGCTTGCGAGCACCAGCATGGCACCGTGCGGCAGCATGGCAAGCTCCGCCCGGCCGATCATGCCGCGATTGCTCCGCGTCGGTGCCGCCATGACGAACAGGCAGCGCGAGCCGCGGAGCAACACCTCGAGTTCTACAAGCTCGACGCCTTCTTGCTCAGCTACCTCCGACGGCAACCACGGGTCGAATGCTCTTATCGTCGCGTTGAACGGCGCAAGCAAGCGCCGTGTTTCACGGGCGATCGAACCATAGCCCACAAAGCCGATATCGGCTCCAAAAAGGCTGAAATCAGTCTCGGCGTTGTCATCGAGCCAGTGCTCGCTCGCAGACCTGAAGCGCTCGTGCTCTGCGACGAGTCCACGCGCGCCACCGATGGCCATGCCCAGGGCCATCTCGGCAACCGACTCCCGGAACCCGGGCGCGCAACCCAGCACCTCGACACCTCTCTCGGCGCAGGCGGCGTAGTCGATCGTATCGGGAAAGGCACCCGAGACTTCGATGACCGTCTGCAGATGCGGAGCCCGCTCGAGGACAGCAGCATCGATCCGCGGGTCAGCTGCAATGAGGACGCTGGCTTCACCCAGAGCATCATCGAGAACCTCGTCCGGGATCGACTCGTCGCGCCCCCAGACCACATCATGCGTTTCATCCAGCGCGGCGTGATCAGCTGGCGAGAACAATTCATCGACTCGCCGCCACCATGCGTCGAGGATCAAGGTCGGCTTGTCTGCCATGAGCTGTGTGCGTAGCGGTCAAGGCAGGCTAGCGTATCAAGCATCGGCAGCTTTACTGTCGATCCATGAGGCACAAGGCACGACGCTTCCAGGTTCAAAATCCGGCCTCGGAACGGTGTGACGCACACCCCCCAAATCTACGTAGATTCGCCGCACCAATTCTGTGACGCACACCCATTCAAATCTACGTAGATTCGTCGCACCAATTCTGTGACGCACACCCATCAAAATCTACGTAGATTCGCCGTATCAATGCCGTGACGCACACCCATTCAAATCTACGTAGATTCGTCGCCCCAAAACTGTGACGCACTCCCTATCGAATCTACGTAGATTCGCTGTGCCTCTCCCCTCCCGCTACTCCGCGACGATTCTTCCGTCGGTCATCGGCGCATACGGGGCGTTGGCTACCAGGTAGTCGGCGACGACGTCTTCGAGGTTCGGGCCGTAGTCGTAGACGTTGTCGGCCTTGTCGGCGAAGACGTCGTAGCCATCGCCGCCTCCGCGAACGTAGTTGTTGGAGACGACGCCGTAGGTTGCGGCTGGGTCGAGCGGCTGGTATTCGCCGTCTTTCGCGATCATGACGTCGCTGATGCGGCCTTCACTTGCGGGCTTGGCAGCGTCGAAGCTGTAGGTCATGCCAGCGACCTGTGGGAAGCGCCCTTGTACTTCTTCGACCTGGCTGACGCCGTTTTCCAGTGCGACCAGCAGGTCAGCGCCGGAGATCTCGAAGGTGGCCAGGGTGTTCTGGAAAGGCAGCACAGTCAGCACTTCGCCCATGGTGATCTCGCCCTTGTCGATCGAGGCGCGGATGCCGCCTGAATTCATGAGAGCGATATCAATGCCCTGATCGCTGACTCGTTCGAGCATGGCGTCGGCGACAAGGTTGCCCATCGGGCATTCCCGTACGCGGCAGACTTCCCGATTACCGTCGATCAGATCGCCGCTCTCGGCAACGACCTTGTTGCGTATTTCATCGAGCGGCTTCGCCAGTTCGACCAGGCGCGACACGACGGCTTCGTTCTCGACTACTTGCCCGTCAATGATGATGGGCTCGCCGGTGGCTTCGACGACCTTGCCGGCGTCATCGAAGGTGACAGAGAGCTCGCCGAGATACTTGCCATATGCGTAGGCCTGCACGATAGCCGTGTCACCCACCATCAACGGGTAAGGGCCTGCCGCACTTTCATCCGTGTTCGACAGGAAGGTGTTGCTGTGCCCGCCGACGATGACATCGATTCCATCGACGGCGGCGGCGACTACCTGATCAACCCGGAAGCCTGAATGCGACAACACGATTATGCGGTCGACACCGTCGGCCGTCAGCTGCTCCACTTCGCCTTGAACCGCTTCGACCGAATCGGTGAAGATCACATTCGGGCCGGGGCTCGCGAGTTCGGACGTGTCCTCAGTCGTCAGGCCGATCAGACCGTAGCGCTCACCATCCCGCTCGACCACCGCCGACTTGGCAAGCTTGTTTGCAAGCGCGGGCTCTGCCGAGACATCGGCGTTCGACATCAATACCGGGAATTCGACGGCATCCATGAAACCGCGCAGTACTTCGGGGCCGTCATCGAATTCATGGTTACCGACCGTCATGCCGTCGTAGCCGAGAGCGTTCATCATTTCGGCCGCGACCTTGCCCTTGTAATAGGTGTAGAACAACGATCCCTGGAACTGATCACCGCCATCGACCAGCAGCGCATTCGGATCGCGGTCACGCGCGGCATCGATACTCGATACGAGCCGTGCCCAGCCACCGAAGCATGCGCCCGCTTCGTTGTCTTCAGCTGCGCAAGGTCCATCGTACTTGTTGATCGGCTCCACTCGCGAGTGGAAATCGTTCGTGTGCAGGATCGTCAGGGTGTCCCCGGCAATGGCCGGGGCGTTGCCGAGCAATGTGGCAAAGCCGACGAGGGTTGCCGCGAGGGATGCGGTCCGCCGAGTTACCGCCCCGGTTGCCGTCCGAGCGGCGGCCGGGATTCCAACACGTGCGTTGGCAAAACGTACGTTGGCAAAACGGTCGTTGGCGAGACTGGCGTGGGCGAGACGGGAATTTTCAGTGATCATCGCGGTAGATGTCTGGCAGAGGGCTTCGCTCCGAAGATTAACAGAGCAGCAGCACGCGGCGACAGCAGCCGATCCTTCGGCCAAAGCGCGGGTAGAAACGCAGGAAGCTCAGGCGCAGGCCGATCCACGAATCAGATGCACAAATCGAATACACTCGATCGATGCACGCCCTGCGCACCGCGCTTCACCTGCTCGAGTCGTTCAATTCGCGGCTCCTGGCGCTCGGCCGTCATATCGCCTGGATACTGGTCGCGCTGATGGTGCTGACTATCCTCCTGCAAGTCTTCATGCGCTACGTTGTCGGTAGTGCGTTGCCCTGGCCTGAGGAAGTGGCGCGCGCCTTCATGATCTGGATGATGGCGCTGGTCGCAGGCTCGGGCTATCGGTGGGGATCTTTCGTCGCGATCGATCTGCTCGGTGAACGCCTGCCGCGCACCATCGCGCGCGGCTTGCATCTGATTCTGCTGGTGCTCGTGCTCATCCTGCTGGTCGAGCTGTTCGTCCTGGCACTCGACTTCTTCCAGCGCGGTTTCCGCACCCGGGCGGCTTCGTTCAAGTTGTCGCGAGCATGGATCTACCTCGCCATGCCAGTGTGTTTCGGCACGATGATTCTCGTCAACGTCGAGTTGCTGCTGCGCACGATCGGACGAACCTTCGGCCGTGAGGAGGATTTCCCGACGCCACCCAACCCGCTGATTGTCGAAGATCCGTCGAGACCATCATGCTGATTCTCTTCCTGCCCTTGTTCCTCGTGTTGCTGCTGATCGGCATGCCGGTCTTCTTCGCGATGCTGCTCGCACCGGGAACCATGCTGCTGGTCGAGGGCATGGACCGGGATATCCCGCTCCTCTTCCGGAACATCTACAACGGTATCGATTCGTTTCCATTGATGGCAATTCCGTTCTTCATGCTCGCCGGCGAGTTGATGAACAAGGGCGGCATCACCATGCGCCTCGTCGACTTCTCGCAGTCGCTCATCGGCCACGTGCGCGGCGGCCTCGCGCACGTCAACATTCTCTCGAGCATGCTCTTCGCGGGCCTGTCGGGTTCGGCTGTGGCCGACACGTCTGCGCTTGGCTCGATGCTCATTCCCGCCATGGAGAAGAATGGCTACAGCCGCCGATTCGCGGCGGCCATCACGGCAGCCTCCTCGGTCATCGGCCCGATCATTCCACCTTCGGGCATCATGATCATCTACGCCTACACCATGGAAGTCTCGGTAGCGGCCATGTTCGCGGCCGGTGTCGTGCCGGGAGTATTGGTCGGTCTCGGCCTGATGGGCATGGTTGCGGTACAGGCCAAGAAGCACAACTTTCCGGTGGCCGGGCCAAAGGCAACCTGGGGTCAACGGGGCAAGGCGACGCAGAAAGCGATACTGCCGCTGTTGACGCCGGTCATCATCCTCGGCGGAATTCTGGGTGGCATCTTCACGCCGACCGAGGCCTCGGCGGTTGCCGTGGGCTATGCGCTGGTGCTGAGCCTGTTCGTGCTGCGTTCGGTGACCTTCGCCGAGCTGCCGCGCATCTTCACGACCAGCGCCATTTCGTCGGCGGTCGTGCTACTGCTCGTCGGCGCCGCCATTGCCTTCAAGACCGTGGTCAGCCTCTCGCATGCGGCTGAGGCCCTGGCGGATCTGTTCCTGTCAGTCAGTGAGAATCCGCTGATCCTGTTGTTCATGATCAACATCCTGTTGTTCATCGTCGGCATGTTCCTCGACGCCGGGCCTGCCATCATCATTCTCGGCCCGATTCTCGCGCCGGTGTTCATCTCGCTCGGTGTCGACCCGGTACACTTCGCCATCATCATGAGTGTCAACCTGACGGTAGGCCTCGCAACGCCTCCGATGGGGCTCGTGCTGTTTGTCGCGTCCAGTGTTTCCGGGGAGAAGGTCGAAGCGATCGCGCGCACTATCCTGCCGTTTCTGGCTGTCGAGATCTTCGTGATATTTCTTATCACGTTTATCGAACCCATCTCGATGACGGTACCGAGACTGCTCGGTCTCGCCTGATCGACGACGGGGCGGATGACAGGCTGAACGGCTCCGGGTTACGCTCCGCCTACGGCGTCCCGTGACAGCCACGCATACTTGGCATCCTGTCCGGGCGTGCGTCGTGACGAAGAAGCGTCGGCATTTTCCTATCACCCGGAGAGAATCTTGATCCAGACTCATTCCCGTGCCGCCATGTCGGCTACCACCCGTGTGCTGAAACGCACACCCGCGACCCTTGCCATTGCCGCTGCGCTGGCGGCCAGCGTCTTTGCCAGTGCCGCCTCGGCCGAAGTGCAATTGCGAGCTGTCGCCAATTCCAACGAAGCCGACGAAGACTATGACGGTCTGGTCGTGTTCAAGGACTTTGTAGAAGCTCACTCGAATGGCGAGATCGAGGTCGAACTGTTCATCGGCACGCAACTGTGCGCGAACGGTACCGAATGCATGCAGGCGCTCGAGGACGGCTCTGTCGACATCTACATCTCGACCTCCGGCGGCGTCGCCAACATGTTCCCCTACGTACAGGTGCTCGACCTGCCCTACATCCTGACCGACGATCGTATTGCCGAGAGCGTGCTGAGCGGCAACTTCACACGAGAACTGCGCTCGTCCATCCTGGCCGATTCGGACGATCGTATCCGGCTGATGACCATTGGCAATACGGGTGGCTGGCGCAACTTCGCCAACACCAAGGGCACCGTGAAGACACCGGAAGACATGGACGGTCTGAAGATTCGTACCGTCGTGGCCGACCTGCCGCAAGAGCTCGTCAAGTCACTCGGCGCAAGCCCGACCCCGATTCCCTGGCCTGAGCTGTTCACCTCGTTTCAGACCGGCGTCGTCGAAGGCTCCAAGAATGGCATCACCGACATCATGGGCATGAAGTTCCCGGAAGCGGGTCTGAAGTACGTCACCCTAGACGGTCACGCCTACATGGGGGCCCTCTGGTACATGAACAACGAAGCCTTCCTCGGCATGGACGAATCCCTTCGACGCGTTGTCGTCGACGGCTTCCACGCCCTGCAGCAGGCGACGTTCGCATCGCCGAAGCGGAAGTCCATCCAGGCGTACGAAGAATTTGCAGCAGCCGGCGGCGAACTGTATGTGCCGACACCGGAAGACAAAGCCGCCTTCAAGTCGGCAGCCGAGCCCGTCTATGCCTGGTTCAGCGAGAACATCGAAGATGGTGAGAAGTGGCTGGCGCTGCTGCAGGATGAGGCCAAGGCGGCCGAAGCCGCGATTGCCCAAGGCAACGAATCAGACCTGAACTGATAGAACCGGGCCCGGCCGCCTACAGCGGCGGCCGGCGTCGGATCGGCGGCGGTTCCAGACCACGCCCTCATCAATCCACATAGGGATAGAGATGGGGTCGGTAATCGTCGACCAGGCGTCTGGCGCGTTCTATCTCCTCGGCCGACATCTTCTTGACGACTTCTTCCTGACTGACGGCGGCATCGGGATCGCCGCCGATGGCTGAGAGCACATACCAGGCATAGGCGCGCACCAGATCGACAGCGGCAACACCGCGACCGGTTTCGTAGTACCAGCCGATACCGGACTGCGCGCCGGGGTGTCCCTTCAGGGACGCACGCAGATACCAATCGAAAGCGCGTTCGTCGTCGCGGGCAACACCAAGACCCATCGCATACATGACGCCGATGAGCTCTTCCGCGTCCGCGTTGCCTGCCGCAGCCAGCGGCTCGAACGCCGTCATCGCCTCGACGTACTGTCCCGCTCGCATCAAACGCAGAGCGTCGGTGAGATTCTTCGCGTGGACCGCCGTGCTGATGAGCAGAACCGGAAGAAGCAGACCGACGACGAGCAGAACCCTGTGTTGAACAACCTTCACGTATGCGACCTTCCCGTAGCCGACCTTCACGTATGCGATCTTCACGCGGCAGAACCCCGAAAACGATGTCGGCCAAGAGGATAACAGCGCGACACTCGCAGCCACACCGGCAGAACGAGCGGTCGATGGGCTCTCACCGCATCTTGCTCGACAAGGCGGGCAGAGTCCGTTAGCGTCGCCGCATGTACCGATTCTGCACACGAGCTGTCGCGCCCTTCGCCACGGCCTGCTTCGTCACCACCTGTGCGCTGCAGCTACTTGCGGCCGGCGCCGTGGCTGCCACGGATGCGACAGCCAGCACCGGCGTCGACGCCTCCTCGAGTCCAGCTCGAGAGGAGTCAACGGCGTTCCAGCGAGCGCCAGGGCAACGCTACTGGCTCGGCCATCTGGCGTCGCGCGTCCCTCTGGCGATCACTGACAACGACTTTCGGTCGAACGATCCGGATAGAGTGGCCTTGGGCCGATTGCTGTTTCACGATCCGGTTCTTTCAGGTAATCGGAACATCGCCTGCGCGACCTGTCACCACAGCACGCTGGCCAGCGCCGATGGGCAATCCCTGGGCGTCGGCGAGGGCGGTACCGGACTTGGGGCAGAACGTCGCCGGGCTGAGCATCGCACCAGCTTGAAGCACCGCGTACCCAGGCACTCGCCAGCGCTGTTCAACCTCGGCGCCTACGAATTCACGGTGCTTTTTCATGATGGTCGTGTCTCCATAGCGCCGGACGAACCCAGCGGTTTCGATTCACCCGCCGGCGAATATCTGCCGAAAGGCTTGCCGAGTGTGCTCTCGGCGCAAGCGCTCTTTCCCCTGTTATCCGAGGTGGAAATGGCCGGTGCGGCCGACAGCAACGACGTCGCCGCCGCCGCCGCGCGGCGCAGCGACCACGGCTGGCGCGAGATCGAATCCCGGCTGCGGGGTATCGATGCTTATCTGCCTGTGTTCAGCGGTGCCTGGCCGGCGATCAAGGCGCCAGGCGACATCACCATCGCACACGTCGCCGAAGCCATGGATGCGTTCATCAGCAGTGAGTGGCGCGCCACCGACAGTCCCTACGATGACTGGCTCTCGGGCAACGCCCACGCCCTCGACGAAGAACAGCTGGCAGGGGCTGATCTCTTCTATGGCAAGGCGCGTTGCTCGTCCTGCCACAGCGGCGCGCTGCAGACCGATCACGGCTTTCACGCCTTGATGCTGCCACCGCTCGGCCCGGGCCGAACGCGGGCCTTCGATCCGGTCGGTCGTGACCCCGGGCGCATGAACGTCACCGACAGGCTTGAAGACGCTTATCGATTCAGGACTCCCAGTCTGCGTAATGTCGAGCGTACCGCCCCCTACGGCCACAACGGGAGCTTCGCGACGCTCGAGGGCATCATTCGGCATCACCTCGAGCCGAGAAGCAGCCTGAAGCACTGGGACCGGACTCAGCTGGTCTTGCTGGATGACGAGAATCTGAACCTTGCCGACTTTCTGATCGCCGATGATCGACATGAGATGGCCCGTTACACGAATCATCTCGATATCTCGCCGGTGACGCTCGGTGATGCCGAAGTCGAGCAGCTGATCGCCTTTCTGCGCGCCCTGACCGATACCGCATCGCTGCCTGGAACCCACGGGCCACCGGACGCCGTACCGAGCGGCTTGCCGATCGACTGATGCAGCTTAGCCGCCTCTCACAGGCCACTCACACCCTTGCACGCCCCTCACACGACACTCAGACGCTACTTAAACGCCGCTCGGCTCCAGCACGATCGGCGTGCCGTCTCCGAATCGCGATAGCCTGAACGGCGCCGGGCCAGCTGATATCGGCGCTGTGCGCAGCGCGCTGCTCAGCAGTTTCAGTTGTGGCAGGCGCACACCGATACTTGCGCAGAACAGGCTCGACCAGGCGCCACCGGCAATGACGACCGCCGAGCAGCGGATACGCCCCGCTTCGGTGATGACGGCACTGATCGCTCCCGCCTCACGCTCGATGCCGCGAACCGCACATCCGGTCAGGATGGTTCCACCGAGTCGACGGCAGGCCCGTGCGATCGCGGGTGCCGCGAGTTGCGGTTCGGCCCGACCGTCATCGTCGGTCACCAGCGCACCGACACCCGAGAGGTTCATGCCAGGGAAACGTTCACGAAACGCAGGCTCATCGAGCATGCGCGCGCGCACCTGATAGGGACGGGCATGCTCCAGCCAGTGTTCCTGCCGCTCGAGCTCCTGTCTGTCATGTGCGACAAAGCCGATTCCCGAACAAACATAGCCGACGTCCTCGCCCACTCGGCAAGCCATGCGACCCCAACTACGCTGGGCTTCAAGCACCAGCTCGATTTCACGAACATCACGTCGTGAGACTCGAACCCAGCCCCAATTGCGACTCGACTGCTCGCAAGCGATCTCGCCCTTCTCGCAGAGTGCGACCGAGTGTCCGCGTTCAAGCAACTCGAGCGTGGTACAGACACCAGCGATACCCCCACCGACCACGACGACGTCGACCGCGTCCGGAAGGCCTCGGTCAACCTCGAAAGAAGCCAGGGGCGGCCCCGACACGGTCAGCTCGTCGCCATGAGTGCACGACACTCGGCGAGCGTACCGACGGACTCCACACTGGTCGCGGATTGCAGGCTCGTCGCCGCCGCCGCGTGCCCAAGCGCCAGTGCCCCCTCGATGGCCCAACCTTCGTGCACGGCGTAGAGCAAACCGGCTGCGAACGCATCGCCGGCACCAACCGATCCGACGATTGCCTCTGCCCCGAGCGCGAGTGACTCACTACGATAACGCCGGCCTTCTGCATCGACGGCGACAGCGCCACTCGGATAGTGCGCAACGACGAGCTTGATGTCGCCCGCTTCCCTGACCGCAAAGGCGGCATCCAGACAACGCTCGGGGTCAGCCTTTCCTTGTACGACGGTTTCGATATCCGCCAGCGCACCGATTTCCTGATCGTTGACAATGAGGCGATCGACATACGGCAGGCAAGGGAGCGCAAGCTCGCGATTGCGGGCCGCGTCTATCGACACCAGCTCGATGCTGGTCTCGAGACTGGCTGCCTGTGCCGCGGCAAGAATGGCAACCCAGCCATTGGCGTAGTCCTCTGCGGAGCAATCGAGACGAGCGTGCACGCCGAGCAGCCCGAGGTGCAGGAACTTCGCCCTGGTGTCCGTGAACACGAAGTGCGCGGGTGTCAGATGGTCGTTCGTGCCGGTGTGGTGAAAGAAGGTGCGTCTGGCTGTGTCGCGTACCGTCATGACATCGGTGAAGGAAGTTGCAACCTCGTCGATCCGGTGCATCTGCCGTGTATCGATGCCGTACTCGCGCGCCCGATCGAAGAGATAGTCGCCATCCGCATCCTGCCCGAGCAGACCGATGCCCTCGACCGGCAACGCGGTATCGATCCTTTTCAGGCCGATACCGACATTGTGCGCCGAGCCTCCACCCTGCCGACAGATCTCGCCGATCATCGCGAGCGTCTCCTCCCGCGGCCAGGCATCGATCAGCTTGACCCGGTCAAGCGTCCAGCAGCCGGCACAGATGAATCCGCGTCGCTCCATGTCAGCTGGCTGGGGAATCGATCCCGGCCGCGAGTTTGCGCGCAACCCTGTCCACTTCGTACGCTTTGCTCACGCGCGCTTCAGCACCGTCTCGGTAATCTCCATGTCGACCGCCAGGGGCCGCTCGGGCGTGATGTCGTGCTCGCCAAGATGATCATGGTAGGCGCGAACAGCCGCCTCGGGGGTAAGTGTGCCCTCGACGGTGGCGCGCATGAGCCTGAGCAGTTCGAGCGGCGCTTCGGCAAGATTGATCTTCCGGCCAAACAGGGCAACTCTGGCGCCCGCCTCAGCGGCCTGACCGATCAGTTCGAAAGTATCCCGCGTGGTTCCCTTGCCGCCGCCGAGAATGCCGACTATCAAGTGTTCAGGGTCGTAGGATGCCAGCTCGCGCATGGCCTTCGCGCCGTTGTACTGGATCTTCAGGAACAGTGGCTGATCACTCGCCACGACACCCGCCAGGGCCTTGATGATCATGTCATTGACGTAGTGCCCGAGTTCGGCCACCGGGATACCGATGTCGAAGGCCGGATTGAAGATCTCGAGAAAATGCATCATCGGCTGATCGCGCAAGTTCAGGCGAAAGCGGCGATACGCCTCGAGGTTACCGAGATCAACGTCGATATCGTTGTAAAAGGTCATCGAGTAGAGACCGAGGTCGCAGAGTGTGGCTGCCGATTCGACGTCGGCGCTGGCGAATGGACGTGATGCTGAGGTGCGATAGGCCGACCCTCGTGCATTCCAGATGTCGGTGGTGTCATTCAGCCGGACCGCCGGCGTTACCGTGGACTCGGCAAACACCTTCTCGCCAACGAGCCGGTCGGCTGTGGAGACCGACATCAACATGATGTCGACAAGTTCCGAGGCTGTCACTCGACGGACCGCATCGAGGTGCGCTGCCCGCACTTTCCAGCCACCCTCTCCGGCAGGCCCGGGCGCCGTGATACCGAACGCCATGTCGCCATCCTTGGCATCCGCTATGATGAAATCACGTGGCGTGTAGGCGCCGCTGCGGATTTTCGCGAGCTTAGCGTCAAGCGTCCTCGATGGCTCGTTCATGTAGATGATTCCTCAGGCGACGACAAGCGTCAGGCGGCGACAAGCGACGCGAGTACCTTGCGCTTGCCACGATAGGGCCGGCGGCCGTGCATGACAAGGTAGTTGTCGACCAGCACCACATCGCCCTGTCGCCAGGGAATGTCGAATGTGAGTTCATCGGCAATGTCGCAAAGCCTGTGCACGGCATCTCGATCTAGCGGCGCCGCATCACCAAAGGTGATGGCCTTGGAAGGATCGTTGCGGGCATCCTTCCAGCCACGAAACCCTGCGATCAGCTGATTGAAGAAGACCTGTCGGCCGTCGTCGAGCGTGCGTACGGCCGGCAAGGTCGGCGTCGTCGCGCGCAGCGAGCCGTCAGGCATCCACTCCCAGCTATAGCCAAGCGTCTTCATGCGTGCTTCTGCTTCCCCGCGTGTATCGGCGAAGAAAGTGCTGCGCCAACTCCGACCCTGGCCGGAACCTGCGTCGTCCGAATCCGGCATGACGTTGGTATAGAGAAGTCCACGCGCCTCCGCGGCTGCCGCAAATTCGGGCAGTTCGTCCTTGATTCGCTGCCAGAGGAGATCCGAACGGCAGACAGGTGTTGCACCGGCCTCGTCTGCCGGCAACTCGCAGAAGAAGAACAGACGTGACGGATACACCGGCGTTTGCGCCATTTCATGGTGCATGTAGATCTCGACGTCCGGCGGGGCTTCGTTCGCGGTGAAGACCCGCTCGGTACGGTTGACGCGAACGGCGTTGGAAAGTGAATCGCGGTAACGGAAATTCGGATAGTCGAACGCAAGGATGAACGCGTCGAAATCCTCGACAGTGGCAAGCGGAAAGCCGCGAAACAGCACGGCACCGTGCCGGGACAACAATCGATCGAGTTCGGCGCGTCGCGGTTCGACCCAGCTTGCTACCCGGGCGGCCACGCGAGCTGAAGCGTGAGCAGCGTCCGCCGCCGCGTCGGACTCACCCTCATTGTCGTTCACACCGAGGTGTTCGCCGTTGACAATGAGCGGGAATACGCCGTCGTCGAGACGCTGCTGCGTCTCGAGTTCGAGCAAGTCTAGATCGTGCGAATTCATTGACCGTTGCTCCTGATTGATGGTGCGTCAACGTGATGTCGAACGGATCGGTCGACATCACGTAGGCGCAACAGCTAGTCGTAGATCGGATAGAAGGTGTTGAACGCGGCCTCGGCGAAAACGCCGGGGTCGTTGAAGCGCTGCCCTCGATCCAGACTCGAGATCGCGGCCATGTCGGCATCGCTCAGCGAGAAATCGAACAGCGCAGCATTCTCGCGCAAGCGCGCCGGTCGCGAGGTTTTCGGTATGACCGAAGTACCGCGCTGGATTCCCCAACGCAGGACGACCTGGGCAGGCGTGCGCTCGAGTCGTGTGGCGATGTCACGAACCACGGGCTGTTCGATGACCGCATCACCCTGGCTTGCCATGTCGAGCTCGACGTAGGACAGCGCACCAAGTGGCGAATAGGCGGTCATCGCGATGTCCTGCTCGCGGCAGAACCTGCACAGTTTTTCCTGCGTCAGGTAGGGGTGCGATTCGACCTGCAATACCGAAGGCGGAATGCGGGCGTAATTGAGCAGATCCCGGAGCAAGGCGATAGTGTAGTTACACACGCCTATCGCATGCACGAGTTCGCGCGCCACCAAGGCCTCCATGGCGTGCCAGGTTTCCTCGAGCGATATGCCCGATTCCACCATGACGGGCGGGTCGGCCTCGGGATCGTGCGTCCACTCGGGTGGATAGCGCGTCTCGAACGGCACATGCGCCAGCGCAATCGGGAAGTGAATCAGGTAGAGATCGAGATACTCGAGTCCAAGGTCCTCGAGGGTACGTTCGACGGCAGGCCTGACATGCTCCTTTGCATGAAACGTGTTCCAGAGTTTCGACGTGATCCAGAGCTCTTCGCGAGTACAGAGCCCCTCCTCGACCGCCCGTCGAATACCCTCGCCGACTTCTTTTTCGTTGCCGTAGTCGCAGGCACTGTCGAGATGCCGATAGCCCGCCCGAATGGCCTCGACGACCGAGTCGGCCACGGTGTCCGGCGCTATCTTCCACAGACCGAGGCCGATCAACGGCATCTCGCTGCCGGTATTCAGTTTTCGAGTCGGGATGGGCTCACTCATTGATCTCGGTCTCGTTGGTCGGGTTCGACGCGCTAACGATACCGGGTGCAAACGCCTGCATGTCGACAGATTGCATGTCGATGGAAGGCATGTCGACAGATCGGCCCGTTCGCAGCGACTCCTGTGCTGCGACCCCGATGCGTACCGCAGCGGCACCATCGGCCGCACTGATCGCTGGCGGTTCGCCGTGCAGCACCGAGCGCGCGAACTGTTCATGCAGAAAATAGGTGGACCCATGATGATCGCCCGCCGCCGCCAGGCGCGGATCGATGTCGACAACCTCGTGCTGCACATCCGCTTGCGAGCGTGGCCTGAGGGTGAGCGTCGCGTGTCGCTCTCCCGCATTTTTCCAGAATCGGTCCGGACCGGGAATGCAGGCATCGAGCTTGCCCGCATCGCCGATTGCAGTGAGCCGTTCCTGCGGCTCCGCCCCTTCAGCAAACATGCAAAGCTCGAGCAACGCCCGCACGCCGTTGGCGAAATCCACGATGACGAAGGCATTGTCCACGATATCAGGCGTTTCGCCGTCGTAACGCTCGTCGAGATGATTGACGTCCTGCCCACCACTGGCATAGACACGCGTCGCTTCACTGCCCGTGATCAGTCGCATCAGGTCGAAGTGGTGACAACACTTCTCGACGAGTGTGCCGCCGGTCTTCGCGCTGAATCGATTCCAGTGGCCGACCTTCTCGAGAAACGGGTAACGATGCTCGCGTATGGTCAGCATGCGCAGTTGGCCTACGACACCCTCGGCCATGCGTTCCAGGAAGCGTGCCGTGGGCGGCATGTACCGATACTCCATGGCGACCCAGAACGGTGCCGGGTGGCGCGCCACCCGGGGCAGCAAGGCCTCGCAGTCCGCAACGGTAGAACAGAAGGGTTTCTCGGCAAGAATGGCGCGGTCCAGCGCCAGAAGATCATTCAGCAAGGCCGCGTGCGTATGGTTCGGGCTGACCAGTACCAGCGCATCGAAGGTGTCGGGATCGAGCGCGGCATGATGTTCCAGCGCGAGCACATTCTCGTTGCCGAGCTCCCTGGCAAGCGCCAGTGCCGACGATCGCATGATCGTGTCCGGATCGACCAACGCCATCACGCGCGCATCGACGACACCATTGTTCCGCAACAGCGCCAGGTTCCGAAGGTGCTCGTGGCCCATCATGCCGGTGCCGACGATCACGTAGCGAATGCTTTTCATGCCGCGAGTCTAGACTTACAGATGGGGCGATAGGGTGCGACGAGACGCAATTTCGGCGCCGCCCTCGCGTTACACTGCCCGGATGAACGAGCGACAGGCAAAGTTTGGAATTGGTGAAGTCGTCAGGCATCGCGTCTTTCCGTTTCGGGGGGTGATCTACGATGTCGATCCCGTGTTCGACAGCACCGACGAATGGTACGAGGCCATTCCCGAATCGGTCAGGCCGCACAAGGACCAGCCGTTCTATCACTTGTATGCCGAGAACGAGGACAGTGTCTACGAAGCCTACGTATCTGAGCAGAATCTGCTGCCCGATGCTGATGGTGAGCCACTGCGTCATCCGATGATCGATGTACAGTTCGAAAGAACAGGCGACGGTCGCTATCGACCGCGGCACATAGCCGCTCACTAACAGGGAGCTTTGCCTCGGCATTACGCTGGTGCTCCTCGGCAGCATGATGTACGGCGCTCGCGGTGTGCATGCCGGGCAGGCGCCGGGAAATGTACTCGCCGGCATCATCGCCTTCGCCGTCGCCCTCGTGCTGGTTCGACGAACGAAACGTGACGGCGCCTTACTGCCCCCTGTATTGTCGTCACTGCGACGTTGGCACTTTCAGCGCCATGTCGTGCCTTGCGTCCAGCACCGGGGGCACTGAGCACCCGCAGGCAAATGGAAAAACAAGCTGACGTCAATTCAGGCCAACTCCACGAATTCAACCCAAACTAGAGCGAACATGATCAAGCACGGCAGACGAAACCACCGGTTCCTCGCTCCACTGCTCGTCATCGGGCTCGTTGCCGGGCTTACGGCCAGCGCGACTCAGGCCGAGAATCGCATCGACTCACAGCGCCCGGACGCGCCCGAGCTTGCGGCCTACGGCGTACTGGAAACGGGTGTACGTCCGCTCGACCTGGTCAACCCCGGGCAGATCGATATCCTCGCACTCGACGCTGCAGGCGAACGACCCGACCCGCTGCCAGCCTATGACCGGCCGCTCCGCGTCGAAGTCTGGTATCCGGCCTTTCCGGGCGCTACCGGCAGTCGAACACTAGCCGCGTATCAACGCGATGCGCGAACCGAGATCGGGCTCGTCGGGCGCGCCGTCCAATATGCTTCACCCATCGTCGGCGCAGGTCCCTACCCGCTCGTGATCGTCTCGCACGGCTACCCCGGAAATCGTTTCCTGCTGTCGCATCTGGCCGAGAACATTGCCTCCAAGGGCTATGTGGTCGTCTCGATCGATCACACCGATTCCACCTACCGCACGCAGACGGTGTTCGGCTCGACCCTCCGCAATCGCACACTCGACCAGCTCTTCGTGCTCGACGAAATGGCGCGTCTGAACGAGGACACGACGAGTTTCCTGAATGGCCTCGTCGACGACACGAGGACGGCCATCGTCGGTTACTCGATGGGCGGCTATGGCGCGCTCATCACGGCAGGCTCTGGGGTCACTGCCGCATCGGTCGATTTCCCCTACTCGCCTGCCTTTGGCCTGCTCGACATCCACTTGGCCGACAGTGAGACCGAGGCGGCGCAGCCCGATCCACGCATTCGAACGGCCGTGGCCTTCGCACCCTGGGGGCGAAACTCCGGTTTCTTCGACGCCGATACGCTTGCCGGTGTCGAGATCCCGCTGTTCTACATCGCGGGCTCCGCCGATGACGTTTCGCTGTACGAAGGTGGCATTCGCTCGGCCTGGGAGGAAACCACGTCGGTCGATCGCGCCTTGCTTACCTTCGAGAACGCGAACCACAACGCGGCCGCACCGTTTCCGGCCCCGGAAGAAAGCTACGCGTTCAACGAGCGCCTGGGCTTCGCGCCATTCGAACATTACGCCGATGCCGTCTGGGATACCGTTCGCATGAATAACATCGCCCAGCACTTCGTGACCGCCTGGCTAGGCAAGTATCTCAAGGACGACGAGTCGATGGAGGACTACCTGACATTGGTTCCGAATGCCGACGACGGCGTATTCGACCTCGACGATGCCGGTAACGAGACGTCAGAGCACACCTACTGGGCGGGCTTTCAGAACCGCACTGCCAAGGGTCTGCGCTTCGAAGAGCTCACGCCCGGAGAATCGCCCGGGGAATAGATCGAGCCATGACTCGAGGAACAGCTCAGCGGGAGCCCGGGGCGCGGGCACCCGGCGCCTCGTCGACAAGACGCTTGTGAATGACGACGACGCCGCGACGCGGCAACGGGTCGAAATGCTGGTTGGCCCAGCAGCCTTCGTCCAGCACGCGATCAGCTTCGACACCTGCCAGCCGAAACTCGTCCCTCACGCGTGAAGCACGACCGAGGGCAAGGGTCTCATTGCCGTTCGTCAGTGCTGTCCGGCCATGGGAGCAGCCAATGAGCGATATGACATCGTTGTCGACGTCGAAGCGGTTGACGATGTCACGTGTCAACCGCTTGTTGTCCTCTCCCATGGACAGCGAATCGTTGGGAAATACCATGACGTCGCGACTCAACGTCGCGTAGTCGGCGAGGAAATCATCGAACTGCGACACGCCCGATTCGTACATGTTGCGTGTCGAGTCATTCTCGCCAACGGGTAGCCTTTGCCGTGGCTGGGCTGATGGTCCGGTAGATCTCGTGTCGAGGCCATCTGCAAGCAGCGTGTCGAGCGTTTGATCCTGTTGTGTGGCCAGTCGCATCATCATGATCGACGTCGGCGCGATGCCATCGTCGTCCACACGATAGCTTCGCTTCAGATGTATCTGGCCCGCCTTTACCTCGAAGGTATAGTCGCCTCCGCCAGATCCTGCATCCGCGCGAACCACATAGTCGAGCGCCTCGCCGGCAGATTCGTCGCCGAGTCGAAGCCGGTAACCTGCATTCTGCAAGGCCGACACCAGAATCTCTGCGAATCGCGTATCCGGCAGCCGCGTATACAGTGTCGTCCGGTCAGGGCCGAGTGCCGGCACAGAATTCATGGCATCGACGAAATCGAGCGCGACGATGCGGGATCGCGGGAAATCATCAGCCAGTTGGCCAACCAGCCCACCGGAAGTTCCCGATGGGTCGATGCCCGCCGCCGGAACGTCGTCAGACTTGACTCGGTCGACGGCTGCCGGGAGTACGGTTTCTTCGGCACTGCGACCGTTCGCACAGGCACTCAAGACAAACAGTGCCGCGACGGAAAGAGCGAGCCGCCCGAAGATCGAGCGCAAGACCAGCGCGGAGCGCTCCCCAAGGAGTCGCTCGATTGGCAGCCGCTCGACTGGCAGCCGTTTGATCGGTCGTGCGATGACGGCTTCCTTCATGTCGCTTGGTGGAGGTCGCGCAGGATGAGCGCGCGACTGTATCCGGCCCCCGGACCGGGTTCCAGCCTTGGCAGCTGGCACTACGCCAAACTGCGGTCGACTCCTCAGAACGCATCAGGCAAACTGCAAGACCTGTCACAACGACGGGTGGTCACCTTCAGCCGCCGTGTCTGCGGGCACCTAATAGCAGCAACAGATCATTTCGCCGATTCCGGGCCTGTTCCTGACAGTCATGTCCTCTCGGCGTCATGTCCTCTCGGTCATGTCATTCGAGTCACTTCATGCTCGGCGAAGCACTTCATGTCCGTCCAGACGATTGATCAGACGAGACTGACGATGCGTTTTGCTTGAACGCTCCCGTTCGTCCCCATAGAATTATATTTCCGTGCCCGCTCGGTTACCGCTGCATCAAGATGATCAACGAAGAACTGTATCGCAAGGCCGCCGCCGAGCTCGAATCCGAACAGCGACGACCGCACATCTGGGCACGTGCCTGCGCCTTGGCGAACGACGACCAGGACGAAGCACGCTTCCTGTACACCAACTTCCGGGTGGAGGAATTGACACTCGAGGAGGAGCGCGAAGAGGCCGCTCGGGTCGACGGAGCGGCGTCAGTATCCGACGGCGACGAACTCACGCTCAACCAGCTCGAGCTCGAGCCTGTCGATGGCGAGGCGTCTGACGAAACCGTATCTAACGCTCACCTGAACGCCGATGACACGCTACGACCAACCGTCAACCGAGGCTTGCTGAAGCCCGATTCGACAGGTGCGACCGAGCTTGCGAGCGTTGACATCGACGATACGCTTGATCTGAGTCAATACGCGGATGATCAGTCCGCCGTCGCCGACGCTGCACCCGTGGGTCTGCATCAGGAGCCAGCCGACGAGCCGGACGACGAACCAGCTGACGTTCTGCCGGGAGAAGACGATCGCAGTGAAGACGGTCTCTTTGCGGACTCGGCCGTGGGGCAGAAGCAGGTGCTGGACAGTGCGGGTTCCGGTTCACTATCACCCTTCGAAGAAGACTTGCCGGAGGTCACGCGAGACGGCCGGATAACAGACGACGATCATGCGACAAGCGCACCGGCTGACGGTGGACTGGACGACCTCGGTTGGCTGGACGACGAGTACCGTGCAGAACGTCGCTCTCTCGAGAAGTCGTCGCCCATTGCCGAACTGCCCGCAAGCCACTCCGATACGTTCACGCGCGAGTTCGAGCGCCAGGCCGATGATCTCCCCGGCGCAGTCACGCGAGGGTCTGTCATCGTGCAGTCCGCGCCGCCGCATGAACCCGCCCTGGCGCACGATCCCGTCGTGCACGATCCCGTCGTGCACGAGCACGTCGGGCAAGAGCACGTCGGGCAAGAGCACGTCGGGCACGAGGAGGATGCCTGGCACGATGATTCAGCATTGCAGGCGGATATTGTCTCGGCCAGTGGCTCCACAGCTACCGATGACCATGCGGAGATTGCCGGTGACCTGTCAGGCGATCCGCCCGGTAGACCTGACTCACCCCACACAGTAGCCGCCGCCTTCGCAGACGACTCGACGGCGAATGCCTCGTCGAGCGAGGGGACGCAGTCTGACGAGAGTGTATTCGAGGAGAGCGTAGTCGACGAGAGCGAAGTCCTTGCCCCGCTCGACCTCGCCGACACCCGCGGACGGACGGAGTACGCCGTGTACCGGCGCGGTGACAGGCCGCACCAGGCGGTACGTCAGGGTGTCAGCTGGACGGCGATGCTGTTGACGTTTCCGTGGCTGCTGACAAGAGGTCTGTTGGGAACCGCCCTCGTCTACGCTCTGTTCGCAGTCGTGGTCGTGGGCGGGCTGTTGACGACCGGACTTGCCTGGTTCGATGCCGGCACCTCGGCCAGTCTCGCGACGAAGGCCGCTACTGTCGGCTTCGCATTGCTTGCGTTGATTGGCCTCTGGTTTCTGCCGTTCCTTCGCGCCAATAACTGGCGTGAAGACAAGCTCGAGAGCAAGGGATACGAGCTGGCCGCCTATGTGCGCTCACGAAGCCCGCGACGGGCCATCGACACGTTCGAGAGAGCGCTCCACGACTGACAACCCGAAGCAGTCTGCAGTTCGGCACAGCTGCCTTGACGTGACCCGCAATTCAACGGGTTTCGACTTACGACCGCGAGGCAACCGTCGTTACAGCTTTCAAGTCATCGCACAAGAGTGACGCGCCACCGGTCAGGGAATGAACCGGGGGCACGCCGGCACCCACAGGGCGCACGGCAACTGGGGTGGGTCGGGGATACTGTCCCCGGCCCCGATTCCCACAGAGCGGGTAGCTCAGTCGTCGTCCGCGAGGCGACGTTCCAACCATCGCACACCGGCTGTCACGAGCAGTACCAGGGCAATATATTCGAGCGCCAGCGCCGTGTAGATTTCGAGCGGCCGGAACTCGGCGGTGACCAGTTCGTTGGCACGACGAGTCAGCTCTTCCATACCGATGATCGACACCAGCGAAGACATCTTCAGCATGTAGACCAGCTGGTTGCCCAGCGGCGGCAGCACGCGCTTGATGGCTTGCGGCAAAACGATATAGCGCATGCGATCGACATACCCCAGGCCGAGCGAATCGGCAGCCTCGATCTGCCCCGAGTCGATGGACTGGATCCCGGCCCGAAAGATTTCCGCCTCGAATGCGCTATCGGACAGGGCCAGGGCGATGACGCCGGCCCAGAACGCACCGATGGCGATACCGAGCATGATCGGCAGCCCGTAGTACACCCACAGGATCAGGACCAGCACCGGCACCGCACGAACCAGTGCGACATAAACGCGATTGAAGCCGCGAGCGATCGGATTCGTCGACAGACCGGGCAATGCGACGATCAGGCCGATAACCACTGAAATCGAGATGGCGACCAGTGAGAGGTTAAGCGTGTACTGGACCCCGCCCGCGAGAAACTTCAGATTGGACAAGCCGGCCGGAGTGAAAGGCGACACGACGTACCACTGCAGCTTTCCACCGCAAGCGCCCAGCGTAAGGAGCAGTGGCAACGCCAGCAGCCACTTCCAGCGAAAACCCCGGCAGCGAAAACCCCGGCAGCGAAAACCCCGGGCCGACGGCTTGCTGGCCACTGCAATTCGTCCGCTTCTCATGCCCAGGTTTTCATGCCCATCAGTGCTGCAGGATGCGTTTCAGGAAAGATCGACCGCGCGCACTGTCCGGCCGCTCGAAGAAGGCCGCTGGCGTCGAGTGCTCGATGATCGAACCTGCGTCCATGAACACCAGCGAATCAGCCACCTGGCGGGCGAAGCCCATCTCGTGGGTGACCACGATCATCGTCATGCCACTCTCGGCAAGTTCCACCATCACATCGAGTACTTCCGAAATCATCTCCGGATCGAGCGCAGATGTCGGCTCGTCAAAGAGCATGGCCTTCGGCTCCATGCACAGACTCCTTGCGATGGCCACACGCTGCTGCTGCCCACCGGACAGTCGAGTGGGTCGCTTGTCTGCCTGCTCAGGGATCCGTACCCGCTCGAGATACATCATCGCGCGTTCCCGCGCAGCGGCAGCCGTCAGTCCGCGCACACGCATCGGCCCGAGCGTGAGGTTCTCGAGCACGGTAAGGTGCGGAAAGAGGTTGAACTGCTGAAATACCATGCCGACATCCGCGCGCACCTTGCGTAGTTCCCCACGACGGTCGCTCAGCAGCTTGCCATCGACGCGGATCTCACCTTCATCATGACGTTCAAGGCGGTTGATGCACCGGATCAAGGTGGACTTGCCGGAACCCGATGGCCCGCAGACCACGACACGTTCGCCCGACGCGATCGATAGCGATACGTTGTCAAGGGCACGGAAGTCGCCGTAGCGCTTGCCCACCTTGCTCAAGGAAATAGCGGCAGGGGCGGCCACTGCCGGGCGCTTGCCGCTGGACGATTGCCTGACCGTATCTTGCACACTTGCCTCACCAACGATGGCCACGATTCGCGGCGCCGGCCAGTGTAGTACAGCCAACCGCAGGTGCTGCCACGTAGCTGCATCACCACACGAGACACTGACTCCGAATCGGTGCAGGCGCCCGGTATACTTCGTCTCACATCCTGAAAAGCACCCGACCGTGATGCGTACTTCCCGTCGACAGTCACTCCGCACCGCCCCCCTCGTTCTTCTGGCCGTATTGCTTGCGGCCGCCGCGCCTGCAGCCAGTGCTGCCGACTCGGTACTCCAGGATATTCTCTCGAGCGGCAAGCTCCTGGTCGGCACCACCGGCGACTGGGACCCGATGACAATGAAGGACCCGGCCACCAATAGTTACGAGGGCTACGACATCGATGTGGTCACTGCGCTCGCCAAGGATCTCGAAGTGGAGCTCGAGATCGTGCCGACCGACTGGAAGACGCTCGTCAACGGTATCGCGGCTGGCAAGTACCACATGACCGGCAGTGCCTCGATCAGCGCTTCACGCGCCAAGGCAGCCGGGTTCACCGACAGTTACTTCTCTCTGGCGACGGTACCGTTGACACTCAAGAAGAACGCCGAGCGTTTCAAGGACTGGGCTGACCTCGACAATGAAGACGTGACCGTGGCCGCCACGCTGGGCACCACACAAGAGCAGCAGGTCAAGGAGTTCTTCCCGAACGCTGCTAAGAAGATCATCGAAGCACCGGCGCGCGACTTCCAGGAAGTGCTTGCCGGACGTGCCGACGCGCATATCACGTCGAATGTCGAAGCCGGCAAGCTGGTCGCCAAGCACGACGAACTGATGATCGTGCCGGTCTCCTCGGCCCGTGCACGCACCCCGATCGCGATGCTGACACCCCAGGCCGATCAGGTCTGGATCAACTACCTGAACACCTGGATCAAGCTGCAGACGGAACGCGGCCTGTTCGAGGAACTTGGCGAAAAGTGGCAACTCGGGAACTGACATGTTCGAATCACTGGCAGAGCCGAAGGTCGACGCCATCCTCGGATTGATGGCAGCGTTCCGGGCGGACGAGCGCACCGACAAGCTCGATCTCGGCGTAGGCGTATACAAGGATCCGGCGGGCAAGACGCCGGTCATGCGCGCCATCAAGACGGCTGAAGCTCGTCTGCTGGACGAGCAGGACACGAAATCCTACGTGTCCCCTGGCGGCAGCCCGGCATTCTGTGAAGCGATGATCGCGCAGGTATTCGGCGCCAAGGCCGACAAGAGCCGGATCCGTGCCGTGCAATCGGTCGGTGGCAGCGGCGCGCTCCGCATTCTGGCCGATTTCATACATGAGACTCGGCCCGAGGCGCGCGCCTGGGTATCCGATCCGACCTGGCCGAATCACATTCCTCTACTTGGCGCTGCGGGTATCGAACTGAAACGCTATCCCTACTACGATGCGACGCACAGCAAAGTCGACTTCGCGGCGATGATGGCCGCGCTGGGTGAAGCATCGAGCGGTGACCTCGTCGTGCTGCACGGTTGCTGCCACAACCCGACGGGCGCCGATCTCGACCGCGCTCAATGGCAGGACGTCATCGCCCTGCTCAAGGAACGCGAGCTGTTTCCCTTGATCGACCTCGCCTATCAGGGTTTCGGTATCGGCCTTGAAGAGGATGCCGGGCCGACGCGCCTCCTGGCTGAAGAAATGGATGAATTCGTCGTCGCCGCAAGCTGTTCGAAGAATCTCGGTCTGTATCGCGAACGGGTCGGTGCTGCGTTGATTGTCGCGCGCAACACCGCAGACGCCACCCGTGCTCATGGGCGCTTGACGACAGTGGTACGGGCAAACTACTCGATGCCACCCGATCACGGCGCAAACACCACCGAACGCGTTCTGACCGATAGTGCATTGAACGAGGAATGGCGTAGCGAACTCGAATCCATGCGTCTGCGCATGGTGGGCCTTCGCAAGGACTTCAGCGAAGCGATGCGCAAGCGCTCGAATTCCGACCGCTACGACTACATCACGCAGCAACAAGGCATGTTCAGCCGTCTACCACTGGATACCGCACAGATAGACAGGCTCCGCGAGGAGTTCGGTATCTACATGGTGGGTGATGGTCGTATCAACGTGGCGGGGCTGCCGGAAAACGACATGGACCGGCTCGCTGACGCGATCTGCACGGTCACGGGAACAGCATAACCGGGCAAAAGCACCTGCGCGTCAGACTGCATAGCGACCTTCCGGCAACGGCAAGCGGGCGATGACCGCGGCATTCGCCACCACGATGCGTGTGCCGTATTCCGCATAGGGAATGTCGAGACCACCGATCTGGGGGATCACGACGACCGCGCCATAGGGCAGTTCGCGAGCCACCGCGTCGACATCGACGGCGTCCGGTTCCTGCACACCGATGCGAATCTCGATCTGCATCGTTGTCGGGTCGATATCCAGCGACTGGAACAGCGCCAGGGAACTATGGTGCAGAGCGTCGCGCACGGCGCGGCAGGCAGCCTTGGTGTAGTCCGCACCGCGGAGGTCACTGCCGATACCGGTTTCGAGGATGATGCGTCGTGCCGGTCGCACGGTCGTCATGTCGCGTGCTCTCCGGGGGCAGCCTTGTCATCCATGTCGAGCCAGACCACAGCGGCGGCGGTTGCGACGACGGTCACACCATCACCTTCATCTGCCGGTATATCAAGCCCGCCGCGAACGACCTCGACGCTGGCACGCCCGTAGGGCAGCACGGCGGCAACGGCTTCACGATCGACCGCATCCGGCTCGGTGACGCCGATGCGAATCTCTACCTCCATGGCGTCACGCGGGTAACCGAGTGCCGGCACGACGGTAAGGGAATTGCGGTGCAGCGCATCTTGCAGCGCACGAACCGCGGCCTTGGTGTAGTCCCTGCCCCGTAGATCGGTGCCGCGACCAATCTCTGTCACCAGTCGCTTGCGCGTCATTGCCGAATTTCACCGTCGCCCGGAAGTGCCATCATGGCACGAGTGATGGTTGCTGGAGATAAAATGACTTAAACTCGGGCGAGTTCCCGGCAGGAGTACCGCCGGGGTGCCGGCAGGAGCAGGTGTCACAATGCCGCGTCCGTCGCGGCTTCCAGTTGAAAACTGCAATACTGCCCCCTGTCTACATCCTTGTTCCAACCCGATTCGGAGAGAGAATACCCATGCTCAACTTCCAGCAGCTGTCAGCTGGCGTCCTGCTGACGCTCGGTCTGACGGCCGGCGCTCAGGCCGCCGAATGCATCGCGCCTGCCAACCCCGGCGGTGGCTGGGACTTCACCTGCCGCTCGGTCGGCAAGATAATGTACGACATCGGCCTGGTCGAAGATCCGATCCAGGTGACCAACATGGCCGGTGGCGGTGGCGGTCTCGCGTACACGCACGTCGTCAACGAACGTGCTGACGACGAAGACCTCTTCGTCGCGGCGTCGTCGGCCACCGCGACTCGCCTCGCCCAGAATGCCTACGGCGGCATGACGGCCGATCAGGTGCGCTTCGTCGGAGCCATCGGCGCCGATCCGGGCGTCATCGTGGTCGCCAAGGATTCGCCCTTCGAGTCGCTGACCGACATGTTAGACGCCATCAAGGCGGACCCCGGCAGCGTTGCCTTCTCGGGCGGTTCAGCCGTTGGTGGTTTCGATCACCTCAAGGTGCTCATGGCCCTGCAACGCGCCGACTTCACCGACATCACCAAGGTCAAGTATATCGGCGTCGATAGTGGTGCCGATGCCATCACGCAGGTGATCGGTGGCTTCACGCAGGCCATGACCGGTGATATCTCAGAAGTTGTCGGCTTCCTCAAGTCTGGCGACGTCCGCGTTCTCGCGGCCTTCACTGAAGAACGACTTCCCGGCGAATTCGGGGACATTCCCACGGCTCGTGAACAGGGTATCGATGTCGTCGCGGTCAACTGGCGTGGCATGTATGTGCCGAAGGATATCCCTGACGAGGCCTATCAGAAATGGTCCGATGCCCTCGCCGCGGTCGCCGAATCCGACGAATGGGCCGAGCAGATGACGGCCAACGGTCTGGCGCCCTTCACCAAGGTGGGCGATGATTTCCAGGGCTACGTCGACGGTGTCATCGAGGAGATCGCCACCTTGTCGAGAGAGATCGGCGTTATCCAGTAGGCGTCTTCAGCAGGCGGGCGGCAGCCATGCGCTGCCGCTCGCCAGCGCACTCTCGAATCGGGTTCAAAGGTTGATACCGCATGAGTGATCGTCTGTTCGGGCTTGTCGTGCTGATCGCAGGCGCCGCCTACATTGCCAGCGCACTGCAGATTCAGACCAGCTTCATGGTCGATCCGGTCGGTCCGAAGACCTTCCCGATACTCGTCGGTGGCATTGGCTCACTGTGCGCATTGCTCATCATGATCAAGCCGGATGCCGAGCCGGAATGGCCTGCCGGGAAGACCTGGCTCAACCTGCTGCTCGCACTCGGCGTCCTGATCGCATACGCCTATACGCTCAAGCCGCTCGGATTCCTGATTCCGACGGCTCTGGCCGCAGGCATCCTGAGTTGGCAGATTCGACCGAAGGTGGTCCCTGCCATCATCACCGGCCTTGCCTTGTCAGCCGGTCTGTACCTCCTGTTCAGATTCGTGCTGGGGCTCAGCCTCTTCGCTGTGCCGCGAAGCTGGCTCGGGTAGGGGCGGGTCATGGAAACACTCTCCCTGCTCGCCGACGGCTTTGCCGTCGCACTCACTCCGACAACGCTGCTGCTTGCCGTGGCAGGCTGCATCATCGGCACCATGGTCGGCGCACTCCCCGGCCTCGGCCCATCCAACGGTGTGGCCATTCTGATCCCCCTGGCCTTCTCCTTCGGGCTCGACGCGACAGAGGCGTTGATCCTGATGACCAGCGTCTACTACGGCGCCATGTACGGAGGCCGGATCTCGTCGATCCTCTTGAACATTCCCGGGGACGAACCTGCATTGATGACGACCCTCGACGGCTACCCGATGGCGAAGCAGGGTCGTGCCAGCGACGCTCTGGTGTTGTCGGGGGTAGCTTCCTTCGTCGGCGCGATGTTCGCAACCGTTGGCCTGATGCTGCTCGCGCCCTTGCTCGCGAGGGTCGCCTACCTGTTCGGGCCGGCCGAGTACTTTGCCTTGTATCTACTGGCTTTCTCCACGCTCGGCGGCATTGCCTCGAACAACCAGCGCAAGGCCGCTCTCGCGTCCTGCATCGGCCTTGCCATCGCCATGATCGGGCTCGACAACTCGACCGGTATGGGTCGTTTCACGGGCGGCAACCTGCATCTGCTCGACGGCGTGGATTTCCTCGTGGCCATCGTCGGCCTGTTCGCCGTATCGGAGGTGTTCGTCTTCATCGAGAGTCACGGCAAGAAATCCGCCATCGGTGTGAAGATCGACAAGATCACCATCCCCGTCAAGGACATCGTCAGGACGTCAGGCACCATGCTCCGCTCGAGTGTGATCGGTTTCGTGGCAGGAATCCTGCCCGGTGCCGGTGCTTCTCTGGGCAGCTTCCTCGCCTACATGGCCGAGAAAGCAGTCGTTCGCGACAAGTCGCAGTTCGGCAAGGGCGACCCCCGGGGTGTTGCGGCACCAGAGGCCGGCAACAACGCAGCCGCCGGTGGCGCGCTTGTGCCGATGCTCACGCTCGGGGTGCCGGGCTCGGGCACCACCGCCGTCTTGCTCGCGTTGTTGATGACATTGAACATCACACCTGGCCCACTCCTCTTCACCGAGCGCCCCGATGTCGTCTGGGGTCTGATCGCCGCGCTGCTGATCGCCAACGTTGTGCTGTTGATCCTCAACGTGCCGATGGTCAAGATCTTCGTCAAGGTATTGAGCGTGCCACCCTGGGTGTTGCTGCCCGGTGTCACCATGGTGTCCTTCGTCGGCATCTATTCGCTTTCCGGCAGCTACTTCGACCTGGTCCTGATGATCGTGTTCGGACTGCTCGGCTGGTTTCTCCGCAAGCTGGATGTACCGACGGTACCGATCATTCTCGGCATTCTCCTCGGCAACGCCATGGAAGACAGCCTGCGTCGCGCCATGACGCTCTCGGACGGTGACTGGACTTACCTGTTCTCCTCAGGAATCTCGATCACCTTCTGGATCGCTGCGGTAACCGGGTTCGTCGCCCCGGTCTTCCTCCGCAAGATCATCACCAAGCCGGTTGCCATCGTCGACGAGGATGCTGACACGCTGACAACGGCATCGTCTTCCGGTTCGAGCGGGCCTGCCACTGCAGCCGATGCGAAGCGGGATGCTTGACGGCATGGCAGTCGAGGGCGCTGCCACGCCGCGGCGCTTCACGCGCGTCCTGGTACCTTCCGGTGTGCTCGGGCTCGGTTTCGAGCGTGCCGCACTCGAGTCCGCCCTGGCACTCCAGCCAGACATCATCGCGATCGACGGAGGGTCGACAGACAGCGGCCCGCACTTTCTCGGCACGGGGCGTTCCAAGTATGCCGATGCGGTCTGTCGCGCCGAGTGGCGTGACCTGATGGAAGCTCGAGGCAGGCTGAACATACCGCTCGTCATCGGCAGCTGCGGAACTTGTGGAGCCGATGCACAGGTAGACGCCATGCTGGCTCTGACGACCGAACTTGCGAAGGAGCTCGGTCAGGTTCTCAAGGTCGCGGTGCTGTATTCGGGTCAGACAGCCGAGACCCTGGTCAGTGCGCATCAGCGAGGCGACATCACACCGCTGGCGGAAGGCACTCCGCTGAATCCCGACATACTCCGATCGTGCAGCAACATCGTCGCGCTGGCCGGTGTCGAACAGATTCAGGCGGCGCTCGATACCGGTGCCGATATCGTGCTTGCCGGCCGCGCGACCGATACGGCCTTGATCGCCGCACTGCCCATTGCCCAGGGACGACACGCCGGCGCCGCCTGGCACGCCGCCAAGGTCAGCGAGTGCGGTGCCTTGTGCTCGACGCACCCCACCAGCGGCGTCGTTGTCGTCGACATCGATGCAAGTGGCTTCGAGATCGTCGCCACATCCGAGCAGGCGCGTTGCACCCCGCGGACAGTCGCTGCGCACATGCTCTACGAGAACGCCGACCCTTTTCTGTTGCACGAGCCCGGTGGTCGGCTGGATGTCACCAAAGCGCGCTATGCGGCCATCGACGATCGCCGTGTTCGCGTCGAGGGCTCCGAATGGAAGGCCGATCCACGCTATACCGTGAAACTCGAAGGTGCCCGTGCGGACGGCTTCCAGACCAGTCTGCTGGTCATGCTTCGTGACCAACGTTATGTCGCGCACGCCCGGGAATGGACCGAGCGGGTCGCTGAACGTCTCAGGGAGAGCGTCACGAACAGGCTTGCGCTCGCGGCGGCGGACTGGTCGCTCGAATTGCGCCTGATCGGCGTGGATGCCGTTCTGGGAGACCTGGAGACGGCAGCATCGACAACACACGAGATCGGTGTACTGGCTCTGGTCACGGCAGACACCCAGGCGCTGGCCAACGAAATTGCTCGCCTGGCCGATCCGCTGCTTCTGCATTGCCCCTTGACTGACGACGAACCCCTGCCCACCTTCGCGTTCCCGTATTCGCCCGCCAGCACCGAGCGCGGACAGCAATACACTTTCTGTATCGATCATGTCCTGACACTCGCGGACCCCGCAAGTGCCTTCCGGCTTGCCGTGCACGAGATAGGGCGTTGAACGTGCGCGAGTCAGGGCGATGAGCAGGGCAACGGGAGAATCACGCGTTCGCGATCACGCGTCAATGGTTCGCGCCAAGAATGCCGGCCCCTTCCGCCTCACGCTCGACGTGTTCTGCAACGATGAAGCGAGCTACGCGCTTGTCCGCGACGGCATCTCGACCGCGGACGTCGCCGCCATCTTCAAGGTCAGGCCCGGCAGCGTGACCCGCCATGAACTGCCGACGCTCGCGGTACTGAAGTTCAGCCTGCCGCGTCCGGGCGTACAGGGAGCACGTGGCGACCGGGACATGCACGGGGCGCAGTTTGCCGTGCTGCTGGGAGAGCTTGTCTTGGGGGCCGGGGAAGGCCGGGCCGCGTAGGCCAGGCCGCACCGCCACGCCCCTTTCGCGATGTGCACGCGAAGCCGCTCGTGGACTCCGAAAAACCGGGCCGCCCAGTCGAGAGCGGCCCAGATTCTTTCAGCCGCGGTTACGGGCGACTCAGCAAGCTTGCGATCGTGGGGTTACCGACGCCGTCAGGTGCCAACGACGGGTCCCGCTCTGCCTCGGTCTCACCCAGGAAGACAAGCCGATCTGTGCCGTCCGTGGTGAAGAAGGCGATGCCGTCATAGCGGTTCAGGTTCACACCCGCCGTGCCCCAGTTGAAGCTGATCAGGAGGACATCGCCATATTCGGCCAGCGTACCGTCGATCGGATTGGCAAACACCTCTTCGCCGGCGTCGTTCTCGAGATGAGTTTCACCCGTGATCGAGGTTCCCGAAAAATTCACTTCCGTGACGAGCTTGCAGAATGCACCGTCTTCACCCGGACAGAACTGGTTGACCGATGTCCAGGTCGCACCGCCGACCGAGGTTGCGGTTGCCGGAGTGATTTCGCCGGAGCCTGCTGCCGCGAAACGCAGACCGACATCGGGCGGAGCGCTGCTCTCGATCGTTTGCCCAGCAACGATATTCAACGAGAAAGGACCCGCCTCTTCAAAGTCCGCTCGCCCGGCTCCGAAGACACCGGCGGTTGCCGGGCGGCTGGCATCGTGCGTCTGCTGGCGAAGCGATCCGGAAAACGTCGTGTCGGAACCGAGGTCTCCGAAGAGTGATGTCGCCGAGCCGTCATCGTTGAGCGCGAGTCCGAACAGTCGGTTATCACCATTGACGACGTAGACGCCATCACCGAAGCCGAAATCACCGACATAATTTCCTGCCACGGTATTGCCTGTCGGCGCACCGCCGCCGCTGGGCCCCGGGGTAATGTCAGGGTTGCCTACCGATGTACCACCGTCATTATTCGAGCCATCAGTAGAACCGTCGCCGCCCGTGCTGCCATCAGTACCACCATCAGTACCACCACCAGTTCCGCCATCAGTACCGCCCGTTGTGCCGCCATCGGTGCCGGTTCCACCGCCGTTGCTGCTCGAGCCACCGCCACACGCGGTTAGTGTCAGGCTGAAGACCGCCGACATGGCGAGTACAAGGAGTTGCTTGTTCATCTGGAAGTTTCCCGTGTCCAATTGGGTTGATTCGCGTCACCGGCAAGGTGATCAGGAATATCTGGTTCGTCGGCATGCCGTCCACACGCATGCATGAGGGTCAAGCGATGCTCGGCAGAGCATGGGCGACAAGGCGCGGTGATTGCTCTGCCAAACGTGTACATCGATCGGGCCAACCGGCGTTCTCGGCAAGACTTATAGAACACATGTCACCCACCTGTCATTGTAATGGGACCACACAAACGTAAAGAAGAGAGACCGATACTGCTCAACGTTGCGTCTCAGCGATCGGCGCGTCGTGGCCGCAGCCGATCGTGACAATGCCCGTGCGTCCGTCTCGACAACCGAATTTTGACGCGGTCGACGTCAGTTTGCTGACCTCTCAGACACCGCATGCCGCGCATAGCGTATGCCATGACCGCTCTGAAGATCACCTTCGTGTTCATTCTGTTGCAGTCGGGCAATCTACTCCGGTTGCTCGATTATCAGCAGAAAATCGTTCGGACCCGGCTCTGGGTCGTTTTCCAGCTCGTTCGACACGTAGTAGGCGATGGCGCCTGCCGCCAGCACGCCGATACCCGCATAGAGCCAACCCCGACGAATGCGCGGACCTTCCTCGACAACGGGACGGGCAACCGGTGCCGCTGAACCCATGCTGCGCACCAGCGGACTGAACGCATAGCCCTTGATGACCCGGTTCCCGGCTTGATCGCGGGCCTGGATGTAGTACTCGATCGCGCGGGTATCACCGCTGCCGGTGGCGACGGTCGCTGTGAACAGGGAAGTTCCCCCCACCGCAAGCATCGGCACGTTCTCGAAGGTATCTTCACCCGCAAATCGATAGAAGAGCAGCACTTCTGCCAGCGCACGGTCGTCGACCACCGTCGCGGTGAACTCCTGCACCACTCCTGCCCGACCTGTCTCGACCTGCTCGTGCTCCACGATGGGTGGCTCGACGTCGATATCGCTCTGCGCATGTGCTTGCAGACAGCTCATCAGCATCAAGACGGCAAAGCACAGCGGTCTCGCTCCTGAAACGAAGGCTCGATGTCGCACAACTTTGAAAAATGGGTCCATCGTCCGTTCTTGTTCCGAAACCTGTTCCGTGTGCATCGTTGCCCGCACTAAGGGTAAAGTAATGCGCTATCGAACGGGCAACCGGGAACACTCCGCCAGATGAGTGACAGGTTACTGCAAGGAGCAAGCGAACCGGGGGTTGCAGACACGGAGACATCCTCGATCGGCCGTGGCACGACGGGTGCCGTGAGAACACTGGCGCGGCGGGCACTTGCCTGTGCTGCCATCGGCATGGCATTGATGGCCCTCGCGGCCTGTAATGATCAAGACACAGGCTCCGCTGACGGTATCAGCACCGCCATCGAGATGCCCCGAGGCCTTGGTTCGTTGCGCGCTATCGAGCAGGAGCGCCTGATACTGGAAGTTACCCTCGATTCGGAACCGTTGCAGCTTGAAAGACTCGGCCAGACTCACAGCGTCAGTTTCGAACTTACGAGCAATCGCACCTACGAGCTCAACGTCCGTTTCAGTTATCGACCGACAGGTCGCAGCAAGCCGATCATATTGGCGGAAATCGAACAACCCCGGCAAATCAACCTTGCACTCGTCTCACGCACGATCCGGATTTCAAAAGACGACTACAACGAGGTGTTCGACGACGACAACGACCTTATCCACAACATCGACGAAGTCAGAGACGGCACCGATCCGCTGGACGATGAATCCCCGAGAATTCAGAGCGGGGGCCCTCTCAATGCGAACCTCGTCGACATGAGCCCGATGCACGCAGTCCTCGAGAAGATCGAGCTGACTCAGTTCCTGGGCGAGGATCAAAGCGACTGCAGACTCTCCAACGTCACCCTGCCCGACGTGGCAGCGGGCTTCCCGGGCACTATCGTTGGGTCATCGAAAAGCGCATCGAACGATATCTCTTCAACCCGCGCAGAGCCGTTTACAGCATACGATATACGCCAGCTGAACCTCGATACAGTCGATTCCTTCGCACCCCGGCTCAGCGACGGTCAGACGCGCTATCAGGCCGCGTTCATCCTGGCGGAGTCCGGGCGCTTGTCGATTGAACACAGCGGTGGTGTACCGCACGACACGGGCGCCATCGTGTTCGACCGTCCGGCCGCGTCGACAGGTTCGACCGGTGCCGGAATAGTCGCGCGCGTAGTGGCCATTTCGGCGCAGACAGACTCGGCAACGCCGGACGGGGTACCCGCTCGCTTGAACGATCTGGAGCTCGATGCAGGTCTGTATTGTCTGGTTCTCTATGCAGAAGCTAGCGACGGTGGACAGGCAACGGACTTGAGTGATCTCGTGCTCACGGTGTCACACCTCGCCAATTGAATTCGTCATCAGGCATTCGGCGACGGTCCGTGTGTATCGTCGTTCGCACGAAGAAGGCTAAAGCAATGCGCTATCAAACGAGCAACAGGGAACGCGACGCCAGATGAGTGACAGGTTCCTGCAAGAAGCAATCGAACCGGTTGTCGCAAGCGTGCAGACATCCGCGGTCGGCCGGGGCACGACAAGCACCGTGAGAGTGCTGGCAGGACGGAAACCAGGGCGGGCCCTGGTTTGTGCTGGCATCAGCATGGCAATGCTGGCCCTTGCGGCCTGTAACGATCAGAACACGGACGCCGTTGACGGTATCGGTACCGCCATCGAAATGCCGCGAGGTCTCGGTTCGCTGCGCGCAATCGACCAGGAGCGCCTGATACTGGAAGCCACCGTCGGTTCGGAGCCGTTGCTGTTCAGTAGAAACGGCCAGACCCACAGGGGCCGCTTCGAACTCTCGGACAATCGCACTTACGAGCTCAACGTCCGCTTCAGCTATCGAGCGACAGGTCGCAGCGAACCTATCATTTTAGCGGAAATCGAACCTCGGCAGATCAGCCTTGCACTGGTCTCACGCACGATCAGGATTTCAGCAGACGATTACAACCGCGTTTTCGATGAAGATCGCGACGGTATCTACAACATCGACGAGGTCACGGCAGGCACCGATCCACTGGTCAATGAAACCGCGAAAATCCAGAGCGCAGGCCTTGTCGACGTAGACCTGGCGAACGCCGACCTCGAGAAGATCGAGCTGACGCAGTTCCTGGGCGAAGATCAGGGCGACTGCAGACTCGCCGACGTCACCCTGCCAAACGCGGCAGCGGGCCTTCCGGCCACGATCGGTGCGTTATCGGCAAGCGCATCGAGCGATGGCCCTGCATCCTTCGCAGAGCGGTTTGTGGCATACGAAATTCGCCAGCTGAACCTGGATACGGTCGATTCCTTTGCGCCCCGGCTCACCGACGGTCAGAAGCGCTATCAGGCCGCCTTCATCCTGGCGGAATCGGGGCGCTTGTCGATCGAACACAGTGGTGGTGAACCGCGCGACACGGGCGCCGTCGTGTTCGACCACTCGGCCGCGTCGACAGGTTCGACCAGCGCCGGGAATGACGCGCGCGTGGTGGCTTTTACGGCACAGACAGCCTCGGCGACGCCGGACGGGGTACCCGCTCGACTGAACGATCTGGAGCTCGCTGCAGGTCTGTACTGTCTGGTTCTCTATGCAGAAGGCGAGGACGGTGGGCAGGTGACAGACTTGAGTGATCTCGTACTCACCGTGTCACACCTTGCAAACTGAATTCGTCACCAGACAATCGGTGACCATTGCCCGTCTCGCCGGGTCGCGATGATCTCGCGGTCACGGTAGGCATCGGAAGGTTCTGCCCGATCGCCATTGCCGCGGATCATGGACTGAATCCGCAAGGTGGCAGCAATCGACTTGTCAGCATTGCGCACACGGATGTTTTCCAGTGCGACATCCAGTTCGGTGAAATCGTCCATCAGCTGCTCGAACAGGCGGTTCTGCGATGAAGGTTCGGTCAATGCATTCATGATGCTGGCTTCCTGTCGAACAATGGCCAGTCGCAGGGCTTCAAAGCGTTTCATCACGGTTGCGATGTCTGCATCGGAGACTGGAATCGCAGCTTCAGCAGCCAGCCTTTCGGCATCCGCCGCGGCCTTTTCCCGGCGCGTCTTGTCAGCCTTGGCACGTTCCGCAACCACCGCCGCCTCTTCGGCGGCCCTGGCTTCCGCCAACCGCTGGGCTTCAGCGGCCGCTGCGTCCTCGGCAGCTCTGGCTTCGGCCGCGCGCTGAGCTTCACCGGCTGCTGCTTCCGCAGCCGCCCTGGCGTCCGCCAATTGCTGCGCTTCCAGAGCGGCGGCTTCTTCAACAGCCTTGGCTTTCGCCAACCGCTGAGCTTCCGCAGCCGCAGCTTCTTCTTCAGCAGCCTTGGCTTCCGCCAACCGCTGAGCTTCCGCAGCCGCAGCTTCTTCTTCAGCAGCCCTGGCTTCCGCCAACCGCTGCGCTTCCGCAGCCGCAGCTTCTTCTTCAGCAGCCCTGGCTTCCGCCAACCGCTGCGCTTCCGCAGTGGCGGCCTCTTCGGCGGCCTTGGCTTCCCTTGACGCCTGTTCCGCGCGTGCCGCGGTCGAACGTGCGTCGAGCACCCACAAGAGGCCGGCGCCGGACGAGCCCAATAGCGTGATCAATACGCCTACCTGAGCGATTCGAGCCGACCACGAAGTCGGATTGCGCCTGGGTCTGACGCCGTCGGCCACGCTCCGTGCCGACAACACGGTGGGCGCGTCGGCAAAGTCCTTTCGGCCGCCCATCAACGGAATCGACATCGTTTTTGCCGGACGCGTGCCGGCGAGCAGGGCCGGTACCCAATCACCAAGCGACTGCGGTCGATCGGCTATGCGGAACGACAGCGCCCAATCGATGGCACGCAGAAAACCTTCGTCATAGTGACCGTGCCCGACAAGTGTTGCCGGCAGCAACGGGTCACGACCGCCGTTGAAAACGGCTGATGCCCTCCTTGTACTGTCGACCGGGTCGCTGGTTGAGACGGCATGATAGAGCACCCCTCCCAATGCGTAGATATCGGTCCAGGGACCCTGCTGGCGTTCAGCCTTGCCGTCGTCATCGTACTGCTCCAGGGGCGCATAGCCCGCCGACACCAGAGCCGTCAGGTTCTGTCCTGTCAAGCTGCCGGCATTTCTCGCCGAGCCGAAATCGAGGAGCACAGGCGTACTGTCCTGGCGAATCAGGATATTCGACGGCTTGATGTCGCGATGGATGAAACCGTGACTGTGTACCTCTTCCAGGCCTTCGATGATCGGAATTACCAGACCTTTCAGCGACTCCTCGTCTCGCGCACCGGGTGCAGTCGCAATGTACTCCCGAAAATTCACACCTTCCTCTAACTCCATGACCATGTAGGCCGTGTTGTTCTCCTGGAAGACCGACATCACACGAACAATGTTGGGATGCTTGAACCGTACGAGGTTTCTGGCCTCCTCGATGAAGCGTTCGAGACCACGCGAGTACGCAGCACCATGCTTGTCGGTAAGCGGGAAGACACCGCTGTTGTCAGCGCGCCGCGCAACGTCGCCCGGCATGTATTCCTTGATGGCAACCTCGAGATCGAGGTTGATGTCACGCGCAAGGTAAATGACGCCGAACCCACCTCGCCCGAGGATTCGTTCGATGCGATACCAGTTCAGCATCTCCCCTTCATCGAGAGTGCGGTACGGCGCGGAAGACTCCATCATCAGGCCGGGAAGGACGCTTTCCTGGAAATTGCTGTGATGGTACCAAAGCGCCGCCCTGGAACCTTAACGCCGCGAGCGAAGTGTGAGGCGACTATCGTTCGTACGACCGGGCTCATGTGCCGAGAAGTTACACGACGAGTCGAGTGCAATGCCCGGTTTGCACGCGTCCGGTACACGCCGGCCATCGATTTATGGACAGCGCGTAATGTTTGGCGCGACAAGAAGTCGGCCCAAGTGTCGGAGGGCGGCCTTGACCGCGTCGGCGGGTAGCCGTACGAGCGGACATTCGGGACTGCTATTGTATTACGAGCAATAGCCCTGCTGAGCTGGAGCGAGTGTCAGTACCTTGTCGTGTCGTGCTTCGGAGTCGCTCGACGTTCTCGATCTCACTGCGGCAGGGCCGCTGCATTCCTCAGCGCTCGCTCGCTCAATAACCAGCGCTCGGTCGATGACGCATCATCGTATTCGACGATCAAGCCCGCATCCGGTACCACACTGGCTTTTCCACAGGCACGTGGTATGCGCGATCGGCCTACCCGGCCCTCGCGACAGAGTTTGTCGTCGTGCCAATGCCACAGCAAGTCAGCGTCATCCGGCTCGCCGCCATGCTGAGTGAACGAGCCAAGCAGCGTGCCGTCGGAACGGAATGTCATGGGTGCATCGACATTCTTGCCAAGAAAGAAGGCAATCTTCTCGACGATCCGCTCACGGAACGTCGCTTCGTCTAGGATCGGTATGGCGCGGTCACGCCCGGATGTGAACCTGGCCAGCGCGGCCTCGTACGGGTCTGCCTGCATGGTCTGACCCTTACGCGTTTGCTTCGTCGCCATTTCCGCCATGGAAACGGAAATCATGATCACCATCACGCCCAGCCCGATGCAACCGATCGCACGTTCGAACTGTCCGGGGAGCGGTGGATGACCAAATCGATTGACGTCACTGCTGCCTGGCCAGAAAAATAGCCAGAGGTGCAGGAAAATAGTCACCGGTGGAACGAAGGTCAACAGTATCCACCAGCGCCTGAAATCCAGATCGTTCAGACGTCGCATCAGATTGATGAAAATGATTGCTACTGCGGCAAGAGCAAGTCCGATCAGGCTCCATCCAAGCACTCGGACCAGCGTTCCGTAATCGACAAGCGATTTGTAGTCATGAACACCGCTGACCTTCGACGCTTCATTGATCGAGCCCACCGCTGACGCGCAGGTAAGAATGATGGCGTAGCAAGCAAGGTTACGGGCATGGAAACCGAGTACGCCAACGCGACCGCGAAAGATTCGCGTCAAATCGAAACTGAACGAAAGAGTCTCCACCGGATCGATGACCGGATCGGTTGTGCTCATTGGTTGCCACCGCAATCAGCGTGTACATGTTGCGCAGCCTAAACGAACAGCCCCCGTCAGATCTGCGGATTAGTACCACCGCCCTGACAGTCAGTCAGGGTCTCGGCAATCGTGACTCTAAACTTGCATTATTGCCTGTATCTTCAGCTTTGCCCAGATTTTCCAGGCCGCGTTCCTCGAGCAAGTTCGTCAGCCTACTGTTGGTGACTCGATACCAAGCACAGGTGTTTTCCGGGAAGAACAGCAAGAATCACTCGATCCTGGCGCCCTCGAACCGCTGCATCGGAAGACCACGATACTGCTCGAGCAAGGTGGACCAGTGCGCGAACAACTCCCCGACGGTGTATTCCTCTGAACGGGAAAATCCGCTTATCGACAACACCCGCCCGTCCTGGACCGAGCGGTACTCGAGCTGCATTGTCGCTGGCATGTCACCAGGCTGGAAATCGAATGCTTCGATCCACATGGCGTCACTTGGCGTGGATTCGATCACCAACAACAGGCCCTCACCGTCCCCCGCTCTATCGACGAGTTCCTGTGCCGCAAACGGGAGCAACTTGTCTTTGACCATTCGAAACAGGGCGCCGCCATCACCCTGCGCAGCACGCTCGAGTTCGTCCTTCGCGACATCGACAATCATCCGCTCGAAGTTGACCGATACCTCGAAGTTGACGTTCGCATGGGTGTAATCGATCTTCCCGGGATCGATTGCCGAGTGGCCTCCCTCCTCGTCAGCGGCCGCATAGTAGAGGTACTCACCTCTAGGCTCGCGAGCCGTGTAGACGTCTTCGACAAATGCAGGGCTCGATGCACCTGCGGCGAGATTCAAAGCAACAAAAAAACTGGTAACCATGATCAGGCCTTTGCGGAGTGCTGACGAAATGCGGCCATGTCGGCCGGATAGAATTCGTGATCCTTGAACAAGCTATCATCCATGTCGAAGAAGTTGACAACCAGCGCAGCCTCCCACGCCCAAAGACCCTTGTAGCCTGGCCCGATTGCCTCGACGAGCGCCTGGTTCGTCTTGACCACCCGTTTGGTATTTGCCATGCCGATGCCGGTAATGCCCTTGAGTGTTCCCATGGAGCGCCCCCAGACCTTCAAGTACGACGCGACGATGGCAGGGCGCTTGTCGGCAGAGGCGTCAATCAGACTGTCGAGCAAGCCGAAGGTCTTCGGATGCGAGCAAGCCTCGGCGATAGTGCGGCTACTGTCGTAACGTTGCAGTACCGTATCGGTGAGCCGATCGAAACCTGCAGGTAACAGATATTTCGCGAGCTTCGCCATCTTGTCTGCATCGGCGTCGAGACAGACAAGCCAGCAGAGAATCGAATAGACCGAATGCTGCGGCGTCGGGGAGACCACATTTTCATAAAAGTGGTGCATGTCGGCGTCGTCGCCATGGCGATCGATTTCGCCGCAGACGAAGTCGCAACGCATCATGGCCTCGTCGACGACATCTTGCTTGATCGTCTCGAGCGAATCACCTCGTGAGTACAGGAAGTTGATGTCTTCCAGATAGCTCAGAACATACAGGTTTAAAAGACCGATGACCGGATGAACCGGAAGCGACTTTTCCAGGCGCTCATGGTATGTGGCGACGGGATCTTCACGATAAGGAGAGTCGCGTCGTACCTTGAGCTGTTCGTCGAAAAAAGACCTGGGGTTTCGCGTATCTCTCATGGGAAATCTAGTTCTCTCCTGGAAGCTGCCACGGATCACCAACGGTAACGCCCGTCCTGCCATCAAGCGTCAGTTCGGTAAATTCGACGACAGGCGTGCCGGTCAGCCTGCCGTTGTCATCGGTTCGCACGCCCGTCACGTCAGCTTTGACCAACGTCACGTTATCGAGATTACCAGCACTGATCTGATCGTAAAGGGATTGGTATTCCGCATTGGTCAGTCCAGCCCGGTTGTCCTCCAGTCTCCCTAACAGCCAGTCTTGCGACATCTGTTCCGGGCGCAGTGAACCGGCTTCCCCGGAACCCGTGGCCTTTGTCTCGACGATAGCGAACTCGACGACATTGCCATCCGCATCCCGCCTCACGAACACACCGTCGATACCCGGCTGCCCCCGGTAATCGAGTATATCGTCTCCGAAGTTCGTGTCAGTTCGCTGTGTCGTACCGACAGGCTCCCATCCAGCGTCCTCGAAGCGTCCTGTCGTAGCCCTTTCGCCGGCCAATCCGACTATCGCGGAATTTGCTGGAGCACGCGGCGATCTGACCGGAACCTGCCCGCCATCCCGGAAGATGACGTAACTGCTGCCGATCTGATAAACCTCGTAACCGCCACTGTCCAGCCCAGTCGGCCTGTAGACACCTCCATTTGGCCCGGTTATGACACCATCAGCTCCGACGGAATAGTTATCCGGAACATCGGAGCGGTTGGGAGTCGGCAGACGACCATCCGTGATGTTGCTCTGGTTGGCATTGCCGTTGTTGCGACTACTACCCCTGTCGATGATGTCGAGCGCCGCTTCTGCAATACGCGCAATGGCGCGGCCAAGCTCGGCGGCCGCATCGCAAAGTGCGCCAAGCGTCGTGCCACGACCGACCGCGATGCCGGTATCGAACAGCGCGATGATGAAGTTGACCCCGGCGCGCCCGAAGTTCCAGTAGGCCTAACCGAGCAACGCGGCGTCGACGACGGCGTTGAGTCCCGGCACAGCCTGGGCTGCAGTGATGGCCCCCATCATGATGGCCATCGAAGCGAGGTTTTCGGGTTGCACCATCTGCTCGACGATGCCGACGACTTCGCCACCCGTGACGCGTGCAGCTTCAAGCAGAACGAACTTCAGCTTGTCGAGATAGTCGGCGTCAGCGATCGGTTTCTGGACACCGTCGAGGACAATATCGGTGTCGCCCGGTGCCAGTCCGAGCACGTCGCTCTGGCCGAGCGGATCGTTCTCCACATAGGCGTAGGTATTGATGCCGCCCTTGAGCCCGATCGGATCGCTCGTCAGGTAGCGACCCGTGGCTGGATCGTAGTCTCGGTAGTAGTTGTAGTGCGTGCCAGTCTCGGCGTCGGCGTATTGTCCGGGCAAGCGATGGGCGAACTCGACGGTATCGATCAGTACTTCGGCTTCACCGAAAGGCGTGTAATTCGCTCGCCAGACGACCTCGCCCCGACTATCGGTCAGCAGCCGGGGCGTACCGAGTTGGTCGATATGAATCGCATGGATGTCGTTGCCATCCAGGAACGCAACGGGCTGGCTGTCGAGGAAAACGGTCTGCTTGTACGCGCCCGAATCGCCATCAATCTCGGCCGTGAGTTCGTGGCCGTCATAGAGGAAGTAGGTGACCCGCTTCTGATCACCGCGATAGACGACCTTGCGGATGCGCTCGCCGAAACTGTTGTAGGCGTACTCGGCCAGTAGCTCGTCAGATTGGTACACACGGACCGGTCGTTGATCGGTGTTGTATTCGTAGCGCAGCTCGTCACGCGCCTCGATCGGTGCGCCGTTGGCACTGTACCGGTAGGTCTCGGACAAACCCGACATCTGATCGACGGTCTCGATCAACCGATTACCGTCACCCGGCGCTGCATGACGATGACGTTCATCTCTGACTGCACCCTCGCTGTCGCTGACGGATGTCGATGTCCGATTGCCAATGGCGTCGTAGCCGAAGCGGTAGCTCCGCCCCGACAGGGTTGCGTTACTCAGCCGACCGCTGTCATAGCCGTAAACATGCACAGCAGCGCCGTCGTCAATACCGACGATCCGGCCTGCGTCGTCATAGCGGTAGTCAAGTCGCATGGAACCTGCGACATCGATCGAGGTGATTCGCCCGTCAGGCGTGACATCACGACGGGTTCGCAGGCCATTGTGGGAGAGATGACCGCTTTGGCCATCGCGACCGTCGAGGTCAATCTCGGCAATCAGGGTTTCCTGCCGAAGCCCGAACAGGCTCTCTTGCGTCACCGCTCGCAGCTCGCCGCGATTCGCTCCGTCTTCATGGTAGTGATAGCGGAGGCCGACACCGTTCGGCAGCGTCTTGCCCTGCAGTTGCCCATCGGCGCCATAGACGTAAGCGGTAACGAAGGTGCGATCGTCGATGCGCCGCGTGTGCTCGACCAACTGTGCTTCGTCGTTGTAGCTGAAGGATTCTTCGCCTGCGATGTTCGCGGTGTGCACGAGCTGCCCTGTAGCCGAATCGTAGGCGTAGGTCGTGACGCCATCGGAAGATTCCTTGCGTACGAGACGGGAAGCCTCGTCCCAGTTGTAGGTCGTTACCTCCCCATCAGCGTCACGCTTGTAGATGCGATTGTCTGCCGCGTCATATCGATAGTCGCTGACGCCGGTGTCCGGGCTGTCAAGCCGGACCACCCGACCGAAATCATCCTTGAGATAGTCGGTGCGGTTGCTGCGCACATCCGTCAGGCCAATCTCCTGACCCTTGTGATCGTGGTGGCGCTCGGCAACCGGATCGGCAGGCATCGACCATCCAAGCACCTCATCGAGGGCATCGTATTCGAGCGTTGCGCGGGCGCCAGTGCCATCATCGACAGCGGCAGCGAGGCGATTGTCCGCGCCGTACAGATACGACAGGTTCTGCTGAACCGGGTTGCCGCTGGCGTGATCGTAGACACTGATCGCCGATGACTCCGCCCTGCCTGAAGCATCAAAGAGGTGTCTCAGTGACCGCGTGACCTCACCGCTCATGCCCGACCAGGTCTGCCCGATCAGCCGACTCTCCGTATCGAGCTCGAAGTCGACGGCGCGGCCCCGATCATCCAGCCACTGCTCTATCCGACCGGCCTCGTCGCGACGTGCCCGGAAACGCTTGCCCTTGGTATCGACGAAACTGATCAGGCGCTGCTCGGCGTCATAGCCGAGTTCGATCGACTGTCCGCGATGGCTGACTCGACTGACGCGTCCGCCCACGTTATAGGCAAGCTGCACCGGACTACGCGCGGTATCCGCGGATGACCCGAGACGGTATTCAAGCGGCCGACCGTAGTCGTCGTGACGCACTACGCGCAGCGCCGGCTGGCCGGGTGGAGCGATTTCGATAAGCTGGTGTCGGTCATTCCAGGCGAATCGGGTCACGTCGTCGACGTCCTCGCGTGGACCGTCTATAGCCACCAGGCGTTTGCCGTCGTAGCCGAATCGCGTGGTGCGCGAGACCGGCAGAAACTGCCCATCACCGTCGGGTGAGAAACCCGACTCGGCTATCGAGAGCGTTCGGCCGTCGGCATCACGATGAACTTCGACGACATGTTCACCCTCGGGATTGACACTTGGATACCGTGTGCTGCCTGGCTGAAGAGAATCGCCCTCGTAACCGCGCCGCTCGACGAGTCGCGTTTCACCTGTAGATTCGGTCCGCCGGATCTCGGTCAATCTTCCGAGGTCGTCGTAGTGCAGGGAGGACGTGTGCAGACCACCCGAAGCTCCCGTTCCACTGCGTACGATGCTCGTCAGCCGACCTTCAAGGTCGTAGTCGAAGTCGAGTCCCGTCGGCGGACAACTCGCGCAGCCGGCACCTCGCGATGACAGCAAACGCGGCTCGGCATCATCCTTCGTCTGGACCCAGCGATAGACGCTCTGCTGATCGAGGCTGTTGTTGACCCGCGTCTCGACGATGTCGCCGCGAGCGATGGTCACGGGGTCCGGGTGGATGATGGAGACCCGCTCGACGCCGTTCGCGTGTTCGGACAACCGAGCCCGACCGTGATCATCGTATTCCCAACTCGCGAAGCGCACACCAGTCCGGTCGGTCAGGCCGGTCAGGTGGTGAGGCCAGTGCGTGTCCTCGTAGTGGTATTCACGCGTATTGCCATCCGGGTACCGCGCACGCGTCAGATTCCGTCGTTCGTCATAAGCGAACTCGACCCGCTTGCCATCCGGAAGCGTGATCGCGTTGAGCTGACCCGTCTGCGCGGCATACCGCTGTTGTTCGAACCCCGGCAAGGCACGCTCGCCACCACTGAATTCCAGACGCAAGACACGCCCCGCCTCGTCGGTGACCGTCGAGAGGCGACCTTGACGATAGAAGAGACGTAGCTCGCGCTGATCGGGCCAGTCGATGCGCACCAGGAAGCTACCGCGAAAATGTAGCTGTCGACCGTCTGCCATGTGCCAGACATGCTTGTCTTCATCGGCGGAAAGCACGCCGTCACTGGCAGACACACCGCGCAGTCGCGATCTACCCTCATCATCCACACCGTCGGGTTCGAAACGCAAGCGGCGACCGTCGCTCTGCACGATCTCGCGCGCACCCTTGCCAGCGTCATATAGCGAGACCGCATAGGTATGGTGCCAACCCGGGCCGAGGCCAACGTTCCAGTCAGTATTCAGGCTGTTGTAGACACGACGAAAGACAAGCTGGCTGTCCGGGACGGCGAAGTCCTCCTCAGCCTGCTGCTTGTTGCCTGACATCAGACTGATCGGATTTCCGACGGTACTCGGCGGGGTTACACCGGAGCTCGTACTGCCCGGATCCGACGATTCATCCTCGGGGCTGCAATCACTGTCCGGCATTACCTCATCGCCACAACCTTCAGAATGAACCTGACCAGAAGCGGCCAGGACCAGCACGAGCGCAAGCCGTACGCCGATGCAAGAGAATCG